>ERZ1643246.634-NODE-634-length-43882-cov-278.750793_pt1 | contig 43882 bp, 37 predicted proteins | sample MGYA00579265_ERZ1643246 | MGnify/ENA primary metagenome ERZ1643246 (study PRJEB29033, sample SAMEA4952261) | chicken gut metagenome | biome: Broiler Chicken; feature: Gastrointestinal Tract; material: Caecum | place: Ireland | collected 2018 | study: Broiler... | reverse complement strand
AGTGCCCGGAAACCTACCGCAGCAATGCGGCAAGGCGCTGGGTACTTAGCCTACTTAATGCTGTCAATTTTGTTGACTACCATGCCTATCGGAGCAACAAGCGGACATATCGGGAAATGCGACAACTCAGCGATGAAATCTGCAAGGAGCATGGGCTTTCCGTGATCCCACCATCACAAAGCAAGGGCATGGACTACAAGGAATACACAGAGGCTAAACGCGGCACGAGCTGGAAACAAAAGCTCAAGCAGACCATCGACCGCTGCATCATCTCATCGAAGGACTGGGACGAGTTTTTGAAGCTCATGCAGGAGGCCGGGTATGAAATCAAGACCGGAAAATACATCTCCTTCCGTGCTGAGGGGCAGGAGCGTTTTACCCGTGCAAAGACCATCGGCGACAACTACACCGAGGACCGGATCAAAGAGCGTATTCAGGGGCGCGGGAACCGCAAGCGCCAGATGCAGACCTCTCGCCGGGGTATCTCCCTCATCAGCAACATTCAGGAGCGCATCCAGCTCATCGGCAGCAAAGGGTACGAGCACAAAGCAAAGCTCACCATTCTCAAGGAGGCTGCGCGTACTCTCAACTATCTGACCGAGAATAATCTTCTGCAATATGCCGACCTTGAAAAGAAGGTCGAAGACATTCACAGCTCCTATGCCCGCACCGGCAGCGAGTTGAAAAATATTGAAGCCAGACTGCGTGAGGTGCAGCCGCTTATCAAAAACATCTCGAACTACCAGCGGCTCAAACCGGTTTATGATGCCTATATGAAGGCGGCGGACAAACCGGCATACCGTGCCAAACACGAAGCAGAGCTTGTCATCTATGAAGCGGCAAAGAGCACTCTTCTCGCCATACAGGGCGACGGAAAATTGCCGAGCTTGAAATCTCTGCAAGCCGAACAGCAACGGCTCGTGGACGAGCAGCAGCGCCTTTATGACGAACGCGCCAAGTTGAAAAAAGAAGCTCGCCTGATTGATACGATGAAGGCGAATGTGGATGATTTCCTCAGTCCCTCGATGGCAAAGGAACAGGAGAAATCCCGCAGCGGAGAACTCGAATAAGCAAAAGAAAAAGGCTCACCGAAACCTACTGCAAGATTTCGGTGAGCCTTCGTTATTTCATGGCTTAGCTTGTTTTGAATGCTTGATCATCGTGTCGATGACATCATAAATCTGAGAGCGATCCTCCGCAGAAAGCTTATCGAGCTTTTGAGCCAGAAGCGAATCCTTTACCAAATACCCATTGTCAAGGACATCCGCAAGGATCATATCCGCTGAAACGCCGAGAGCGTTGATTATGGAAATCAAGGACTCAAGAGAAGGCGTTTTTTCGCCGCGCTCTATTGCGCCCACATAGTTAATACTCAGGTCGGCTTTTTCCGCAAGGTCCTCTTGACGAAGCTTCCTTATCAGGCGGTATTTGCGGATATTTTTGCCGATGGACTCAAGCTTCATCACAGCACCTCCTATCAGCGTGGAATACACACTAATAGTATAGGTGACGCAGCTATCGCTATACACATTCTATATGGAAGTCACAAACGCTAATAGCGTTGATTTGTTCATGGAGTTGTGCTATTCTTTTATTTTGAAGAGGTGTATCTCGAGATGGGAAAAGAAGCGACAGCGACCTTCATTGGTCACAAGGAATGCTACGGTGTCCAAGCAGAGGATGTCCGGCGAGAAGTTGAAAAGCTTATCGCCTCCGGGGTTACTGACTTCTTAAATGGCGGCATGGGCGGGTTTGATTGGATGTGCGCAAGGGTTGTCTTTGACCTGAAAAAGAGCTATCCGCAGATAAGGAACTACCTTGTCATCCCCTACCTCACTTTCAACATTGCCGAGCCAAAATACTTCGATGACATTATCTATCCAGAAGGCTTTGAGAAGTATCATTTTAAGGCTGCGATCCCAGCAAGGAACCGGTATCTCGTCAATAACGCTGCATACGCCTTGTGCTATGTGACTCACTGCTGGGGAGGCGCTGCGCAAACACTCAAACGCGCTCAGAAAAAGGGGCTGACAATAATCAATTTAGGAGAGAGGAACGATGGGAGAGATAATCTATGAGAAACACTTTCACAAAGAAACAATAGAGGAAATCGAGAGGGAAAGAATCGACTTCGTAGAAGCTTTCGGAGAAGATGCAGAGCAAGCACCTTCATTCGACGAAATCATGAAAAAGATTTATAGCAATGTAACTTACCTTGTCTTGCCGGAGCGCGAGAAAATGGCGAAAACCTTCATCAAAACAGCCATAGAAATTTCTAATGACTATGAGCTGGATATTGAGATTGAGGAACATCTGAGCCACATTTCTGCCACCTACTATTTTGATTGCGGCGCGTGCATGGGCTTCCTTAGAAGAATTATTGAGATGTCGGATGACATCTCCTTCTTTGACCACATTAAGGGCTTTGATATGGTCATGTCCCTCGACTTTTACACAAAGGCTGTATTCAAAAGGGATCGGCTTATCCACCCCCAATGGTCTGACCTGAGTCGCTGAAAGGCGCTCGGGTTTTGTTTTTAGATGTTCTCTCCAAGAACTTGAAACTTTTTTGTAAATACGCAAAAGATGCTGTTGCGTGTTTCGAGTGTTTCCGCTATAATTATAATGTGTTTTTGTAGCCTCGCCGTATCTCGAAAAACAAGGAGCATCGACATGAAAATAAGTTATAAAAAACTGTGGGTACTGCTCATCCAGAGAGACATCTCAAAAGTAACTTTGCGCAAAGAGGTCGGGATTGCAGCTGGTACGATGAGCAAGCTCAACAAGGGCGAAGAAGTCGCTCTCCCTATTTTGCTACGCATCTGCGATTATCTTGATTGCGATATTGGGGACATCTGCGAAGCTGTACGCGAGGAAAAATAGTCCAGCAATCAAGGAGGTCAACAATCGAGATGGAACGAAAAGAATACAGTGCGGGCGCAGTGAAGTTATCCTTCTGGTTTATAGAGTTCCGCAAAGTGGTGGAGCTTCTTCATGAAGGAAAGAATGCCGAACAGATAAAATCCCTTGCCCTGAACGAGAACCTGTTTGCAGCCCCGACTACTCTCCGAGCCAATCAGATTTATCATACTGTCACAGGGCGCATCAGGGCTTTAGATGAAAGCTTCATCCCGCTTTTCACACGCAGCGACCTTGCAACGCAAAAGCTCTTTGCCCTGATTGCTGCTATGGCGTATGACACGCTTTTCTTTGATTTTGTCTATGAAGTGATCCGGGAGAAGATGATTCTCGGCACCTACGAGCTTTCGGACAGCGATGTGCGTGTTTTTTTCAAAGATAAGCAACAGCAAAATGAAAAAGTGGCCGGATGGACGGACGCTACATTGGTACGGCTTGGCCGGTGCTATAAAACAATGCTGTACGAGGCTGGGATAATTGATAAAGCAAAAACGGCCAGAAAAATACTGCGTCCCATTTTAGACCCGGACTTGGTACGCTGGCTGGAGCAGAATGATATGGGCGTTTATGTCAAGGCGCTTGTGGGGGTAAAATAATGGATTTAACAGAACGACTGGACGCGATGGAAGCGGCGATCCGAAAGCCTTCCTTCCGTCAGAGCAGTGGAAAAGCCAACGAGGTCAACTACTGGATTTTTGACTATCCACCTGAAAAAGAACTGGAAGTCCGAGAGCGTATCGAATATATGAAGCATAAGAACTCGAAAGGGACGGACGGATTCGAGCTTGTTGTGTTTGACCTCTATGATATTATTATTGACTTCCTTGAAGGGAAGAACTTCATAGAGAAGTGCTGTGAATTTGAGAAGAAGCGCGGCATCCAAAGAATTGTCAAGGCAGTCAGCAATTCGATGAAAGTAAGCGAGGATGACAGCCTGATTGTGCAGTACATTCTTGACCACACCCCGGAGAACGCCATTGTCTTTCTGACCGGTGTTGGCAAGAGCTATCCGCTTCTTCGTTCGCATAATGTGCTGAACAATCTCCACCAGTCCTATCTACACGCACCTGTGGTGATGTTCTTTCCCGGCACATACAACGAACAGGAATTGATTCTCTTCAACGAAATCAAAGACGATAATTATTACAGAGCCTTCCGGCTTGTCAAGTGATGGAGGTGCAGCAATGAAAATAAAGGATATGTTCGCCAAGAAGATCGACCGAGAAATTCAAGGCGTAATTATTGTCGGACAAGGCGAGGACGCAAATGTATCTCAGGAGCTTGAGGAATATGTCGTTACCCGTGAGCTTCAAAAACATTTCGCCGATTTCTACTCGGCCTATAAAAAAGGGATTGTCGGAACAACGCCAAAGATGGGCGTGTGGATTTCCGGCTTCTTTGGAAGCGGTAAATCGCACTTCCTGAAAATCCTGTCCTACCTTCTGGAAAACCGTCAGGTCGGGGACAGAAAGGCGATGGACTACTTTGTCGAGGATAAAAAGATCGTAGACCCAATGGTGCTTGCCGACATGAAGCTGGCGGCTGACACCCCTACGGATGTAATCCTCTTCAACATCGACTCCAAAAGCGAAACGAATGGCAAGCAAAACAAGGATGCCATCGTCAATGTGTTCCTCAAAGTCTTCAATCAGATGCAGGGCTTCTGCGGGTCCATCCCCCATGTTGCTGATCTGGAACGGAGGCTTTCCGAAGAGGGCCGCTACGATGAGTTTAAGGCTGCTTTTGAGGAAGAGTATGGCGATCCTTGGGAGGACTCCCGACAGGACTTCGACTTTATCCAGGACAGTGTTGTAGATGCCCTTGTTTCGATGGATTTTATGAGCGAGGCGGCGGCAAGGAACTGGTGCGAAAAGGCGGTGGAGCCTTATACCATCAGCATTGAAGACTTCGCCAAGCGCGTCAAGGCATATATCGACCGCAAGGGAAACAACCACCATGTTGTATTTCTTGTGGATGAGATCGGGCAGTACATCGGAGATGATTCCAAGTTGATGCTCAATCTCCAAACCGTGACTGAGGAACTGGGCAAGGAGTGCATGGGCAAGGCTTGGGTCATCGTGACAAGCCAGCAGGACATCGACTCTATCACCAAGGTTAAGGGCAACGACTTCTCCAAAATTCAGGGACGGTTTGATACCCGCCTCTCCCTCTCTTCTGCCAATGTGGATGCTGTTATCAAGAAGAGAATCCTCGAAAAGACGGAACCGGCTGCGCAGACGCTCCGGCTGCTCTATGAGCAGAAGGCGACGATCATCAAGAATCTGATTGTGTTTAATGATACGGCAGAAAAGAAGCTGTATGCGAGCGCGGATGACTTTGCTGAGGTCTATCCCTTTGTGCCGTACCAATTCAATCTGTTGTCCAGCGTATTGACTTCTATTCGTACCCACGGAGCATCCGGCAAGCACCTTTCCGGCGGTGAGCGCTCTATGCTGGCTCTCTTCAAAGAGTCCGCTGTCAATGTCATGAATGAAGAGGCAGGAGTCATTGTACCCTTCCATCGCTTTTATGACGCGCTGGAAAACTTTCTGGATCACAGCCACAGCGGGGTGATCATCCGGGCTTATGATAACAGCTACATCAACCCGGAGAAGAAAGACAGGGATGTCTTCGCTATCAATGTCCTCAAAACCCTTTTCATGGTCAAGTATGTGCTGGAAATTGAGGCGAATATCGACAACATCACCAGTTTGATGATTGAAAATATCGACGATGACCGGATCGAGCTGAAAGGCCGTGTGGAGGAAGCGCTGAAGGTCCTGATGCGGCAGATGCTCGTGCAGAAAAACGGCAGCGTCTATGTCTTCCTGACCGATGAAGAACAGGAAGTAAACAACGAGATTGAAAAGGAAAATGTAGAAACGCCGGAGATCATCACCAAGGTCGCGGAAATGATTTTTGAGGACATTTTCCCCGGCAAACGCTACACCTATCCTGTCTTCAATGGCCGCTATGCCTTTGGCTTCAACCAGTTTGTAGATGACCGCCCCTATAAGGCAAATCAGAACTACGACATCGGCCTCCGCGTCCTGACACCGTGGTATGACGGCAGTATGGACGAGGCTACCCTTCGGATGATGTCCGGCCAAGGCAGAGAAGTTCTTGTCGTGCTCCCCAATGACGCGGAGTTCCTGACGGAAATCCAAGCCTACTTGAAGATTGAGGGCTTTCTTCGGAAAAACACCTCCACGCAGCTTGCCAAGTATGAGACGATCAAAGAGGCAAAGCGTGTGGAAATGCGGGAGCGCAATCAAAACGCCAAGCTCTACCTGACCGAAGCGCTCAAAGAAGCAACGATCTATGTGAACGGCGATGTTGTACGTGTGAATGGCAAGGAGGTCAGCAGTCGGATCAATGAAGCCATTGGCCGTTTGGTGCAGACAGTCTATCACAAGCTGTCCTACATTGACGCGCCGATGGGCGAGGCGGAAATCCGCAAGATGCTCCATCAGAGCAATCAGCTTTCGCTTGGGCTGGAAGGCGGTACAGAGAGCAACACTCATGCGCTGGACGATGTGCAGGGCTTCATCGCCATGAACACCCGCAATCACATGAAAACTTCCATGAAAACGGTGAAGGACCGCTTCATGAAGGCTCCTTATGGCTTTGTGGAAGACGATGTACATTGGCTGGTGGCGCGTCTGTTCAAGCGCGGCGACCTGTCTTTCACGGTCAACGGCGCTGCGGTCAGTCTGAATAACAAGACTGAGGAAGAGATCATCGGCTTCATCACCAAAAAAGCGTTTGCGGAAAAGCTTCTGATGGAAGAGCGTGTCCGCGTCAGCGATAAGGACAAAAAGGCTGTCCGGGATGTGATGAAGGAGACCTTCCGCGCCACTACTTCGGCGGAGGACGAAGATACCATCATGAAGAACTTCCAGCGCTATGCGCAAAACACGATTTATGAGATCGAGCGTCTGGAAGTCCATTACGAGCAGCATCATTATCCGGGCAAGCGTGTTCTGTCCAGCGGGAAGGCTCTGATGCAGTCTGTTGTTCAGATTCAGTCTGCTTTAGACTTCTTTACGACCGTTTCCAAGAAACAGGATGACTTCTTCGACTTCGCGGAAGATTACGAGCCAATCAAGACTTTCTTTAGCGGCGAACAGTCCACCATCTTCGCCCGTGCGCTGGATATGCTTGCAATCTATGATGACAGTAAGACCTATATCGTCAATGCTGAACTGGAAGATATAGTCGCACAGATGCGCTCCATTACCCGGCAGGAAAAGCCGTATGCCAACATTCCGAAGCTGCCTGAGCTGCGTGAGCGGTTCATGTCCTGCTATGGCGAAATCTTGCAGCAGGAATCCGCCCCTGTCCTTGATTCGATTGATCAGGCGTGGAAGCGCGTCTTGGAAGTACTTTCCACCAAGGACTACAACGACCAAAAGCGAACGGCTTACTATGAGAAGTTCCAGGAAATCCGGGATGGAGCTACCCACTGCAACAATGTCTCTACGCTGAGAAGCTTCGCAGATAAAGCAGATGCACTGAAACGACGGCTTCTTGATGAAATGGCTGATCTTGACTACAAGCGGGAAATTCAAAAGGCCGAAGAAGAAGCCCGCCGTCAGGCAGAGGAAGCCAAACAGAGCGGAAATCCTGCCCCGGAAGCAACCGTTGCCCCTGCGCCGGTGAAAATCCGCAAGACGAAAAATGTTTCCATCAAGATGATGACGGGAACGGCTTCTTGGCGTCTGGAAAGCAAGGAGGACATTGATCGCTACATGGACAGCCTTCGCAAGTCGCTGGAAGCGCAACTGGACGAAGATACGATTGTCAATGTGGAGTTTTAATGGGCAGTATTGGAGGTGCGTATGGGAAATATCACGCTGAGTTTTACTGTTCAAGGTGACAGCGAAGGATATGTCACCTTTGAATGCCCGTATTGCGGATCAGAATTTAAGCTGCAAGCAGGAGAAGTCCAAAGTGATGAAGAACCTGTTTTGGAACTGTTCTGCCCCTACTGCGGACTTGCAAAAGAGAAATCCGCATTCTGGTCAAAAGATGTTCGTGACAAAGCTCGAGCGTTGGCCGAGAACTATATGATTGAAGAGTTGAATAAAGCCTTTGGGAAAATGGCTCGTTCGATCAATCGTCAAAAGAGCATAATAAAAATGACATATAAGCCGTTGAAAAAAGTGTATGTCAAAGAGTTAAAAAATGCGGACACAGCGGAAACGGAGTTCCAATGCACTTGTTGCAATCGAAGGGTTAAAGCGTTGTACTGCGCCGGAGCTTCAAAGATATTTTGTCCTTACTGCGGGGTAGACTTATGAGTGAATACAGAGAATTAAGAACTATCAGCCTCGATTTTCGAAGAATATCCAGCAATCTTCTTTCAAGTGACGATGGAGATGCAGATGTGAATCTCCATCGGCTGATGGATTATATTGAGAAGACGCCATTTATCCATGACCGTGTTCATAGCGTTGTGGATCAAGTCGAATATGATTTTCAGGCTTGTTTTCCGACTCATTCCTCTGAATGGGCAAGCACGAGCATTCCAGTAGATGAAAATTGTCACATCAAAGCAATTTATGACTACATGAGGTACATCGTGGAGACCCCAAATACGAATGTTTTAGGACAAGCCATGCAATACCTATGGAAAAAGGGCGCAACTTACACGGATATTATTCAGCGTTTTTTGGAAAACACAGTAAAACCCTTGATAAATTTCATCAACGATGAAATTTCCAAGGAGATGATCCTCCTGGAAGATGAGAAGAAGGCTGCACCAATGACTCAAAACATCGGGACGGTCAATGGTCCGGTTATCCAGCAAGGCAGCGGTTCTATTACACTCAACACGAAAAACGGCGTATCAGCAACGGACTTAAACTCGCTCATCGAAAAGCTGATTTCGTCACTTCCCGCTATTACTGATACTGCCGCCGAAGAGATTGAAAGCGTTAAGGATGACTTGGAATCCTTGCAAGAACAAATCTATTCTTCTGCCCCGAAAAAGAGCCGGATGCAAAAGGCTTTGGCAGGAATAAAGAAATTTTCCAGTGAGGTTTTATCTAAAGCATCTGTTTCAATAGCAACAAGTGCCATCACCGGAGCAGACTGGACAACATTGATTCAGCAAGCCGAAATGTTCATCGACGGCTTAATGTAATAGGGAGAATCGCCATGAACAAAACAGCCATAAAAAACTTTGCAATCTGGGCGCGGAATAAGCTCATTGCGGATATTCAGTACCGCGCCGGATTGATGGGGATCACAGCGGACGGTATCAAAGACCCACTGCCGCAGTCTACCGGAACGATGGAGTTCTATGACATCGGGACTTCTGAGCCGTATGCCATCACCGGTGAGGCCATCCCCCAGCGCAGGAAGTTGGTGGAGGTGATCCGCAAGAAAGAGAAAGACAGCAACTACGCCACAGCTTATAAGTACATTCTGGAAGAGGTCGCCTACACTTGGTTTAACCGATTGATCGCCATCCGTTTCATGGAGGTCAACGACTATCTTCCCTCCCATATCCGAGTCCTGTCTTCCGAAAGCGGCAAGATCGAGCCGGATTTGGTGACGACCCCCTTCGACGCGGAGCTGACGTTCACCTCCGCCGAGGAAGAGATTGTCCTACGCTTGAAAACTGAAAACAAGCTGGACGAGCTGTTCCGGCTGCTGTTCATCAAGCAGTGCAACGCCCTGAACGAGATCCTGCCCGCCCTGTTTGAGAAGACCAGCGACTACACCGAGCTGCTGCTGAATCTCTCCGTTGTGGATCAGGAGGGCGTTGTGTACCATCTGACCCACGACATCCCGGAGCAAGACTTTGACATCACGCACCCTGATGAGAATGGTAAAATTCAAGGTCAGGTGGAGATCATCGGCTGGCTGTACCAGTATTACAACACCGAGCCGAAGAACGCTGCCTTTGCCAAGAACGGAAAGATCACCAAAGAGGAAATCCCCGCCGTCACCCAGCTTTTTACGCCGGACTGGATCGTCCGCTATATGGTGGAAAACAGCCTTGGCCGTATTTTCATCGACAAGCGGAAAGAACAGGGCGTTTATGCTGACGGTCGCGGCCTCGACGAAATGAGCTGGGATGAGGTTGAGGCAAAGCGCATTTCCAATGAAGAGGAAATCGCCGGGCAGATGGGCTGGAAGTATTATCTGCCGGAAGCCGCCCAGACGCGGGAAGTGCGCCAGCAGCTCGATGAAGTCCAGAAGCAGAACGAATATAAGGATGTCCGGGACATCAAGGTCATCGATCCCTGCATGGGCAGCGGCCATATTTTGGTGTACGCCTTTGATGTGCTGATGAAGATGTACGAAAACGACGGGTACAGCCAGCGGGACGCGGCGCAGTGCATCTTGGAACACAACCTGTTCGGGTTGGACATTGACGAACGGGCGGCGCAGCTTGCCTATTTTGCCGTGATGATGAAGGCCCGCCAATATGACCGGCGCATCTTCTCTCGCGGCATCCAGCCCCATGTCTATGCGATTGCCGAGAGCAACGACATCGACGCTTATACGCGGGACTACTTTGTGAACAACGACCCGAAGCTGAAATCCGCTCTGGACAGCATCATCAGCGATCTGCGCGATGCAAAGGAGTACGGTTCCATCCTGACGGTTGCCCCGGTAGACTTTGCAGCCCTGTATGCCCGTATGGATGAGGTGCAGAACGACATCAGCCTGTATCGAGAATCTGCCCTGAACACTATCCTGCCGCTAATTCATGTGGCCGAGTCACTGGCGCAGAAGTACGATGTGGTTGTAACCAACCCGCCGTATATGGGCAGCGGTAACATGGACGCAAGGCTCAGCGAGTATGTGAAAAAGCACTACCCGGATAGCAAAAGCGATCTGTTTGCTGTTTTCATCGAGCGGTGTGGGCAGATGACTGGCAAAAACCGCTATCAGGCGATGATTACTCAGCACGCTTGGATGTCATTGGCAAGTTATGAAAAATTACGAAATAAATTACAAAATGCTTGCATTGTTAATATGGCTCATCTTGGAGCACGAGCGTTTGAGGATGTTAGCGGAGAAATGGTGCAAACGACCAGCTTTGTACTCATGAATGTTCATATTAAGGGCACAGAAGGGGTATATTGTCGGTTGATTGATGGAACAAACGCGCAAGAAAAAGAAACTGCTTTCTTTGCAACCGTCAATCGGTTCATTGCGAAGCAAGACAGCTTTGAAAAAATTCCCGGAGCACCTGTGTCTGCTTATGTGGCTGGCGATACCTTAGCTACGCTTTATCAAAACGGTCAAACTATAAGCAAAATTGGTGATGTAAAAATTGGAATGGGAACGGGAAATAACGATCTTTTTTTGAAATCTTGGTGGGAAATCGAAGAAGGAAAGATCGACTATTCAATAACGGACAAATCACAACTCGATTATTCAAATAAGAAATATTTTCCGTACAGCAAAGGTGGAGAGCGTAAGCGTTGGTATGGAAATCATGAGTTTGTCATCTGGTTTAACAGATCAGGCCAAAACAAAATGAAACAAACCTCAGGTCATCGGGAAAATGGAGGTTATGACTTTTATTTTCATAAAGGAATAACATGGTCTTACAGTACAATGGCTCCATTCAGTGTGCGTATTATGCCAACCGGATTTGTTTTTGATGTTAATGGATCATCACTATTCTTGCCAGAACAATACTATAATTATGTTTTATGCTTTCTACAATCATGTGTTGGTCGCTTTATCATTGACTCAATCAAATCTGCATTTAGTATTCAAGCAGGTACAATTAGAAATCTACCTGTCATTGGAAATACAACGCCTAAAATTGAGGCGCTTGCAAATGAATGTGTAACGCTTTCGCAACAGGATTGGGACTCCTACGAAACCTCATGGGATTTCAAAGGGCATCCCTTGGTCCTTGGAAGACTTCCTGAACCCGTATGGGGAGATGTGCCTGACAAAGTGGCTTTTCAGAATACTTCGCTTTCTTATACTTACCAGATATATTGGAAGAAGACTTGCGAATATCGGTTTGAAAAGCTCAAAGCCAACGAGGAAGAGCTAAACCGCATCTTCATCGACATCTACGGCTTGCAGGACGAGCTGACTCCTGAGGTGGCCGACAAGGATGTGACCGTCCACCGCATATTTGACACCAAAGACGATGTGCCGGAATTCATGCAGGGCAGCAGCTATGTTCGCACCAAGCGTGATGAGATTGTTTCGCTGCTTTCCTACGCCGTGGGCTGTATGTTTGGGCGCTACTCACCGGATAGACAGGGGCTTATTTTTGCCGGAGGAGATTTTGATTCTGTATATTGGAAATTCAAAGGACAAGCTGCTCTTAATGAACAGGGTGATCCGATTGAAGGAGGGTATGCTGGAATTTCACTGGCGAATTATCACTACCCCAAATTCCATGATGCAGAAAATTGGGAAGATGCTACTTCGCTTTCTTATGAGCCGGATGCAGATGGCGTTATCCCCATCACCGACGAAGAGTATCTGGAAGACGATATTGTCTCCCGCCTGTGCGATTGGCTGAAAGCAGTCTACGGCGCGGACACGCTGGAAGAAAATCTGGACTTCATCGCCGGGGCGCTGGGCGGCAAGGGCAACAGCAGCCGGGAGATCATCCGCAACTACTTCCTCAAGGATTTCTTCAAAGACCACTGCAAGACCTACCAGAAGCGCCCGATCTACTGGCTGTTTGACAGCGGCAAGCAGAACGGCTTCAAGGCGCTGATCTACCTCCATCGCTACACGCCGGACACCATCGGCAATCTCCGCGTGGACTATCTCCACAAGATGCAGCGCGTCTACGAGTCCGAAATCAACCGGATGCAGGATATGATCGACAACAGCACCAACGCCCGTGAGATTGCCGCTTCCACCAAGCGGAAGGAAAAGCTCCAAAAGCAGCTCAAAGAGTGCCGCAACTATGACGAGATGATCGCCCACCTTGCCCTGAGCCGCATCGAGCTGGACTTGGATGATGGCGTGAAGGTCAACTACGAAAAAATCCAGACCGCCAGCGACGGCAAGAAATACGCCGTTTTGGCGAAAATATAACATGAGGTGATCTTCTTGGAATTGTTTGATACGCTCAAAGAATGTGTGCGAGTCGCACAGCAAGCAGACAATGTTCCTCTTGTACGGGAATTGATAAATGCACAAACGCAAGTGCTTGATTTGGTGGATGAGAATCAGAAGCTCAGAGAACAAATTAAAAAAATGCAAGAAACAACTGACATTGCTGGAAAGATTGAGCGGCATGAAGATGCCTATATCACGCTGGCTGATGACCCTGATAAGCACATTTATTGCTCGTGTTGCTGGGACACAAAAAAGATGTTGGTACAGGGGCAAAAGACCGGTGTAGGAACATATCGCTGCCCCTCTTGCGGAACAAATGCGTACTACGACAAAGCAGCTTATGACAAACACCAGGCGGAAGCTATTGCCAGTATTGGGAACATGACGGCGCAAATAAATCGCCGCAGATGATATGTAATTCAATAGAAGGAGGTGGTCGAGATGACCGCAGAAGAGATTTTCGCCGGTGAATCCGAGAATATCGAGTTCAAGAGCGAAATTCCCGTCAAAAGCGAAAAATATATGAAGACTGTGGTGGCCTTTGCCAACGGCAAGGGCGGTAAGCTGGTCTTCGGTGTGGAGAACGGCACATGGACTGTCACCGGCTTCTCCAAAGAGGAAGTCTTTCAGAAGATGGATGCGATTACCAACGCCATTTTCGATAGCTGCGAACCCAAGATCACCCCGAACATCGCGGTACAGGAAATCGACGGGAAGGCAGTCATCGTTGTTGAAATCATCCCCGGTATGCAGCGCCCCTACTATATCAAAAGCCAAGGCATCATGGAAGGCACCTATATCCGCGTAGCAGGTACAACCCGTCATGCGGAGCGCTACCGTGTGCAGGAACTCATCATGGAAGGGACAAACCGCTCTTTCGACCAGATGGAGCGCGAGCAGACGGTATCTGAGGAAGAGATCGCGGTCTTCTGCGAGAAGATGTATCAACACGCCCTCAAGCTGGCCGAGACAGACACGGCGCGGGAGCAGATTCAAAAAGTGGGCAAAAATCAGTTGCTCTCATGGAAGCTGCTGGTGGAGCGCGACGGAGCTTACCATCCCACCAACGGGTATCTGCTGCTGAACGGCGACACGGCTGAGTTCCCCGATGCCGCCATCCAGTGCGCGGTATTCAAGGGGACTGTCCGGGATATTTTCATTACCCGTAAAGAATTTGCCGGTGCGATCTATGAGCAGATTGAGGATGCCTACAACTTTGTTTTGCAGCACATCGACCTCGGCTCCCGCATAGAAGGGATCGCCCGTCAGGATTACTATGAGCTGCCGGTCAAGACCATCCGGGAGATGATCTCGAATGCAGTCTGCCATCGCAGCTACCTGACACCGGGTAAGATACAGGTGGCACTCTTTGATGACCGGCTGGAGGTCACCTCCCCCGGTATGCTGGACAGCGAAATCACCATTGAAAAAATGAAGTCCGGCCTTTCAAAGATCCGCAACCGTGGTATCGCAGCCGCCTTTTCCTACATGAACATCGTGGAGGCATGGGGCAGCGGAATCCCGAAAATGTTCCGGGAAGCAAAGGAATATGGACTTCGTGAGCCGGAACTGATTGATATGGGCAGCGATTTCCGCATCAACCTGTATCGGAAAGACGCGGCTACCGATCAGAATGGTGTCATTGACCCCAAAGAGCGTGACACCAATGACACCAAAGTTGAACCCAATGACACCAATGAAGAAGCGATTCTGCGCATCCTCCGAACCGATCCAAAAGTAACGCAGAAAGATGTTGTAGAGATGCTGGGAATTTCCCTTGCCACTGTGAAGCGGCTCATGAACAGCCTTCAAAAAGCTGGCAAGATCAAACGCAAAGGCTCCAACCGGAGCGGGTCGTGGGTAGTCATAGACCAGAAGGAGTAAGGCGGCATGGCAGAAATGAACATCAAACAAATCATAGACCGGCTGAATGCTGAATTTACCGGCGATACCCGTAAACTCGTCTTTTGGTACGACGATAACGGCGAGTTTGTGGAGGATATGCAGAATGTAGAGCTTGATAATGCCAAAGTCTACTTCTTGCAGCCGGACAATCAGTTCGCCACCAAACTCTTTCTGGAACGGCAGGACACCACCACAAACTACCTCATCTATGCCCCCTTCCCCAAGCCGGATGTGCGGGACAACCATCTGGAAGATACTCTGCTCTACTCTAAGCGCTTCTTTGCCGACCGCGCTTCGCTGCTTTCGGTGGATTTGGGCATTGACGAGAAGTATAAGCCCATCATCGAAAAGCACATCAAGTTCTTTGCCAACAAGGAGCGGACGCAGCGATTCTATGACCTTGAAATAGAGAACTTCAACGAAGAGAACATCATCACGGGGCTTCTCTCTGCCATTTGCCGCACCCGAACTTGTTCCTTTGAAGAAGTGATCCGGGTCATGCTGACGGACGGTGAGCTTGCAGATAACAAGTTCCTGTCTGAGGTAGATAAATTCGGCCTACTGGATGATTTCTGGAAGCTCTGCGAACAGCATTTCGGCTATACAGATGTTAAGCCGACGCTGGAAAAGCTGATAGTGACCATGTTCGTCACCTACACGGCCAAATATGTAGGAAGCGAACTTCCGAAGCCGTGGAAGGTGTTCCTCTCCTATAAGGCCGGGAATATCATTGCCTTTATGGATAACCTGATGAACAATATCCTTTACCGTGGGCGCTATGATGAGCTTTCCGCGCATGTGGCCTCCGGCTTGAATGTCCAGAAGGCTTTCTCCGATTATTCACCTGATGACTTGGTAAACTGCGATACCTTCCTTGCCATCGACCAGATCCTTATCAAGTGGATTGTGGATCGCCTTTTGGCCGAAGATGTGGGTGCAGCACTTGACGGCCTGACTATCCCGCAAATCTGCGAAAAGCGGAGCAAAATGCACTTTGGCGAGAAAACCGGGGGCTGCTATCAGATGCTTGACAGCGCCTATCAGATCATTCAGGCTGGAAATTACCGGTGCCCGGACAGCTTCAAAGAGATTCTGCGCCAGTATCAGGAGGCGGACTTCCGGCTGGACTACGAATATCGCCGGTTCTACTCCGCTTATGATCAGCTTGAAGAAACGGTTAGCTTAGAGCCGCTGCGCGATTTGGTGGAAAACATCTACACCAACGAGTATCTGGAAACGCTGCTTTCCAAGTGGAATGCCGCCATTCAGGAGCCGGACGCATTTATGGCACTGCCCTTGCAGCGGGACTTCTATGCCCGCAATTTGAAGAATGCCAAGGAGCGCACGGTAGTCATCATCTCGGATGCCATGCGCTATGAGGTGGGCAAAGAATTGTTCCGACGGATGCAGGATGATCCCAAATGCATGGCGAAACTGGAAGTACAGCTCAGTGTTATGCCGTCCTATACCCGTCTTGGTATGGCGGCGCTGCTTCCTCACACGGAACTGACGATGACCGACGATTTCAAAGTGTTGATCGACGGCCTTCCCTGCGAAAACCTTGCCGAACGGGAAGCGGTTTTGCAGAAGTACAGTCCTGACAGCGTTTGCGTCCAGTTTGACAGTATCAAGTCCCTCAAGGTTGCCGATCTGCGCAGTATCTTCACCGGAAAACAGGTCGTGTATGTGTACCACAATCAGATTGATGCCCGTGGAGACAAGCCCAATACCGAAGATGAGGTGTTTGTGGCTTGTCAGGAGGCAATCACAGAGATTATCGACCTGATTCGCCGCATTTCTACCAGCGCGAATACATACCGGTTTATCGTCACCGCTGATCACGGCTTTATCTATAAGCGGGATAAAATCGCAGAGAGCGACAAGATTGATGGGATCAAGGGCAAGACTTCCTTTATCAACCGGCGCTTTGTGGTCGCACCGGAACCCGTTTCGGGAGATGGCATCGCCAGCATGGAGATGAGCAAAATCCTTCGCAGTGCCGACACCAAATGGGTATCTTACCCGATCAGCGACGATGTATTCAAGGTGGCTGGCGGCGGGCAGAACTATGTACATGGCGGCTCATCCCCGCAGGAAATGCTTGTGCCTGTCCTCGCCCTCAAGATGGAACGAGGTCACATGGAGACGCGGAGCGCGGGAATTGCGCTGGTAAGCATGGTGCGAAAAATCACCAATAAGATCACCATACTGGATTTCATTCAGTCTGAGCCGGTCAGCGATGTGGTCAAGGCTGCTTCTTATCGGTTGTTCTTTATCTCCGATGATAACGAGCGGATTTCCAATGAGAATAGCTGCATCGCGGACAGCCGGGAACAAAGTGCTGCCAAACGCATCTTCCGCATGAAATTCCAGTTCAAAGACAAGAAGTACGACAAAGACAAACAGTATTTCTTTGTGATATACGATGATGCAACAGGTCTTGAGGTGTTCCGGCATCCTGTCATCATGGACATGGCATTTGCCGATGACTATGGCTTCGGCTTTTAAGGGGACCCTAAGTGACAGGAGGCGATTCAAATGGTTGATAAGACAGAAAATGAGGATAGAAGAGCTGTCATCAAATCGAAATTGCGGCAAAATTTCGATGGGAGGATTGTGCGCAAGGATTTGACCAAGAAAATCAAGGAAGGCGCAAATGTGCCTGTCTATGTCCTTGAGTTCCTGCTGGGACAGTATTGCAGCTCGGATGACCCTGATATTATTGAAGAGGGCGTAGAGAATGTAAAACGCATTCTTGCGGATAATTTCGTCCGCCCCGATGAGGCGCAGAAGATTCTCTCTGTGCTTCGTCAGCGTGGCAGCTACACCGTGATTGATAAAATCACAGTGAACTTGAATATCAAGCGGGATTTCTATGAAGCAGAGTTCTCCAACCTTGGACTCAAGAATATCCCCATAGACGAAGAATATCCCGCCAAATTTGACCGCCTGCTCTGCGGCGGCATCTGGTGCATCGTGCAACTGGACTATGAGTACATGGAGGAAGATCGGAACGGAACGCCAATCAGCATCCGAAAGCTCACGCCGATCCAAATGCCTCATGTGGACATTGAAGAACTGAAACAGGGGCGCAAAGCATTTACGCAGGATGAATGGATGGATGTGCTGCTGCGCTCCATCGGCATGGAGCCGGACACCCTGACTTACCGTGAAAAATGGCTGCTCCTGATCCGCATGACCCCGCTTGTGGAGAACAATTTCAACCTCTGTGAGCTGGGGCCGCGTAGCACCGGTAAATCCCATCTTTACAAAGAGATTTCTCCGAACAGCATTCTCGTTTCCGGCGGTCAGACAACGGTAGCCAATCTGTTTTATAACATGGGGCGCAAAACCGTTGGCCTTGTCGGTCTTTGGGACTGTGTTGCCTTTGACGAAGTTGCCGGTATCAGATTCAAGGATAAAGACGGCATCCAGATCATGAAGGACTACATGGCATCCGGGTCCTTCGCTCGTGGAAAAGAGGAAAAAGCTGCAAGCGCGTCGATGGTCTTTGTGGGCAATATCAATCAGAGCGTGGATGTGCTTTTGAAAACATCCAGCCTCTTTGATCCCTTCCCACCTGAGATGGGTACCGATACAGCTTTCCTTGACCGGATTCACTGCTATCTTCCCGGTTGGGAAATCCCGAAATTCCGCCCGGAGCATTTCACGGATGACTATGGCTTCATTACGGATTATTTGGCGGAGTTCATCCGGGAACTGCGCAAGGAACAATACGGCGATGCGCTGGACAAGTATTTCCGCTTAGGCACCAACCTCAACCAGCGCGATACCATTGCCGTTCGGAAGATGGTTGGCGGGCTTTTGAAGCTCGTATATCCTGACGGCGAGTTCTCAAAAGAACAACTGGAAGAGATTTTGAAGCTTGCGTTGGAGATGCGCCGCCGCGTCAAGGAACAACTCAAAAAGCTGGGTGGCATGGAGTTTTATGATGTGAATTTCTCCTACATCGACAAGGACAGCTTTGAGGAATACTATGTCTCTGTACCGGAGCAGGGCGGTGGAAAGCTGATCCCAGAAGGAATGTCCAATCCCGGCCAGGTCTATACAGTTTCGCAGGGAAAATCCGGCATGATTGGCGTGTTCCGGCTGGAATCTCAGATGCTTCCCGGCAACGGCAAGTTTGAACGCACGGGTATTGGCTCTGAACGCGAGGCAAGAGAGGCCACAAATACTGCATTCAACTTCCTCAAAGCAAATGCCGGACACATTAGCGGGACGATCAGCACTACGACAAAGGACTATATCGTCAATTATCAGGATTTACAAGGCATCGGCATGACCAGTAAGCTTGCCCTTCCGACGCTGATCGCACTGGCTTCCATTGCCCTGAACAAGCCCACTGTCAGCAGCTTGGCTGTACTGGGAGAAATCAGCATCGCTGGCACGATGATCAAAGTAGATGAACTGGCAAACGCCCTACAAGTGTGCCTTGACAGCGGGGCAAAGAAAGTATTACTGCCTATTACATCAGCCGCAGACCTTGGCACTGTCCCCTCAGAGTTGATCGGATGCTTCAATCTCATTTTCTATCAGAGCGCAGAGGACGCGGTATTCAAAGCACTGGGCGTAGAATAAAAGGCAACAAAAAAAGAGCCTCAGCCGACACCCGCAAGGGCATCGACCGAGGCTCTTCGCTTTTGATAGAAAATCGACCTTTATTCTGACATTTCAGGCGTTTGGCGCTTAGACAGGAAAACATACGGGGCAATGCGTCATCTCTGCTCAGAGGGCAGGAAATCAGCGATTTTCAACCTTTAATCCGACAGATTTTGGCTTTGTCCTGAGCGCTTGGAGAAGTAATGCGGACAGGCAAGGATAACGGCGCGGAAGCTCTGCTTACAGGGATGAACGCAGCGGCGGCACAGGTCATTGTATTTGCGCCGTCCGTCGCTGCCTAAAAAGAAGCTCCATTCGAGCTTCCATTTCTTACTCCGGCTCATAACTCACGCTCGCTCTTCATCTCCTTGTGGGGAGAAGGCTTATCCGTCTGCTGGGCGGTTTTTGCTGATTTCAGCCGATCCATGATAGAGGTTTTCCCGCCCTTCTCGCTCGCCTTATCTTCCTTCGGACCGTTGTTGATGATCCCGTCAATCATGCCGTAGTCATCCTCAAGCGACATTTCAGCGGCCTTGAGAGGATTCTGCTTTTCCAGCTCGGCCACCCAATCCGCTTTCTCCACACCGAAGATACCGCCTTTGGCGGCGTGTTCCTTGATCTCCTTGGCGTCCAGAACCAGCCCCTCGGTATCGTCGCCGTACAGCCGGTAAATCTGGCACGACTTCATGACCTCAGCCGCAGCATCCTCCCGCATGGGCAGCATACCGCCCCATTTGTAGCCGTACTGCTTCATTTCTTCAACACTGATGCTGTCATCCGGCATCTTCTCGACCGGCATGACCTCCTGACGGAGCAGATTGACTGCGGTTTCATCGAAGCCGTCATAGATATGGGACAGCACCAGCTCGCCGCGCTCATCGACAATGATGCAGGAGGCATCGTCCCCAAAGGTATCATGCTCCATCAGCCAGAAGGTGTGACCGTCGATCTCTTTATGGTCAATCGTGTGCCATGTGCCGATATGACCATCCACCGCCATGCCGGAGGTGTTTTCGTTGACAATGGAGCTTTTCTCTTCAAGAACGGTCTGTTTCTGCTGTTCTTCGGAAATCATCGGGATAGCCACAATCCTGTCTCCGATTTTGGCAAACTGCTCCGGCATTTTGAACTCCGTCATAAACTGCCGCAACAGATCCGGCGAAAGCGAGCCGAAGCTGTCATCCGTCAGACCCGTAACAAGGAAGGTACCGGCAACAATGTCATAGATTTCACCGCTGTCATCCCGCAGAGCGCGGTTGAGAGGCAAACCGTTCATCTTGCCTTCTTCATTGCAGACAATGGCAACCGGCTCTTCAAAGGGATAGACCGCCTCAATGTCCCCGCCAACCTCATTTTGTAAGGACTCAAGGCTGGAAGAGATTTCTTTCACATAGGGCTTCTTGTCCGGCTCAACCACCAGCACAGCGATCGTGCTTGGCGGCTCCAATTCCTCGCCGCTTCCGGTGACGCGGTACTCATCGGGAATATCCTCAAGCGTCCCGTCAAAGTAGCGGTTCCAGCTATCGCCGGTAGGACGGATGTACCCGGCATTGGTCAGTGTGCCGCCTTCATTGATTGCGCAGTCTTCACCGTACCGCTCAAAGTCGATGTAGTCCACAAAGCTGCCGAACTTGTTGTCGATGTTGTACCCACCCTCAAAGAAGTAGTAACGACCGAGATCGTCATAGTCCTTGATGTCGGGAATAAAATCATAGTTGTCGAGATTGTAGGTCAGGTTGATCAGATCGTCGAGGTCATTTACTTCATCGCAGCCACTATCCATGATTGCCACGAAATGCTCAAGCTCAGAGCGGGACATCTCATCCAACCGGGCGGCGAGGTAGTTGAGCTTATCGAGGTTTTCGTATTCGCCAAGGAGATTGCTGACTCCATGAATGGAGCAGTCGTAATCCGTGATAAACCATTCCTCATAGACCTGTCCGAACTCGTCCTTTGAGCCGATGCCGATCCGCTCGAAGACCTTCTTCATTTCCTCTTCGGTGGTCGGGAAATGAACCCACTCACCGACAAGCTCGCCTTCGTTGTACTTGCCGAGATTGGTCACGAAGGCTTCAAAACTGCCATCCAATACGGGCATAGGCATTCTCCTTTCAATCGTCCATCATACTGTCCGGCGCGATGTAGAGCTGGGCAAACGCCTCGTCGGTGATGCCCTCAAGCTTCCGAACGGTATGGAAAAGCAGCTCCGCCATCTCATCGTCCAGCTCGTTGATGGGCAGCGACTTCATTTCAGCAATCAGCCTCTTGCGGCTGGAAGTGTCGAAACAGCACATCAGGTTAGTTTCTTCCACGGTAAAAAACATAATCACATCTCCATTTCTTTTGATTTTGGTTTCTTCGTGTGCTCAGGTTTCTTAGCGCCTTTATCTGGCGCAGTCTGGGCGTGTTCTTTGAGCTTTGCGAGGACAGAAGTCTTCTTCTGAGAGGGATGCTCTCTGCGATCCATTGCTTTCCAGAGGCTTTCTGCCGGAGCGTCCTCCACATAGGAACGCACAATAGACATACGCTCATGGAATGGAACGGGATGCTTCCTGTCCGTGATGTCCGTCAGGCTGACTTCTTCATTTGGAAAATCCACTTTGTCAACGCGGACGGTTTTGCCGTCCATATCCATCACCATGCCAACAGGGATATAGTCCTCAGCGAGAAGGTGCTTGACGGTTTCCTGTCTACCGTCTTCACCGGATTGCGTGACAAGGACATCGTTGCCTTGTCCCCACAGAGCCTTTGCCTTGGCAACCCACTGATCTTCCCGAAAGCCGGTCACGGCGACCTGTCCGCCGCCTTCCAGCTCTTTCATCAGGAGCTTTGTGCCGAGCGCGGGCGCTGCCTTCTTCGCATCTTCGCCGTAAATCTCGAAGTAGCTGTTCTGGGCAAAGCAGACAATCGCTTCGGGATGAGCTTCCTTGACGGCATTGTAGGCGGTCTGCACTTCAAGGGGCAATATGCCCAGCTTTTCTGTCACGCCATGCTGGACGGCAAGCTTGTGAATGTGATCCTTAATACTGCCGGTTTTCGCATGGAAGCTCGTTTTGAAGCGTTCACGGCGGAGAATCATGTCAAGCTCAACCGCATTCTCAGGCAGATAGCTCACCGACACGACCTCGCCATGCTTTTCTTCCAGCGGGATCGCTTCGCGCCGGTAGCTGCGGAAAGGCAGATAAAAGGTGGCATCGTCCTTAAAAGTGACTGCCACTGTCTCAATCGGAACGGTGAGCTTTTGCATCCGCTCCACATGGGCGGCATAGTCCAGCTCAATGAGGTTGCCTCTGACGGTATCGCCCTCTACGCCCTTGATCTCGACTGCATAGGCAAGGATGGGATCGCGGGTTTGCTCATGGTAAAATTCCCACACTTTGTTTTCGTAGGAATCCTCCACATAGACTTCACGCTCAGGCAGGAGGTAAGTGCCGTTCGGACGGGACATCCAGAGAAGGTGCTTGTCCTCGGGGGATTGGGAACCGGCAAGGCTGTGAAGCAACCCGGCGTCCAGCTCAAAATCCTCTTTGTAGTTCTGGGTATGGATGTCCATAATCCGGCGAAGGGCATCCACAAGATCGATGTTTTCAAACTTCATAGCCATCACTCCAAACCGACATCGTGGGACTTCTGCTTGACCGGCGTTTTCCGCTCAGGCTGGCTCTTTGCCGCAGCACGGAGATGTTCCCGGATAGAAGGCTTTTCACGCGCTGCTTCCTGAGTCTTCTCTTTGCCGATATATTCAAGCGTCGGTGTCAGCTCTCGATAGCAGCCTTGCACCTTCTTGGCAGAATGGCGGCGGTGAATGGCGAACATCGGCTCGCCGTCCCGGGTAACGGTGTTGCCCTCAATCCTGACCTTGTACTCCATCATCACCTTGAAGGACTGATTGGACGAACGGTAGGTAGCCAGCATCCCGTCGTTGCGACCGGCGATCTGCGCTTTGAGCGTGTCCATGACAGCTTCCTTGATTTTCTTTTCCTCCGGTGTGAGGCGATGCTTCACCGGTGCCGCCTGTTCCGGCTCTTTGGGAGCCGGAGCTTCGGGAGCCTTCTCCGGCACAGCCGGTTTGCTCTGTTCAGCCGGTGCCTGTTCCTGCGTTCTACTGATGGCAGTCTGCCGGACAAACTCTTCGGTGAAAAGGCTGACAAGCCCCGGATTTACGCTGTCAATGATGAGATGAGCAGCATGATCCGGGCTGCCATCCATGCCCTTTGCCCATTCCTTGCAGTCCGGGGAAATGCGCCCATCATGGTCTTTCTGCTGGATGGTTTGCGCGAGGACATAGGCGACGCGCTCAGGCGAGAATTTCTCAAGGATGCTCTTAACGGCGGACTCCGCCGCAAGTCGGTTGTTGCCGTAGTAGTCGTTGATGGTCTGCTCAATCGCCTCTTTACAGTCCATGTTCGCTTGCATCGAAGTACGGTAAGCATCCAGCTCACCTGCTTCAAAGGCATACATCGCAGCTTCCCGGTAAACCGGAATAGCCGCATCCCGCAGCGGCGTAGGGGCTTCCTGTTCTTTCACGGCAAGCCGCTCTTTGAGCTTTTCATCAATGCCGGTGATCATCTCAGCCGCCGTTTTGCGGATGGTTTCCAGCGAGCCTTTCAGCTCCTTGGTCTCCTTATCGGAGGACCAACCGGCGATATAGCCGAAGGAATAGTCAGAGGTCTCAATGCCGTACCGCTGGCAGACGGTATAGGCGACGCTTTCTGCCTCGACCTCCTTAGTGCGCCGGTCTTTCTTGTCTTCGGGAGCGACCTTTTCGCCCGGAGTGACGGCATGGAGCTTGGCATGGGCAATCTCATGGATCGCCGTCTTGATGGTCTGGATTTCGCTCATGCCCTCCTGAATGGCAATCCGGTTTTCTACATGAGAGAAGTAGCCTTTTGCGCCATCGGTGATGTTTTCAAAGGCAATGGGGACCGGAGATAGCTCTTTGAGAGCATCAAAAAAGGCGGCGTAGTTTTCCACGCTGCCTGTCAGCTCGTCTACGGCAATATCGGGAAGTTCTTTGCCGTCCGTCTGGGACACATCGAAGACGCTCACCACCTTGAAGGCGGGACGGGTCACTTCAACCGTCTCGGTGACCGGCTTGCCGTCCTTGTCGAGAACGGGCTTCTGCGTTACCGGGTCGAGTTTTTCCCGCTCTTCCTGCACCTTGTAGGGCGCAGGAGCAAGGATTTTGATGCCCTTTTCGCCCTTCATCACATGGCGGTCGAAGTTGCGCTGCCATGCCGTGTAACCGGCGATCAGCGTCGCACCCGGCTTCTGCATGGCGATGAGAAGCGTATTGTTAAACGAGTAGTTGTAGAACTTGGACATCGTTTTCAGGTACTCTTTGAAGCGTTCGGATTCAAACAGTTCCTTGAGTCCCTGTTCCAGCTTGTCAGTGATTTCCCGGACTTGCTGGGCGTTTCTGTTTTCAGCCATTTCTTACCTCCAATCTTACTGATTTGAAATAGAAAACTCCGGCTGAGATTTGCCCCAAAGACGGGCTTTTACCTCAGACGGAGTTTCCGTTCTGGTCAATCTGCGATGATACAAATTATCTGTATGTTCCCATTCAATCAACTTCTCAAATAAGTCAGGGTGACGGTTGACCATGTGGGAAAGCTCAAAAGTCGATGCGTTTGGGCAGAACCAACAACCGTTGCGTTTGGAATGTTGATAACAGGGAGAGAGCATATCGTATTTCTCGCATAGCCGCCAAGCATCCGCTTCCGTCATGCCATACTTTGCAAGAAGGCTGATGTCCTTCTCCTTATTCAGTCTGGCAAGACGCTTTGGCTCGTCCAATGCAATACCTACATAGCTGCGGGTGTCATCAGGTTGAGCCTTATGGTACTTGCGGAGCGGAGGCATTTTACAGTCCCGATTTACCGCGCACTTTCCCGGCCAGACAAAACCTCGGATCAGCCCTTTATAAGGTCCTCTTGTGATAATGTGATGGAACACATCATCGTAAGTTTTGTCACTTCGCAGAACCGTGAATTTGCATCCGAGTTCATTTTCAACGAACGGTTTGAGCTTTTGGTGGATAAAGTCCCGATGCTCCGGGACCTCGCCGCTTGTATCCTGATCAAACATCACCTCACTGTATATGACCTCATCCAGCGGCTCATTTTTCTCCGCAGCAAGAAGAATTGTTGCTACGCTGTCCTTGCCTCCGCTGCATGAGGCAATGTATCGCGGGCGCGTCATCGGTCAAACTCCATCTTGAAGCTGACATACTTGCCGCCAGTGTCATCCAGACGGATCACCGCATCATAGAGCTGCGGGCGCTTTGGCGTATAAAGCCCGGTGACCCTGCACCAGCCCTTGTCCAGCAGCTCGGCGGCGATCTTCTTGGTCAGCTTCTTTTTCTTGCTCGTAAAGAACTTATTGTCCTCCCACATACAGAAGGAACATTCCTTGTTCGAGCAGTAATAGTTTCCCTTGCCCACATAGACCGGCGAGCCGCAGCGCGGACATTTGCCAATGGACTCTCTGCCGGTATCGAAGCGGTTTGCCTCGGCGTCAGAGAGGAAGGGATAGGCTTTGACCAGCTCGGAGGTCATCCCCACAATGCCGGAAAGGAACTTGTCCGCATCCGCATTGCCGCGCTCAATCTGCATCAGGGTATTTTCCCATTCCGCCGTCATGGAAGGCGAAGTGATCTGTTCGGGCAGGACGCATACAAGGTTGTTGCCGTCCTTTGTAGGCACGAGAGATTTGCCCTTGCGCTCAACGAAGCCGCCTTTGACCAGCTTTTCGATGATACCGGCGCGGGTGGCGGGAGTGCCAAGCCCTTTCTTTTCGGTATCATCGTCGAACTCAGCATTCCCCGCAGTCTCCATAGCCGACAGAAGGGAGTCTTCGGTGTAGGGCTTCGGTGGGGATGTGTAATGTTCGGTGACGCTGGAATCGACAGAAGAGAGAATATCCTTCTCATTCAGAGAAGGCAGCGAGCGTTCCGGCTCGTCCTTTTCCTTGCTCTTGAGCGTTTCCTTGAAGCAGCGCTCAACCGACTTCCATCCATCCTGCACGACCGTTTTGCCTTTTGCCTTGAACTCGTAACCCTCACAGTTGAGCGTGACCGAAGTCTCATCATAGATGTGTTTCTCACCGGTAGCGCTCAGAAGGCGCATGGCGATAAGCCGGATGATTTTCTGCTCCGACTCCGGCAGCTCGGCGAGGTCCTGCTTTTCAAACTGGACGGTGGGGATAATGGCATGATGGTCAGTGACCTTGGCGTTGTTGGTAATTTGCCCGATGTCCGGCTCGTGGATGATGCCTTCAAAGAGCGGCACCTTGCGGGAGACAATGCCGATCACCTGACGGGCGGTGCTCTCCATATCCTCAGTGATGAACTGACTGTCCGTTCGGGGATAGGTAAGCAGCTTTTTCTCATAGAGGGACTGCACCAGATCGAGCGTCTGCTGGGCGGTAAAACCATAGTAGCGGTTGGCCTCCCGCTGCAAGGTGGTCAGATCATAAAGCTTCGGCGGGGTGACCGTCTTCGTCTCCTTCTTGAGAGAAGAAACGACGGCTTGCATTTTATTGCAAGCCGCCGCAATCGCCTTCGCCTCGTCTTCGGTTTTGACCTTTTCCATGTCCGCCGTCAGGCTGTCTTGGCTGATATGGACATTGAAGTATTTCTCCTTGTGGAAGGTGGAAATTTTGCCTTCACGCTCCACCAGCATTGCCAGCGTAGGCGTTTGCACGCGTCCGACCACCAGCTTCTTATGATAAAGTGTCGAGAACAGCCTTGTGCCGTTGATGCCAACAATCCAATCTGCCTTGGAACGGGCAAGCGCGGCTTCATAGAGCCGGTCATAATCGCCGCTGTCTCGCAGACGGGCAAAGCCCTCTCGGATTGCGCTGTCTTCCAATGAGCTGATCCACAGGCGCTTGAAAGGCTTCGTGCAACCGGCTTTCTTGTAGACCAACCGGAAAATCAGTTCGCCCTCGCGCCCCGCATCGGTGGCGCAGACAAGCTCGGTTACACGCTTATCGCGCATAAGGTCACGCAGCACCTTGAACTGCTTCTGTTTGTCCTTCGGGACTTCAAACAGCCATTCCTCCGGGACGATGGGGAGATCGCTGTACCGCCATTTGGCAAAGCGTTCATCGTAGGAGCTTGCGTCCGCAAGCCCCACAAGATGACCAACGCACCATGAGACGATGTAGTTGTTTCCTTCGAGATAACCGTCCTTACGGGAGGAAGCGCCCAGCACCTTCCCGATAGCGGCTCCAACACTCGGTTTTTCCGCAATCACTAAGATCAAATCGTTTCCTCCGTTTCTTTGGTTTCGGCCTCGTCATCCTCGTCGTCAGCAATGACAGGCTCTTCGTCCTCGTTGATATACGGCTCTTCCTCATAACCCTCGTCATCGAAGAAATCCAGATCCTCGTCCTTCTGCTTTTTGCCGCGCACGAACTTGAAGTAGTAATATGCACCACCGCCGATGCCGACCAGCGCGATGATACCGATGATCAGGGCAATGTTCGGGGAAGCATTTTCCGGCTCTTCGGGCACCTCGGTTTCCTCGCCCTCGACTGGCTCTTCCGGCTCAGGTACAGCGCCGGTACACTCGCTCATGTTTGTTTTGCAGACAGGGCATTCGGTGTTTACAGCTCCGGCCTCGCAGCGGGTATCGCAGTTACAGGTAGTAAGTGAAGATGCCGTTTCCTCATCCAACAGGGCAAGCAGATCGGCCTCGTCCACCATGTTGAGGAAATAGGTCTGGTACTGTTCCTCTTCCTCGTTAATGGGCGCATCGTAATCGATCACGACATAGAAGGTGTTGCCGGTCTTGGTCTGTACTGTGATGAACTGCTTATTCGTCGCCTTGTCATAGAGCAGATCACGGGTATAAGCGTTGCCTTCACCGTCAATCGGCTCGCCCTCATACTGATCAGGCTCTTCGGGTGCTGCGGTTTCCGGTGTTGCCTCGGGCTGGATTGCCTCCGTGATCGGAAGCTCCTGCTCGGTATCATCCGCATAGGCGAATGCGGGTACAGTGAACGAGATACAAAGCGTGAAGCACAGTGCAAGCGCCGCCAGAAGGCGGATTCCTTTTCTCTTAGTCATTGTCCGTCACCTCCTGCTGGGTAGTGGTAGGCTTTTCCGCCTTGCTGTCCTTCATCGCGGCAAGGAAGGACATGATCTGATCCTTGTCCATGACCATTGCACGGACGGTGTTGACGATTTCAAGGTTTTCCAGCTCGGTTTTCTTGTCGTACAGCTCCTTGAGCTGCCCCTGCAGGTCCTCGACCTTCTTCTCGGTTTTGGCGATTTCCGCGCAAACCTTCTGATATTTCGGGTTCATAAAAACGCTCCTTTCGGTTAGTAGTTGGGTCTTCCAAAGGCATAAAAGTGGGATTGCCAATAGGAAGTGTTGATGGATGTGTACTGGATGGGATCGCCGCAGTGCAACATCACATTGTCGCCCACATAGATGCCCACATGGGAAACGCCCGGTGTGTCGTATGTGCCGACAAAGAAGACAAGATCCCCTGGCTTCACATCGGCGCTGGAAACAGGCGAACAGACATTGTAAAGCCCCTGCGCACCCAGCCGCCCGGTGTTGACAAGTCCGCTGTTGGTGAGGACATAGCTGACAAATCCCGAACAGTCAAAGGAAGTGGACGGGTTTGAGCCGCCCCAGACATACGGGTAGCCAAGGTACTTTTCGGCCTCTGTGATGAGTGTTGCGAACTTCTCGTCCGTCAGATACTCCGCATTGACCGTGTAGTCATCCGGTGGGTTTTCAATGTACTTGTCCACATAGCCGGAACCGGGGAACAAATCCTCGCGGTTGCCAAGGGTAGACATATACGCCGAGTACATGGAGAGCTGGTCTTCATTCATGATGTAGACCGGCAAATGGGAGAGATTGAAGTTTTCGAGTGTGACGGTGCAGATGTAGTAGTTGTACGGGACTTCGACCTCATACTCATTGCCCTCGCTGTCTGTCCGCGTCTCGGTGCGGTAGCGCACCTCGACCTCCACATCCTCAGTGAGGATATACTGCCGGTCAAAGAGCGTTTGAAGAAGCCCCTGAACCTCATCCAGCGTGAACTCGCCCTCATTGAAAGCTGAGAGAATGGAGATCAGCACATAGGGATCGTGCTCGATCTCATCAAGGTCAAAATGGTACTCGTCGTAGTCGTGTGTGCTCTCGTAGTTATCCAGATACGATTGCAGCTCGGCCTCCATCTGACAATACTGCGCCTCCGCACCCTTCATGGCATCGTCCTCACTGAGGTAGGAAGTGGCGATCACAGAAGAGGTAGTAGAGGTGAACATTGCCGTGCAGGAGCTAATCCCAGCAGACAACAGGATAAGGATCATCAGCCCCGCGCCCAGCCATGCAAAGACCTTCTTGTTCTTGGAGATAAAGTCCTTGACCTTATCCGTCGCTTTCTCCCGGACGGTTTTTCCGGTAGATTTGGTGGCGGTGGATGCAGTCTGCGCCCCGGCCTTGCGAGCTGCGGCGTATTCCTTCTTGATGTGCTGCTTCTGGTAATGCCTGTTCATATTGGCGCGGGAAGTCTTCATCTCAGGATTTTCGGCGACCGTCTTCTCAAAATGGAGCTTCCGGTCAGCGGCCTCGGCCTTCTGTTCCAGCTTGGACACCTTCTCAAAAGGCTTGTTCGCGCTGCGCTCATTGTGGTGCTGGTAGTGACGGACAACGGACTCGGCGGCAATCTCCGTCTTATGGGCGGCTTCCACACCGGAGTTTTCCTGCTCCACCTCATGAATTTTGCCGTGAATGCCGGAGGCAAGAGTATCGCCGACCTTACGGACGGTCTTGTCTGCCTCAAACTGCAATTTGCTCTGCCCCTTGGGGATTTTTAACTCGTCTTCAAAGTAGAGCCGGGTTTTGCCTTTGCCGGTTTCCTCGTCAAAGACGCGCTCTTTTTTCAGAACCTTTTTGGTGGGCAGTTTCTCACGGGCGGCATCCAGACGCTCATGCGCCTTCTGGGATTTGCGCTCCAAACGCTCAATCCGCCGGGAAGCTGGGGCATCGCCGCTAAAGTCCGGTATCTCGGCGGAGGTTTCAGCCGCCCTTTCCAAAACAGCCTCCCCGTCAATCTGCCTTTCAGCACGAGGTCTGCTGACCTTGCCGGTAACAGCAGTATCGGCAAATGCTTTTCCGTAGTCAACGGAATGGGCATGGTATGTCTCAGAGTGCAGAGTATGCGATGTGGGATCATCGCTGACGGGAAGATCACCCGGCTTGTACTCTTGTGCCGCATCTGCGGGCTGTGTTTCAGCCTGAGCCTGACCCTCTGCGTCTTCCAGCTCATCCGGGCGGAGCTGCCGCCGCTTCCTGACCTCTTCGGCCAGATCGCCGGTTTCCGTGTCATGGGGCGCGACAAGCTGGGCATCTTCAAGGCGCTTCGACACCTTTTCCGAAGTGCCTTCCGTGAGGTTTTCTTCCACAGCGCCGTCTCTGGTCATCCGCAGGACAACCCGGTCTTTGGGCTTCAATTCATCATGAGGCATCAGATTTCACCTCCAATCCGCGCCTCGGCAAGTTCTTTGTATTCAGGATTTAACTCAATCCCGACATAGTGCCGGTCAAGCTGCTTTGCGACCATACCGGTTGTACCGCTGCCCATGAAGGGATCAAGGACAACGCCGCCTTTTGGGCATCCGGCGAGAAGACAGGTTTCCACCAACTTCGGCGGATAGGCGGCATAGTGACCGCCTTTGAAGGGGACAGTATTGATAATCCAGACATCCCGCTTGTTACGCAGCGGGTTTATCATGTCATCGGTGATCTCGCCATGTTCCCGGCATAGATTGATGGTCTGCTGCTTCGCCTGTCCGGGAATCGGTTCCCCGTATTTGTTGCTTCCTTTAACTCCGCGCTTGAGCCTGCTCGCTGTTCCGGGAGCAATCGGCTCGGAGATTGCCCGGTAGTCAAAGAAATACTTCCGTGACTTTGAGAACAGGAAGATGTGTTCATAGCAGCGGGCGCAACGGTCTTTGACACTCTCCGGCATCGGGTTTTCTTTCATCCAGATGATGTCGTTGCGCAGATACCAGCCGGAGTCGCGGAGCGAAAAGGCCAGCATCCACGGAATACCGATCATATCCTTGGGCTTGCAGCCCTCAACCTTGTAGTTGAGAGCCACAGCCTGACCGTTTCTGCCCTTGGGATTTTTTGCGTCCACATAGCCGCCCTGATTGCCTTTCCCGGCATAGGTGTCGGAGATGTTGAGCCAGAGCGTCCCATCCGAACGCAGGACACGCCTGACTTCGGTGAAAACTTCGGTCAGGCGTGAAATGTATTCCTTTGGCGTTGCCTCTCTGCCGATCTGCCCGTCCACACCGTAATCACGCAGCGCATAATACGGCGGAGAGGTAATGCAGCAATGGATGCTTTCATCGGGCAGCGTTTTGAGGACTTCGAGACAATCGCCGGTGTAAATGTGATCAAGCTGTATGGGGACTCCCTCCTTTCTGCGAGACTTGATGCGCAATCAGTCGGAGAAATACTCGTCCGGCTCGTAGTCCTCATCATCGTCCAGCTCATCCTCCCAGCGGTCGATGATGTCCTCGGCCTCCTTCGCCGCTTCGCGGTACAGGGAAAGACGGTTGCGCTCATAGGCGGCATAAGCAGGGATGAACTTGCCAAACTCCTGAATGGTGCGGACATCCTTGGTGCGCATATCCGATACCATGTCAATCAGCTCGGCCATCGTCAGCAGATCCTCAATCATGCTGTCATACTTCTCCTTGGGGATGGTGACAAAATCGTCCTCATCCTCGTCTTCCTCATCCATATCAAAGGCGGAAGGCGTGCCGGACACACGGTAGATGTGCTCTTTCTCCTGAATGGAGTCGAGAATACCGGCGATAACCTCCGTTGCCTCATCGGCGCACTCGGCGATTTCCTCGCGGACATGGAGGTAAGCGCGGTGGTGCTTTTTCAGCTCGTCCTCCTTGCGGATCAGGTTGACCAGCTCCACGGTCAGCCCCATCAAGCCAAAGAAGCTGTCCATGCCATCCTTGACCTCACGGAAGCTCATCTCAACCGGCGTATCGCCGAAAATCTCGGTCATCTCGTCAACGGTGATCTCAAAGTTCTCGTTCATATTCTTTTTCATAAAGGTAGTCCTCCTTAGTTCTGCAAGGTTTCTTCGGGTTTGGTGGTCATGTAACGATAGAGCATCGTGTCCTTCGGGAAGTCATCCTTGAAGGGGACGATGGTGGAGCCGTAGAAGATCAAACCTTCACCGGCGTTGGAATTGGTGATGTAGTTCTGCTGGCTGGGCGAGATGTTCAGCGCCTTGGACAAAATCTGCCGGTCGCCGCTTGCCTGGTTCAGAAGGTAAACGAAGTCGGAGTTCTCAAAGATGTTTTCAATCTCACGGGAAGCCAGCAAATCCTTGACATTCTGCGTGATGCCGGTCGGAATCCCGCCCCATTTTCTGAACCGCTTCCAGATTTCGACGGAATAGGCGGCTGTCTGCTCTTCCTTGAGCAGAAGGTGGAACTCGTCCATGTAGTAGCGCGTCGCCTTGTGCTGGGCGCGGTTGATGGTCACACGGTTCCAGACCTGATCCTGTACAATGAGCATCCCAAGTTTCTTGAGCTGCTTTCCGAGCTGCTTAATGTCATAGCAGACGAAGCGGTTATTCACATCCACATTCGTCCGGTGATTGAAGACATTCAGCGAGCCATGCACATAGATTTCAAGGGCAGTGGCAATCCGCTGTGCCTCCGGCTCACTCTGACTGCGCAGGATGTTGTAGAGGTCTTCGAGAATAGGCATCTTCTCAGGAACCGGATCGGCAAGATAGTCCTGATACACCTTGCGAACGCTGCGGTCGATGATGGTCTTTTCCACCGGTTGCAGCCCGTCCTTGCCGCCCACAATCAGCTCACACATGGAGAGGATGAAATCAGACTTCAAAGTCAGCGGGTTTTCCTCTTCCGAGTAGTTCACATTGATGTCCAGCGGGTTGATGTAGTCGGTGCTCACCGGCGAGATGCGGATGACCTGACCGCCAAGCTTCTGCACAAGGGGATAATACTCCGCCTCGGGATCGCAGACGATGATGTCATCTTCTGTGATGAGGAAGGCGTTGGTCATTTCACGCTTTGCCGAAAAGCTCTTGCCGGAGCCGGGAGTGCCGAGGATAAGGCCGTTCGGGTTTTTGAGCTGCTTGCGGTCAACCATGATCATGTTGTTGGAGAGCGCGTTCAGCCCGTAATACAGCGCCTCGCCGCTCTGAAAAAGCTCCTGCGTCGTGAACGGGACGAACACCGCCGTCGAAGAGGTGGTCAGCCCGCGCTCAATCTCGATCTGATTCAGGCCAATCGGAAGTGAGGACATCAGCCCTTCTTCCTGCTGGAAGTCCAGCCGCTTGAGCGCACAGTTGTATTTCTGGGCAATGGAAGCCGTCTGAAAGATGGCGTTTTCGAGCTTCTGGCGGGAGGCAGCGGTATTCATGATGAGGATGGTCACAAGGAACATTCTCTCGTTGCGCGTCTGAAGGTCCTGCAACAGGCGCTTGGCCTCACCGCCATAGGTGGCAAGGTCGGACGGGATAATTTCCATGTCATATCCGCTTCTCACGGCCTTTTTCTGCTCTTCAATTTTCATCTTGTCGAGGTCGGTAATCTTCATCTTGATGCTCTTGATGGCTTTCGCCTGATCAATCGTGCGGATATGAAGATTGACCGTGATGTTGCTGTCCATGTCGAGTAAGTCAGCCAGCATCCGGTCATTGAGTTCCGGCGCGAGGATTTGCAGGAAGCTCACTGCGCCGATGGCCTTGCCCATCTTGAAGCACTTGCCTTCACGGAAGTCGAAGGAAGTGGGCGCGATGAAATCTTTGCTGCTGAGTCCCGTCCGGGCTACCATGTCAAAGGAGAAGCGGAACGGCTCGTTCGAGTCCATGTTGAACACATCATGGAGCACTTTCAGCCGTTCGTAGCCGGACAGCGGCTCGGTCTTCACACCGAGGGTTTTGAAGTTGTTGAGGATGTCCGTCTCAATCCGATCCAGCTTGGCCTTCGCCATGCGCAGGGAGTCGGCCTCAATGCCGAAGGTGATGTACTTGCGCTTGATGAGGCCGTTGTTGCCCTTCGTGAGCTGGTTTTGCAGCATCTCGGAATACTCGCTGCGGATGTCGTTGAACTCGTCATCCTGCTCCGGGATGTTGATCTGCTTCTTGAACTCGCTGATGCTCGTCCTCTGGTTGATAAAGGAGAACTGGACAAAAATCGAGCTGTCAAAGTAGTTCAAAAAGTCGCACCAGTTCTCAAAGATAGCCGTTTTGTCCTCGTTCTGGGCGAGCTGGTAGTTGATGTCGTTGAAACGGATAGTCTTTGTGTAGAGGCGGCTGTTGACCTTGCAGATGCCGTCGCGGCACATCTCCACATAGGGGATAGTCTGCTGCGCCGACTGACGGACTTTCTTTGTCTTCTTGGCCTTTTTCTTCTGCAGGACCAGCTTCTTCTTTTCCTCAGCGGAGAGAAGATCGCCGTACACCTTGCCGTTTTTGGTAAGCCGCTTAGGCTCTGCGGCCTTTTTCGTGCTGCTGTGCAATCTGCAATTCCTCCTTCTCTTTGATTTCCTGCTGGATCGCAGCGTATAGGTTGTTCGTGCGGTATGGCCGCACTTTATCCCTCAGAAACATGGACTTGATCACATGACCGAGGATTTTTTCAGCCGGTTGCCCGTCCTTCTCATAGAGAGCGAAGAAGATAAACGGGAGCATGATGACCACCATCAGCATTGCCGAAGTGGAGATGCCGAGGCTGGGCTTAGTTAGGAAGAAGATCGGGACACCCGCTGCCGCAGCCAGCGCAAAGCAGATGAGCTGCCGCTTTGTCAGGTTGAACATGACCTTCGTCTTGACACGATTCAGATCCTTCGGAACCGGTACAAACGCCATTGGGAACCTCCTTTCCAAGAGTGATGCTGCATTCGACCTCATTGCCCCATACATCCCAGCCTTCGGGGGACTGGCGGGCGAAAAGTTCGATGCGCGGGACATCGCCCATGAGCTGGACGATGCGGTTTCGGGCTTCCTCCGGTTTCTTGGAGTGCTCTTCAATGTGGCTCATGATGACCTGATGCACACCGGGGCTTGCCCGTTTGGGATGGCCTTTCGTTGCAAGGATGCAGAGTTCAGCGTTTGCCCGTGTCCAGTACCCCATGCCCCAAAAGAGGCTGTCGGACACCCGGTTCTGCTTGATCCAGACAAAAGCCGTCGTTTTGTATTCAAATCCCCATGCTTCGAGGACTTGGAACGCCTCCTGCATACAGGGGAAGGTAATCCACATGAAGAGCGCACAGTCTTTTGCCGCAAGCTCTCCAATGGGAAGCGCCTTGATGTCTTCAAGGCGCATGGTCGGGTAATGGCTTTCCGCCGAGCGGCCAAGCCCTTTTTTCGAGTAGACCTTGTACCGCCACGGAGGGTCGGCATAGATCACGGAGTATTTCTTCAAGCGGACCCTCCTTTCTCAGTGGGCATTGAATAATGACTTCGCGAGCGAGCCTGTCTTAAACAGGGAGAAGCAGAGGATGACCGTGTATGCCGCCACCGAGAACAGCGCCGAGTGGATATTGGCTGCGATGATCATGTTGTTGATGAGCACGGCATAGATGCCGACGCACACCATGATGAGAAAGCCTTGGAATGCCAGCGCAAACAAGCCCTTGAGGTAGTTCGTGCCGATGCTGCCCCATTCGCGGTTGCTCATCGTCGCAATGGGAATGGGCGCGATGCTCACGGTGCAATAAATCTCAATCATACGGCCATAGAGAATGACCGTGATGAGAATGGACATGATCTTGAGGCACAGGCTGATCAGCAGCGTCTCTATGGACAAGCCGAGCAGTTCGCCAATGCCCATCGTTTCCATGCTGGCGCGCATTTGTTCAAGAGTGGATTCGATGTCGATGTTCGTGTCGCCGCTTATGACACCGGCTGCACCGGCTACGACATTCTGACCGATGTCGAAGACCGCCATCACAATGTCAAAGGTATTGGTAACGAGGTAGATCGCCACAGCCGCCTTGAAGAACCACTTGAAGAACATCCATGTGTCCATGTCATGCAAGTTGTTTTTCTCGGTGATCATGGAGATCAGCTCGTAACACAGGACAAAGGTGATGATGATACCAGCGATGGGGACTATCACATTTTCGGATAGTCCCCGGATCATCTGGTATATGCTGCTATCCCATGAAGAGGGCGTTTTGCCTACCTCAGCAGCTATCGTCCCTACCTTGTCGTTGACATCGGTGAACATATTGGTCATGTTGCTTTCAATCCAGCCGATCAGAAGCTCTTTTATGGCTCCTTCGATTTTTTCAAGGATAAATCCCAATATTTCACCACCTTTCGGTTATGCTGGGGTTGCCGGATCAGAACAGGCCAGACAGGAGCGGGATAAGGGTCGTGCCGATGAGTACCACACCACCACCGGCCATCAACTGCTTGATTCCTTGGCTCTTGGCACCGGGATTGTCATTGCCGTACCCCTCCATGAGGTTGACCACGCCCCACACGGCAAGGCCAGCGCCAAGGGCGACAACGAGGGTCTGCAAAACGGTAACTGCCTGATTGATAAATTCCATAAATGACCTCCTTGTGTTGGAAATTGGTTAAAAATGAAGGGAGAGCGCGGCATTTCGCGCCCTCCCATGTGGATACGCGAACCGGTTATCAGAACAAACCGGACAGCAAGGGGATGAGGGTTGTGCCGATGAGTACCACGCCGCCACCGGCCATCAACTGCTTGATGCCCTGGGACTTGGCACCGGGATTGTCATTGCCGTACCCCTCCATGAGGTTGACCACACCCCACACAGCCAGACCGGCACCGAGGGCAACAACGAGCGTCTGAAGGACCGTAACCGCCTGATTGATAAATTCCATAGAGTGACCTCCTTGATTTTTGAGTGTGAATTATTGAAAATGGGCAAAAAAATAGAAGCCCCGTCATTGTTCTGCTTTGGGCATTGCCCATGCGCAGTGCATGACGGGGCTTCAATCGGCTTCAACCTCTCCCATGTCATAGAGGTCGAAGGTTTGGGTTGGCTTGACTACCAGCTTGTGAGAACGGTATTTCTCGATGTCAAAGGCGTTGCGCTTATCGTAGTCGGACAGCATTTTGTATTTTGGATGCTTCGTAATGTCGTACTTGTCACTGAGAAAAGGTCTCACGCCTCTAAGCTGCAAAATACATTTGCCGCCGTCCATGACAGCGATTTCGTCCTCCGACATGAGCTGCTTGCCGGTCTTCTGATAGTTCAGGCCGTATGAGTTGTTGGTTGAACGGGTTTCTGATGTGTTATATAGGTCGATTGTCTCCTTGCCGAGGATTTCACTGAGTTCCTTCAAAGTGGATTTTTCCTTGCCGCCAAGGAAGAGGGTACAGTCGCAGTTGCCGACAATCGTGTCCGCAGCGTCCTTGTAGATGGTTTTGAGCTGGCTCTGGGACTGCAAGATGATGGACGCTGAGATTTCCCGGCTTCGGATCGTAGCAATCAGTTTGTCGAACTTTGGGATTTGACCGATGTTCGCAAACTCATCGAGCAGGCAGCGGACATGAACGGGAAGCCGCCCGTTGTAGACATCATCCGCTTTGTCGCAGAGCAAGTTAAAAAGCTGGGAGTACATAATCGCCACGACAAAGTTGAAGGTATCGTCGGTATCAGAGATAATGACGAACAGCGCCGTCTTGCGGTCGCCGATGCAATCCAGCTCCATCTCGTCGTAACTCATCAGCTCCCGCAGCTCCGCGATGTCAAACGGGGCAAGCCGTGCGCCGCAGCTAATCAGGATCGACTTGGCGGTTTTGCCAGCGGCTAACTTATATTTACGGTATTGCTTGACCGCGAAGTGGTCAGGGTCGCGCTCTTCCAGCTCATCGAACATGAGGTCAACGGGATTTTTGAAAGTCTCGTCATCCTCTCTGGCCTCCGAAGCGTTGATCAATTCGAGCAAGGTAGTGAAGTTTTTCTCGTGTTCCGGCGCTTCGTACCAGATATAGCCGATGAGGGCGGTATAGTAGAGCTTTTCCGCCTTGACCCAGAAATCCTCCCCGGACTTATCGCCATCTCCCTTCGTGTTGACGATGATCGTATTGACCAGTTTGAGGATGTCCTTCTCTGACCTGATGTAAGCGAACGGGTTGTAGTGCATGGATTTACGGAAGTTGATCGTATTCAGCGACTTGATGATATAGCCGTTTTTCTCAAGCATCTTTCCGCATTCGACCAGTACTGTACCCTTGGGATCAGTGACCACATAGGAGCTGTGCATCTGCATCAGGTTGGGCTTCACGAAGAAGCGGGTCTTACCCGAGCCGGAACCACCGATGACAAGGATGTTCTTATTCCTCGCGTACTTCGGTTGCTTTGGACGGCTGTTCATGGTCAGCCCCTCGGTCTGGGTGAGGATGACATTGTTGGAGAAGTCGTCATCCATGTAAGGCCGGATGTCTTCCGGTCGCCCCCAACGGGCTGACCCGTATTCCTCCCCTTGGCGGAATTTCTTGCGGTTTTTGCCTTTGATGTAGACGGCCAGCTTGAGCAATGCGCCTCCTGCCACACCAATGAGAAGGTCTACCGGGTGGAAGCTGGGGAGCGGATTGGCAAACGCTGCGCCGAAATTGGCAAAGCCGCCGGTGAGCTTGTCAATAAACTCCGTACCGGGAGCCAGCCGGAAGACCGCCGCCAGCTTATCCACAAAGTAGAAGGCGAACACATACGGGAGATTGAGAAGGACGAGCTTTTTGATGTCGAGTTTTTTCTTCATAGCTCAACGCCCCGGTCCTTCGTCTTGACCTTGACCTTCTCCTTGTGCTGGGCTTTGGACTGCTCCCTGCTGCGGGAGAGCTTCTGCTTGAGGGATTGTTTTTCTTTCTGCTTGACCGTCTTGGCGGAAAACTCCTTGAACGCCTGAGTCATCACATCCACATCCCGCCCTTTGAAAAAGACGAGATAGCGCGGCGGCTGCTCAGAGGTGTCTTTCTTGAGCGCGTAGTCGATCCCGTACTTGTTCGCTGTGCGCTCGAAAGACTTGATGTTTCCGTCGGTCACTTCAATGTTGCTGATTGCGGCGTTCTGCTCGACAAGGTGCTTGATGGACTGCTTGCCCCGATAGGTCTTGGGCTGAGAGGCTTGCTTCTCTGCCTTTTCAATTTCCTCGATGAATTTGGCGAGCGCCTTTTTCAACACTTCCGCAGTGATCTTGCCGCCCTTAATGGCAATCGCAACAACTTTGGTATTTACTTCATCCTGCATGGGGACCTCCTTTCTGAGATTTGCGGGGCAATCCCGTCACTAAGGCGGGACACCATGTAAAATGTGGATCATGTTTTCATCTCACCCCCTTGAAGTTGATGAAGAATGCTTACGCATCAGCCTTTCCCGTGAAAATCGTAGTTCACGCGGGCTGAATAGTAGTTGTCTATGGTCAGCGAAGCGTTGTATAACGCCGTGAGCAGATATGCCCGGATGTTCCGAATGTCGGAAGGGCAATCGTTCATCGCTTGGAGCACATAGTCAATGTGGCCGCTGTCCAGCTTGAGGAAGCGCGACTTGACCACCGGCTGCGGCATATCCTCGCCGTTGATACGGATGGTGGGGCTTGTGGAGCAGATAGCATCCAGCATAATCTCGACAATTTCGTTTACACGGTCAAGGTCATAGTGCCTGTCCTGAGAGCGGATGTCGATCTCAAGGTTATCCCGGATCAATTCCCTGTATTGCTCCCGTTCATCCATCCTGTCCATCCCATCAAGATTGATAGATTGATACTTATTCAGAGAGTTATTTCTTTGGTTGTTAATTACTTGATTGGTATTTAATTGTGCGGGATTTTCCCCATGTGGGTTCTCCATGTGTGGATTATCCACATCTGGATTTTCCCTGTGTGGAGAAACCGGTTGTGGCTGTTCGTAAATCTCAAAGACCGTGTTGCTCATCCTGCCCTTGGCGTCGCGTTGCCTGTGACGGATAAGATAGCCGTGAACTTCAAGCTCCCTGAGAGCTGCCAGAACAGCATCGGGGCCTTCCTTGCAGATCGCCGAAAGACCTTTCGTTGAGAACTGCCAGCCATCGTTGAAGGACAGCATTTTGGAGAGTAGCCCCACGGCCTTGAGGGACAGGGTTTTATCCCTGAGATGGTAATTTGCCATGACCGTGTAGCCACGGTTTTTGTTGACGCGATAGACTGCCATGCGGTTATCCCTCCCTTGCCATCACCGGCTGACAGCGCAGCGTTGACAGCTTCACCGGGGAATAGGGACATTCCTCGAAGACACAGGTTTGATATTTCCAGTAGGGACGATGGAAACAGCACGACCGACATTCCGGGCAGATCCCGTCGCATCCGCTGTCATAGTGGTTGTGGCCGGGTACCTCCTTCATGAGGGCTTCAAAGGCTTGCAGCTTACCGGCTGTCATGTAGCTCATTTTGTTTTCTCTCCTTTCCTCGCCGCACCGCCGTCATCTGCAAGAGGCAGATTGTTCCAGCTTTCGGGCAACAAAAAAAGAGGGTTTGCTTCATGCTCCGAATTGGAGAATGAAACAAACCCTCTTAGCTTTTCAGATATTCAGATGATTTCTCGGATGGTATGGATGATGCCGAGCAGCAGCCCAACAATCAGGGCGAGTCCTCCGATAAGACCGCCGATGATGATGTTGAGTGCGAAGATTCCTACTGTGCCGGATATGCCGTAACCGAAGGGGACGAGCCAGAGACACATCCTGCGGATGCCGAATGGGAAGCCGACACAGAGCCACATCAGGAAGTAGTCACATACGCCGTCCGCCATATAGACCGGCTTGAAGAATGCGGCAAGACAAAGGGCAATCAGCAGAGGAAGCAGCACTTCCTTGAGAAAAGTCTTCACATCCTCACCCTCAATCCCTGCAAATCGTCCGTGCGGATGCCGACCAGATACCAGTCCGCAGCCATTTCGATCCGGGTGGGTTTCCACTTGCCCCTGACCATGACATCGAAGCATTCCCCGCAGTGCAGACCGCCGTAGTAGCAGTCAAGGTCAAAGCGAATGTCGTACCGATCCGTTGCGTGATCATAAACCAAAGTTCCCTGTTTCATGATGGACTCCTTTCATTGTGGGCAGCGCAACGGGAAGGGCTTATGCAGTGTACCTCCATAGCCACCGCCAGCCGGTTTTGATCCTGTGCGCCGATTGTTGAGCGATTGTTCCTCTTTCAGGTCAAAAAAGAAGGGACTAAGCCAGAATCCCTTGATTTTCAAGGTCTTTCTGATTTAGTCCCATTATCGCACAACAATCCTTGACGATGACCGTACCCACTTTCCCGGCTTCAATGTCCGCAAGCATGGCTTGAAATCCGGGCCGCTGGAATAATGAGGTGTGATAGCGATAGCGGCAAAAAGCTAATAAAATCAATGGTTTTGCGGACAGCGGATAGACAGGGAATGTGTTAAAAACTGAATACGCACACAAGCGGCGTTACCTTAACCCCTTTTGGGGAGAAAGTAACGCCGTTTTTTTATGCCCGCAGGAAAGGAGGCGCAGCCGGAATGTATTTCACAAAGGGCAAGCAGCGGGCGTTTGAACTGATCATGCAGCAGAAGCCGGGATTTGACCGCTATCAATCCGGTTGTGCCGGAGATGATGAAGATTGCGGTACTTGCCGTTTCTACCGCCCACAATGGAAATATGAGTTTTGCGTTTTCAAAGAGTGTCCCTATTGCCCCGGCAAAAGGACGCGGAAAACGCACGCCAGCATGGACAAATAGACGGGCAAAAGCCCTTGTGCCATGCGGCTTTGCAGACGCGAAAACGGCAAAGGGCATATTGCAATACCAAAACAGCCGAAAACGGCTTTCTAATTGTCCACGCATACCAAGAGAGGAAGTGAGGAAATATGGCAGTTTTCAGAGTGGAGCGAAATACGGGATATACCGTTATGAGCAACCACCACTTGCGAAACAAGGAATTGTCCTTAAAGGCAAAGGGCTTGTTGTCGCAAATGCTTTCGCTGCCCGAAGATTGGGATTATACCCTTGCGGGCTTATCCCATATCAACCGGGAGAAGATCGACGCAATCCGCGAAGCGGTAAAGGAACTCGAAAAAGCCGGATATATCGTGCGCAGCCGGGAGCGCGACGAAAAGGGACGCTTGCGGGGCGCAGATTACGTCATATACGAGCAGCCGCAGCCGCGAGAGCCGGAAGCAGCTACCAGCGGCGGACAGCCGCCTATATTGGATTTACCTACATTGGAAAATCCAACATTGGATAATCCAACGTTGGAAAAACCTACGCAGGAAAAACCTACGTTGGAAAATCCAACGCAATTAAATAAAGATATATCAAGTAAAGAACAATCAATTACTGATCTATCAAGTACCCATTCCATTCCTTTCCATTCCCTAAATCCCTTGCCTTATGAGCAGGACGAAGCGGCTGCGCCGCCGGAAAGGAAAAGAACGGAAGCGAAAACAAACAGTGCAATAGAGATTTATCGGGAAATCATCAAAGAAAACATCGACTATGACATTCTCATTCAAGACCCCAAAATGGATAAAGACCGTTTGGACGAGATTGTAGAAATCATGCTGGAAACCGTCTGCACAGCCCGAAAGACAATCCGTATCGCCGGGGACGACTACCCCGCCGAACTTGTCAAATCAAAGTTTATGAAGCTGAACAGCAGCCACGTTGAGTTTGTTTTGGACTGCATGAGGGAGAACACAACCAAAATCCGCAACATCAAGCAGTATCTAAAAGCGGTGCTGTTCAACGCGCCGAGTACCATTGACAGCTACTATACCGCCCTTGTCAATCACGACTTTTACGGCGGCGAATGAGCATAGCCGCACTTTACCGGGAAAGGAGTTGATACCTTGCAGGAGGAAGTAACCCAAAAAACGATTGCCCTATCCGTCAAAGTGGGAAAAGGCGCGGCGCGGCTTACCGAACAGGCGTTACAGAAAGCAATCAAAAAGTTTTTGGAGCAGAAAAGCAAACCCGCGCATGGGAAACAGACCATGCGGCAGCTTATGAAGCAAAACGCGGGTGTTTCCAACATCGAGATCACCGACAGCAATATTAAAGCCTTTGAGAGTACCGCGAAGAAATACAACATAGATTTTTCGCTGAAAAAGGTTAAGGGCGAACAGACCCGTTACCTTGTGTTTTTCAAAGGCAGGGACGCGGACGTTATGACCGCAGCGTTTCAAGAGTTTTCCGCAAAGAAGCTGAACAGGGATAAAAAGCCCTCTATCCGCAAAGCCCTTGCCGCAGCAAAGGACAAGGCGAAGCAGCTTAACGCCGCCCGCGACAAGGTAAAGAAAATAGACAGGGGGCGCGAGATATGAAGCAGATAAACTACAAAAAGCTGATA
>ERZ1643246.632-NODE-632-length-43981-cov-7.204799_pt1 | contig 43981 bp, 36 predicted proteins | sample MGYA00579265_ERZ1643246 | MGnify/ENA primary metagenome ERZ1643246 (study PRJEB29033, sample SAMEA4952261) | chicken gut metagenome | biome: Broiler Chicken; feature: Gastrointestinal Tract; material: Caecum | place: Ireland | collected 2018 | study: Broiler... | reverse complement strand
CACCTCCGACAGGTAGTCCTGCGGCACTTCTTCGGAAATCTGAAGGCCCATCGGCAATCACCTGCTTTCTTTTATGATATCTCTATTATGGATGACTGACGACAAAAAGGCAATAGATTTCGGGAAATGTTAAGAAAATTGAAAAGTGGAGTTTTCGATCTGCATCCCCAAAATCATGACAAAGTATCCTGCTCCAAAACGGCGGCATCTGTACCAGGATGGCGTCCCCGCAGCGCTTTCCGGTACACCACAAAGGCGATGACCGCTGTGATCGTCTCTGCGATCCAGAAGGCGTTCCACACGCCGGCGGCGCCAAAGACTCGGCTTAATAGAAAGGCCACCGGAATGATGATGACCACGTAGCGGAAGAGGGAAATGATAAAGGATGGCACTCCTTTTCCAAGACCTTCCAGGGCGCCGGAGGAAGTCACGGATACCGCGGAAACGATAAATCCGGCGCAGATGACGCGCAGGGCGGTCTTTCCGGCTTCAATGGTTTCCGGATTTGTGGTATAGATGGCGATGAGCTGTCCCGGAACCGCCAGACAGATGACCGTGCCGATGAGCATGATGGCAGCGCTGATGGTCAGTGTGATCCTGTAAATCTGTCTGACGCGCTTATGTTCTTTTGCCCCGTAATTGTAACCGATGATCGGCCGCATTCCCTGTACGATGCCGTTGGCCGGCAGATACAGGAAAGTCTGCAGTTTATAATAAATCCCCAGAATCACCACATAAATCTGTCCGTATGCCGCCAGGATGGCATTGAGGGCAGAGATGAGCAGGGACGGCAGCGCCAGATTCAAGGTCGCTGGTATTCCTATAGAATAAAGGCGGAGAAACAGGCCTCCTTCCCATGTCAGGTATTTTCTGCCCAGGCGCACCGGAATCGGTCTGGCAAAATAGATGACCACATAAATGATTACGGTAAGCACCTGGCCGATGCCGGTCGCCAGGGCTGCCCCTTCAATTCCCATGGCCGGAAATGGTCCGATTCCAAAAATCAGCACCGGGTCCAGAATGATATTGGTCACACAGCCTGCCAGCATACCTCCCATGGTCACTTTCATCCGCCCCACAGACTGGAAGATCTTCTCAAAAGCAAGGCTGGTAACGATGATCAGTGAGAAAGCAAAGGCGATTCGGGAATAGCGGATTCCGTAATCGATCACCTGTTCTTCTCCGGTGAACATCCGCAGAAACGCCGGCATGACAGCGATACATCCGACCATCATCACTGCCCCGTGTATCAGGGACAAAACAAATCCCCAGGTGGCCGCCCGGTTGGCCTTCTCGTGTTCCCGGGCGCCCAGATGGTAAGCGATCACCGCATTGATGCCCACGCCAAAACCAATAGCCACGGCGTTGATGAAGTTCTGTACCGGATAAACCAGAGACAACGCCGTCATGGCCTCTTCGCTGATTTTTGCCACGAAAAAGCTGTCCACAATATTATAAAGAGAGTTGACCAGCATGGAAATGACCATGGGCAGGGACATGGAAATCAGCAGCGGCAGCACCGGTTTTTCTTTCATAAATGTCTCGTTCATTTTTCATCTCCTCCTCTTTGCATAGATATACTTACAATAGAAAACGCCACACAATCATCTCTCCAATGATTGTGTGGCGAAAAATGGCTTAACCAGAAAAATCCACAGTAGGTTTTAGCAATATATTATTTCCGGCATTTATTATAATATAGATTTTTGGCAGTCGTCAAGAAAATTTTATCATTTTTTATGCCAGCGATTTTTTCTCCGCCGGCCTTCCTTTCTGTCAAATGTTCTCCCGGCAGATCATTCTCTTTCCTGCCGTCCGCCTGTACATTTTGCCACAAGCAGGCAGAGAAGAATGGTGATCACCATATCCGGCAGGGTGTTGCCGAGAGGCAGATCTATGCGCATCAGGATTCTGTACACGATAAATCCAATTGCCCAGACGATGAGATTGGAGATCTGCACCGTTTTTTCTTCCGCATTTCTTTTTAAAAAGAAGAAATCCGCAATCTGCACGGCGATCATCGGAGCAAATACGGAACCGATGAGATAGAGGAAATCCGTGATATTATCCATAGGATAGACAATAGCCCCAACAATACCGATGACTGTCACCAGCACCGCCGCATATTTTCCCCTGACTCCTGAAAAAATCGTCTCTGCGGACACGCCGGCGGAGTAAGCGTCCAGAAACGTGGTGGTCACGGTGGAGAAAATCACAATGATCAGACCCGCAATGCCAAGGCCTGCCTTTACCATGATGAGAGCGATGTCATATTCTCCGGTAAAGATAGCAGCTCCCATGCCGATCACATACATCCAGCAGCTCACAAGCCCGTAGACAATGGCGCTGGCTGCCGTGGCCTTCACCGGTTTCTCCGCCTCTCTGGTATAGTCGCTGATCAGCGGCAGCCAGGACAGAGGCATGGCCACCGATAATTCCACCGCCGCTCCAAAACTCATGGAACCGTCATCAAGACCTGCTCCCGCCATGCCACTGTCAAAGAAGATCACTTTGCACAGCACGAGAGTTAAAATGAACAGAGCCGCCATGGCGATGGTATTGATCTTGCCAAGATTGGTGACGCCCACCAAAATCCAAAGGATAATAAGCGCGCCGATGACCAGGCACCACACCCAGCGGCCGGTATGCATGATACCATCGGCCGCGATGGCGCCGTCATAAATCATGATGGCCGTCCATCCCACCAGCTGCAATACATTTAAGATGGCAAACAGCAGGCTGCCCTTTTGTCCGAAACTCATTTTTACGCTCTCCATGGCGCTCTTTCTGACACTGCCTCCGATGACGCCGGAAAGGAAAAGCAACACGCAGCCGATGAGATGTCCCACCAGGATGGCTGCCAGCCCCTTCTGAAATCCCAGAGGCGCGATATAGGTTCCCGTGAGGATTTCCGCCAGGGAAACCGCCGCCCCAAACCAGATCAGTCCGTTTTCAAAGATTCCCGTTCGTTTCATTTCCATCACCGCTGCCCTCCTGTCGTTGTCGCTTCCCCAAGAAAAACGCTTTGCAGATCAAACCCATGATTCATCGGACCGCTGCCTTTTCCCAGATCAAGCATCGCCGCCAGAGCGCCGGATATGTACCGCTTCGCTCTCTCCACCGATTCATCCAGCGAATATCCTTTGGCAAGGTTGGAAGCAATGGCGCTGGACAGCGTACACCCTGTACCGTGGGTATTGGGATTATCGATTCGTTTTCCGTAAAACCATTTGCCTGTGCCTTCCCGGTACAAAAGGTCATTGGCGTCATTTAACTGATGGCCGCCTTTACAGAGGACGGCGCAGCCATAGGTCTTGCTGATGACCTCTGCCGCCTCGATCATATCTTCCCCGGTTCTGACCGCCATACCGGAAAGTACTTCTGTCTCCGGGATGTTTGGCGTCAATACTGCCGCCATGGGCAGCAGATATTCTTTCAGAGCAGATACGGCGTCATCTTCTATCAGTTTTGCTCCGCTGGTGGCCACCATCACCGGGTCCACCACAATATTTTCTGCATGATATTCTTTTAATTTCTCGGCGATTTTTTTAATGAGTGCCGCGGAAGAAACCATTCCGATTTTTACTGCATCCGGGCGGATATCCGTAAAAATGTTGTCAAGCTGTTCTCCGAGAAATTCCGGAGTCACTTCCATAATCCCTGTCACGCCGGTGGTATTCTGTGCGGTCAGGGCTGTGACCGCACTCATGGCATATACCCCATTACAGATCATTGTCTTGATATCTGCCTGAATGCCGGCGCCTCCGCTGGAATCACTTCCGGCGATTGTTAATGCTGTTCTCATATTTCATTCCCTCTTTCGCATTAATTTTATTCCCCGCATCCCGGCGTCCGCCCTCTTTCCGGAAGACAGAACTGCCGGCCGCAGGCAGCGACACAAGGTGGTGCCCCCAATGTGCCGCCGTTTTTTCATCAAATTTCTTACTGTGCCATCAGCTGGCGCATATCTGTCACCGAAACATCGGCTTCTTCCTGCAGCCGTTCCCAGTCTTTCTCTGCAGACGGGTCATAGACCGCCACCGTATAAAAGCCTGCCTGCTTTGCTGTCTCCAGCGCATGGATGGCATCTTCAAACACGTAAATGTCTCTGAAATCTCCGCCGATGTATTCGCCTGCTTTCTCATAAATCAACGGACGGGTCTTTCCCTCGCCCACCTCCGAGCAGGTGAAGATTTTATCAAAACAGGAAAGGACGCCCAGACGCCGCAGGGCCGCTTCCACATGGAGACGCACGCTGGACGTGGCGATCACCATGGGGATTTTTTCTTTCTTAAGTTTTGCGAGATATTCCCTCACTCCCGGCTTCAGAGGGGCTTCATTATAATAGAAATCTTCCACGATTTTTAAAGTGGCTGCCGCAATTTCTTCCTCGGACTCCCGAAGATGATAGTTTTCCTTTATATATGCCGCCCCTTCCTCCACGGACATCCGTTCCAGTTTCTGTGAGAGATTGCTCTCCGCCTCCACACCAAGACTCTTCAGGTAACGGACGCTGACATCCTCCCAAATAGGCATGGAATCCAGCAGGGTTCCGTCCACATCAAAAATTGCTCCTGTCATTTACTCTCCTTTTCCGCCGGCGCACGGCCTTTTCCGTATGTATCGTTGCCGGCTGTTTTCCGGCAGCATCTTGCAACGATTATTTCTGTTCAGTTTTTCGACGCATCCAGCATCTTCTCTGTCTGTTTTCTCAGCTCTCTGGCGGCCGTCTCGATATCCGGCTTTGCAAATATAGCGCTGATCACCGCGATACCGCAGATGCCGCTGCCGGAAAGCTCCATCACATTTCCTGTACTGATGCCGCCGATGGCGATGACCGGGATATGCACTGCCTCGCAGATAGCTTTCAATGTATCATGGCTGACCTCCACGGCGTCATCTTTGGAACCGGTCGGGAACACCGCACCCACGCCCAGATAATCTGCGCCCTTCTGTTCCGCCAGAATCGCCTGCTCCACCGTCTGAGCGGACACGCCGATGATTTTATCCGGGCCGAGCTTCTCCCGGACCATTCCGGCCTCCATATCGCTCTGTCCCACATGAACGCCGTCGGCATCCATGGCCAGAGCAATGTCCACATTGTCATTGATCACAAAAGGAACCCGATATTTTTTGCAAAGCTCCTTGATTTCTTTTGCTTCTTCGAGAAAATGTTCCTCATCCAGCTTCTTTTCCCGAAGCTGAATGAAAGTGGCTCCTCCTTTTATGGCCGCCTCCACATCCTGATACAGTGTGTGGCCGCCCAGCCAGCTTCTGTCCGTGACCGCATACAAAAGCAGGTCGCTCTTATTGACTCCCATAACTGTCCTCCCTATCTGATTTCAAAACGGGCGCCTTTGTCCAGAGCAGCCCCGTCCATATTATAAATGGCGTCAATGATCCGGTTGCGGTAAGTGGAATTGCCGTCTCCTTCCTGCATCCGGCTCCATCCGATCTCTCCGGCCAGTCCCATGGCGCACACAGCAGCGGCAGCAGCCTCCGTCTGATCGTCCGGATTCGCCACAAGAAATGCAGTCATCATACCGGACAGCTGACATCCGGTTCCCGTGATCTTTCCCATTTCCGGGCGTCCGTTCCGAATCACATAACAGACTTCTCCGTCGCTGACCAGATCAATGGCGCCGGTGATGGCCACAATACACTCTGCCTTTTTCGCAAAATCCTTAACGAAAGCCACTGCTTCCGGGAGATTTTCTTCCGTCACAGCGTCGGCCACATCGGCATCCACTCCCTTTGTGGTTCCGCTGCCGAGAGCCAGCGTTTTAATCTCTGAAATGTTTCCCCGGATGGCGCTAAGTTCCAGCTCCTTCATCAGCTCCACCGCCGTGTCAGTCCGAAGTGCGCTGGCTCCGGCGCCCACCGGGTCCAGCAGAACCACATGGTCAAGGGCGTTGGCCCGTTTTCCGGCAGCAAACATTCCCTGGATGCTTCTCTCATTCAAGGTGCCGATATTGATATTCAATCCGCCGCAGATGGAAGTGATGTCCACCACATCTTTTGGTTCATCGGACATGATCGGACTGCCGCCGCAGGCCAGCAGTACATTTGCCACGTCATTGACCGTCACATAATTGGTGATATTATGTACCAGCGGAACGGTATTTCTCACATTATCAAAACATTTTCCAAGCATCGCATTTCCTCCTTCTCTGATGATGCAGCCATCGCTGCACTTTGTACATCGTCATCATGAAGCCGCCCTGATGATCCCGCAGGGCACTGCCATCTGCCGATATCCGGCAATGTACCTGATCATATCAAACCCAAAAAGGCGGATATGCCAAACTGACATATCCGCCGAAATTCCTCGTGCCTGTATATATCCCTACGTTGGCATTATCCAAATCAGGTAAAGGGTCGAGGCGATTCAGCCCCCTCTCAGCCTGCTTGATACGCAAGCTCCCCGTTTTTATTCTTATGAACATTTTTATTATACTACTTTTTACTGACTTTGCAACTGTTTTTCCTTCACCGGAGTCTTTTTATCCGGCACCAGGAACATAAAGATCAGAGAACTGATCAGAAGCATATACGGATAAACCAGGTTCGGCATCACATCAAACGCCGACAATTCACATCCAAGCTCCGCCGACGCCGACAGGGCAATGAGCATCTGTGCGCCGTAAGGAATCACTCCCTGAAAAATACAGGAAAAGGTGTCAAGGATCGAAGCGGTATTCTGCGGCGTGATGCCATAATCTTCCGACATGTCTTTGGCGATCGGATTCGCCATGACGATGGCCACCGTATTGTTGGCGGTGGCGATATCCAGCGCTCCCACCAGCAGTCCGATGCCCAGTTTTCCGCCGTTCCGGCTCCGGAATACCCTCTTGATAAAATGCAGCAGCGCATCGAATCCGCCGTATTCTCCGATCAGACCACCGATGGCCGACACCAGAATGGTTACCATGATCGTCTCGTACATGCCGGACGCTCCGGACCCCATATTGGTGAGCAGATCAACGCCCGAAATATTTCCCGTCGCCAGCATGATCAATGCTCCGGACACAATGCCGATGAGAAGGACCACAAAAACATTGATGCCGATGATTCCTCCCACCAGTACCAGCACATACGGGATCACCTGGATGAGATTATACTCCTGCACGATCCGGCCTTCCGGAACATTTCCGGCCGTCAGAAAGAAAATCACCACCATGGCCGCCAGCGCCGCCGGCAGCGCGATCTTAAAGTTCGCCCGGAACTTATCTCTCATGGCACATCCCTGTCCGTTGCAGGCCGCAATGGTCGTATCGGAAATAAAAGACAGATTGTCCCCAAACATAGCGCCTCCTACCACGGCGCCCACGCAGGAAGCCGCGCCGAATCCGGAAGCTTCCGACACCGCCACGGCGATAGGCGTCAGCAGCGTGATGGTTCCCACAGAAGTTCCCATGGCCAGAGATACAAAAGCGCTGACCACAAACAGCACTACCACCGCATACTGCGCCGGAATCAGCGAAAGCAGACAGTACGCCACGCTCTCCGCGCTGCTTCTTCCCACAACGCCCACAAATACGCCGGCCGCCAGAAAAATGAGAATCATAGTCACGATATTTTTATCGCCCACGCCTTTCGCCATGATCTCCAGTTTTTTGTCAAAATTCAGTTTCGGATTCTGTATGCAGGCCACCAGCAGAGCCGCCAGAAACGAGACCACGATGGGAACATTATAAAATCCCATCGGAATCTTCATCACATATTCAAACAAAATCCCCAGTCCCAGATACAGCACCAAAAACACCCCGATGGGCAGCAGCGCTTTCCAGTTTTCTTTTTTCATAATACTTTCCTCTCCTGATATTAAAATTAAAAGTGACATAGCATTTTCCGAAAAAAACAAAGTTTTCCGCCGAAATACTCTATTTCAAGAAAGAATCCCGGCATCCGAAAAGACACCGGGATTATTATACCATAAATGCGAAGAGATTTATCATTGAAATGGGGATTTGTCGATTTGAATCCGCAGGTTTTGAAATGATCGGGGTATGGATAAACAGACGGGATTTGCGGCTTTATATATAACCTAGAAAAACGCAGTCAGGGAAGTCTCCTCCTCCACTTCGGCAGGCTGATAACCGTCCCCTTTTTTATAACTGCCGGCGACGCCTGCACTCACAGTCGTCGTCGATCTTCCCTGATTCATTTTTCTATCATTATCACATATACCGCAAATCCCTGTCCTCTGCATCACCCGGATTATAGCAAAGCCACCGGATTCAAATCGACGAAATCTATACCAGAGTAGCTGGCTCGCCGGGACTGTCGGTGTTCCTCTTGACTTTTTAATGATATGTGCAAAGATTGCAGCGATTTGCCAGGCGAAAAATACCACTGAAATTTTAATTTTCGATGATAGAACTGTTCCACAGCCAACATACCTCCACAACCTGTTGTTTCACCACAATAGCCAGGATTCTTGTAAATCTCTATGCACGCAGACTGCATTTGGAGAAGACAAATCATTGATATGGTTTGACGACGACTGTGAGCGCAGGCGTCTACATTATATTAATAAAATATAGCCAGGTGTCAGCCTGCCGAAGTGGAGGAGGAAAACTTTTATCAATGACTTGTCTTCTTTCAAAGTGGACTATCGCGTATTATAAAGAGATTTACAAATCCCTGTTCACCGTCACCTCTGCCGGCGCCTCGATTTCATTGGCGATGGTGTGCTCCGTCAGTTCGGACAGCAGGCGGATTTTTTTGTTGATCAGCGGGCGCATACAGTTTGGCACATGTTCCTGATGGGCCCGGTGGATGGCCACGCACTCCTTGCAGTTGCCGTGATAGCGGCAGGCTTTTTTGCAGGAGCAGTGATCTTTTTCTTTGTATTCTTCCCGAAATGCGGACGCAAATTCCTCCTGGATGCGCAATCCTTCTTTTCGGTTTCCTTTGTGAAATTCTTTCATGGCTGCTTTTTCGATTTCATTTCCATCAATGATCATGACTGTTCTCCTTTTCGTGATTCGTAGTTGCTTATCATATATCAAATGTCATGGTGACAGCTGTTCCATACAATATAATAATAACTTCCCGCAGTCTTGCAAAATAGCTTTTTCACACCTATAATATAGAAAAAAAGAGCCAAAATCGTTATCAAGGAGGCCTCTTATGTCACAAATCACCGGCGGACAGCGCCGTCCGCAGCATATCACGCAGCATGAACAGCCAGAAGGTCGCCCATCTCCCATTTACTCCCATAATCCCCATGAAGGCGGTGAATTTCCATTGCTGGTACTGGATGTGGAAAGACAGGTCTGCACGCCTTCCAATGAAGGTTTCCGGGTACTCCACTGGCATGAGGAAGTACAGTTTATCCGGGTATTGCAGGGTGTGATTCAGACCCGCATTTATGAGGAGGAGATTGAAGTCCACGCGGGGGACTGCCTGTTCATCAACCGGATGGTTCCCCACAAGACCATAGAAAAAGAAGACTGCCGGTATCACAGTTTTATCATTCCGGAACAGATGCTCGCCTTCTTTCCCGGCAGTATCATGGAAAAAAGGGATGTGAAATCTTTTCTCTGCCATCCTGGGTTCACACATTTTCTTATAAAAAAATCAGAGCCCGCCCACGAACCTGTTCTCAATGCACTCAAGGCCCTGGACGACCTTTACTTTTCTCCTTTAGAGAAAACAAAACCGCATTATGAATACAGGCTGAGTACGGCACTGGTTTCCCTGTGGCTTTCATTTATTTCCATTCTTCCGCCGCTGCCGGCGGCAGCGCCGTCCCGGGAACATCTCCGTATCCGGAAGCTTCTCACCTATCTGCACAGCAATTATCAGGAAGAACTTTCCGTGGAATCCATCGCCGCTGCCGCCCATATCAGCAAGACAGAGTGTCTGCGCTGTTTCCGCAGATATGTGGGAGAATCGCCGTATCAGTATCTCATCAAATACCGCCTGCACATGAGTGAAGCATTTTTGAAGGACACCGAACTTTCCGTCACCAAGATTGCTTCTGAAACCGGGTTTGCCTCCGCCAGCTCCTATATCCGGTATTTTCGAAAATGGTACGGCTGTACGCCTAAGGAATACCGCAGCAAACAAAAAGGCGGATCATAAAAATCATAAAAACGGCAGCCCTTCCAGCGCTTGACGCCGGAGAACTGCCGTAGCCAGAACCTGCACGATCCGTTTCTTTTATGCTGCACTCCCATGGCTGACTGCATGTTTTGGCATCTTCCGGAACTCCAGAAATGCCATGAGGATGGTCACCATGGCCGCCATAAAGTCCGCGATCGGCCCCACATAAATACATCCGTCCACGCCCATAAACAGCGGCAAGATCAGAAGAAGCGGCACAAAGAAAATAATCTGTCTGGTCAGAGACAAGAAGATACCTTTTGCCGGCTTGCCGATGGAAGTAAAGAAAGTGGATGTAATAGGCTGCAAGGCGTCCAGCCAGATAAAGAACAGATAAATCCGGAAAAAGCGAACGCCGAATTCAAAATATTCCGGCTCTCCTGTTCCAAAGAGGGAAAGTATCTGTCCCGGGAATATCTGAAAGAGTGCAAAAGAAATCACCGAAATGATAACTCCGGCGGTCGCCGCCAGACGATAGGCTTTCCGCACCCGGTCATATTTTTCCGCCCCGTAGTTAAAGCTTTCCACCGGCTGGCTGCCCTGCGCCAGGCCGATGACCACGGAGAAAAATACCTGGTTGACTTTGATGACGATGCCGGCGCAGGCGAGGGGGATTGCTTCACCGTAAACAGACTGCGCTCCGTAATGAGTCAGTGAGTTGTTGAGCACCACCTGCACGATCATCATGGCGATCTGATTGAAAAAGGACGCCAGACCAATCTGCGCTGTCCGCTTCACGTAAGCCGCCTGCAATTTTAAATGTTCCGGCAGCAGCGGAATCGTCTTAAAATGCAGCAGGTAGCGTACCACAATGATAGCGGAAACCACCTGACCGATGACCGTGGCGATGGCGGCTCCCGCCATGCCCCAGTGGAACACCATGACAAACACAGCGTCAAGAATCGTGTTGATAACCGCTCCCGTCAGGTTGCAGATCATGGCCATCTGCGGGCTGCCATCGGCACGGATCAGGTGACAGCCGCCGGTGGTCAGAATCAAAAACGGAAAACCCACCGCCGTGATCCTCACATAGGTCTCCGCATAAGGAAGTACATTTGCCGGAGCCCCGAACAGCTGTAAAAGAGGCACCATAAAAATCTGGGTCAGGACACATAAAATAAGACCGCTTCCCGCCAGACACACCAATGCATTTCCCACAAAATAAATAGCCTTCTCTTTATTTCCTCTTCCCATGTTCAAGTTAAAACAGGAAGCGCCGCCGATGCCGAACATCAGGGCCAGCGCCACGCAGGAGGTGGTCAGCGGAAACGCCACATTGGTGGCAGCGTTGCCGAGCGTTCCCACCGCCTGTCCGATGAAAAGCTGATCCACAATATTATAAAGAGCACTGACCAGCATAGCCACTATACTCGGCACAGCGAAACGCACCATGAGGCTGGATACCGGTTCCTCTCCCAGCGGATTGCCCGCCACCGTCTCTCTTTTTTCTTCACTCATTTTTTTTCTCCTCTAAATCATACAAATCAATGACAGAAACATTCCGTTTACACAGACCGCCGAAACATTTTTACTGCGTGCAGGTCTCCGGATTTGCGGAAAGCCCTGACAGGATATTCATTTTTTCCTTGCAAAGATAGTTGAAAGCCGCGACAGCTCTTCCCACTCCGATGACCGCAAAGACTGTTCCCACTCCGATTCCCAGCAGAAAATGTCCGGAAATGATACCAATCACAAAAGTCATACAAATGTTTAAAAGGTCAAACATATTTTTGGCAAATCCCATATCTTTGTGGATGAAATCCGCAATGGCTGCGACAATACCGTCTCCCGGGTTTGGTATCAGCCGCATATTGACAGACATGGCCGCACCCACTCCGGTACAGATAATCGCCACTATCAGCAATGCCATATTGGCGGCAAAGGAATCCGTCTCCCAGGGAATACATTTCTCAAACAGATTCAGGAATCTTGTGAACACAATACTCAGCGGAATCTGCAGAAGATCATACCAGCGTCTGTTCTTTCTCCGGATGATCAGCTGGGCTATCACAAAAACGGTATACCACACAAGCGTCGTATTTCCAAAATTCAGATGAAAAATCTGTGATATGCTGTAGGACACGGAGATAATCGGTGATACGCCCAATCCTGTTTTCGTGTTGAGCGTAAGTCCCAGAGCCAAAATCAACAGTGATAAAATATAGAAAAAAATACGAAAAAACCAGCATTGTTTTTTCATGATTCTCTCTCCTTCCATTTTCTTACTCAACCATCTGTTCACACACAGACAGCTGGCTGTCTCCCAATTTCAGAAGACAGCCAGCATTCTTTTGTCTTTTTTATACCAGACTTTTTATGCCAGACTTTCTGACGCCCGCACCAGTTCGTCCCGGATTTTGATGTGCTGCGGACAGACCACTTCACATTTTCCGCATTTAATACACTCCGATGCCGGTTTCCTTCCGTGTCCGTTCACCAGCCATTCTTCCTGATGTTTGGCCGCAGCCTTGTCCTGATATAACGTCAGATAATTCATAGCGGTAAATGTACCGGAAATACCGATTTCCATCGGGCAGATTTTAGCGCAGTAATTACAGGTGGTGCATGGAATCAGCGGAATTTTATTTAAGGCTTCTCTCGCTTCATCCAGCGTCTTTTTCTCCTCCGGAGAAAGTCCGTTGAAATCCTTCATGACGGACAGATTATCTTCCATCTGTTCCATGCTGCTCATACCGGAAAGGACCGTGATAATGCCAGGCAGATCTGCCGCAAAGCGGATCGCCCAGGAAGCACAGGAGGCATCCGGCTCCGCCTGTTTAAAAATCTCTTTTACTGGTTCCGGCGGATTGGCAAGCATGCCTCCCTTGACCGGCTCCATGATAATGACCGGTTTGCCATGGGCTCTTGCCACCTCGTAACAGGCCCTGGACTGAATGGCCGGATTCTCCCAGTCTCCATAGTTGATCTGGAGCTGTACAAACTCCATCTCCGGATGCGCGTTCAGGATCTTTTCCAGTTCCTGCGGTGTGGAATGGAATGAGAAGCCGATATGCCGGATCAAACCTTCCTCTTTCTTCTCCCTCACAAAACTCCACAGATCAAACTCATCAAAAAACTTCGTCCGGAACTCTCCCAGATTATGCAGCAGATAGAAGTCAAAATAGCCGGCTCCCGTCTGTTTCAGAGAAGTTTCAAACTGCGCGACAGCCTCCTCCCTGGTCTTGCAATTAATCCACGCGGCGTTTTTCGTGGCCAGCTGGAAAGATTCTCTCGGATATCTCTCCACCAGCGCCTGCCGGATGGCATCCTCGCTGCCGGCATAAGCCCACGCCGTATCAAAATAAGTAAATCCTTCTCCCATAAAACGGTCGACCATCGCTTTGACCTGCTCCACATCAATGGCCTCCCCTTTCATCGGCAGACGCATCAGTCCAAAACCAAGTTTTTTAATGTCTTCTCCCAAATATGCCATGTTTTTTCCTCCTTCTGCCATGTCTTTACTATTTTACATTATTCTGCCTGTTTCCATTGTAAGCCTGCAGGCAGCCACCGCTTCCTGATAGATATCCCGGTAAGACCGCCCGGTTGTCCGGCACAGTTCTTTCACACTTTCATATTCCGGATAAAATTTGCTTTCGCTGCCATAATGACAGACTTTCACCTGTACCAGTCCGCTGCCTACTTTTACATCCCGGGACTCTCTGGAAAGGACGGTCCGTTCCATCTTCACTCTCCGGATACCGATGGTTGTTGTCTCCCGGAAGATAATCTCCTCCATGCGGGCAATGTCGGCCTCGTCACAGATGACGTTCAGCTGCCACGCCGGCCGGTTCTTCTTCATATAAACCGGATGGTAATGCACATCTCTGGCTCCCGCCTCAAAAAGAAGGTCCATCACATAGCCAAGCACCTCTCCGGAACAGTCGTCAATATTGGTCTCCATCCGGTAAATGCAGTCTTTGTCTCCCTTTTCTTCTGTCTTTGCCGGCTCAATGAGCATGGCGCGAAGAATACTCGGCCGCTCATAGGTACGTTTGCCCGCTCCGATACCGGTCCGGACAATCCGGAAGGCCTTCGGCAGTACATCCGAAGTCTTCACCGCTGCCGCGATGGCTGCACCTGTCGGCGTCACAAACTCTCCCTGTACATCCATAATTTCCAGATTCAGACCATTTTTCTCCACAATATTGGTCACCGCCGGCACCGGTACCGGAAGCACACCGTGTTGACAGCGCACAGTTCCGGTTCCCTCACAAAGCTTTGGAACCACCACATTTTCAATATGAAGATCGTCCAGGCAGACCGCCGCAGCCACCACATCCACAATGGAGTCAATGGCTCCCACCTCATGAAAATGTACCTGCTCCACCGGAACTGCATGGGCTTTCGCCTCCGCCTCGGCGATAATCTCAAAAATACGCAGTGCCAGCTCTCTGGCGTGGTCTGTCATCTTTACCGCGGCGATGATTTCTCTTATCTCTTTCATGCCCCGATGCACATGTCCGTGCGGATGCTCATGGGAATGTCCCTGTCCTTCTCCGTGATGATGTTCATGTTCTTCGCCATGATGGTGTTCATGGATATGTTCATGTTCTTCCCCGTGATGATGTTCATGTTCTTCGCCATGATGGTGTTCATGGATATGTTCATGTTCTTCCCCGTGATAATGTTCATGGATATGTTCATGTTCCCCTCCATGATAATGTTCGTGAGGGTGTTCATGCCCCTCGCCATGAGGGTGTTCGTGAGGGTGTTCATGCCCCTCGACGTGCAGGTGTTCGTGGGGATGTCCATGGAGATACTCCATATCATGGTCATGATTTTCATGTTCGGCATCCAGAAGCACCGCGAAATCACAGCAATCGATCCCCGCTTTTTTGACCCGGGTCACTTCCACCGAAAATCCGTCGGCTGGTATACTGTCCAAGGCCTTCATTAAAACTTCCTCGCTGGCACCCAGATCAAGAAGAGCCGCCACCGTCATATCTCCGCTGATACCGGAGTTACATTCCAGATAAAGTATATTTGACATTGTAGAAAATTCCTTTCTAATAGAAATATGTCCGCCATCGAAATGGCATCATATAAAATAATAGCATATCGGAAATTCTTTTTCCATGTTGAATCAAGAGAATATGCGATGAAAGACCGGAACATTTGCAGGATTTTCTTTACAAATGTCAAAAGAAATTATATACTCACTACGATACACTTTTTATCATTAAAGAGTTATAGCTTCAAAGAAATGAAATTCTTAGCCAGGAGTCGCATGGGCAGATTTTCCCGCGACTCTTTATTATGGAGGAAAGTATGACTAGAATAATTGAGACTGTTTACAATTTTTTATGGGGAGATCTGTTCTTTCTTCCCCTCCCGGGAGGCGGAACGCTTCCGCTGTCCATCCTGGTGATTTTACTGATTCCCACAGGTATCTATTTCACCATCCGCACCAAAGTCCTGCCGGTCCGGCTTTTTAAAGACATGGTCGGCGCCGTCCTTGGCAAAAAAGATGAAAAAAACAGCGCCTTGTCTGTTCTTCAGACATTGATCGTATCCACGGCCACCCGTGTCGGCATGGGAAATCTGGTGGGCGTGGTAGCCGCCATTTCCGCCGGAGGAGCCGGCGCCGTATTCTGGATGTGGATCACCGCCATCATCGGTTCATCCACTGCTTTTATTGAAGCCACTCTCGCTCAGCTTTACAAAGAAAAGGATCCGCTCTACGGCGGATGGCGCGGCGGGCCGGCTTATTACATCCACAGATATTTCGAAGAACGCAGCGGTAAAAAACGTCGGTATGTGCCTTTGTCGGTACTGTTTGCCCTGTCCGGACTCATTTGCTGGTTTGGCATCAGCCAGGTGGTCAGCAACTCCGTGACTTCCGCATTTGAAAATGCGTTCCATATCCCGCCGCTTTATACCACGATCGTTCTTGTGATCCTGGGCGCGGTCATCGTTCTTCGTAAAAATGCCACTGTCCGGGTGCTGGATATCATGGTGCCGATCATGGCCGGTATCTATCTGCTGATGACGATCATTCTGATTATCATAAATATTCAGATGCTCCCATCGGTATTTGGCAGAATTTTCTCCGAGGCATTCGGCCTGCGTCAGGTTGCCGCCGGAGGATTCGGAGCTGTGATCATGAACGGTGTCAAGCGGGGCCTCTTCTCCAACGAAGCCGGTTCCGGTTCCGCTCCATGCGCCGCAGCTACCGCCGAGACAGACCATCCGGCAAAAGTAGGTCTTTCTCAGGCTCTCGGCGTGTTCATCGATACCATTTTGATCTGCAGCTGCACCGCTATGATCATGCTGCTCACACCGGAAAAACTTACCACAGGCCTTCAGGGAATGGATTTACTGCAGACGTCCATGCAGTATCACCTGGGAGAATTCGGCGTCATCTTCATTGCCGTCATCATCTTCCTGTTCAGTTTTTCCACCTTCATCGGTATCCTGTTCTACGCCCGCTCCAATGTGGCATACCTCTTTGGAGATAACTGGACATCCCAGACCATCTACAAGATCCTGGCCCTTGTCATGCTCTTTATCGGTGGTCTCGCCGCCTACTCTGTGGTATGGGATCTGGGCGATGTGGGCGTCGGACTCATGACAGTATTTAATATCTTTATGCTCTATCCATTATCAAAGAAAGCGCTGGCAGCGCTGAAGGATTATGAGAGTAAGAAAGAGAAATAAATGAGGCGGTAAAAAGAATAACAAAACAGAGGATACTCCTGACACATTTATGACAAACAACAAAAAGGCAATCCGTGTGACAGTAACACCAACTGTCCGGATTGCCTTTTACTTTCCTGTTTTCACTTTATCCTGCCTGTACTTTTGATTTTCATCTTTTCATCGTACCTGGCCGGAAGCGCTGCATTCTGAAAAGTCTCTGCACTTTTCCAACAGAAGTCCGGCACTTCTCTCAGTCAATTCTTGCAAACGAAAGCGCCGTCTTATAAGCTATGCTTTTCATACATTCAGCATTATACTGAGTCTCTGTAATCTGACCACCGTTCTTCCAATATGTCGTGACCTCATCAAGACTTCCGCCGGGCCATCTCCTGAGCCGTTCCAGTTTCACAAATTGTTTCGCCTTTCCCTTCTTGATCTTATAACCGGTAATAATGCTCTCCGTACTGCCGCCTACCTGCGCGTACAGTTTCTTTCCCCTCAGAAAAAGGCCGTTCCGCAGTTCCTCGAAAGCCATCAGCGGTTTTACCTTTCCCTTACGAAATGTGAGAACCAGTACACGGGAGCCCATTCCTCTTCCTGTGGAACTGGTAGACAATAGAAGTTCCTTTGTACCGTCCTTATTGATATCCACTGTTTTGTAATAAGAATACGAAGATACATTTGTCCGAATGGTTTTATAGGCATAACTATACTGATAATTCCAGCAGCGTACCTTATAGCTGCCTTTTTTCTTTTTCAGCACTTTTTTATACCAGTTATTCTTATTCATCTTCTTCGCCTGAATAGATACTTTCTGCGTCCCCATATCCTTCGCCTGCACAGATACTTTCTGTGTCCCCATATCCTGCATCAATGCACTTGCTGCATCAGCTGCACAAACCGGAAACGCCAGAGTCATACATCCGGAAACTACGCCGGCGCACAATACTGTTCCAGCCACAGACCTTTTTAATCTTCCCATAACATTTTCCCTCCCATATCCTGAAATCCTCACAGTCTCATCGGCAAAATACTTTCCTGCCTATTATTTTTCCCTGACATCTTCATCAGCAAAATATTCGTCCGCCTGCTCCTGCCAGTACCGCCGGTCCTCATCCGTAATCTTCCGGATCACCCGGCAGGGATTGCCGGCCGCAATGACTCCGTCAGGAATATCTTTGGTCACCACAGACCCTGATCCAATGACCACGTTGCTTCCAATGGTCACTCCGGGATTGATCACCACATTTCCTCCAACCCAGACATCGTCTCCGATGGTCACCGATTTGGCAAACTCCAGATGCATGTTCCGGATCAGCGCGTCCACCGGATGGCAGGCCGTGTAAATGCACACCCGAGGCCCCAGCATCACATGATTCCCGATGGTCACCTTCGCCTCATCCAACGCCAGAAAACCGGTGTTGGCATAAAAATGATCGCCAATATGAATCTGCCCACCCTTATCACAGTAAAAGGGCGGCTCAATATAAACGTCCTCTCCCATCTGTCCGAAGATTCCCCGCAGCAGTTCCATCCGCTCCTTGGCCTGCTCAAAAGGCATATCATTAAACTTTTTCAATACTCCCCGGCTCCGCTCCCACTGCCCGTCATTCATCTTCAGGGAATGATAGAGACGGCCGGATAACATGCGTTCTTTTTCGTTCATGCTTATCTCCATTACATTTTTTGCAAAAAATTTATTTGTTGCTATAAATGACAGCAAGGTTATTCACATGGCGGTCCTCATTCAAAACAATCATATCCAGCATAAATACTTTTTTGATGATATGTCGCACCAATTTTCTGATATTTACGTATCTTTGTGTTTTTCACACTTTCAGTCCCTCATTCATACTTCCCGTCCGGTATCCCTGCAGATCGAGGGTCACATAAGAGAAGCCAAAGCCTCGGAACTTCTCCGCGATTTCTGTTCGCAGCTCCGGCGTCAGAAGCCGTTCCATCTCTTCCGGCAGCAGCTCGATGCGGGCTAGAGTCCCATGGATGCGCACCCGGAATTGATGAAAGCCCAGGGAGAACAGAAGCTGTTCGCCCTGCTCCACCATGGCAAGTTTGTCCTCGGTGATGGTCTCGCCGTAGACAAACCGGGAAGCCAGGCAGGCGAAGGATGGTTTCTGCCAGGTAGGGAGCCCCAGCTCTTTTGAGAGGAAACGGATTTCCGCTTTGGTGAGGCCGGCCTCCCGCAGAGGGCTTGCGATGTGCAGCTCCCCGATGGCGCGCAGTCCCGGACGGTAGTCGCCCAGGTCGTCCATGTTGGAGCCTTCCGCCAGAATGTCCATGCCGTTTTCAGCCGCGATTTCTTTCATGCGGGTAAATAAGGCTGTCTTGCAGATGTAGCAGCGGTCCGGCGGGTTATCGGCGAAGCCCGGTACTGCCATCTCCTCAAATCGGAAAATGATCTGACGGCAGCCAAGACTTTGGCAGAATTCTTCTGCCTCCGTCCGTTCTCTGCCCGGGAACACCCGGGAATCTGCGGTGATGGCGAGAACCTTGTCTCTTACTGCATCAGCGTCCTCTGCCAGGCTGACATTTCCGCTGTTCCCCTTACCGACGCAATTTTCACTTTCAGTGTTGCTTTCAGCGTTATCTGTACTTCCAGGATTTTTTTCTCCCTGCAGCGCATCGCAGGCGGCTTTTAAAAGAAGGGCAGAGTCCACTCCGCCGGAAAAGGCGATGGCCACCCGGCCCTTTTCCCTCATCCACGCTTTCAGTTTGTCCAGTTTCTCAAAGGCTGCTCGTGCCATGTCATTTTGTCCGTTTTCTATTCTGTCATTCTGTGGCATATGGTATCCTTTCCAAATATATTTCCAAATGTATTGGTATCGATATTATTGCTGCATTTCTGTTATCTTTCCTTATCTCTCCATGTTACATCATATCATGTCACAGCGTAACTGTCCGCGGCCTGAGCTTTGCGCTTACTTCCGCGGCGCCCGTTCCGCCAGACGGTTGATCTGGGTCGCCATGTATCCGGCGCCATAGCCGTTGTCGATGTTAACCACGGCGATGCCGTTGGCGCAGGAGTTGATCATGGTGAGGAGGGCGGAGAGACCGTTCATGCTGGCACCGTAACCCACGGAGGTCGGCACAGCGATGACCGGGTTGGATACAAGACCACCCAGGACGCTGGCCAGGGCTCCTTCCATGCCGGCCACGGCGATCACGCAGTTGGCGCTCTGAATCTCGTCCACCTGGGAGAGGAGACGGTGAATGCCGCTGACGCCCACATCATAGATCCGCTCCACTCGGGTGCCAAAGTATTCCGCGGTCTGGGCGGCTTCCTCTGCCACCGGGATGTCCGCTGTGCCGGCGGTACAGACTGCAACGCTGCCGATATGCTTTTTATCTGGTTTTTCCACTTTTAATATGTGGGAAATCTCATCATATATAATAGAAGGAATCACTTCTTTTACCAGCTCGTACTGATGGCGGCTGGCACGGGTGCCGAAAACTTCCCCGTTGTGTTCGTACATTTTCTGGTAAATGGATACCAGATAATCGTCAGGCTTTCCGCTGCAGTAAATCACTTCCGGAAAACCGGAGCGGACTTCCCGGTGCAGATCCAGCTTGGCGTAGCCCAGTTCTTCATAGGGTTCTCTCTTAAAATATTTTTCCGCTTCTTCCACGGAAATTTCTCCGTTTTTCACACGATTTAATACTTCTCTTGCTTCCATTTACATTTCCTTTCCTTTTTCAGAACATTGGTTCCCTTTTTCTATTATAAACTGCCCCCTGCTTTTCGTAAAGTCACAGATTCGCTTTTTATCGCTCACGTTTTATAGCGCAGTCAAAGCCGTTTGCTCTTCGTTGCCGTCGGGTGTCCACCCGTGCAGACACGGCGGCCGTCTTCCGGATCTATGGCGCAAAAAAGCCGCTGCCCTGGCAGAAATCCTGCGACTTCCGTCCAGAGCAGCAGCTCTATTTTTGTCAATAAATGTATGGGTCAAATAAATGTGTGGGCCGGATCCTTTTATACGGTCTGTCTCTTTGCGATAAAGACAGGGAAGGAATCGGTTCCGTTCAGGTGTTTGTTCTCGGTGATGGTCACCTTCTTGTCCGTGATGACGTACTCGATGTCCACGCCGTCTTCCACAACGGTATCCTGCATGAGAATACAATTCTTTACTTTGGCGCCCTTTCCGATCTTAACGCCACGGAATAAGATACTGTTCTCCATTTCTCCTTCGATGACACAGCCGTCGGCTACCATCACGTTGGAAGCTTTGGCGTCGCCGATATATCTTGTCGGGTTATCATCACGAATCTTCGTGTAGATGGTGTGACCGGAGAAAAGTGCATCCAGATTCTCATCGTCAAGAAGTTTCATGTTCTCATCGAAGTATCCTTTCAGACTGAGGATTCTGGAAGTATATCCGGTATACTCATAACCACAGATCTTCAGGTCGTTAAGATGTGGAAGAAGGATATCTCTCTCGAAATAAACGCCGCCGCTGATAAATGCGGTGTTGATGGTATCGATGAGAAGTTCTCTTTCCATCACGTAAATGTTCATACCAAAATTCTGGATACCGGACTTCTGGGAGTTAATATGAAGACCGGTGATTCTGTCGCCGTCCATATCAAATGTATAGTAGGTTCCTTTGCTGGAATCTTCTCTCATGGTCACAGTGTCTTCCGGAATCTCTTCTTTTTTGTAAGCTGCCGTAATGTCGGCGCCGCTGGCAATGTGAGCTTCGATCAGAGCTCTGAAATCAAAGTTCATGGCGATATTCGCATCGGACATTACCACGTACTTCTCTTTCTGAGACTTCAGGAAACCAAGGATACCTGCCATGGCTTCAATTCGTCCGCCATAGACACTCATGGACTTCTGGGCGAACGGAGGGAAAATATTCAGACCGCCGTTCTTGCGGGCCAGATCCCATTCACGGCCGGAGCCCAGATGATCCAGCAGGGAGAAATAATTCTCACGGACCAGAATGGAAATATTGCTGATGCCGCAGTTTACCATGCTGGATAAAATAAAGTCGATCATGCGGTAACGGCTTCCGAACGGAATGGAAGCCATCAAACGCTCGCTGGTCAAATCAGGTACAAGCTTATCATAAATATTCGGGAAAATAATTCCCAGTGCGCTCTTGTTGGACATTACCATTGTTCTTCACCATCCTTTACATTTTCATTAATCATGGCATTCGGGCCGATTTTTACGTTGTCGCCGATATAGATGCCGGCACCAATCGTTGCCACTCCGGATTCTTCTTCCGTCGGCATTGCGCCAACCTGCGCGTTCTCACCGATCACGACATTCTCTGCCACGATACAGTGTTTTACAACTGCGCCGGCCTTGATAATGGTTCCGCCCATGACAACGGCGTCTTCCACTACTGCGCCTTCTTCTACCTTCACGCCTGCAAAAAGGATGGAATGTTTCACTTCACCGGCAATCCGGCATCCATCTGTGATCATGGAATTCTCCACAACGGCTCCCGCTTTGATCCTGTGACCGGTCATACCGCTGTTCCGGCTGTAAATCTTCCAGTCGTCGTCAAACAGGTTGATTCCGCTGTGCTCCGGATCCAGAACTTCCATATTGGCTTCCCACAGGGAAGAAATGGTTCCCACGTCCTTCCAGTAGCCGTTGAAATGATAGGCGTACATTTCCCGTCCGTCTCTTAACAGGTTCGGGATGATGTTGTTACCAAAATCATTCTCGGATTCCGGGTCATCCTCGTCCTCTATCAGATATTTTTTCAGAATGTCCCAATTGAATATGTAGATACCCATGGAAGCCAGATTGGACTTCGGATCCTTCGGTTTCTCCTGGAACTCTGTGATCTTGTCGTTCTCATCGGTTACCATCAGGCCGAAACGGGAAGCCTCCTCCCACGGCACTTCCATGACAGCCACGCTGAACTCCGCACCCTTCTCCTTGTGGAAGCGAAGGAAATCACTATAGTCCTGCTTACAGATCTGGTCACCGGAAAGAATGATGACATACTCCGGATCATATCTTTCGATAAAGTTGATGTTCTGATAAATGGCGTTGGCGGTACCTTTATACCAGTCAGAACCGGATACCTGCTGGTATGGCGGAAGCACATGCACGCCGCCGTACAGTCTGTCCAGATCCCATGGCTGTCCGTTTCCGATGTATTCGTTCAGTACCAGAGGCTGATACTGTGTCAGAACACCTACTGTGTCAATTCCTGAATTCACGCAGTTCGACAGCGGAAAGTCGATGATACGGTACTTTCCTCCGAATGGAACTGCAGGTTTTGCCAGCTTCTGTGTCAGAGCATAAAGACGGGAGCCCTGTCCTCCGGCAAGAAGCATTGCAATCATTTCTTTGCCCATTTCATTTAATCCTCCTTAAAAATTAGTGACAACAAGCGGAACAGACAAAGATCACTTTTTCTTGTTTTCTCTGTCCGTTCGTAATATTTTGATATAAAAATATTTCATCCGCTCATTTTTATTTATTATAACAGATTAAACCTGTTTTTAACAGGTAAAAATCAGCTTTTTGCTTAATTTTTTTCAATCTTTTCTAAAAATGTAACAAAGTATTCATCATAATTTACATAAATTCTTCCATCTTTTATGGCAAAAATTTACTTCTCACATTTTTCGAACTTTTGTTCGTTTTTTATTGTATTTTGTTTCAGTATATGGTAGCATATAGGCAAACATACATTCGAAAGGAGATTTGCAGGATGGATATAACAAATGGCTCTCTTTCTCTGCAGGACAAATTAAATATACTGGCTGACGCCGCCAAATATGACGTGGCATGCACTTCCAGCGGCTCCGACCGCCGCGGGAAGAAGGGGTATCTGGGGAATGCTTCCGCTGCGGGTATCTGCCACAGTTTCGCCTCCGACGGCCGCTGCATTTCTCTTCTCAAGATTCTTTTGAGCAACGAATGCATTTTCAACTGCCGATACTGTCTTAACCGCTCCGACAATGACCGGCCCAGGGCCACCTTTACTCCGGAAGAAGTATGCACGCTGGTGGTGGAGTTTTACCGGCGCAATTACATCGAAGGGCTGTTCTTAAGTTCCGGCGTGGTAAAAAGTCCCGCCTACACCATGGAACTGATATACCAGACCATCCATCTTCTCCGCACCCGCTATCGTTTTAACGGCTACATTCACGCCAAGGCTATTCCCGGCGCACCGGAAGAGCTGATCATGCGCACCGGCTGTCTGGTGGACCGGATGAGCGTCAATATTGAGCTGCCCACCAGAGAGGGCCTTCACCGGCTGGCTCCACATAAGAATCCGGAGAATCTCGTCCGGCCCATGCGGCAGATTCAGCAGGGTATTGCCGGACACCGCCTTGCCATCGGCAAGGACCCTCAGATGGAGCACGCCTCCGGGAACCAGTATCTTGCCCATACGATTTTTAAGGAGAACCCTTACAGATCTCTGACCGAAGGCTCCCGGACTCCGGGACTCTTCGGGACGTCAGCTTCACTGGAGACTGCGGCTCCCGGCCGCACAGAGTTATCTGCCGCGTCAATGGAGCCTGACAGCACAGCTGGCAAGTCCGTTTTTTCAAAGACAGAAGCCCCGGCAGCAGCATCGAAGATTCTTCTTCCGGATTCGGTGTTAGAAGGTGCCTCCTCCTTCGTTCCTGCCGGTCAGAGCACCCAGATGATCATCGGCGCTTCCGGCGAGACCGATCTGGAGCTTTTGTCTGTCACTCAGCGGCTGTATCAGCAGTATGATTTAAAGAGGGTTTTCTTCTCCGCCTATGTGCCACTCAACGAAGACGCCGCCCTGCCGGACCTTAACACCGCTCCTCCCCTTCTCCGGGAACACAGACTGTACCAGGCCGACTGGCTCCTCCGGTACTACGGTTTCCACGCCGGGGAACTTCTGAGCAAAGAAAGGCCCAACTTCAATATTCTGATCGATCCGAAATGCGACTGGGCCCTCCGGCACCTGGAGCAGTTTCCTGTGGAGATTCAGCACGCCAGTTATGCCCAGCTGCTCCGGGTTCCCGGCATCGGAGTGAAGTCTGCCCGACGGATCGTCCAGGCAAGAAGACACGGACGCCTCACTTTCGAACATTTAAAAAAGATGCGGGTCGTTCTCAAGCGCGCCCAGTATTTCATCACCTGCAGCGGAAAGATGCTCCACCGGATTCCCATTGAGGAAGACTTCATCACCCGGAGGCTTACCTGTGACAATTCCGCGAAGAACTGGGAGATTACTCACCCGGAAACCTACCGGCAGCTTTCCCTGTTCGATGATTTTCACATTGACGGAGACGTGACGATAGAAGACTCCGCCAAAACGCTTTCGGGACAGTTATAGAAAGGAGCCCTGCCATGATCACTGTATTTACCTGTGAAGATCAGTTTGACGATATGATGACCTGCATTTATGACGCCTGGGCCTCCCGTCTGGGGCACTCCAATGTGCGTCTTCTCACAGAACCGCTGGGCACGCCGGAGCTTTTCTGCACATACCGGCATGTGGACGCCCAGCCGGAAAAGACCGAAAGTGTTGCGCGCACCATCCGGCAGAAGATCTCCCGCCGGGCTTTTCAAATGGTCTGCCGCGCCGCCATGTCCGACCAGGATGACAAACTGGACGCCATCTACCGCTTTTTAAATCTCGGTTTTTATGTTGGCGCATCCGTCACAGACTGTCTGCAGCATCCGGCAGTCATGCGTCTCTTTGAACTGGACCGGAAGGTCTCCAATGAAGCCCACTATTTTAAAGAATTTATCCGGTTTGCCAGCTATGAGAATCGTGTTCTGGTCAGCCATATCGAACCCAAAAGCAATGTTCTCTCTCTGGTCTCTCCGTATTTTTCCGACCGTCTGCCCTCCGAGAACTGGATGATCATCGATGACGGACGACGTCTCGCCATGGTCCATCCCGCAGACCAGGAGTGTTATCTAACTTCCCTGTCCCCGGATGAGATGCGGGAACTTTCCCAAAAACCGGACGATGCCTTCGTCGATCTCTGGAAAGGATTTTTTACTCACATCGGCATCCGGCAGCGATATAATCCCCGCTGCCAGAGAACCATGCTGCCGCTCTGGTACCGCAAAAACATGACCGAATTTCAATAAGAAAGCATTGACCTTTCCCCGCCATCGGATGTATCATCATAACAGATATACCGGTGCATATCCCCGGAATTCTGACTCCTGTCACAATGTGTCACGGAGCGGTTTTCGTCCGTACGTCTGAGATATGCATACACCATCAGAAAGGAAAGATTATTATGCATCCAGTGAGAAAAATGTACTGCCGGACATTCCAGTCCGTGCTCAAATTTGCCATTCCGTTTCTGCCATACCGGCATCCGAAGATTCTGGGCAGCGTCAAAAGAATTCCGGATGTACTTCAAAAGAAAAAATGCCATTCTGTTCTCATCGTCACAGATAAGGGCATTGTCAGCCTCGGACTTCTCAGAAAATTAAAAAGCGCGCTGAGAGACAAGCATATTTCCTATGTCATTTACGATAAAACAGTGGCCAATCCAACTACCACTAACGTATATGAGGCTGCCGGCCTTTATCATGCGCATCACTGTTCCGCTATCATCGGCTTTGGCGGAGGTTCCAGTATTGACTGTGCCAAGGCTGTGGGAGTAAAGATCGCCCGTCCGGACAAATCTCTCGCCAGAATGAAGGGGATTCTCAAAGTACATAAAAAGCTTCCTCTGCTGATCGCCATTCCGACCACTGCCGGCACCGGCAGCGAGACGACCATCGCCGCAGTGATCACTGACGCGGAGACCAGACATAAATATGCCATCAATGATTTCCCGCTGATTCCGCGATATGCGGTTCTGGATCCGGAGGTTACCCGCAGTCTTCCTCCGTTTATTACCGCCTGTACCGGTATGGACGCGCTGACCCATGCAGTGGAAGCCTACATTGGCAATTCCACCACGCCGGGCACCAGAAAGAATGCTCTGATGGCTGTGTCCCTGATTTTTAAGAATCTGGATACCGCTGTCAAAGATGGAAATAATATGGAGGCAAGGCGGAACATGTTAAAGGCTTCCTACTACGCCGGCTGTGCCTTCACCAAATCTTATGTGGGTTATGTCCACGCGGTGGCTCACTCTCTCGGAGGCGCTTACAATGTGCCTCACGGTTACGCCAACGCAGTGCTTCTTCCATATGTGCTGGATTCTTACGGTGAATGCATCTATAAGAAACTGCATCACCTTGCCGTTGCGGCAGGTATAGCCAGGAAGGATATCCCACATTATAAAGGCGCACGGTTATTTATCTATGCTATTCAGAACATGAAGAAACGATACGGGATCGGCAATACCATCGAAGAGATCCGTGAGGAAGATATCCCGAAGCTCAGCCATTATGCGGACAAAGAGGCAAATCCTCTCTATCCGGTTCCTGTTCTCATGAATGCTCAGGAGCTGGAGAAGTTCTACTATATGTTAATGCCGAAACACCATCATCCGGAAGAGCCGGAGATGGATTTCCAGGCCTATGCCAGACAGGCCGCACAGCGGGCAGCGCAGCACAAAGCGCAGAAAGCCGCGCAAAGCCACGCCGAGGAAGCCAAAATATCCCATAATAGAAATGCTGCGGCTGTTTCCGCCAATGAAGGCACCTTTTCTCATGGCAAGGCCGCCCCGGACGTTTCCGAAAATGCCGGCTCTCCTTCCCATGAAGAAACCGCCGCGGCCATTTCCGGATCGCCCGCAGACATCCCGGACAATAAAACGGAGGAGATCAATGAATCAAAAGAAGATTAACGCAATTTTGCGCAACCAGCGCGATTTTTTCCAGAAGGGCATCACACTGGACGTATCCTTCCGGATACGGGCGCTGCAGAGACTGAAAGTCTGCATTAAAAGAAATGAGAGCGCCATCCATCAGGCGCTGCAAAAAGATCTGGGCAAAAGTAATTTTGAGAGCTATATGTGTGAGACCGGCATGGTCTACAGTGAAATCACTTACATGCTGAAGCATCTCCGCTCTTTCGCCCGGGACAGACGGGTGCCTACCCCGCTGTCACAGTTTCATGCTGTAAGCTTTGTCAAACCGTCTCCCTATGGGACTGTTTTGATCATGAGTCCATGGAACTACCCGTTCATGCTTACCATGGAACCTCTGGTGGACGCCCTGTCCGCCGGCAACACTGCCGTTGTGAAACCAAGCGCCTACTCTCCGCACACCAGCGAGATCATCCGCCGGATCATCCATGAGTGTTTCCCTTCCAGCTATGTGGCTGTGGTCACCGGAGGCCGCGCGGAAAATACCTGCCTCCTGGAACAGCCTTTTGACTATATTTTCTTCACCGGCAGTCAGGCTGTGGGGAAAGAAGTGATGCGGCGGGCTTCTGAGCATCTCACGCCGGTCACTCTGGAACTTGGCGGTAAAAGTCCATGCATCGTGGACAGATCTGCCAACCTCCGCCTGGCCGCCAGACGGATCGTATTCGGCAAGTTTTTAAACTGCGGCCAGACCTGCGTGGCTCCGGATTACATTTACTGTGACCAGAGCATCCGGAACGCTCTTGTGGAAGAGATCAAAAAAGAAATTTGGCGTCAGTTCGGCAGCGATCCGCTTCGCAATCCAAATTACGGGAAGATCATCAACGAAAAGCATTTCCACAGAATCACAGGTCTGATCGACCCGAAGAAGGTCGTCGCAGGCGGCAATACCGATCCACAGACCCTGCAGATCGCACCGACGGTTCTCACCGGCGTAAGCTTTCGGGACGCCGTCATGCAGGAGGAGATTTTCGGTCCGGTCCTGCCGGTGCTCACCTTCCACTCTCTGGAGGAAGCCATCCGCAGGCTTGGCAGTATGCCTCATCCGCTGGCATTGTATCTGTTCACCCGGAACAAAGCGGCTGCCAGAAAGGTCATGAACCGCTGTGGTTTTGGCGGCGGCTGCATCAACGACACGATCATTCATCTGGCCACCAGCGAGATGGGATTCGGTGGATTCGGCGCCAGCGGCATGGGCTCTTACCATGGTCTGGACGGATTTCGCACCTTCTCCCATTATAAGAGCATCGTAGACAAAAAATTATGGCTGGATCTTCCGATGCGATACCAGCCATATAAATTTCTCAATGAGAAACTAGTCCGATTCTTTTTGAAATAAAACAGTTTTTCCTGTCCGGGGCGGCAAAATCAACTTGTCGCCCCATTATTTTATCCTTTTTCCATCCAGGGCGGCAAAAACCAGCTTGTCACCCTCATACGATAATTTCAGGGAGAAAAACGGCGTGTCCTCCGCCAGCAGTTTCAGGAAGATTTTATCTCCTTCCCAAAGTTTCAGCCGGGACAATTCTGTCTTAGGCACCCATTCCAAAGTCCCCTCATTGCAGGCAGTCATCTCTCCGGTGAAATCATCCGCCGTATACAAAAACATATATTCTGTCACCCAGCGGTCCGAGACAAAGGTGACGATTCCCCGCAGCCGGTAAGAAGTCAGAGTCAGCCCCGTCTCCTCTTTGACTTCCCGCAGAAGACATTCTTCAGGGCTCTCCTTATCTTCAAACTTTCCTCCAACGCCAATCCATTTATCCTTGTTGATATCTACCTTCTTGGATATCCTGTGAAGCATCAGATAACAATCATCTTTTTCTATGTAACATAATGTTGTAGGTATCATTTTTTTGTCCTTTCCTATACTGGCGCAAAGGGCCCTGCCAGTATTTCTACTGGCCGGACCACAGCTCCTCCTCAATCCAGTCCAGCGCTTCTTCATAATCTTTCCTGGCCTCAGCGATCCGGTCCGGATTCTGTTTATCAAGAATATATTCAAACTGTCTGGTCACCGCTTCCAGCTGTTCCCGCAGCTCTCCGGTGGCCTCCTCATAAAGTCTCTCGCCCCGCAGCAGAAGCACTTTGTTGGCCTCCTGATCCCTCGGATGGATCTTCAGATAGGAAAGCTCCCGCATCCGGGCCTGCATCTGCTCCATGGTCATATCATTTTCCTGATTTTTGATGAGTTTCGTCACTGTCTCCCCGGTGGATTTCACCTTTGCCTCCACCTCCAGAAGTGCGTTGACGTCATAGGTATAGGTGACGGAGATTTCTTCCTCCCCCGCCTTATTATCAGGCACCGTGAGGCTGATCGTTCCCAGAGATACATTATTAGAAGCAAACCTGCTCTCTCCCTGAAGGATATGAATATCCACCTGCGTCTGATGATCATATACCGTGTAGAACTTCTCCGTACGGCTGGCCGGGATCACCGTATTTCTCTCCAGAATAGGACAAAAATGATTGCTTTCCAGCCGGTCTCCCTCCGTCCGGACCGATACCTCCGTTCCCAGGGTAAACGGGCACACATCCGTCAATATGACTTCACGGATGGATTCTCTTCTCTCTTTCATGGCCCCCTGGATGGCAGCGCCGAGAGCCACCGCCTCATCGGGGTTGACGCTGGTATCCGGCAGCCGGCCGAACAGTTTGCCCACAAATTTCCGCACCGCCGGCATTTTTGTGGTACCGCCCACCAGCACAATCTCATCAATCTCACTGATACGGACTCCGGCATCAGCGAGACTGCGCCGCACCGGCTGTTTAATGCGGTCAAAAAGCTGTGCTGCCTTCTTCTCAAACTCACGCTTGGTGATAAAGGTTTCCAGTTTTTCTCCGTTTTTCACCGCCTGCATCCGGAAAAACGCATCGGCGCCGTCCTGACACTTACATTTCTCCGCCTGGTTTCTGAAATACACCCTTTCTTTTTCCGACAAACTGTTCTTGTCTATGTGGTGATCTTCCAGAAAAGCATCCAGAATCAGGTTGGTGAAATCTTCGCCGCCCAGATAATTGTCACCGGCCACGGCGCGCACTTCCATGATATCGTCATCCAGCTCCAGAATCGACACATCAAATGTGCCTCCGCCCAGATCAAAGACCAGGAAACGGGTGCTGTCCTTTTTCTGATAGAGTCCGTAGGCGATAGCTGCGGCCGTAGGTTCGCTGATAATCCTCTCCACTTTGAAACCGGCCAGTTCGCCCGCCCGTTTGGTGGCTTTTCGTTTTATATCATTAAAATAAGCGGGAACACTGATGACCGCTTCCGTCACTTCCTGTCCCAGATAATACTCTGCGTCTTCTTTCAGGGAACGAAGCACAAAGGAGGACAGATCTTCCGCAGAAAATGTCCTTCCACCCAGCTGAAATTCCTTCCGGCTGCCCATGCTCCGCTTAAAAAGAGAGGCACCCTGTTCCGGGTGAACGGCCATCCTCTCCAGGGCGCTCCTGCCCACATAAACCTGGTCATTCTCATCGATGCTCACAGCAGAAGGGGTCAGACGTTCGCCCAGCCGGTTCGGTATGATTTTCGGCCCCTCATCTGTGTAATACGCCGCCAGAGAATTGGTCGTTCCCAGATCAATTCCAATTATCATGGTGATTCCTCCCATTTTTTCATCTGTTTATATTCAAATCGGTGCTCCATATCATCAGGCACCTTCTCGGCTGCTTCTTTATATTTCTTTATGGCTGACGATACCTTTCCTTCTGACAAAAGCAGCAGCGCTTCCCCCAGCATTTTTTCATAACAGCAGGACTTCAGACAGCCGTCACAGCGGTATTTCTCCGTGTGCATTTCCCGGAAACACTGCGCCGCCTCCGACCGGTCTCCAAGAAACAAGAAAACACAGCCGATACGGAACTTCCGGCGGCCGCGCTCTCCGTAAAATTCTTCATACTTCCGGGAACGCCCGTCTTTTCCGCGGCAGGCCTCAAGATATTTTCTGAAACAACGCTCTGCCTCCTCTGTTTCTCCCAGAAACAGGCGGCATCGCCCCAGAAGATACAGGCTTCCCCGGACACATTCCATATTTTCTTCTTTTTCACAAAGACGCAGCGCTTCCTCCAGCCACCGGGCCGCCTCGGCTCCCTTTTCAAAACCGAACAAATATACCTCCCCGGCCAGCTGACACAGCACAGCATCTTCCGGATATTTTCGTTTCAGCCGCTGCATCAGAGACGAGACCATGGCATAATCCCCTTTCATGCCATAGGTCCGGAGCATCTCCATCTCCAGAGGCGCCGGATGGCTTGTTTTACTCATCCCCTCCTCGTAGGTGGCGATGGCTTTGCCATACTTCTCATTTTCCCGGTAAAAATCCCCCAGAAGCAGATACATATCCGCGCTGTCTGGGAAAAGCTTCATGTTATTCTGATAACACAAAAGCGCCGCCTCATACTCTCCCATGATACGATAGCACCTTGCAAGGTTATTATATGGCAGAGGGGTGATTTCATTCTTCATAAGGCGCACCGCTTCCAGAAAAAGAGGCTCTGCTTTTTCCGGCATGTTCATGGACAGATAACAGTTTCCCGCGTTATTGCAGGCAAACACACTCTCCGGATTCTTTTCCCGGGCTTTCTCAAAATAGACAAGCGCCTTCTCATAGGCATCCATGTCCAGATACAGAAGTCCCATTTCCACCAGATAGTATTCTTCCGGATATCTTTCCACCTGCTCTTCCATATAGGGAAGCGCCAGAAAGTAATAGTCGTTATCCTCTTCCCGTCTGGCCAGCCGCTCATACAATTCCACGATCACATGGCGCACTCTCGGATGGCCGGGATTTAACGACAGCACCTGCTTCATATATGGCAGGGCTTCCTTATACTCTCCTTTCAGTTTATAACACCAGCCGATGCGGTACAGAATCCCCTCATCGTCCGGCACACGTGAGAGTGCCTTTTTCAGATACACGATGGCCTGATCATATTCTTCGCTCTGCATCAAAACCGCCGCATAGCCAAACATCTTTGAGACATTCTCTTCTTCATCGGTCATGGAGGCCATAAGCGCCTCCTTTGCTTCCCGGAGCCGACCCAGATCCGTGAGGATCAGTCCCCGCCGGTACTCCACTTCGCTCCATTCATCCTGCTCCACATCGGAGGCATAGCTCCATCCTTTTTCTTTTAATCTGTCCAGAATATCAAGAGCCGCCTCCAGATCCTCCCGGCTTTTGGCGGTGACCGCCCGGTATCTTGCTGTCAGAATCTGCAGAGCGTCGCTTTCTATTTTATTTTTTTCGGTGATGTTTAAAATCTCCCGGACTTTCTCATATTCCCCGAACATGAAATACATTTTTATCAGTGTGGCGTATGGCCTTCCATAGTACGGATACATGTGTACCGCCCTCTGATAATCGTCTGCCACTTCCTGATACATCCCCAGATGCAGGCAGGCCTCCTGACGCAGAAGGATAGCCGGATAATATCCCTGATTGAGCATCAGGATATGATCACAGGCATCTACTTCTTTTCCGTATTCCTTCTGCTGTCTCCAGATGTCCGCCACCGTATGATAGTAGCTGACGATCTGGCTTTCCTCGGTCTCCGCCTCGATGGCCTTATCAAAATACTCCATGGTCTTTGCGAAGGCGTCTTCATATCCCGCCGCTTCCGGAAACAGCTTTTTATATTTTTCCTCTTCTGAAAATGTATCTCTCCCGGTCTTTTTCAGGCGAAGCAGAATCGCAATTCTGGCGGAACCGATGGTGTAATAGGCATAACCAAGCCTTGCCAGCCGCCGCTCTGTCTTCTTGGTTCCGTCCGGTCTCAGTTTAAGAATCTCCTCAAGCCATGGAATAAGTTGAACCAGTGCCTCCTCATTTTTATCTATGGTCAGATAGACCCGGCCCTTCAGATTATGGTAATCCAGCAGATGCTCTTCATCGGGGTCACGGCTGTCCAGGACGGCGAGAGCATCGTCAAACCGCATATTCTGATAATAGCACCAGCCAAGATCCATCCAGCCGTCCTGATCCAGCTGTCCGTCCTTCCAGAGAGGCTCCAGCTCCTCAATCATAAATACATTGGCATCCGTCAGATCTTTCATCAGCCGTTCATCCTGAGGACTGTACTCCAGCAGATCGAGGACCATTTCTCTGGCTTCCCGGTATGCTCCATTGTGAATGAGCTCCTCCGCCTTACCGCTGCGGGCGGACGCAGAATCCGGATCTGCTTCCAGAAGGGTGTCATAGATGCCGTCAAGTTCTTCCCAGCGTCCCTCCATCTGAAGAAACTGTCCGTAACAGCACACAATCCTCTCTTCCCCGGGATAAGCCTTTCCCAGACGGACAAAAATCCTGCCCGCCTCCTGCTGCTTTCCTTCATAGAGAAGGATCCTCGCCTCTTCAATCTCTTCATAAGGATGATAAACCGGAAATGTCCGAAGTTTCTCCAGATCTGCTGCCGCCTGCTCCATCAGCCCCAGGTCCGTAAATTGCCGGAGCCGGTAGTATACGTCAATGTAATCATCAAACGCCTTTGCCGGCAGATCTCCCACGGACACCTCGGTACTGTCCTGTGTCATATCTTCCGGAAATCTCTGGGCATCTTTCTCTGCCCCAGCAACAGCGCCGCTGCCATCCCTTTCTGTAAAGAGATCATAATTTAAAATTCCTTCATCCTGTACCGCCTGGCACAGATAATCCACAAAATCCTTCGGAAACCACTCGGTGAGAGTCCTCCGGTCTCCGCTGATATCAAAAGCGCTGTCAATGCATTTCCAGACCCTGGCCGGGAAATGGAAATGTTCCATAAGGAAAGTGAGAAATGCTTTCCGGACCTCTTCTTCCGTATCCAGATTGACACAGACCGGTTCTTCAAATAATTCTTCCCACTCCTCCGGGCGTATTCGTCTAAAAAAGGAATCATACAGTTCCCGGCATCGATCCATAAACTGTTCCGATGCGCTCTTTGTTCGTGCACCCTCCTTCTGTTTGGCGTAGCGGCAGGCTTCCTCATAGGCACCGCGCAGCCGCTGAAACCCCTGCATGTCATCTTCCGGATTCACCGAATGAAGGAGCTTCCGATACGCCTTTTTAATTATTGTCTCATCCTTTGTAGGCGCAATGCCAAGCACATCAAAACAGAATTCTGTCATAATTGTCCAAATACCTCTCCAATACTGTCATTAATTACAAGATCCGCCTGATTATCCCTCGGGGTCGACGAGCGGTTGATCAGGACCAGATGACTGCCCCGGAAATAATCGATCATTCCTGCCGCCGGGTATACGGCCAGGGAAGTTCCTCCGATGATGAGCACATCCGCATGGGATATGGCGTAGACTGCATCGGAAATGGTTTTACTGTCCAGGCTCTCCTCATAGAGGACCACATCCGGCTTCACCAGTCCGCCGCAGGCGTCACAGTACGGCACGCCCTCACTGTTTTTGACATAAGAAGCGTCAAAAAATTTACCGCATTTGGTACAATAATTTCTGTGGATACTTCCGTGAAGTTCCAGAACATTTTTACTTCCGGCCATCTGATGGAGTCCGTCAATATTCTGGGTCACCACCGCGCGGCATTTGCCCTCTTTTTCCCACTGAGCCAGTTTATAGTGGGCTTTATTTGGTTTGGCGTCCAGCACCATCATCTTATCTTTATAAAATTCAAAAAACTCTTCCGTGCGTCTCACAAAAAATGTATGACTCACTATGGTCTCCGGCGGATATTTATATTTCATATTATAAAGTCCGTCCGTACTTCTGAAATCCGGAATCCCGCTTTCCGTGGAAACCCCCGCTCCTCCAAAAAATACCAGATTGTCCGTGTTGTCCACAATCTCTTTTAATTTTCTTACTTTATCATCCATAACCCCTTCTCCTTTCTCCGGTCGCCCGGATCTCTTACAGGTGCAGATTCCTGATACAGAATCCTATATATACAGAATCACAGCGTTGATCAGCCCGAGAATCAGCCCGATCAGAGCGCCGAGATTAACAACCGCGCCAAGTTCTTTCTTCATGATGGAAAGCATCAGTTCCTCCACTTCCGCCACATCCATGGCATTGATCCTCTCCTCCACAACAGAAGAAAGATCCAGTCCCCGAAGCACCTGCGGAAGCTTCCCGGAAATCACCGCTTCATACTGAGCGACCGCCAGATCCGGAACATCCACGCCGCAGGCTTCCATCTGACAAAAGGCCTCTCCCACCGTCTTTTCCTGCAGTTTTTCGGATTCCTCCAGAACCATCTGTTCCACGACCGGTCTTCCATACTCCGCCACATACTCGTCAATCTTTTCTTCCACCTGTCTGGCGATGGGGTCCAGAACGGAACCCCCGAGCATCATGCCGAACATGGAATCTTTTAATTTCTCTTTGGCAATCTCCAGAACTTTGTCAGCGATGATCTCTCCCACATCCATCTGAAGAAGCCTGTCAAAGATCATATCGGTCACCGTCTCTTCGGCGCTCTCAATGAAATCTTCCGTTTTTTCTTCAGACAGAAGCTGACCGGCCGCGACGCGAAGAGTCACTTCTGACCTTCTCTGTTTCCCGGCCCAGGCGCCGGCCGCCTCCTGTACCGCTGCCTTTTTTTCTTCCGATAAGAGCACTTCCCGAAGCACCTCTTCTGTGAGAAGCTGCTGCTCCACCGCTCTGCCCACAGCCCGGGCCAGTCTGGCTTTTCCCTTTGGGATGACTCCCGGCGTAAAAGGGAGCCGCTTTCCAAAAAGAAGAACTTCTTTCCGGGGCCGAAACAGCATTTTCACGGCTATCCAGTTTGTAATATATCCGATCACCGCACCGATTAGCGGCGTCGTGATCAGTTTCCAGTATGCAAACATACGCTCCTCCCTACAGACAGACCGGCACAAAGCGGTCAATCCGTATGTTCTCTCTGTCTGTCACGCAGTCGGCTGCCCAGATTTCCACGCCTGCCTTCTTCGCCAGACGCAGCGCCTCAGCAAACTCCGGCTGTCTCTCCTCAAAAGGCGTAAACCGGCTGACACCTTTCATCTGGATCACAAACAACACGCCAGCCCGGTATCCGTCTTCCTGACAGATCACCAGTTCCTCCACATGCTTTTTCCCGCGCTCCGTGGGCGCATCCGGGAACATGGCTGTTCCCTCCACGTTGAGGGTTACGCCTTTCACTTCAATAAACCACTGCTCCCCGGCTGCCTCCACATAAAGATCAAACCGGGAATTGCCGTATTTCTGTTCTCTTTTGATCAATGTGACGTCCCTCAGCAGTCCTCCGCCGGCGATCCATTCTTCCGCCAGTTTATTGGGCGCCTGAGAATCAATGTTCACCCACTGCCCGTCCTTTTTCACACAAATGAGGGAATACCTGGTCTTCCTGCTGCTTCCTTCCGCCGCCGGCTCCACCAGAACCGAAACGCCGGGCAGAAGAAGCTCACCCAGCCTCCCTGTATTTTTCACATGACAGATTTCTTCTTTCCCGTCGATACAGATATGTGCCCTGAACCGATTGGGCCTTTTTAAGAAAACTGCCTCCTGTAGATTATTATATCTCATTTTCCTCTTCTCTGATATGTTATTTTATATTTTTCTTCCCTGTTTATCAAAATTTTCTGTGATATTACCAGGTATTTTCTGAAATCACCTGGTAATTTTATCTTTCTGTCAAAATTTTTCCGGTACATTTTCCCAGAAATGTCCCAGCACTGTCTTATAATTATGGAGATTCACTTCATAATAACTGTCCCATTCTTCAGGCAGAAGCAGCTGATTCTCCCTCAAAAGGAAACGGTCATCCATCAGCAGAATGGTCCCCGTGTCCCCGGCAGTGCGGATCACCCGCCCGGCCGCCTGGAGCACCTTGTTCATGCCGGGATACCGGTAGGCATAATCATACCCTTTTTTCCCCCTCCTGTCAAAATACGTCCGGATCCTCTCCCTCTCTTCACAGATCTGGGGAATCCCGGTTCCCACAACCATCACGCCGATGAGCCGGCGCCCCGTCAGATCAATGCCTTCGGAAAAAATACTCCCCAGCACACAGAATCCAATGAGTGAGCGGCTGTTTTCCTCCTGAAACGCGTCCAGAAACTCTTCCCGTTCTTTCTCGCTCATGGATGAACTCTGCACCAGAAAATCAGCGGCCAGAGCCAGCGTACTCTCCTCAGCCAGTGCACAGACCTGAGACAGCATATCGTAGGACGGAAAGAAAATCATATAATTCCCCGGCCTGACAGAAATAGTCTCCTCCAGATACCGCACCATTTTCTGATACTGATCGGCTCCCCGGCGGCTGTACCGGCTGGTCACATCCGATGCGATGGCCAGCAGCCGCTTTTCTTTTTCAAAAGGAGAGGATACACTGAACGCTTCCATAGAGCTGTTTCCCCCCAACAGCTGCCGGTAATACTGTATCGGCAGCAGCGTAGCGGAAAAAAAGATGCCCGCCCGGCATTTTTCCAGATATCCGGCAAGGCGGGAGGACGGGTCCACACAGAAAAGGTGTATTTTCAGATGAGTTCCCTCCCCCTCCCCATAAATCTCATACCCGTCTTCCATGGTATCGAGAATCATGAAGAAATGTCTTGCCTGAAAATAAAATTCCACAACTTCCTCCCGGTATTCAAACTCCGGATGGTCTTTCAGATAGTCTTCCAGAGTGCCCAACAGCCAGAACAGCGGATAATACAGCTTATCAATATGATCGGCAATCTCTTCCTTCTGCTTACTCATCCGGAGCAGCTCGCTGTTGCAGCTTTGCAGCTTTCTGACGATTCCCTTCTGCTTCTCCCGGAAAATCTTTTTCATTTTCACGAAATCTTCTTTCCTGAGAACCGCGCTGTACATATCCCTCGCCCGGTCCAGAAGATTATGGGCCTCGTCGATCAAAAGAATGCTGCCGCTCTGTTCGCTGAAGAGACTTTTCCGGTTGACATGGGGATCAAATACATAATTATAATCACAGATCACGCTGTCCGCCCACTGCGCCGCCTCAAAGGAAAGTTCATAAGGACAGACCTGGTACCTTTCGCTGTACTCCAGAATATCTTCTCTGCGGATCACATCTTTCTCCGTCAAAAGAGCATAGAGCGCTCCATTGATCCGGTCAAAATGCCCCCGGGCTTTCTCGCAGGCCGCCGGATGACACTCCATCACCTCATTATCGCAAATCCTCTCCTTCGCTGTGAGGGACACCGCCTTCAGACGCAGCCCCTGCTCTTTCAGCAGCCGAAGCGTCTGTTCCGCCACGGTCCGGGTGATGGTCTTGGCCGTCAGATAAAATACCCGTTCCGCTTTCTCTTCTCCAAGACACTTCAATGCCGGATACAGGGTGGAGATGGTTTTGCCTACCCCGGTGGGTGCCTGCAAAAAGATACTCTTCTTTTCGCTGATGGAACGGTACACCATGGCTGCCAGTTTCTTCTGGCCAGGACGATAGTCAAAAGGGAACTCCAGCGTTTCAATACTTTCATTGCGCTGTCTTCTCGCCTCCACATACCTATCCGCCCACAGGGCATACTGGTCCATCAGGGCACCAAACCACTGTTCCAGCTCATCGATCTCATAATGTCTGGTGATATACTGCAGTTCCTCCGTCTCCATATTACAGTAGGTAATCTGCACCAGCACATCTTTATATCCGGCAGGACCGGCGTACATGTACGCATAGCACTTTGCCTGAGCCAGATGAAGCGTTTCCGCCTCCTCAATCTGCCGGACGTCTTTATAAACGCATTTAATCTCATCGATGAGAGGGATCTTCCTGACACTATCCTCTTCCGCATCTGCCGAGATCTCCGGATTTCCACCGCCTTCTGCATCCATGCAGGCACTGTCATTTTCTGCATCCGTGCCCCTTTTGTTTTCCGTGTCCGCGTCGGCAGTGTCACCAGCCCGGTATTCCGCCATATCGATGCCGTCCGCCCGGCCTTCCAGCACCAGCTCATAACCAGCCCGGTGCCAGCTCATTTTCAAGGGGACCTCACTGCGGTATCCGGCCTTTTTGGAACGCTGAATCTTTCGGTGCAGTCGGCTTCCTTCCAGCATCGCCTCCGGGTCGGAGACCAGACCTGTTCCCGTCTCTATATCACCGCTGCGCAGAAAAAACTCCACCAGTTTCCGCACAGAAGTCTTCACCATATTATTCTGGTAGGACAACATTTCTAACTTCTTCTCCTTCCCTCTGATTCCAGGCAGTTATTTCTTTCTTCCAGTCCATCTTTTCTTTCGTTTCTTCAGAAAAAATATTTCGAATGAAATCATTTTCATGCCGGATGATTTAAGCGTTCCGCAGATTCCCCCCGGAATTTCTCATTTTACCGGGCTGTTCCTTTATCTGTAAAATGAAAAATGTCCACAATGAGGGGCAAAACTCACTGTGGACATCTTCCATATAATACTAACCTTTAACTTAGGGGATTACTTTTATTATAATACACTACTTCTGTTAAAATTTCATGTTAAACTAGAGGAAAAAATTGTTCATTTCCCACTAAAATTGTGTATTATTTTTGAAAACAGCAAGATTCTTTCATTTGAAAGCAAAACTATACTTTATTTCGGAAGCTGCCCTAAAATCGCAGGTATTAATTGTTTCTTTCTGGAGACAACTCCCGGCAGCATCACAGAATTTCCTTCCACCTTCACCTGAAAAGCTCCTTCCAGTACTTCCTTGCACATATCGCCTAACAGCAGCAGTTCCGTAGTTTCTGTGAGAATGTCGGTAAGCATAAAAAACAGCATGTCAAGTCCATAGCTTTCTTTCACTTCCGCCATATAAGTCAGCAGCTTTTCTTTGCATGCGGACAGTTGTTCTTTGTTCATGGCGCTGATCTGACCGACGCCGAAGTTAATCTTATTATCATTGAACTTCTTGAAGTCCTGATAGAAAATCTCTTTCGCAGATTTGGCCTTCAGGTTGCTTCCTGCGTCAAACATATTTTTCGCATATTCTTCAATGTCGATCTCCGCGATGGACGCCAGCTTCTCCGCCATCAGACGGTCAATAGCCGTACAGGTCGGTGAACGGAACATTAATGTATCTGAGATAATGGCGGAACACATGAGTCCGGCAATATACGGCGGAATGGTGATATCATTTTCCATATACATCTGAGTGACAATGGTTGACGTACATCCCACCGGCTGATTTCTGAAATACAGCGGAGCGTCAGTCTCCATGTTGCCCAGTCTGTGATGATCGATAATCTCCAGGATATCCGCTTCCTCGAAACCATCCACCGCCTGTGTCTTCTCATTGTGGTCCACAAGAATAATTCTCTTCTTGTCCAGATCCAGCAGGTTTCTCCGGGAAATCATACCAATATATTTATTCTGTGTATCTACAATCGGGAAATCACGGAATCGTTTCTTTGCCATGATCTCCTGAATATCATCCACAAAATCCACTGTACGGAAAGTGATCAGATTATCTTTGGTCATAAAATACCGCACCGGCATACTATGGTTGATGAGTCTTGCCACGATATATGTGTCGTAAGGACTTACGATGATACGGCAGCCGCGCTCTTTTGCCAGCTTACGGATGGTTTTGGATACCGGCGCGCCCATACATACAATGATACACTGAGCCTCCATCTCAATGGCACACAGCTGTGACTCATAACGGTTACCCAGAATGACCATATCATACGGTTCGATGATATCTTCCATCATATCCGGATTCGCTGCGGCAATCAGCACATGACCTTCATCAAAATTGCCCTCGATATCACCCACGACCATCTCTCCGTCAATGGTCTCCACGATATTTTTGTAGCTGGTTCCTGCTTTGGACAGGATCATATTGTCGTACACGTCCATATCCGAGTAAGCGATATCTCCGACTGTGATGATGCCGGCCAGCTCCTCATTATCAAGGATCGGCAGAGACACAATCCGCGACGTACGCATGATATCCCACGCTTTTTTCAGGGATAGATCCGCTGGAATTCCCTCTGTCTTTCTTATTTCAATGTCAAGTACCTGCGGGCGGATATCAGTCAGATAAAGTGGCTGAGGTACGTCAAAATGTTTCAAAACGAACTGCGTCTCCTCATTCACATGTCCGTTTCTGGCCGGAACATAAAAATAATCCAGCCCGTCCCTGGCCGCTATCTCATTTTTCAGATAGGCGTAAGAAATAGCCGAACATATACTGTCTGTGTCCGGATTCTTATGGCCGATCACATATACATTTTTTTTGTCACCCATAGAAATACCCTCCTGTTATTCTCTTTTTCTTCCATTAATAATTGTAAACATTTCCCTTTTCTTTTTCAACTGTTTTTGACGAAACATTTTCTCATACTCTTTTCGTGAGTATCCCTTCAATTCATAGAGCGGAGCAGATTCATAAAGCACTTTTACAATGTCATATACTTTATCTTCCATATCCGGGGAATCGAATGGCAGAACTGCCATTTTTTCTTTTAAATCTCCCCATTCACATCCGTTCTGTATCATCAAAAGAAGAGTTTTGACCATCACCGTTGCCCGGTAATAATTCATATGCATTTCATCCAGCATAAAGGTACCCAGCTCAGAAACTCCCGGCCAGCGGTTATCGATTCCCGCCGCCTCGCTGATGTAAAATAAGTCTTCTTTTCCGATATTTTTATATGATAGATCATTATGCTGCTGAATATACATCAGAAGCATCTCCGGATTCTCCACATTGACGCACTGGTAATAGTCTTTTTGCCTCTGTACATCCCTTAAAAGTACTCCAAAGGCCCAGAGAGAACACCGGCATTTCACAAAAGTCAGAAACTCTCCGTAAGAAATCACCCGTTTTGTCACCCGCATAAAGTTCTCATGGAGAACTGCTACCTCTACCATGCCGTAATAATACATCAGGCCGCAGATGATTTTCTCCCATTCTTCATACTGTTCCATGAGCGCTCTGCTTTTTCTGCTTTTTAACAGGAAATAGAATCTGTCTCTCATCTCCGGAATACAATAAATAAGGTTAGGCTCATCTGTAATAGGATTTCCTTTCTTGAAAGTCACCAGGCCGAAAATCTTCAGATATTCCAGATAATCCCATTCTTCCAGGCTGACTTCTATTTCTGTTTTTTCCCAGATGGACAGCAAAAATTCCAGAAAATGCCGGGGAATCATTTTCAGTATCCATTCGCTGTTATTACAAAATTCTTCTTTTAATGCAGCGATATATGTTTCCTTGGGCAATCCTTCTTCAAACTCTACCCCGATTCTGCTTAATATGGATTTCACGGTTTCCACCGGTGTCTTCTGCATAACTGACGACGCTTCCATATCTCCCTGCACAATATCTGCCTGCATCGCATCATATTTGTTTTGCATACTCTCTCCATGTAAAAAAATCAGCATCCTGCAATGAAAACCGGATGCTGAACTGTCACCTAGTGTACTGTATCATTCATTTTCAGTGTAATGACCCAGAATGAATTTTATCTCTGCAAGGCGGAAGAATGAGGCGTAGTGGGCGCTACGCCGATTGATGACAACGCCGCAGATGGAAATTCAGGCAAGTCATTATGCGAATTGTGAATGATACAGTACACGAGTATTTATTTTAGTTTCTGCCACAGCATTTCTTATATTTTTTGCCGCTTCCACATGGACATGGATCATTCCGTCCGATCTTCGGAGGCTTCACAACTGTTGTGGAGCTCTTCTGCTCGCGATACAGCTCTTTTCTGCGCTCCGGTGTCAGCAGATTATCCCACTGCTCCAGATTATACAGCCATTCTGCTCTGGCTCCTACCATGTTATAATATAACTTCTCTTTGTCATAATCAAGAGAAACCACTGTGTTCTCATCCATCTCCTCAATTGGATTCGGAGTCTTCAGACTGTCATTGATACCATCCAGATATCCTACAAAATATGTCAGTTCCATGTTGAACTTCTCTGCCAGCTCCGCAACGGTGCCGCTCACCGGCTCGTCAGGATTCGAGAGAATCTGCTCATATACAGCCTTCTCCTGCTGAAAATAATCAATCCAGAAACGCTGTCCTTCCTGAGTTCTGTCATCATGACTGTAGGCGAATTCCCGCCAATCTTTTAATAAAGACATAGTTCACTTTCCTTTCAGTTATATGAGTTATCCGCTGTCTGCAAACTGCAAGCAGTTTAAACAGCATATTTTATGGTATTATATCAAAAAAAGTCAAAGAATACAATGTGTTTTCGACAGCAAAGTATTTTCTGAAAAATTCCAAGAGAATTCTAAAAGAAAATTTTTGCAGAAAAAAACTATCTGACAAGAATCTTTTTATCAGATAGTTTTCAAACAGCGCTACCAGGATTCGAACCTGGAAATGCTGGAATCAGAATCCAGTGCCTTACCATTTGGCGATAGCGCTATATAATATATAGAAACAGGGAAAAAATCCCTGTAGAAAAGAATTAAAACAGAATCCTGATATCAGAACTCTTTTTCATAAAAAAAACTGGAAAACTCCAGTTTTAAAGCACGAGACGGGATTCGAACCCGCGACCCTCGCCTTGGCAAGGCGATACTCCACCACTGAGCCACTCGTGCATATA
>ERZ1643246.631-NODE-631-length-44057-cov-23.129699_pt1 | contig 44057 bp, 40 predicted proteins | sample MGYA00579265_ERZ1643246 | MGnify/ENA primary metagenome ERZ1643246 (study PRJEB29033, sample SAMEA4952261) | chicken gut metagenome | biome: Broiler Chicken; feature: Gastrointestinal Tract; material: Caecum | place: Ireland | collected 2018 | study: Broiler... | reverse complement strand
CCAGCTCCACCCCGAGGGCCCGGTAATAGAGAATGTCCTGCAGCCGGTCCACCTCAGCCCCGCCGTAGTAGCGGTAGCCGCTCTCCGCCACCCGGCTGGGCTTCAGCAGCCCGATCTGGTCGTACCAGCGCAGGGTGCGGGTGGTCACCCCGGACAGGTGCGACAGCTCCTGAATGGAATACTCCATAGATATCCCTCCCTGGAAATAGGGTACCAGTTGACGGAGCCTCAAAGTCAAGGGGAAATTTCAAAGTTTTTGGATTTCCCGCTGCAGCCGATCCAGAAATTCCGCCGCCGGGATACCGTCCAGCTGGGTGTGGTGGAACTGGAAGGACACCGACAAGGTGGCGCGAAGCCACTTTTTCCGGTACTTGCCCCAGATGAGGAAGGGGTTGTTGTAGCATCCGGCGTAGATATTCACCGCACCGTCGATCTCATACTTTGCCAAGGCGGAGGTGCCGATGACCATATATTCTTCGCCCAGTTCATAATTTTCCCCGCTCTCCTGGACTTTCCCGGTGAGCTTTCGGTAGTCCTGATTGAACTGCTCCAGGTCGGAAGAAACGGGAATGTCACAGGTGGCGATGCCGCCGTCCCGAGTGGCCACCACCGTGTTGACGGCCAGGCGATCATACTGGATCAGCTTGTCCCCCACCGGAAGCAGGTAGAAGTCCTCCATCTCCGCTGCCGCCTTTCCGATACACCAGCAGAGGAGCATATTAAATTTATAGCCCCGTTTCCGGCTCAGGCGCACCAGCGGCGTTACATCCAGGGTTTTCATCAAAGTCACCATGGGCATAGGCGCCTGCATCCAGAGCTCAAAGGCCAACGCCCGGGAGGTGCTTTTTGGATCTACTTCTTTCATATTGTTCTCCATTCTGTTTATGAAGTCCGGTTTGGTTGGCTGTGGTAAGTGTCCCTTATCATAGCATAGCTCCGCATTGTGGGCAACCGCTCCCCATGTTCCAAATCCGGAACTTGTGGTATAATGAAGCACCATAAACCGAATGGAAGCACAAACGATGAGGGCCAAATATGAAACACATTTTTCTTTTAGAGGATGACGAGACCATGGGACGTGGAATCGCCATGGCTCTGACAGGGACAGATACATCCGTCACCTGCCGTTCCACCTTGACCCAGGCCCGGGAAACGCTGGCGGAGGAGCGCTTTGACCTGCTGATCCTGGATGCCAATCTCCCCGACGGCAGCGGCCTGGACCTGCTGCGGCAGGTGCGTACGAATGGGGACGCCACCCCGGTGATCCTGCTCACCGCCAACGACTTAGAGCTGGACGAGGTCACCGGGCTGGAGGCCGGGGCGGACGACTACATCACCAAGCCCTTCTCCCTGGCGGTCCTCCGGGCCAGAGTGAACGCCCAGCTCCGGCGGGGCACACCTCAGCTCTTCCCTGCCCTGTCCATAGGCCCCTTTACCTTTGATTTTGACCGAATGGACTTCCGCCGGGACGGAACCGCCGTGGAACTGAGCAAAACGGAGCAACGCCTCCTGCGGGTGCTGGTGGAAAATCGGGGCCATGCCGTGCCCAGGGCCATGCTGGTGGACCGGGTATGGACGGACGGCGCGGAATTTGTGGAAGAAAACGCCCTGTCCGTCACGGTCAAGCGGCTGCGGAGCAAACTGGAGGCTGACCCCTCCAAGCCAGAATATCTGAAAACGGTATATGGCATCGGCTACACCTGGGCGGTGAATTCATGACAGGATTTGTGATCGCAGGCGTAGCCCTGTTGCTGGCCCTGGCTGTGGTCGCCTATGACCGGTGGCGGACTGTCCGCACTATGAGGCGGCTGGACGACATGCTCACTGCGGCCATGAACGGCAGTTTTTCGGAAAAAAGCTTTGACGAGAGCCGCCTTTCCGCTCTGGAAAGCCGATTGGCCCGGTACCTGGCGGCCAGCGCCCTGTCCGAGCGAAATGTGCGGGAGCAGAAGGATCAGATCAGCGCCCTGATCTCCGACATCTCCCACCAGACCAAAACCCCGGTGGCCAATCTTCAGCTCTATGCCCAACTGCTCTCCGAGCAGCCCCTCACACCTCAGGGGAAGGACTGCGCCGCAGCCATCTCCGCCCAAGCGGAAAAGCTCCAGACCCTCATCGAGGCTCTGGTCAAGACCTCACGGTTGGAGACGGGTATTCTGGCTCTCCACCCCCAACTCGGCGAGATTACCCCGGTTGTGGAGCGAGCCGCTGCCCAGTATGCCCCAAAGGCGGTGGAACAGGGCATTGCCCTGGCCCTTGGACCGCATTCAGGCTCCGCTGTCTTTGACCCCAAGTGGACGGAGGAGGCGGTGTGCAACCTTCTGGACAACGCCCTGAAATACACACCCTCCGGCGGGACGGTAACCGTGGAGGTCAAAAACTATGAGCTGTTCTCCGCCATCCGGGTGAGCGATACTGGGCCCGGCATTCCCGAGGCGGAACAGGCCAAGATTTTCGGGCGCTTTTACCGTGCTCCCGGTGCTTATCAGGCCGAGGGCGTAGGCATCGGTCTCTACCTCACCCGGCAGATCGCGGAGAAGCAGGGCGGCTATGTAAAATTGGAGAGCACACCTGGAAAGGGAAGCACATTTTCACTCTATATCCCCCGAGAGGTATAGGGAAGCGGCACACAGGAGGAGTACGTTGTGAGAAATGAATATGAAAACGAAGCTTTTTTCCAGCAATACGCACAGATGTCCCGCAGCCGGGAAGGACTTTCTGCGGCGGGAGAGTGGCACCAGCTCAAGCCCCTTTTCCCGACGCTGGAGGGAAAGGCCGTACTGGATCTGGGCTGCGGCTATGGGTGGCACTGTAAGTTCGCCGTGGAGCAGGGCGCCCGGCAGGTGCTGGGCATTGATCTAAGTCAGAAAATGATCGAGGAGGCCAAGCGGCGCAACGATGGGGAAGGTATTCTCTATCGCGTGTGCGGTATCGAGGAATATGAATATCCGAAGGCCGCATGGGACTGCGTGGTTTCCAACCTGGCGCTGCATTACATTGAGGACCTGAACTCCATTTTTGAAAAAGTTCATCGGACACTAAAAAAGGATGGAATCTTTTTATTCAACATCGAGCACCCTGTCTTTACCGCCGGCGTGGGGCAGGATTGGGCCTACGGGAAAGATGGCACGCCGCTGTACTGGCCCATCGATCAGTATTTCATGCCCGGGGAGCGCATCACCCACTTTCTGGGCTGCGAGGTCCGTAAGCAGCACCATACCCTCACCCAGATCCTGATGGGACTGCTGCACAGCGGCTTTGTCCTGGAAGCGGTGGAAGAAGCGGAACCTTCTGTGGAAATGCTGGACATTCCCGGTATGCGGGACGAGCTGCGCCGGCCCATGATGCTGTTGGTGCGGGCCAGAGCGATACATTGATGGAGCCGGGCCGGACTTCTTTCAAAACTGTCACATTCTCGAAAGTACCAGGACAGATTTCCATGCTAAAGTCTGTATTGTCAAAAGACGGTACAGACTTTTTCTTTGGAGGAGAGCAGTCATGACAATCTTGCAGACCCATGATCTGAAAAAATACTACGGCGCCGGGGACACCCAGGTAAAGGCCCTGGACGGCGTGGACCTGAGCGTTGAACAGGGAGAGTTTGTGGCCATTGTGGGCACCTCCGGCTCCGGCAAGTCCACCCTGCTCCACATGCTGGGCGGGCTGGACCGTCCCACCTCCGGCACCGTCACCGTGGACGGCAGGGACATCTTCGCCCTGAAGGACGAGGCGCTGACCATCTTTCGCCGGAGGAAGATCGGCTTTGTGTTCCAGTCCTATAATCTGGTGCCGGTGCTCAGCGTGTGGGAAAACATGGTCCTGCCGGTGGAGCTGGATGGGGCCAAGATAGATGAAGCCTATGTTCAGGAAGTTATCACCACCCTGGGACTGGAGAAGAAACTCACCAATCTCCCCAACCAGCTCTCCGGCGGCCAGCAGCAGCGGGTGGCCATCGCCCGGGCCCTGGCCACCAAGCCCGCCATTCTTCTGGCCGATGAGCCCACCGGCAACCTGGACAGCAAAACCAGCCAGGATGTGCTCAGTCTGATGAAGGTGACCGGGCAGAAGTTCGCCCAGACCATGGTGATGATCACCCATAACGAGGAGATCGCCCAGATGGCCGACCGGATCGTCCGCATCGAGGACGGACGGATCGTGGCGCGGTAAGGAGGAGATCATGATGAAAGTCTCCAACCGGAGCTGCATCCGCCGTCTCAGTTTCCGTGCCCTTCTGGCCAGCCGCACCCGCAATCTGGTGGCGGTGCTGGCCATCGCCCTGACGGCAGTGCTTTTCACTTCTCTCTTTACCATTGCCCTCTCCATCAACGAGGGAATCCAGCAAAACAACTTCCGCCAGGCTGGGGGCTGGTCCCACGGCACCTTCAAATACCTCACCGAGGAACAGTTTGAGGAATTGAAGGACGATCCTCTCATCGAGTCCTGGGGCCTTCGGCGATTCGTGGGGATGCCCACAGAGGTACCCTTCAACAAATCCCATGTGGAGATCGGTTACTCCGACGCCAACCAGGCCCACTGGGGCTACTGCGACCCCGTGGAGGGCCGTCTGCCCCAGGAGGGGACCGACGAGGCCGCCACCGACACCCATGTGCTGAAACTGCTGGGGATGGAGCCGGAGATTGGCGCAGAATTCACAGTTACCTTTGAGGTGGACGGATATGAGACCACCCAGACCTTTACCCTATGCGGCTGGTGGGAGTACGACGAGGCGGTGGTGGCAAACCATATCCTCATTCCCGAAAGCCGGGCGGACGCTATCCTGGCAGAAGTGGGCGTAACCCCGCCGGGCAGCGACGGCATGACAGGCAGCTGGAACCTGGATGTGATGCTTAAAAACGACGCCCGCTCCATTACCTCTGATCTGGAGGAGATTCTGGCCAACCACGGCTATCAGTCGGAAACGCCTGGAGAAACCTATATTTCCACCGGCGTCAACTGGGGCTACACCGGGGCACAGATTTCAGACAAGCTGGACCCCACCGTGGTAGCCATCATTGTGGGTGTGCTGGCCCTCATTCTGCTCACCGGGTATCTTATCATCTACAATGTGTTCCAGATCTCCGTAGCGGGGGACATCCGCTTCTACGGCCTGCTGAAAACCATCGGCACCACACCCCGGCAGCTCCGGCGGATCATCCGCACCCAAGCTCTGCTTCTCTCCCTCATCGGCATTCCCATTGGACTGCTGCTGGGCTGGCTGCTGGGCGGTGTGCTCACCCCTGTCATTGTTGCCCGGCTGGATGGGGTGACTGCGGTGGTTTCCGTCAGCCCCCTGCTCTTCGGAGGCGCGGCCATCTTTGCTCTGGTAACGGTGCTTATCTCCTGCCGCCGCCCCGGCCGTCTGGCGGGCAAGGTCTCTCCGGTGGAGGCGGTGCGCTACACCGAGGGCAAGGCACTGAAGCGGAGGGGCAGGCGAAGCGGCAAAGGCGTGTCCCTGCTGTCCATGGCCTGGGCCAATCTGGGCCGCAGCCGGGGCAAGACCTTCCTCACCGTGCTGTCCCTGACTCTTGCCGTGGTGCTGCTCACCCTGACTGTGACCTTTACCGGCGGCTTTGACATGGACAAATATGTGTCCACCTTCACCGCCAGCGACTTTATTTTGGCCGACGCGGGCCAATTCCAGACCGGCGGGGACGGCTTCAATGACGAGATGGGGGTGCCGGAGGAGGTCATCGCTGCCGTGGATGCCCAGGGCGGTATTACCGGCAGCGGCCGCGTGTATGGCAAGACGGCCCCCGCCCTGGAATTCATCACCGAGGAATACTACCGCTCCATATGGAGCCGCTGGAACACTCAGGAGCAGCTGGACAGCATGGTAGCCTTCAAAGACCGCACCGAGGACGGCCTTCTGGCGGATCGGGTACAGCTCTACGGCATGGAGCCCTTTGCGCTGGACCATCTGACGGTGCTGGAGGGAGACCTCTCCAAGCTGGACGACCCTGACGGGAACTATGTCGCCGCCGTGTACAGCACCGATGACTACGGCAAAGCGGAGATGAGCAGCCATTGGGCCCGGCTGGGGGATACGGTGACCATCCGCTATGTGGAGGAGTTTGAATATTACAATCCCATCACCGGGGAAGTCTTCGGTCCTCTGGAGCATGTGCCCGAAGGGGCCGCTTACGCCGAGCGGGCGATCCAGTACCGGGATGTGGATTACACCGTGGCCGCCCTGGTGACGGTGCCGGCTGCTCTGAGCTACCGCTACTACGGCGCCGACGAGTTCGTTATGGGAGCGGAAACCTTTCTCCGGGATACGGAAACTGACTGCGTCATGTACTACGCCTTCGACACCACGGAGGAGGCCAACGCCGCCATGGAGGCCTTTCTCAAGGGCTACACGGAGAACGAGAACCCTCAGTTTGACTACGAGAGCAAGGCTACCTATGCCGGAGAATTTGAGAGCACCCGAAGCATGTTTCTCCTGCTGGGGAGCGCCCTCAGCTTCATCGTAGGGCTGGTGGGTGTGCTCAATTTCTTCAACGCCATCCTCACGGGCATCACCGCCCGCCGCCGGGAGCTGGCGGTGCTCCAGTCCATCGGCATGACTGCCCGGCAGCTGCGGACCATGCTGGCCCTGGAGGGACTGTTCTATACCGTGGGCGCGGCGCTCCTGGCCCTGGCACTGATCGTGGTCACGGCCCCCTTCGTAGGTCCCGCCCTCAATGGACTGATTTGGTTTTTTACCTATCACTTTACCATCTGGCCCATCGCCGTGGTGCTGCCTCTGTTCGGTGCCCTGGGTATCCTCATCCCGGTGCTCAACTGCCGTGTCGCCCAGCGCCATTCCGTAGTGGAGCGCCTGCGGCAGGAATAAAATGCAGAGCCCCAAACAAGTCAACCGCAAGCGACATTTTGGCGCCCCTTGACAGGGGTAACTTTGCAGGTGTCTGAAACCCCGGCAAATATTGTTTCGTCAGTATCTGCCGGGGACTTCTTTTTACCTCACACACCTTTAGTGGCGGACTGATCTTCCGGCGGGGTGAGTTCCACACAGCCAATGTCATTGTAAGGGTGATAAATTGGTGATGATGGTGCGGGTCTTCCCGTTTCCCATGTCCAGTATCATCTGCTGGAAGCCGGGGCGGTTGAAGCTGCCCCCGGAATAGCCGTCATCCACATAAAAGCGAGGGTTGGGGAAACGGTGCCCCCATGCGTACCGCTCCAGGATATTCCGCTGGCTCTGGATGCTGTTGGATACTCCGTCCACCCCGTCATCCTGGCTGGGACAGCAGTACAGGGCGGTAATCTCATTCTGGGTTGATTGTTTCCCTTTCTCTTGTCAAACCGTTTAGCGCATCGCGCCTACACAATACCCCAAAGTCTGGGGAATATCCAGTCCTTTAGGCGCACAGCTCTCCCTGCTGTGTGTCCAGGTCGATGGGGGCTTTCAGCTTGTCCTCCGGGGTGGCGCTGCCCTGCCGCGGGAACATAGGCACCACCCGGATGAGCCGCCTATGAGAGTGCGGAAGACGTTCCGCTTTTACCTGTTGAGCCTCGCTCTTTTGTTCTCCTGACATTTTCGTTTCCTCCATCTCTGGCTGGGAAGGTTCGGCAACATTGCCAGACCTTCTTAAAGAGGCGCTTCCAGCAATTTTGCTGAAAGCGCCCTGCTTCTCTCCAGCGGCCTGCTGCCCGCAGGGCCACACGGGGCCTCCTGTGGCCTTACAGGGGCCTATTGCTGGGCAGAGAGAAGAAAGCACTCCTCGCAAAGCTTGTCCGCCAGAAGTTCCAGCCGCGCCATCTCCTCCTTCCGATAGAGCATGGGGCGGTTTCGCGCCAGCTCTCTCATCAGCCAGACGTTGGCATACAACCCGGCTGCTGGATGCCATTTATGTTGCGGGTATGTATAGGATATATCAAGGACTTGGTGTGAGTTATGTACTTGCTCCAAGAGAGCGGCATTGAAGGAACTTCCAAAACCCACTATAATGGAATTGAAAGACCAGTGGTCTGAAACATCCACTGCGCCCACAACACAGATTCCCGGTAGATTCCTACCGTCTTGCCGAGATCCGCTCCACTGGATCAGGCTGACCTCTCCCCCAGAACCGCTGGGCGTCCGCGTGACGCTCGGCCGGGGCAGGCAATACCGCCATCAGGCCAAAATGATAAGGTATGCTCGTAGTTTTATACTGCATTTTTCTTAAACAACAGTGTGACTGTTCTAAGAGAGAAAGGAAACTGTATAAATGAAGTTTCACACACTTGTACTTGAAGGAGATAAAAATACTGAAAAGGAGCAGAAAACCGAAAATTTTCCCGGATATTCAAAAAGCGCTTACTTGCACCGCAAACAAATTGACAACCGGCCTCCTTTGTTTAATAGAAGTTTCTATCTTTGCCGTATCATTGAAGAAGAACTTAGAGGGATTGATATTGATGGGAGCAGAACAATTACAATTTGCGCTCATCAAAATCGCTTGCGCCCTGGAAACGAAAAATATATCTGTGACAACTGCTTTCATGTTTCTATATATTATCTGGAGCCAGAAGAAGTCTGTGCACTGAATGAAGCAAAACAGGATATGGACTCAACGGTTATTGAGGAGATTTTGGAACATTCTTTGATGGACATTGCCCATCGAAACAACTGTTCCAAGGATATTATTCAGAAAATGGAGCGTGCGTTCATTCGTATTGCTAATCGTCATTTTATGCGTGAAGAACGTATTGACAAGTTAAGCAAGAGGGCAAAGGATACTGGCTTGACCGCACACATATATCGTGTCCTTTCCGCAGAAGTAGGGGAAGCTTGGTATATAAAAATTACAGATCGAAAAGGCACGGTTATCTGTCAAGAAAATATGGGTACAAATCCTGGCTATGTTGATAGATTAAGCAGCCGCTTATATGCAAAGGCCGCATGGCGTAAGAATACTTTTATGATTTTAGACCGTTTTGGCAATGAGGTATTTCATATCAATATTCCTGCTTCGCTGATGTAACGTTTAATTTATCAATACAGTACACAACAAAACTCGTTAGCCACCTCCAAGGGCAGCCGGGACAACGGCTGCCCTTGGAGGTGGCCTGATAGAAGCGCCCTGCTCTCAAAAGCGTAATTGAAGAAAACTCCAAAATTAATATAATTAAATATAAGATGAGCACATGCACTTCCAGCTCCTGGCATAGAGGACGGAAAATAGCAAAGGATCGAGCGATAAATTGAAATTGGGAGGTCAAGTAGACAATGAGCACAAGCGAAGACTATGAGAAGTACATCGAAAACTACTTTAAGGATCGACCCGCGTTGTTGCACTTCGGAGCATTATTTATCAAGCATGTTTATGACCCCTCGATTAAACGTTTCATAGATGCTTATGATGGAAGAGGTGGGAAGCAAATATCATGTGATACCTTCAATTTTTGAAGCCTATGATGTTTGGAATAAGCAAATGCTAAAAATATGGGAACCTTATATTTTTACATTGGAAAAAACGGTAATCAATCAAATCGGCGATGCGCAAATAGATGAAATCTTTTCGGTCGTCTCATCAGAAATTGGAGATATTATTTGGAAAAAATGGGGCGATTTTATTTCCAGGTGGCATTTAGAGAAAGAAGTTGGGCTGGAAGATGAAATGATGGATATGGTAAAAAGAGATGTGTCATGGGCATGTATAGAAAAAACATTAAACTTACAAGGCTTTTTCCATACATTACTCAAAATTTATAAAGATGGATATTTCCCCTGTGCGTGGATAGGAGATTATCCTGCTGGGCAAGCCGTAGTGCTATAATAATTACACATTTATTGGGGAGATCATAAAGCCCGCCAACTCGCTACCACCAAACCTGTTTCTGCGGTTTGGCAGGATCAGCGGCAACGCACTTCCGACTTTTTTCTTGGAACAGAAAACACGGTTAGAGCGTTTAATGAGGAGGATAAAAATATGGATTTCCAATGTATTTATAATAACTTCAAGGACCATGCGTGCATACAGGAGGAGCAAAAAAACCCTTTTTTTAAAAAAGCCACAGAAGAAGATCTTAAAAATCTGACATCAATATATGAGATCTGCCTTGCCCACTCTCCAGTATGGGAAGAAGATGATCTGAGCGCATTAAAAGAGATTGTGATTCCTGCCCAGCTTGTCAATTTTTATCAGGAATTAAATCCAAATAATCTACCGATGAATGACGCCGGTATCTATTTAGCAAATTTACAAAGGATAAGAGAGGAATATATTTCTTTGGAACCAGGCTGCTATTTGGTAACGTGGGGGTTTCTTGTAATTGGAACAACAATCGGCGGCGATCCAGTTCTATTAGACTTAAATGAGGCGGACCTCCCTGTTTATCTTGCAGAGCACACCATACTGTTCGGAGAAGGTCATCGGGGCAATGTGGATTTGAGCTTTGGCTTTCCACCCGATGCGCTCCAAGCTGAATTTGGAGACAACCCAATCCCTGTTACATATGAAACGATTAAAAAGTGCCTGCACTTGATCGAAACACAATTTGATGTTTTTATTGAGAAGATGTCATGCAATCAATATCCAGACCTGGAAGAAGAACTGTTGCAATAAACAGTCTTAATTCTTTTTCATTTATCGGAAAGATCACAAGTCCAGACAAATAGCCGCCTCTGCTCCAACCCTGTTCCTGCGAGTTGCAGGAGCGCAGCAGCGCACTTCTAGCACTTGGCCAGGAGGTCAGAGAACGATTCTGTACCCTATGGATTTAACTGAAATAGGCAAAATAATACATTAGAATTGAGAGGAAACTGCGATGTACGAATTTATTGAAACACTTCATAAAGAATTATCAATTACTCCAAATGATATTACTGCATTGGAAGAAGAGTATAGAATCAGTATTCCGACCCCTTTAAAAGACTTTTATTTGAAATATAACGCGGCAGAAATATCACTATGCACCTTTACCCAAAAGGAGCTGCCGAACAATACTTTTGAAGTACATACAATATACCCAATTAAGAATTCTTCGTTTGAACATGGAGTAATACTGGAAGAAATTTTACATGATGACAGGATGGATGGATTTATTCCAGCCAATCTAATTCCGTTTGCAAAAGATCAAGGTGGCGACCGGTATTATTGCGACGAAAAAACAGGAAATGTTTTCTTTATCCCATGTGATGATATTGATAATCCAGAATTAGTATGTGAAAACATATCTGATTTTCTGAACAATCTTAAAAATGTCGAACAATAACTTTTTATAAAAGTGAAGTAGCAAAAGCATATATCAATGGCAAAATTTTAATTAAAGGAAAATGAAACTCTGATCGGCAGCGGGACGATGGCCTAGCAGAGCGTGACACAAAACCAGCCCTGTTTGTAACCTTTGTCTACATATACGATAAGAACAATATCCGATATGCCTTCTCTGGTTTCCCCGCCAAAAAGCTGCAAGGCTGGCTGGAACAGGCCGGTGTGAAGAAGTTGGCTCGGTAACATTCTGCTGTGTTCACAATCAAATAGACTTACTGCATTGTCCAGAGGCGGGGACAAGAAGCAGCGCAACAAATCGGAATTGATGGAGGAGAAACATGAACAGAATATTAAATGAAATCCGAAAAATCATTGATAAAAATATGGCTTTATACTTGCCTGATGTAAAAAACAGCGATTTGGAAAATGATGGTGCAATATTTTATATGAATGCTCAAAACGGCACAGAATTTGACTGGTTTGTCAATGACCGATTTCCGTTTTTTATGGTGTTTTATAATGACAAGGATAATTTGGGCGCAGTCAAACTAGCACTCTATAATACCGGAGAAGTGCGAGTATATCTCTATGGTGAAAAAGGAAAAGATTTCGTCAAAATGGAGAAGTTGTATTTGGATATTGACAAAACGGCTATGCTCAAATTAGCCGCAGTATTGACCTACCAAGCAGATGATAAAAAAATATGGAATGGAAATATTGACAATATTCATGTGGACACTGAAATCACCGATGATGAACTCCGGGAATTTAGCGATAGAGAAAAGAATCATGCCGTAATGAAGAACAGAATGAATATTTGTAGTTTGTCTGCTGTTGTTTCAAAAAAGATAACAGAAGAAGGCTGGAAGGTAGGGTATATGGAAAGAGACGAACCGCATGATAAAGATGACAGCGGTTGGTTTTTTGCCTCCGGCAATGAAGATGATGATTACCTTTCAGACCCGAAAAACCTAATGCTTCTCGCTGTAGGAATGGTGTGGCAACAATTAGACAGAGATATTTTCAAATATATTGATATGCCGGTAGGAACAAAATTGATTCGGATATCTTCGAATGACTTTGAAATAGATAAAAATGATAAAGAAATCTATATGGAAAAAAGAGAATAAGCGTATGACAATTCCAATTGATCGGAGAGTTGAACAGAGCATCATAATCAAGGAGGAAGCCACAACGTTTAATCCGGCCAGGCCCACAAGCAAATTGACTTACCACTTTGTCCAAAGGTTCTTAAAGGACAGGGAACGCAGGCTACAAAGCAAAATATAGAGGCCATTTTAGGTAAGGAGTTGAAAAATATGACAAATGGTCAGCGAGCAATGGAAATGATAGAAAAATACGGTTTTGATTTTAATCATATACCCAAACAAGAAATAATTGATTTAATACAGAAGGAAATCGAAAACTATCAGCCGGGAAGTTCCGAATACATTCGATTACTATGTGGATATTTGTACTGCCTTGGTGATCTTTCTGATGTTCCTTTGCTGGAAAAGGCAAAATATAGCATCAATATGGATGTTGGCTGCATGATTGATGAAGAGTGGATTGACAGCCTAAAAAATGGTGGAAATGAAACGCAATTTACCGGTACACGTCAAGATATTATAGATAGTTTTGTATCGTACTACAAAGATTTTCAACCGGAAGATGAAGAAGATGAATGGTAACTCCCCGTTCATAAAGGAGGCCATCAAAATGCTTGATCCGGCCAAAAAGCTGCAAGGCTAGCTGAAACAGGGTGGTGTAAAGAAGTTGGATCGGTAAGGTTCTGCTGTGTCCGTATTCAAGCAGATTCCTCTGAACACTTTACTAACAGTGGAAAAAAGGACGAGAAGTTGAGCGATAAATCAAAGTTTGTGAGGGAGAACGGTAACTTGTTTTTTATGAATCCTATTTGTCCAAAATATAATAAAGCAGATATTCCATATCCTAAGTTGAATAAATTGCAAGAAAAAAGTCCTATATTTGCTTGCACAGAAATTGAACATAATCAAGGCGATTGTTGTTGCGATGAAGTTCCTATATATCGTTATCAATTCTTAACAAAACAAGAGTGCTGTTTATGTGAAGTAACAAAAAATTTGATTTTCCCTTGTCCGGTTTGTGGAACTGGTAACACTTTGTATGTTAAAAGGAAATCCACTGGAGACATATACTGTACTTGTGAAGAATGTTACAGTTTGTGGAAAAAAGAAAAGGATGGGAATATTCAATATTGTGATTTTTCATTAGAAGACATTTTTGATGATTTTTACCTTTTAGGGTTTATTATTGAGATTTAAATATTTTACCATTTATCAGGTGGTTACAGCCCTGATTGATTCAGTCATGCCCACATAGTTCAGAATAAGGAGCAGCCAACCGTGGAACACAAAAAATATTCCCCACTTTCCATTTTGAAAATCGTATGCGGGATTGCCTTTGCCTTTCGGCTGATGATGGGTGCCCCTACCGGCTGGATCTATGACCTGGGAGTTGGCACCGGGACAGAGCATGGGCAGATACCGGATCAGTCTGTCTCCGTCGTACATACCCAGGACGATGTGGAGGACTTCTTCTTTCAAACCACCCCGGCCACAGTACCCAAAGAAAGCCTGATCCGCTGCCCCTTGCTGCGCCTACAGGATTCCGAGTATGTGGGGGAACACACCCACCTCAATGGCTAGACAAAGAGGACAGTTTCATTTCTGAATATATCCCCGTGGCCTATCCCACAGACCCGATCCGAAGTTTCCTGCTTAGGTTCTTGGCGTCTGGCCACTACAACGGCTACTACCTGGTTCCGCTGGAGGACGGCTCCTATGTCTGCGTCTACTTTGACGATTATCTCATGCTGCGCTCCGGCGATGAACTGCCCGCAGGCTATGTCCGGTACACAACAGCCGAGGAAAAAACCATGCTCCATCAGATGGCTGAGGATTATGAGGTAGACCCGGTATATGTGCTGGATCTGTACCGCCACGGCAAGGTCAGTCGGATGCTGGACTTTGCGATCCGCGCTGGTGTTGGCATTCTCCTGCTGATGGTCGGCTCGGTTATTGTTGGGGGCATCAAAAAGGCTGTACGGCGTAAAGAGAATTGACAATAATTCAATAATTCTATGAATGGTATTACAAGAAAGAAGTTATTTAGAAGCGGGGTGGAATGAGAATCGAAAGATTGATACGGAATTGTTTCATAAAAATTGAACGAAAGGCAACTGCTTGCAGCACTCTATTTGTGCCCAGTGCAAAGCAGTTGAAATGGTATTATCATGAGAGACTTACTTTTAGATTTATTTTATGATGCTCTTAATAAAGAAATTCAAAAGTTAAATCGGATACAAACACTAGGACTTTGCTGCTTAAGCATGAGCCGTATGTGGATTCCATTTGCTCAATGGGCAAGTAGCAATAACGTTTCACACACCATAGATGTCGGTGAAAAATGTAGTAATATGTTGTGGGATCAAATTATGGCTGAACAAATTTATAACACGCAATATGACTTGTTTTTGGGGTACATACGAGAAATTAAAGCCGCAGTAAATGAGTTATATGATCAAGACATTTCTATCGATGATAGTCCAGCAAGAATTTATGTTGATTCATTATCTTCGGCAGTTTGCTTTTTCGATCCCAAAATGTTGCTCAAAGGAGTTAAATATGATTGTATCGATTGTGCAGAAACGATTGTTGGCGGCATATCTGAATATACGTACGATGAGATTTTTTCCTCCAGTGGGAATATTTCTGAGGACAAACTTGCAATTCTAGTTAAGCAAAGTCCAATATGGCGAGAAGAATCTGTTCGGATTAAGAGTGACTTAGCCTTAGTTATATCATTCCCGCAAAATAAGGAGGCAATGAAAAATCAGAGACACACCTATATGAATATCAACATTTTTAGCTGATAATTGTTGGGTGCGTTGCTGTGACCCAGATATTATTTGATATATGGTCTTGGGATTACGGCGGATGCCTTGCTTCTTCAGCACCAGCCACATTCTGCGGTAGCCATACGTGCAAAAGCTGCGCTCTCGCTGTTCCGCGATGATTCCTGCAAGGGCCGCGTCTTTCTCCGGCCTGCCCATACGATGAACAAAATCATAGTATCCGCTTCGGGCTACCTGAAAGAAGCGACACATAACGGATACCGGATATTCATTTCTGTGCTGGTAGATCACGGCATATTTTGCCCTTGGCCTCACTTCCTTTCTGTGGAGCGCAGAAAATCCCGTAACAGCTCGTTTTCCATCTTTAGCCGTTTGTTCTCATACTTGTACTCTGCCAGTGTTTTTGCAGGTTTGTACCCACGCGTTTTTGGAAGGACAGGCTCCTTTAGCCAGCAGTGAATGGTCCACCGGCTGATTCCATACTCCCGACTCAGCGCACATTGGCTTTCTCCTGCCTGGATTCGTGATACAACTTCTTCCCGTATCCCCACCGGATACTTTTTCATTCCTTTTTTCTGGACACAGTAAGCCCCCCTAATGTAGCTTTATTTTCCTATATTGGGGGGCCTTTTGTCTATTGTCCGGTTTTACTGGTGCGGTTCATATAATGAGATCGGCATTTTTCTCTAAAAAAACAAGTGATTTACCCTCGCTGCGCCATACAAAAAAGGACGCCGACCTTGTGTGCTGTCGGCGTCCTTACAGAACAGGGTTGCTGTTTCAGTGGGCAAACGTTACTTTTGAACAGCAAGTTCTTTCAACATGGTCTCGGCCAGTTCCTGACCAGCGGCACTTTGGGGAGCGAGCACATCGCCCTCCACAGCAGTGATATATCCCTTCTGGTGAGCCCAGGCGAAAGCGGGCTGGGCAAAACGGGAGATCTCACCCACATCGCTAAACTGGGACAGACCGGGATAGTCCATCAGCATGGGGCTGCCGGCATAACGCCACAGGACCGTCACCAGCTGCTCTCGGCTCACCGCATCCTCCGGGCCGAAGGCGCCGTTGCCATACCCACCCATATAGCCCTCGCTGGAGATCCAGCGGACTGCTTCTGCATACATGGCGTCATCGGCCACATCGGTATAGTCCATGGCAAAATTCACGGATGGCTTGCCGGCCTGTTCATACAGCATCATAGCCAGTTCCCCCCGGGTCAGGGTGCTCTCCTGAGCCTGAGCTTCACCGGGCAGCAGCATCAGGTGGACAGCGTGCGCCTGACTGGGATAACTCTCGGCAACCGCACCATACCAAGCCATCACATAACTGCCGGCCTGAATATCCTCCAGAGCGGCGGCCTCATCGGAGCCGTAAACAGACAGGGTGGTATCCTCATCGGCCAGGAGATACAGCCCGCCGTTATCGGTGGTAATCTTCAGCTGGCCATTCTCCAAAGAAACCGCCTCCACCTGGTGGTACTGAGCGCAGCCTGCGTCCATGGGGATGTTCCGAACCACAGCAAAGGCGGCGGACTGGGGCGGCAAAGAACTGGTCTCCACAGCGCTGTGGAACACATAGAGGCCCTCCCCTTCCCGGAGCGCAGCCGGCTCCGAAGCCGTGCGGCGGCCGCTGTCGATCCAGACGGTTTGATCGGTGAGGTTCATAACATACGCACCGTAGCGCTCGGAGTTCATCCGAAGCTGGGTGATGTTTCCCTCAGCATCCTTCACGATCTCCTGCACCGTACCATAGTACAGCACACTGTCCGGCAGAGAAACAGCAATCTCTGCAGAAACCGGCGTGGAGGTGGGAGTTGCCGTGTTCCCGGCCGCCATGGCAGGCAGCGCCATTGCGCAGGCCATGGCCCCGGTGAGTACCAATACAGTCAGTTTTTTGTTCATACCATTCGCTCCTTTTCACAGATGAGAGTTTTGTGTGCATTGCTTATCTATTTAGACGCGGAACCAATCCAAACGTTCCCATCCTTGCATCTGTTATCCCATGGGCAGCGGTGCCTGCGGAATGCCGGAAAACATATCTTGCAGTTGCTGCGCATACTCATCCGGCATGTGATAGTAGTTATCTCCCGCTGACACAACTGACAGGGATGGGATCACATACATGGTATAGCTCGTGCTGTCCTCCAGGCGGAAAACCAGCTGATAGGACCCTCCGCTCCATTGGGCGCGGGCAATTTCCTGGTATTCCTCATTGGTGAGCTCCGCCGGGACAGCCCGGGGCAAAAGGGAGAGCAGCTCCGCTGCATCATCTGCGGTAAAGGTGCAAAGGACGTTCCGTCCGGCGTGATCACAGATTTGAATTTCCTTCGTTCTGTTCCGCAGGTTTGCCGCATCAAAGTAACGGCTAAGTTCCAGGGGACTACCGTCCAGAGTGTCCACGCATTGCGCAATATAGTATTGTCCCTCCCACTCCACCGCCAGACGGAATGCGGGGTCGTAGCCGTCAATCTGATAGACCGTTCCGCCCACAGCAAAGCTGGCGGCACAATCCGCAAAGCCATAGGTCTCCGGAGCCTGCTGAATATCATAGTTCAATGTCCCGAGAGGCTGGGACAGAACGGAGGGATCCAGGTCATAGGCAGCTCCGTTTTCCAAAAACACATAGCGCAATCCATTATAGTTCATCGTCTTCCGCATGCCGTTTGGGCTGTCTGCCCCCGGAGCCACCTGCTGTATGACAACAGGCGCCTCCTCCACGGTAAACATCTGTGGAATGGTGAACATGCACAGCAATACCGCCGCAGCGCAGGCGGCGGGCAGAAGCCGTCCAAAAGAAACGGCACGCCTCTTGCCGCCGGTTTGAACTGGCGCTTCCCTGGACGCCAGAACATGGGCAAGCATGGCCTTTCTGGCTTCCGGACTGGGGCTTACCCGCTGGTAGGCCCGGATAAAACGGTCATCCCGCATCAAAATCACCACCTAACTGTTTTTTCAGGTTTTGACGCGCTTCACGAAGATAATTGCGGATGGTAGAGGCCGGCTTATGCAGCATGGCCGCGATTTCCGCCCCGGAATATCCCTCATAATAGTAGAGATAAACTGGCACTCTGTATTTCATCGGGAGGGCAAGCACCGCCTCCAGAATCGCTTCGGAGGCCGGATCCGTGTCGGCCGGGGCCGGAAGCTCCGCCTGTAGCTCCAGCGGCTCCTCCCGGCGGCTGGCGCGCCGCAGCGTATCTTTACAGGTGTTGGAAGCTGTGACGATAAGCCAGGCTTTTTCGTGCTCCGTGCTGTCAAAGGGCTTTGTGTGATGCATCAGCTTCATAAAGGTGTTCTGCACCGCATCCTCTGTGTCAAATCGGTTTTTCAGCATCGTAAAACACAGCCGGTACACCATATCCACATAGGTTTCATAAAGTTGGGTGATTTCTTTGTCCGTACGCAACAAAGAACGCTCCATCGGGGACGCCACCTCCTTCCCCCTTCATTCAGAATACGATCATGACGCGCGAAATGTCGGGGCACGGAAAAAGAATTGCAAGAATTTTTTCACGGACATCTGTGGTAATCCAAAGGCCACTACCATCAGCGGCCGCTATAGATGAGGTGAATAGCTGATTCAGGCAAAGTACAACATTCAGATGATCTATATACGCACCGAAAAAGTCTGGATATTCCCGCCCGCCTTTCGGACATCCTAACCATGGCGGCGAAGGGGCAGGCAAAGCTCCATTTGGAACTTATGGGCGCCAAGCAGCCTGTTCTGCACCATATTCAAAAAATAAATACGGCAGATGGGATGTGCCATCTGCCGCAAGGACGGTATACATGGATACAATAAACCTTTTGATGACGCTCGATCGAAATTATCTGCCGCAGTTGATGGTTCTGCTCACATCCATCCATTTGAACAACCCCGGCGAATCCTTTGCTGTCTATCTGATACACAGCGGAATTCCTTCTGAAGATCTGGAACGTGTTGCAGCGCTTTGCCGGAAGTTCACCTATGGATTTTCTCCCGTGCTTGTAGACGGGAGCTTGTTTCAACATGCCCCGGTAACCAAGCAGTATCCTCAGGAGATGTACTACCGGCTGCTGGCTCCCCATCTGCTGCCGCGGAAGCTGGGAAAAATTCTCTACCTGGATCCGGATATCCTGGTCATCAACCCCCTGCGTCCGCTTTGGGAGCTTGACCTCCAGGGCTGTCTCTTTGGAGCTGCCGCCCACTCAGGTAAGACAGAGCTGGTCAACAGCGTCAACCGGGTACGGCTGGGCACTGACCACGACTACTATAATTCCGGCGTCCTGCTGATGGATCTGGAGGCTGGGCGGCGTGAGATTGTTCCGGAAGAGCTGTTCGCCTACGCCGCGGAGCATCCCCGGGAGCTGCTGCTCCCGGACCAGGACATGCTCAATGTGCTCTTTGGGGCGCGCACCCTTCCCCTGAACGACGTATTGTGGAACTATGACGCCCGGGATTTCCACACTTATCAGCTGAGCAGCGGCGGGGCCTATACTCTGAACTGGGTGCTCTCCCACACGGCAATCCTTCACTTTTGCGGAAAGTCCAAGCCCTGGAAAAAGGGCTATGTCTATCGCTTCGGCTTGCTCTACAAGCACTATGTGCAAATCACAAGTCGCCTTTGTGCTGAAAGGACTGGCTTTTCCGGCTTTGGCTCAGGATAACCACCCACGCCGCCGCATAGACCAGCACATAGCCGCCGGAATGGACAATACCCGACGCTCCACAGGGCCGCGGTCATACACCTGCTCCGCCCTTCACATTTGCCGGCCGGGGCGGGAAGGATTGGGGCTTTCCACTCTGTCAGTGGGATCAGCCCGGCCCTTCAGGCCCATCGCGCAGAGAAAGCCAAGCCCCACGACTGCCCATACCACGGCAAACACAGCGATCTGAGGTCCAATCAGAAACAAAATAATTCCATTGCCCAAGAGCGTGGGGAACCAGGCCAGAAGAAGGACCAGGCTGCACGGGCCGCCGATAAAGTTCATGCTCAGCCACAGAAACCAGCGGTTCAGCTGCAGGCGGCGGGCAAAAAGGTTACCCGCTATAACAAAGTAGCCCGCTGTTATCACAGGGAACCCAAACAGAAACCATCGTATCCGATCCCCCATGGAAACACGGAACAGCAATAAAAACACAACGATGTACAGTAAGACTGACACAAGGACCGCAGCCGTTTTTTTCATGGCGTTTCCTCCCTTGGCTGGATTTTTGAACGCCCTGTCATACATCCATACCCCGGCGCATATGCGCATCTTAACCTTAATTATATTGATTTTGGGCGTTTCTTCAATCCTGTTTTTACACCCGGCCGCTTGTAACGAAGCTTGCTCTGAGCAGTAAGCGAACAGGATTGAAGGAACTCCCAAGAACTACTATAATGGGATGTAAGAAATCCATGCCAACCGGGAATAAAGTCGTGGAGCATCGTGGGGCAAATTTTGAGGTCTGTCAGGAGCGTGGTCCATATGGTCCGGAAAAAGCACCTGCTCGTAGGCGGATGCATCCTTGTCCTTGTGGTACTCTTTGTGTGCGTCACCCCCGTCCTGCTTTCCACCGTCTTTTGCCCACAGGATACGGAGATCGCAGCGGAGCTGGAAAAGCGATACGGGATGGCGTTTACCGTACAGGACTCCGCCAGGCTCACCTGGAGTGAGGCCAGGCAGGCCGGGCTCAGCGGATTTCTGGGAGGGCGGCGGTATCAGGTCTGCCCCACCGGGGAGCCTGAAACGTCCTTCCAGGTAGAGGTATCCTGGCACGGGGGCTTTCGGGGGATTCCTCCTCTCCCCCATGCCGGCCGCACCCTGCGCGAGTCCTACTGGCAGCTCCGGTTCACCGCGGCCCTGACCGACTTTTTGACGGAGGAGCAGATCCTTTACGAGACAGAGGAAACGGCATCCCCGGTGCTCCTGTCCATCCCTGTGAATGAGGAAAACTGGGAGGAGATCCTTCGTAAGGTCATTCCGTTTGTCAAAACGCTCCGGGAGCAGCCCCCATTTTCCACCGCGTCCGCCATGGAACAGGCCTTTATCAATCCGCTGATCCAGTTTCTCTACCAGGGCGATTCCTGCCAGGTGCAGCTGCGTTATTACGGCAATCTCTATGAACCGGTGGAGGTAGACGACATCATCGGGACTGCCCGGAACAAACTGCCCAGAGCCCTCAATTTCATAGAACTGGGCCGCCCTGCGGTCCCCATCTATCTGCTTCGGGAGGAGCTGGCAGGCCCCATTCCGTCCGGGCACAGCAGCCGGGAGGAGTTGATCCGCTGGTTTCAGGAGAGCTATACAGACGCTCCTATCGTGGTGGCGGAGGAGCCGGTCACCGAGGCTGAGTGCATTTCCTATCCCGCCTACCTGGAACAGCAGCCAGAGTTGGTGTTTCTCCTCCAGTCCGCCCACATCCAGAGCGGCATGCGCGGGTCTTATACCATGGAGACGAATTTTCAAACGGTCTATGGGGCCTTTTATATGGCCCAATACCAGAGTAGCCATCCCACCCATTATGTGCAGGTAGATAAAGAAACCACGTACTGTCTGGAGCTGCAGGCAGCCTATGAGACGCCGGAGGAACTGGACCAGGCGGTGGAGGAGCTGCTGGAGATCGGCTCCTATCTGGCGCGGCAGGAGTATCCCGTGCAGGCAGAGGTCTCCTTTCTCTTCCGTTCCCCTCTCTGCGATCCGGCGGAGGATCCCAATTCTCTGGGCTCTAGTCGTCTGACCCTGGAAAAAGGACTGGACCCGGAGACCGCCCTGCGCGCCAAGCAGAAGGAGCTGCTGTGTGAGCTGGCTGTCTGGTGCGCCTTCTACAACCTGCACCCGGAATGGTTCTCCCCGGAAGAGCTGGACGCGGCCCTGGCCTATAGCCAGACGGAGGCCTACCATGGCCAGTCCATCTCCACAGGGACCTGGTCCATCATCGATCTCCAGACGGGAAACGTGTGCTTGCGATACCCGTTCCTCACGCCCCATACCCAGGCACTCTCCTTTGCCCAGGCCTACCAAATTTTGCAGGCACTGGACTGGGAGGGCCTGACCGGGAGCGAAACGGAGTTCTCCTTTGTGGGGGCGGATGGGAGCACCTATACGCTCTCCTATACGCTCTGGGAGGGGGTGGACGGAGCGCTGATCAGCCGCTGCACCAGGGACGGCGCGCCTATGGACCAACCATTCGGGCCGGAGCATGGCGCTTTGTCCCACGCCCAGTTTACAGAGCTGACGAACCTGGTGATCCGCGAGCCCAGCAACGTCACCTACCAGGGTCCCGGCCCCGACGGAACAATACAGCTTCCCCCGGGGCCGGGCCAGGACCTGGACGGGAGCCCGGAACCCCATGTATATCTGGCGTATTCCGAACCCGGCACTTCTTCCTCAGCGACACCCTCCAAAAGCCGCTGGCTTCAGAGCTGATAAAGCGTCTCAAAGCTACCCCGCAGCGCGGGGTACAAGGAGGTGTACAGCCGGTAGAAGGGCTCATAGCGCCCGCCGGCCTCCGGCTGCGGGCTGCAGGATTGGTTGGAGTGGACGATGGCGTCGCAGGCTGTGGGAACGTCGGGATACACCCCGGCGCATACGCCGGCCAGAATGGCGGCACCCAGGGCAGGTCCCTCCTGAGCCGCCCGAGCGGTCTGAACGGTACAGCCCAGCACGTCGGCCAGCATTTGACGCCAAAAGGGGCTGCGCCCCCCGCCGCCGCAGGCCATAATATGGTCGGGGGCCACCCCCATCTCCCGCAAAATATCCAAACACTGGCGCTGGGAGTAGGATACCCCCTCCATCACCGCCCGGATCAGGTCCCCCCGCTGGTGCATGGCGGACAGGCCGATAAAGGCTCCTCTGGCCTTCTCATCCAGCAGCGGGGAGCGCTCTCCCATCAGATAGGGCAAGTAGAGCAGCCGGTTCGCGCCAACGGGGGACCGCTCCGCCTCTTGGGTCATAATGTCATATGGGTCCGCCCCCTCCGCTTCCGCCTGCCGCCGCTCCTCGGCGCAGAACTGGTTGCGGAACCACTGGAGGGACAGCCCGGCGGCCAGGGTGCAGCTCATCACCGTCCACGCCCCCGGCACAGCGGCGCAAAAGGTGTGTACCCGTCCGCCGGGGTCGATGCTCACCTGGCCGGCGTGGGCAAACACCACCCCGGAGGTACCCAGGGTGACAAAGGCGCGCCCTGCCCGCACCACGCCGGTGCCCACCGCGGCGGCGGCGTTGTCCCCGGCTCCTCCAGCCACCGGTGTGCCAGGGGCCAGCCCGGTTTCGGCGGCTGCGGCAGCTGTCACCGTACCGGTGAGGTCGGTGGATTCATACAGCTTGCCCAGCAGGGCGGGGTCAATGTCCAGCTTCTCCAGCACCTCCCCACTCCAGCAGCGGTTGGCCACGTCCAGCAGGTTCATACCGGAGGCGTCGGACACCTCCGTGGCGAACTCCCCGGTCAGCTTATAGCGCAGGTAATCCTTGGGCAGCAGAATATGGCGGCATTTGGCATATAACTCCGGCTCATGGCGGCGCACCCACAGGATCTTGCCGGCGGTGAAGCCGGTAAGGGCAGGGTTTGCGGTGAGCTGGATGAGCCGCTGCTTCCCCACCCGCTCCGTGATCTCCCCACACTCCCGGCCGGTACGGCCGTCACACCACAAAATGGAGGGCCGCAACACCCTTCCTTCACCGTCCAGCATCACCAGGCCGTGCATCTGGCCGGACAGGCCCACTCCCTTGACCTCCTCAGGGGAGACGCCGCTCTGCTCCAACACGCCCCAGATGGTCTCCCTGGCCGCCTGCCACCACTCCTCCGCTTCCTGCTCCGCCCAGCCGTTCTGGGGCTGGCTCAGAGGGTAGGTTCTGGTGCAGGAGGCAATGGTACGCCCCTCCTGGTCAAACAGGGCGGTCTTGGTGCCGGAGGTGCCCAGGTCCACGCCGATCAAGTATGCCATAGTCTCTCTCCTTTCCAACATAAAGGGGCGCGCCAGATCCGGCGCGCCCCTCCGCGCACAAGCGCTCAGCGGAACAGTACGTTGTTGATGATGGTCTCCAGGTACTCCTGCCGGCCGCTGGGCACGTCGATCTTGTCCAGCCCCATGGCGTAGTCGGACAGGGACTCCAGGGTGGCGGTGCCGTCCACAATGGTCTTGCCTACGCCGCTGCGGTAGCTGGCATACCGGTCCTCCACAAACCGGTCCAGGCGGCCGTCGGCCTGGAGAGCCAGGGCCTTCCGCAGGCCCAGGGCAAAGGAGTCCATGCCGGCGATGTAGGCCAGCAGGATATCCTCCAGCGTGTTGGAGGGGCGGCGGGTTTTGGCGTCAAAGTTCAGTCCGCCGTTGGTGAAACCCCCGGCCTTCAGCACTTCCAGCATACAATAGGTGGTGTCGTACACATTGGTGGGGAACTGGTCGGTATCCCAGCCCAGGAACAGATCGCCCTGATTGGCGTCGATGGAGCCAAAGGCATCGTTGACAATGGCGGTGCGCAGCTCATGCTGGAAGGTGTGGCCCGCCAGGGTGGCGTGGTTTGCCTCGATGTTCATTTTGAAGTCGCCGGTAAGGCCGTACTTGCGCAGGAAATTCATGCAGGTGGCCACATCAAAGTCATACTGGTGTTTGGTGGGCTCCTTGGGCTTGGGCTCGATATAGAAGTCACCCTTGAAGCCGTGGGCCCGGCCATAGTCCCGGGCCATGGTGAGGAAGCGGGCCAGATTGTCCAGCTCCAGCCCCATGTCGGTGTTGAGCAGGGTCTCATAGCCCTCACGGCCGCCCCAGAACACATAACCGGTGGCGCCCAGCTCAATGGCGGCGTCGATGCAGGCCTTTACCTTGGCGGCGGCCACGGCAAACACGTCGGCGCAGCAGGAGGTGGCGGCTCCCGCCATGAACTTCTTGTCGCCGAAATTGTTGGCGGTCACCCACAGACATTTCTTTTGGTGCTTCTCCTGGAGCTGCTTCAGGTAGGCCACCATGAGGCGGAAGTTTTCCAGGCTCTCCCGCACGGTGGCCCCCTCGGGCGCCACATCCACGTCGTGGAAGCAGTAGTAGTCCAGATCCAGCTTATCCATCAGCCCGAAGGCGAAGTCGGCCTTGGCCCGGAATTTGGCCATGGGGTCCCGCTGGCCAAAGCTCTTGTCCATGGTGCCGCTGCCAAACATATCCACACCCTCGGCGCAGATGGTGTGCCAGTAGCTCATGGCGAACTTCAGGTGTTCCCGCATGGGCTTCCCGGCCAGCACCTCATCGGGGTTGTAGTATTTGAAGGCAAAGGGCTCGTCACTGTCCGGCCCCGCATAGGTGATTTTGGCGATTTCCTCATAGCTTTTCATGGAAATACCCTCCCTTTTTATGATTTGTTATTTGTCCGGTTCTTGTTTCGGTTAAAATTCCGCAAGGAAATGCTCCACATAGAACAGCGCGGTACCCACGCAGGCGCTGTGGGATTGAAAGCAGTCCAGCTTCAGGAAACTTCCGTCCGTATCAAACAGAGTTTTTTGGCAGACCTCCCGCCGAAGCTGCTCCAGCTGATCCTCCAGATAAGCTGCCAGCATGCCGCCCAGCACAATATCACAGTCCATACCCATGCGGATCATGGCCAGGCCATCGGTGAGAGAATTGCGATACCGTTCCCAGGTCAACGCAATCTGCTGATTTCCGCACCTGAGCATGTGGAAGAACTCCTCCAGCCGGAGCCCCAGATCATCACTGAGTCGGGAGGTGGAGCAATAGGCCTCCAGGCACCCCCGCTTGCCGCAGCGGCAGGGCCGCCCATCAGGTACAATACAGATGTGACCAAACTCGCCGCTGCGGCCATTGTCGCCGGTATACGGCTTGCCCCCCAGCAAAATCGCGCCGCCCACCCCCCGCTCCAGCGAGAGGTAGACCAGATTACGTTTTTCGCTGTGTACCCAGCTCTCCGCATAGCCGCTGGCGGTGGCGTCATTTTCCACCCGGACCGGATAGGCTGAGAAGGCCTCTGTCAGGTCAGACAGCGGTACATCCCGCAGATCCAGCGTAGGCGCAAATACCAGCCGCTGCCGCTGAGCATCCACAATGCCGGGTACGGAGATTCCCACACCCAGCAGCCGCTGCCGGTTCAGCGACAGCCGGTCCAGAAAGCACTCCATCTGGCGGGCCACCTCCCGGTAGTAGTCCGGGGCATGGCTGAACTTCTTGCGTATCTTCTGATAGCCCAGCTCGTGGGTCCGGATGTTGATGACAACCAGCCGTACCATATCATCCATTATGGAGATCCCTACGGAAAAGCGGGCATCGTCCACCAAAGAGATGGTGCGGGGTTTGCGTCCGCCGGTTGAAGCCTGGGTCCCGCAGTAGGCCAGCAGCCCCTCCTCCAGAAAATCGTTCAGATTGTTGGACACAGTTGGCAGGCTCAGCTCCAGCGCTCCGGCGATCTCCTGCTTGGTGACAGGCGTGGCACTCTGATACACGTATTGATAGATCCTCCGCCGGTTGCTCTGCCTGAGGGCAACCGATGTCAATGCTTTCTGCATATACTACCCACTTTTATAAAAGTATTTTCTATTATGTTTAAGCTACCATTTTCTTTTAAAAAAAGCAAGAGGAAATCCATATAAAAATAAAAATTTTCCCACCGCCAGCCGCTTTTTGAAACAGAGAAACCGGCAAAAAGAAAAGGCCAACTGCTCAAGCGAGAGCAGTTGGCCTTTTCTTGTCTATCATAAAAATATATTGCCGCATATCGAAGTCACGGAGCATGTGCGCATGCCAGATGCTCGGAGTAAGGCACCAGAAAATCCCGCTCAAAGTCAACCGCGGTCAAAGGCTGGCTATAGTAGTACCCTTGACCGTAGTTGCAGGAAAGCTGAGCCAACATCTGCTCATTCTCCTGTGTTTCCACTCCTTCGGCCACCGTGCTGATATTCAGCTGTTTGGCCAGATCCAAGATACAGGCCATGATTTTGCGTTGGGTTCCATCTGTATCCTTGGCAGCCCCCATCAAAAACAGCCGGTCCAGCTTTAGTTCATCAATTTTTAACCGCCCCAAGGTGTTGAGCGAGGAGTACCCGCTTCCGAAGTCATCCATAGAAATGCGGAACCCAGCGTCCCGCAGCCGAGCAATGCAGGCGTTGACCTGATCCATATGTTCCAAAACCAAGCTTTCCAAAATCTCCAAGGTAATATACTGGGAGGATATATGGTATTTTCCCGTAATATCCAACAGTTTTTCCACATAACCCTCACTGGCAAACAGCAGCCTGGTCTGGTTGACGGAGATGTTGGTGGGCATCAGTCCTCGATTGATCCATTGCCGCAGCTGCCTGCAGACCTGCTCCACCATATAGAGGTCGAGCTGCACACAGAAGCCGTTTTCCTCAAACAAAGGGATAAACTGATCGGGAAAGAGCAGGCCTCTATCCTTGGTCTGCCAGCGCACCAAGGCCTCGGCCCCTGTGAGCAGGCCTGTATGCAAATCCATTTTGGGCTGCAAATACATGCGGAACTCGCCCTGCTCCAGGGCGTGCTGCATATGGCTTTCCACATAGAGGCGCATTTGTTCCGCTTCGTGGAGGGCTTCGTCGTAGATGCAGATAGACTGTTTTTTATCCTTTTTCCCCTGGGCCAGAGCGGCCATCATGTAGTTATGCTTGGCATCGGCAGAGAATGGCTCGGGAGCCGCCGCAGTCAGTACGCAGCCGCAATATACGGAGACAGAATACTCCTCCAGCAGTTGAGATGCCTCCTTCTGGATCAGCTTCAGAAGGGTCTGAATGCGCTCCACGGCCGGCTCTGCCTGGGTTTCCCGCAAGGCCAGATAGAACACATCGGCTGACTGCCGGCAAAAAAACTCTTCCGGGCGGCAAATCGTATCCAGGCAACACTTGATCCGGCACAAAAACTGATCGGCAGTGGAAAGTCCGTAGGTCTCGTTGATATACTTGAAGTTCCTCAGGTTCAGCGCCACCAGCATCAGGGGGATTTTTTGGCTGCAGGCCTGGGTAAGCAGCGAACGGAATTCACCGTCGTTGTATGCACCCGTCAGATTGTCATAGCGGGACAGCTGCTCCAACTTCTGCCGGGTACGGGTCATCTCCTGGTGGGCCTTTCTGCTGTTGTGATAGAAGAAATACAGACAGAAACTCAATACCACCAAAATAAACCCGGCCAACAGGCGAAAACGATACACATACAGCCATTCAGCAGGTGTGTAGGTAGCTTCCTGGGACATGGCCTCATAAAACATATGCTGACTCTCCACATCGGAGACAGAGCGGATGTATCGGTTTAAAATGGATAACAGCTTGCCCGAAACATGACTGGTTACGCCTATGCAATAGGACACGTTTTTATCGCTGGACCAGTCAACGGAAAGGTCATCGTAAAGTCCCTGCTTTTGGAGGTAATAGTTTATGGAATAGGCATCCAGACGGCCGCAGCACATCTCGCCGGACCTCAGCTTGTTGAATACAGACTGGGTGTTTGTATAAAACCGCTGGGTATTCTCATAGTCCGCGGGAATGTCAGCCGATGGTGCTGATACAAGCAGGCTGTTTCCGCTGAAATAAGGTAAGGAGAATTGGATGCCGTCCACAGTAATATAGCTTGAGGTACTGGCGGCACAGGCGATCAGATCCACCTTGCCCTGCTGGATATATGCAATGCCCTCCTCACAGGACTGTACAATGACAGGCTCATACTTCAACCCTGTCGCCTCTGCCAGAGCAGCGAAATAGCTGGCGGCCATCCCCTGCACCTGTCCGTCCCGGACATCCTGCAGCGGCGCATTCCCTGCGCAGAACGCCACCTTCAAAGTTCCCAGCTCCTGGATGTATTTTCTGTCCTGCTCCAGCATGACGAACGGACCGCTGGAATAAAAATACTCATCGTAAAGTTCCGTTTGTAAATAAGGATATGCCCGGCTCATTTGGTACATTGCGTTATTGAGGGGCTGGAGCAGGGCCTGGTCGCCTTTGTACAGAGCAAAGTAATAGGGCGTAGGGGCAAACCGCGTTATGGCGCGGAAGCCATCCATCGTTGCCATATCCACCTGCAAAATGGCGTCAGCCTGACCTTCCCGCACGCCCTGGAGCGCCTCTGTGATGGTTGGAAATTCCACCACCTCGTAAGTAAAATGGTTAAGTTCCGCATACTGCGCCAGATCTTCCATGCGTTTGGATAGCGACGGGGCGGATGCGACTTTTATCCCGCTCCAGGAAGAAAAATCCTCCTCCGCCCACTGGGTGGAGTCTTCCAGAACGGTCAGAGATGTATATGTGGTTCCATAGCTGTAGCTGGGATAGAGAAGATATTCCTCAAGGGCCGGAATATAGTTCATGGTCCCCATCATGTCGATCTCACCATTGATCAGCATCTGCAACAGGGTGATGATTTGGGTGTTGGTATCCCCCTCAGCGGTCACAAACTCATAGTCCCAGCCCGTATATAGACTAAGGTATTCCAAATAGTCTACCATATACCCGGCATAGTCCCCATTTTCATCCAGATACGAGATACCTTGCTGGATCGGAAATCCCACACGAACAACTCGATCTCTGCCGGAAGCAGCCTGTGCCGCTGGAATCATGGCTGCCATCAGACACACAACGAATATCAGCCATGCCAACCGTCTAGCTCGTTTCACTGTAACACAAATCCTCTCTTTAACAGCTATATAGCCATGGTGTATCTAAGTATCATCGACTCTTTTTCTTGTCTTGATAAAGATCCACATCTGTTGGGTAAACAGATTATTTACTCACAGCTCCTCGTTTCTGATGGGATGGAATGCGGCATAATGATTATCTACATTTTACCATCCATGCCCAGTTTCTACAACATAATATTCTCTGATTTTCCATAGGGAAACGGGGCACTCTGCCGGACTGTTCTCTTGAACCTCATCGCTGTTCCAACAGGCCCTATATCATAAAAAAAGAGCTAACTGACAAACCAAAATCAGTTAGCTCTCTATACAGATATTCAAACCGCTCATATCCAGGTGCTTGATTTCCAGGCAGCCTCTATAGCGTCACACCATCTTTGAAGATAGCGATTCCACGGCGGTCTGCTATTTCGCTCTTGGTGCGTGCGCCCTCTGCGCTGCGGAGCACCAGACGGAACAGCTGCCGGGCCGTTTGGTCGATGGACTGGCCTTCTGCTACAATCCCGGCATCGAAATCAATCCACCGCGGTTTCTTTTCGGCCAGGGCTCGGTTGCTGGCAATCTTCAGAGTGGGAACCGGCGCGCCAAAAGGCGTTCCCCGACCGGTGGTAAAGAGGATCAGGTGGGCTCCCGCAGCGCTGAGTGCAGTGGTGGATACCAGGTCGTTGCCCGGTCCCCAGAGCAGGTTCAGGCCGGACCGCTCCACCTGGCCTCCATAAGGTACCACCCCTACAATGGGCGCCATCCCTCCCTTCTGGACACAGCCACAGGACTTGTCCTCCAGGGTGGTGATTCCGCCCGCCTTGTTGCCGGGGGAGGGATTTTCATAGACGTTCTCCCCGTGAGAAACAAAGTAGTCTCGGAATCCCTGGAGCATCGCTACCGCCTGGTGAAATACCCCTTCGTCGGCGCAGCGGCCCAGCAGCAGCTCCTCAGCGCCAAACATTTCGGGCACCTCGGTGAGGATGGTGCTGCCCCCCTGGGCCACCAGCAGGTCGCTGAACCGGCCAACCACCGGGTTGGCGGTGATTCCCGACAGACCATCTGAACCGCCGCACTTGAGTCCCACCACCAGTTTGCTTACTGGTACTGGCTGCCGCCGGAACTGAGCCGCATAGTTGGCGCACGCCTTGAGCAAAGCCCGGCCCTCCGCCAGCTCGTCGTCCGCCTCCTGGCACACCAGGAATTTCACCCGATCCACCGTCTCTGGCCCCAATTCCTTTTTCAGCTGCTCACATTGCAGATTTTCGCACCCCAGTCCCACCACCAGCACCGCCGCCGCATTGGGATGGCGGGCCAGCCCCACCAGGATCGCCCGGGTATTGTCATGATCTGTCCCTGTCTGGCTGCAGCCGTACGGGTGTGGAAATGCGTGGAGCCCCTCCACACTTCCTTTTACCAAGTCCTGATTGGCCGCCGCCAGTTGGCAGGCAATCTCGTTGACGCAGCCCACAGTGGGCAGCACCCAGATCTCGTTTCGGGTGGCAGCCCGGCCATCGGGTCGCACATATCCCATAAACCACTCCGGCTCCACCGGCTCCAGAGTACGAACCGCCGGATGGTAGGCAAATTCCGTACAGGCGGACAGATTGGTGGCCATGTTATGGACATGAACCCATCCACCGGCCTGTACAGAGGCGGTAACCCGGCCGATAGCGCAACCGTATTTGTACACCATATCCCCTGGCTTTAAGGCGGTCAGGGCCAATTTGTGCCCCTGGGGAATGGGCTCCGCCGCTGTCACGGTTCTCTCCCCCGCCCGCAGCGTCTCCCCTGCCGCGATAGGAGCTAAGGCCACCGCCACATTGTCGCTTGTATGGATCCGGAGCAGCTTCATATCTGCTTCACCAGACAGGATGCGTAGGCGGCCAGCACGCCGTCAGACCGGATCTTGAGCAGAGCCTCCGTCACCGCCGCTGCCAATCCGTCCACCTCTGTCAGGTCCATACCCCACATCAGTTCATGGCCCAGAATGGCTCCCACCAGTTCCCCGGCGCTGTCCATTCGGTGGGCCCAGCAGAACTCCAGCACCCACTGGTCATCGGAGACGGTATAGACCCTGCCGTCCGGCCTGCGGCAGATCAGGCCCTGAGCAGTCAACGCTTCCATATGTCCACAATAAAACTGGATGGCCGCCGCCAAGCTCATGGTAAGGCAGGGCGGCATCTGACCGGTCTGCTCGTGGTAAGCCAGCAGACTGGGCAGATTACGGGCCCGCCACTTGGATACGGTATTGAGGCAAATGCTCAGCAGAGCGTGGTCCACAAAGGGATTATCGAACCGCTCCTCCACCGCCGCGGCAAACTGCTCCAAATCGCTTCTGTCCAGAGCCAGCGTTGGGATGATCTCCCGGTAAAGCATCTGCTCCAAAAACCCCCGTACCACCGGGTGGGCCATACAGTCCCGGACAATCTGGAAGCCTGCCAGATACGCTCCCGGTACAAAGCCGGTGTGACCGCCATTCAGTATCCGCACCTTTCGATGCTTGTATGGGGTCACATCTGGTACCACCGGGCAGTTGAGCCCCGCGGAGCGGAAGGGCAGCTTGTCCGCCAGCCACTCCGGCCCCTCGATGACCCAGACACCGAACGCCTCCCCCACATCCAGCAGGGGGTCGGCATAACCCAGTTCCTGTTCCAGTCTGGCCTGTTCCCCCTGGTCTTGGATGCGGCCGGGGACGATGCGATCCACCAAAGTGGAGCAGAAGGTACATTCCTTCAGCCAGTCCCGGAAGGCCGGCTCCAGTTCCCATTGGGCGGCATAGCGCTCTACACAATCCCGGAGCACCCTGCCGTTATTGTCGATAAGCTCACAGGACAGGATCACCAGTCCGGGCTGCCCGGCCTGCCAGCGATGGTAGAGCACCTGGGTCAGCTTGGCGGGAAATGCGGTGGGCGGCTGGTCAGCCAGCTTGCAGGTTTCATCATAGACGATACCTGCCTCGGTGGTATTGGACACAATGTACTCCAGCTCCGGAGACGCCGCCACTTCCAGCATACTCCGATAGTCGTCCGCCTCGTAGGGGTTCAGGCAGCGGCTCACCGCCGAAATCACCCGCCGCCGGTCCACAACCCGTCCGTTCTCCCGCCCCCGCAGGCACAGGGTATATAACCCTTGTTGGGCGTTGATCTCCTTGGCCGCTCCCTGGGGAATGGGCTGGACCAGTACACATTTTCCATTCCACCCCACCCGCTCGTTGGCCAGATCAAACCAGTAGTCGGCAAAGGCTCGCAGGAAGTTGCCTTCCCCGAACTGGAGCACCTTCTCCGGCGCCTGTTCCAGCACATAGCCGGTATAACCCAGCTCTTTCAGAAGCTGATAATGCAGCGCTTTCATCCTGACCCTCCTCTGAAACAGACGGCTGGACCAAATGGCCCAGCCGCCTGTATTGGTTTCGTTACCGCTGTACCCGGCCAGAGCCGTCTCCCCCGGCCAGCTTTTCCACCTCGGCTACAGTAACCCGGTTGTAGTCCCCCTCCACCGAGTGTTTCAGGGCGGAAGCTGCCACGGCAAACTCGATAGCATCCTGAGTGGTCTTGCCGGACAGCAGGGCATAAATCAGCCCGCCGCCGAAGGAGTCACCCCCTCCAACCCGGTCCACGATATGGAGATGATATTCCTTGGAGAAACAGCAGTCCTTTCCATCGTACAGCATCCCAGCCCAATCGTTGTCGCTGGCAGAGATGGAGGTGCGCAGCGTGATGGCCACCTTCTCAAACCCGAATTTGTCCATCAGCTGCCTGGCCACACTCTCATAGCCAGCCTTATTCAGCTTTCCGCCGGTGATGTCGCTGCCCTCGGCCTCAATGCCGAACACATCCTTTGCGTCCTCCTCATTGGAGATACATACATCCACATATTGGCACAGGTCGGTCATGGCCGCCCGGGCCTGCTCCCGGGTCCACAGCTTGCACCGGTAATTGAGGTCGCAGGAGATTTTCACCCCATGGGCCTTGGCGGCCTGACAGGCCTGACGGCACAGCTCCACCAGGTTGGGGCCCAGGGCGGGGGTGATGCCGGTGAAGTGGAACCAGTCGGCCCCCTGGAAGATGGCGTCCCAGTCGAAGTCGCCCGACCGGGCCTCCGCAATCGCGGAATGGGCCCGGTCATAGATGCAAACACTCCCCCGTTGGGAGGCCCCCTTCTCCAGATAGTAGATGCCTACCCGCTCGCCTCCCCGGACGATCCTGGATGTGTCCACCCCAAAATGCCGCAGGGAATCCACAGCGGCCTGACCAATGGCGTGGGCAGGCAGTTTGGTAACGTATATGCTGTCCAGCCCGTAATTGGCCAGGGAAACCGCCACGTTGGCCTCGCCGCCGCCGAAGGTGGCCTGCATCTGGTCATTCTGGAAAAACCGGTAATAACCATTGGGCGCCAAACGAAGCATCAGCTCGCCGAATGTAACAACTTTAGCCATTTCGCACCTCCCTGACAATATCCATCGACTGCTTGCACAGCTGCGTAATCTCATCCCACTTGTGATGGTCGATGAGGTCGGCCGTCACCATGTAGGAGCCGCCGCAGGCACACACCACCGGGCTGGACAGGTACTCCCTCAGATTTTTCAAGGAGATGCCGCCGGTGGGCATGATTTTGAACATGGGAAAGGGTGCGCTCATGGCCTTGATCTTGGCCAGGCCGCCAGACTGCTCGGCTGGGAAGAACTTCAGCACCTCCAGCCCCAGCTTGTGGGCGGTGTGATAGTCTGTAGGGGTTGTGCAGCCGGGGAACACAGGCACGTCTTTGCCCTGGCAGTAGGCAACAATATCCGGGTCCAGGCCGGGGGTGACGATAAATTTGGCCCCGGCTTCCAGTGCCTGATTCACCTGCCCGGTGGTGAGGACAGTACCCGCGCCCACCAGCATCTCCGGGCAGGCCTCCGTCATAAGGCGGATGGCCTCAGCGGCCCCGGCAGCCCGGAAGGTGACCTCCGCCACCGGCACACCGCCGGCGCACAGAGCGTGGGCCAACGGGGCGGCATCCTCCTGGGGATGGTTCAATTTGATAGGCACCCTCCAGAATGGGTACCCTGGACACGCCGTCCACATAGGTATGCTTGATTTCAGCGCCTCTCGAAATCTGAACCAGAGCCATGGTACATTCCCCTTTTCATTGAAATAAATGATGTGTAGCAGATGGATACTTTATTTGATCTCGCCGGGATAACCGTCGATGCACATCTCAAACCAGATGTAGTCACAGGTCTTGTCTGCCTCCACCTTGCTGCCGTGCCAGAAGCCGGTGGGGGTGAAGGACAGGTCGCCCCCGGTCATTTTGACCTCTTCCCCTCCGGCGGTGTAGATAAACTCGGAACCGGGCAGGGGGAAGTACCACTGGGCCAGCTCATTGTGGATATGCTGACCGATCTCCACCGGGCCCTTGCCCCGAACGCAGCCCATGGACAGCCGGTCCAGGTTGCGGTGCTCCAGCAGCATGATGGAAGTGGTAATATCGTTGTCCTTGAAGTCTTCGTCATAGGTCCAGCCCTGGGAAATGCCGCGGAACCGGGGCAGTACCATGCGGGACTCTACCAGACAGGTCTTGTCATAGTCACTCAGCTCGGTGATGATGTGCAGATACTCCAAAGGCTGCTTGCTGTCAGCGGAGCAGGTGATGGTGAAGCGCTCTGCGTCAAACTCGGGGACGAACACGCCGGGCTCCACAATATTCCAGGCCTGGCGGGGGGTCGTCACATAACCCTTGCCCTTGGTGAAGATAAACAGCTGATTGTGCTCCTTGACAGAGTAGACATCAGGCGTTACAGAGCAGCCGGGCTGCAGGGCACAGTGAGCAAAATGGGCCTGATCAAACTCCCCTTCCAGCACCGGCACCTTGGCAAAGCCGTTGACGAAGTCGTACTTCACATCACTGTAACGAGCTACTTTGATCTGAGACATGGTTCGTTTCCTCCTTAAATAAATGAAGATCAGAGCATTTTGCTCAAAAAGTCCTGAAGGCGTTTGTTCTTGGGATGACTGAAAAATTCCTCAGGCGCACTGTCCTCAACAATATAGCCGCCATCAATAAAAATAACCCGGTCAGCGGCCTCACGGGCAAAACCCATCTCATGGGTCACCACCAGCATGGTCATGCCCTCAGCCGCCAGCTTCTTCATGACATCCAGCACCTCGCCTACCATTTCAGGGTCCAGGGCGGAGGTAGGTTCGTCAAAAAGCATAACCTCCGGCTTCATGGCCAGGGCACGGGCAATGGCGATACGCTGTTGCTAGCCACCAGACAGCTGGTTGGGATAGGCATCCCTTTTATCCTCCAGACCTACGGTTTTGAGCAGCACCATAGCTTGTTCTTCACTGGATTTCTTGTCCTGTCCCTTCACCATGGTGGGAGCCAGCATAATGTTGTCCAGCACTGTCAGGTGCGGAAACAGATTGAATTGCTGAAACACCATCCCCATACCCAGCAGAGCTTTGGTAGCCGTCTTGCTGTCAGCGCTGACCAGATCCACATCATGGTATAGAATCTGACCGCCGGATGGCTTCTCCAGCAGATTCAGGCAGCGGAGAAAGGTGGATTTGCCGCAGCCGGAGGGGCCTACAATGGCTACCACCTCGCCAGGCTGAATCTCAATATCGATGCCCTTGAGCACCTCGTGACTCTTGAAGCTTTTTTTCAGCCCCTTGACGCTGATCATACTCATAGTTTCTCCGCCCCCCGTAAATGATACTGTTCCAAGCCAAAGTAACGAATGCTGTTGTGATAACAGATATCCGCTGTCATCCGTTTCCATGCAGCCCGGTCATCGGGCAGCTCTCCGCGCTCCACCCAGCCGCCCAGCAGCTCACACAAGATGCGCCGGAAATATTCATGACGGGTATAGGAAAGAAAGCTGCGGGAATCGGTGAGCATCCCCACAAAATTCCCCAGCTGACCGTTGGCCGCCAGAGCCTTCATCTGGGCCTCCATACCTCCCTTGTTATCATTGAACCACCAAGCGGCACCGTGCTGCAGCTTTCCAGCCACACCTGCCCCTTGATAGCACCCCATCAGGGTAATCAGTCCTGCGTTGTCGTTGGGATCCAGAGAGTAGAGAATGGTTTTAGGCAGTGCCCCCTCCTCCTCCAGGCTGCTGAGGAAGCTGGCCAGGTCGGGCAGGTTCACTCCAGGACCGATGCTGTCATATCCGGTATCCGGACCAAGCAGCCGGTACATTTTGGCGTTATTGTTGCGCTGGGCAGCAAAGTGGAGCTGCATGACCCAGTCCCGCTTGGCGTAACCACGGCCGAAAAAGAGAAGCAGCGCCGTCTTGTACTTCCACTTTTCTTCTCCGCTTACCTCTTCTCCGGCCATCCGCCGTTTCAGGATAGCGTCCAGCTCTCCCAGACTGGCTGGCCGGCAGCAGATGTTGTCCAGCCCATGGTCGGCCACCCGGCATCCATTCATATGGAAGAAATCCATCCGGTTCCCCAGTGCGCCCAACAGGCTGTCCCATCCGTCTATTCTTACGCCGGCCGCCTGACCCAGCCGTTTCAGATAGGCGGCAAATTCCGGCTTCTCCAGGTTGATTACCTGGTCCGGCCGGAAGGCGGGCAGCACGTGGGTCTCAAGGGTGGGATCGGCCGCCATTTTGATATGCCATTCCAGGCTGTCCGCCGGATCATCGGTGGTACATAGCAGGGTCACGTTGGATTGCTTCAGAATTTCACGAACAGATATGCCTTCTCCGATCACCGCGCCACAGTGATCCCATACTTCTTTGGCATTTGCCCCAGTCAGGTATCCATCGTAATGAAAGTAGCGGCGCAGCTCCAGATGACTCCAATGATAAAGGGGATTGCCCGGAGCCCGTTCCAGAGCGCTGGCCCAGGTCTGGAATTTCTCAAACGGCTCGGCTTCTCCGGTCACCAGCCGTTCCTCCGCCCCGTTGGCCCGCATGAGCCGCCATTTATAATGATCCCCTTCCAGCCAAAGCTGAGTCAGATCATGAAAGACCCGGTTCTCGGCAATCTCCCGGGGACTGACGTGACAGTGGTAATCCAGGATGGGCAGCTGCTTGGCTACCTCGTGGTACAGCGACTTGGCTGTATCGGTGGTCAGCAGAAAATCTTCGTCCAAAAAGGGCTTCACCATGCTCATATCGTTCCCTCCCACTATTTCAGTTCGGGCTGATATTCGTCTAATATATCTCTGATATATTTTACGTTTTGAAGATATCACAGTTTATTTGACCTGTCAACCCATAAACCGACGATTCTGCCAAAGAAATTCATTTTCATTTTCCCCTTCTTGTGATAATATGACAACAACCTATTTTAAAAATGTCCCTAAATTGCTCACTAAAGCCCAGATCTTCCCCTCCTTTTCCCCAAAATAATGTGCCCCTTCTCATTCCAAAACTATTCTCCACCCACTTGACGCTCCCCTTCAAGGCTGGTATACTGCAAGCGTATGATATATTACATGAATGTACAGTTGATATATCAGTTGAGAAATTCTGATATGTCGTTGCGGAAGGAAGTTGCCTATGGCACCTATCAATAGCAAACGGGAGACCAGTCTGTCCAAGCTGGCGTATGATCAGATCAAGTCCATGATCCTGCAAAAAGATCTCGCTCCCGGCCAATTTGTCAATGAGTCTCAGCTGCAGGAATCCCTGGGGCTGGGCCGTACACCGGTACGGGAAGCTATTCTGGCACTGGCTCAGGACAATCTGGTACAGATCCATCCCCGCAAAGGCATCGAAATCACCCGCCCAACGCCCAAGAGCATCCATGATATTTTTGAAATCCGTTCCCTCCTGGAGCCCATGATCCTCCGGCAATGTTTTTATCAGGTGGACCTCCAGTGGGCTACCGACATGCGGACCTTGCTGTTGGAGCATCAGAACGATGAGGCGGGGCAGGCTGGACAGACCGCCTCCCCCCTCATTGATCTGGACAACCAGTTCCATCTGGCGCTGGTGGACACCCTTCACAATCAGTATGCCTCCCAGCTGATGCGCAGCCTGGTAGACTATCTGAACCTGATTCGCATTACCGCATGGCGGCCCTTGCGCTATCAGGTAAGTAATCAGGAGCACATCGCCATTCTGGACGCCATCCTTCAGCAACAGCAGGAGACTGCCTGCCAACTGCTCACCGAGCATATCCAACTCTCCTATCAGGAGGCAATCAACACCATGATGCACTCCTCACTCTGACGCAGAAAACCACTGCGTACGCCGCGCCAAAAGTGCAGCTTGACCGCAGATGATGGTGCATCGCCACCGCCGGAATGGTGCACCCATTCCGCGGAAATGGTGCATGGCGGCCGCGGGCGTGGTGCAGCGGGCCGCCATGCGTGAAATTATTCCGGAATGCCCTTGCGCTTGCGCATGGACTCGCCCTCGATCTGGATGGTATAGGCGTTGTAGACGATTCGGTCACAGATAGCGTCGGCCAGGGTGGGATCATATAGGTTCTCGTGCCACTCGCTGGTATCATACTGGGAGCAGAAGATGGTGGAGGCCACCTTGTTCCGAGCCTCTACCAGTTCCAGCACATCCCGGGCCTCCGCCTCCTTGAGGGGGTAGAGCAGCCATTCATCCAGGATGAGCAGCTTCTCTTTCCTGAGTTTTTTCATATAGTCCCGGTAAGTGCCGTTAGCCCGGGCCACAGAGATTTCCACCAGCAGATCCGGCAGACGGATATACCGCACGGAATAAAAGCTGCGGCTGGCGGCCATGCCAAGGGCGCAGGCCAGATAGGTTTTTCCAGCTCCAGTGGCTCCCAGAATGATGACATTATGTGCTTCCTGAAGGTAGGCACAGGAGGACAGACGCAGGATCTGCTCCCGGTCCAGCTTTCGTTCCGGATGGTACTCAATATTCTCGACACAGGCGGCAGGGTCCGCGTAGCCGGCATTGCGGATGAGCCGGGTCAGGCGGTTGCTTTTCCGGGCGCTCCACTGCGCATCTACCAGCATGGCAAAGCGGTCCTCAAAGGATACCGCCTGGAACTGTGCATCCTCCAGTTGGGCGGAGAAAGCCTCCGCCATGACGCTCAGACGCATTTCATGCAATTTCCGTACCGTTTCATTGCTCAGCATGGTTACTCCCCCCTCTTGTAGTAGCCGGCGCCTCTGGTAAATTTATGGGCTTTGGGTGCCTCTTCCTGGGCTGGGGGCTCTACAGGCAGCCTATCCTGTCCCGATTTCAGGATGGTCTGGACGCTTTTCAGGCTGGGGGAAGTGGTGTAGGAGAGGGCTTTCCGGCAGGCACTCTCCAGCCGCTGAGCGGAATAGCGGTCTGCCAGTTTCAGCAGGGCCATACAGGACTTGTAGCCCTGCTGCTCCACCTTGTGGGCGGAGAGAAAGAGCCGTACCACGGCAGCGGTGTGCTGGCCGATCTGCTCTGCCCAGCGGACAAAACGCTCTCCTTTCCATTGCAGGTAGGCCTGGTGGTCCGGCGGCATATGGTCCTCCACCGTGCTATACTGGTTGGGGCGGCCATGGAGACGCAGGTGAGAGGCAATCCGGGTTCCGGCAAAGAAGATCTCCACGGTAGTCCGGGTGAGCCGTACATCTACCTGCTGCTTGATATACTCATACGGCACGGAATAATTCATGCGCTCCACGCTGATATGGTAGTTATATTGGACGGTAGCTACCTTCCAGACTGCCAACTCAAACGGTGCAGCCGGAAGAGGTAGCAGGAACAATTTCTCCTCTGCAAAACAAGCTGCCCGGCTGCTCTCCCGTTTCTGGAAGGGCTTGTGGTTGAAGTCTTCCAGTTTCTCATGGATTGCTTCATTTAGTTCCATAAGGGACAGAAACTGGCGGTTACGCAGGGCAGCCAGGATCCAGGTGGAGACTACGCCAACGGAGCCCTCCACGAAGGCCTTGTCCTTGGGACTGCGGGGCCGGGCTGGGAGGATGGCGGTGCCGTAGTGCTCTGCCATCTCCTGGTAGGATTTGTTGAGCACCGTTTCGGTTTTGGAGTTTTTGAGCACACCGGTCTTGAGGTTGTCCGGCGTGAGGATGCGGGTGACGCCGCCGAAATACCGGTAGGCGTTGACATGGCCGGTGATCCAGGCCTCCTGCTGCATGTCCAGGAAGGCTTCTGTGTAGGCGTAGCCGCTGTAGGGCAGCACCGCTACAAACAGGTAGGCGTCCAGCCGTTCCCCGGTGTCTGTGTCCACCAGAGCTGCCGTCTGACCGGCCCAGTCCACCTGCATGGTCTCGCCGGGCTTGTGTTCCAGGTGCATAGTAGCTTTTGTTTTGTGGACGTAGTCTACGTAATACTTGTTGAACTGGGTGGATTTGTAGGGCAGCTCGCCGCTTTGACGGCACTGCTCGCAGTATTCCACCCACAGCAGACTCAGCGTGACGCCGCTCTTCTGCATCTCACGGTGTACCCACTCGTAGTCTGGCATCTTGTACTGCTGGCCCGGCGCAGTGGACGGATACAATTTCCTGGCAACTTCTTCTGGGCTGCAGTTCTTGATCTTATCCCAGAAAAGCTCCTGTTCTGCGGCCCGCTGAAGGGCTGCTATGACTGTGCTGCGCGCACAGCTGCAGCTTTCCGCAATGCGGGTGTTGTTGATCCCAAGGCTGTGAAGCCGGAGGATCTCTTTGTAGTTGGGCATGAAATTTCCTCCTGTATCATGGATTACATCTTGCGATGCGCCTCCATTATACAGGGGTGTCTGACCGGCGGTGGGGGTGTCTGATTTGAGCGGTTAGGGTGTCTGACTCGGGCAGTTAAGGTGTCCGTCCGGGGGCGGCGTATTCAAGATGGACAGTGGATTTAATTCAGTGGTTACAAAAATGGTATCAGCAGAACTGCAATCATGTATGGGAAAATTTTTGCGGAATTGAAATCGGAACATTGGACAATCCAGGATGGTATGTTCACATCAATTTAGAGGCAACGCCATTTGAAGGTTTAGTGATGAAAGAACTGCGAAGAGAGAATGGAGAAAACGATTGGTTAGTATGTAAAATATCTGATCATGTCTTTGAAGGTGTGGGGGACAGTTTCAAATTGAAAGAGATTTTAGAGACATTTAGAAACCTGATAGAAAAACAAGAGGAGCAAAAAACAACGATTTAACACGGCGGGCATTAAAAGCGGAAGAAGAACAATTCCGTTAAATCAAGCACAGGCTTTAAGGGGGGATGGGTGATGACAAAAAAGGGAGAAAGGCGACTCGTGATATTTTTGTGCGCGGCGGCGGTTATTCTTGTGGCGGCGGGGATCGTTCGGGCCAAGCTGCACCCGCCCCGTCCGCTCCATGAGCAGATCGCAGATTATATGTACCATTCCCGCACAGACCCAAAGCTGGAATACCTCATTGAGAAATATGGTGATGAATTTATTGCGACAGAGTATGGAAGTATTCAATCCACACGATTTCCGGGGCTTCAAGTTCATCTGGAGTGGTCAGAACAAGACCAAACATATAAAGATACCTATATCGTATATATTCGGCAAGCGGAATTGGAGGATCTACTAAGTACCGCACTCAACGATATTTATAGTCAATATAAAATTTATATTCTTCCTTATGGCTTGTGTCCAAACGATTATAACGAAAATACAACAGCTATTGAATTACTAAAGTGTTCAGACACAGCCCTTCCATTGGTACAATTATGGATCTATACTACTGATGAAGTGAATGACAGGGATATTAGCTGCGAAATGCTTCAACGGAAAATGCAGGAATTAGGGTACTTTTTTCGTGAAAAATTCTACCGATTTTCTGATTATCTTGGCACCACTTCGCAAATGTCGGAATTGCTTGGAATATCAAGCATTTCCGGCATTTTGCGTTTCGGAAGATACCCCGCATATCATGGCATATCGGAGCCTCATTTGGCGGTCAAAAGTAGTAAAACCGTAGTAGAAACGGCGGCTTACTACTACGCCGCCAGCCTGTCCATCGCCGCCTTTGCGGAGGCGTAATCCGCATGAGCGTAATAGTTCAGCGTCATGGTGATATTGGAATGTCCCATGATGTACTGCAGGTCTTTGGGGTTCATCCCAGCGTGGGCGAGGCGGGTGCAGAATGTATGGCGCATGGTATGGGGCGTGATGTTCGGCAGGGCCTCATCAGGCTTGTGGTGCTTGTTGTACTTCCTGACAAGCCCCTGGAACATGCTCTCGTAGCAGGACGCCGTTTTGGGAAGGCCGCTTTGGTTGAGGAACAGGAAGTTGGTGTAACCCCCGATATTGACCGGGGCGGCCTTGCCCCTGTTCTTCACAGCCCGCTTCAATGCCTGGTAGACCTTCTCGCTCATGGGGATCTGCCGCACGCCGTTCTTGGTCTTGGGCGCGTCCACATAGTAGCCGAGCTCGCTGTCCCGCAGAAGCTGGTGGTCCACATCGATCCGGCGGTTCTCAAAATCCAGATCCACCGTCAGGCCGCACAACTCGGAGACGCGGAGGCCGGTCCCCAGCAGAACGATGATCTCATCGCAATACTTCCGGTAGACCGGATCGCTGCCGGCGAAGGCCAGGAGGCGGTCCTCCTGTTCCTGGGTCAGCGCGACTTTTTCCTCCGTGTCATCCTCCAGGACCGTGTCCATAGCGAAGTTGAACGGGTTTTTTCGGATGCAGTCATCCTCAATCGCCGTGTAAAAGGCCGCTTTCAAAGACCGTTTCCAGTTGTTGATGGTCTTGTAGGCATAGCCCTTCTCGCTCATCCTGATGGCCCATTCCTTGGCGTCCGAGAGCTTCACCGTGTCAATGCTTCGGGAGCCCAGGGGGTCGCTTTTCAGAACGGACATCAGGTATTCCCGGCCCTTCTCGGTGCTCCGCTTGACATTCTTCCGATGGCTGTTCTGCCGGGCGTAAAGCTGGCAGACCGTCATCTTCTTGCCGATGGTGTCGATCCCATCGTTCAGGTCTCGCAGGATCTCCTTGACCTTCTCACGGAGCGAGATGTCATCCCGCTTGCCCGTGGGGGTCTTGTCGGTGGGGACCAGTTTCCAGGCATACACGAATTGAGTCTTTCCGCAGGCGTCCGTGTACTTGTAAGCGTATCTTCCGTCTTTTCTCTGGCTCTCTCCAGTTCTTAAAATTCGACCTTTGCTATCGCGTCTTTTCTCTGACATGATGTAAAGCTCCCTTCCATCGCTGGAATGAGCCTCGATACGCTATACATATTATACCGCGCCCTGGGCCCATTGTCAGCCGGCTTCGTCAAATAACCTCCAGCTCGTCGATGACTTTCTCAAACTGCTTGCGCTTGATCTGGAGGCGGTTGCCGTTCATAATGAGCCAGTTGGCGTCAGGGTTTTCCTCGGCTAACCTGCGGAGCTTCTTCTCCCCAATGCGAAAATATCTGGACGCCTCCTCAATGGAAAGCGTGTATTTTTGCCAGATAGGAATATCGTTCGTGTTCAAATACAACACCTCCT
>ERZ1643246.630-NODE-630-length-44074-cov-45.394784_pt1 | contig 44074 bp, 43 predicted proteins | sample MGYA00579265_ERZ1643246 | MGnify/ENA primary metagenome ERZ1643246 (study PRJEB29033, sample SAMEA4952261) | chicken gut metagenome | biome: Broiler Chicken; feature: Gastrointestinal Tract; material: Caecum | place: Ireland | collected 2018 | study: Broiler... | reverse complement strand
CTGTTGTTATGATGGCTGCCGGTATCGTGCTCGCGGTAAAGGAAGGAAAATAGAAAGCCGGACATATTGTTAAAAATTATATCAGATGTATCCAGCGGAATCTGTGCTATAATCAAAATATGGGGCGCAGCCATATCAGAGGACAGTGGAGCGATTCGCCCTGCTGCAGCAGAAAAGACAGGAGGAATGAAAAATGCGAAAAAACCTTGGAGCAAACCCTTATGTATATCCCCAGCCGGTGCTCATCGTGGCAACTTACGGAGAGGACGGGACAGCAGACGCCATGAATGTGGCTTACGGCGGAATCGTGAATTCGAACCGGATCCAGATCAACATCGGTGTGCGGCACAAAACTTCAGATAATATCAAGCTGAGGAACGCGTTTACCGTCGGTATTGCAGATGAGAAAAATCTCGTGGCAGCAGATTATGTGGGAATCGTATCCGGGCATGATGTGCCGGATAAGCTGGAAAGATCGGGATTTCATACTGTGAAGAGTGAGTTCGTGGACGCGCCGGTGATCGAGGAACTGCCGATTACGCTGGAGTGCAGGGTGGAAGAGATCAACCAGTACGATAAGACGCTTCGGATCGTGGCGGAGATCGTAAATGTGAGCGCAGATGAGGCAATCCTGAATGAGGATGGAAAGATCGATCCGGAGAAGCTGAACGCGATTTCCTATGACCCGGCAAACCATACCTATCTGCGAGTGGGCGGAAAGGCAGGGACAGCGTTCTCTGACGGGAATCAGCTGAAATAGAACATAGAAAGCAGAAGGCGCCCTTTTGTACCAGATGCGCAGCGGCCTGGTATAAAAAGAGCGCCTGTTTTCATATTAATCAGTAATTTTCTGCTTTTCTCTCAGTTCCAGAGTCCGGCGGATGATCTCCTTCACAGCCTCAGCTCCGATACTTGTGTCAATTGTGAGGTCATAGTTCTTGGAATGTCCCCAAATCCGCCTTGTATAGTAGTGGTAGTTATCCGAACGCCTGCGGTCCATCCTGCGCACTTTCTGGCGGGCGTCCTCTTCGGACAGATTTTCTGTATCCATGATCCGCTTTACCCGGTAATCTTCCGGCGCGTGGAGATAGACCTTCAGGCAGTTGGGCCGTTCCCGAAGAAAATAGTCCGCGCATCTGCCGAGGATGACACAGTTCTCCTGATCGGCGAGACTGCGGATGACTTTCCCTTCCGATTCGAAGATCGCGTCCCTGGGAGCTTCCTGTGTATCGGAGTAGATATACATCTGGCTTACCAGGTCGTAGAGGAAACTGTTCGTCATATTCTCTTCGTGCTCCTGTACGAATTTCGGCGTGTACCCTGTGGAGCCGGCGGTCATCTGTATGATCTCATTGTCGTAGAAGGCGAATCCCAGCTTCCCGGCAAGCTCTTTCCCGATGTCGTGCCCGCCGCTTCCGCACTGGCGCCCGATTACGATGACCGTGTGCGGCGCCGCAGCGTCCGCTGAAACGGAATCGCCGGCAGAAACCGCGCCAGTCTGCTCTTTGCCGCTTTTCCCGTTCCGGAAGAGAAGCGGCTCGAGAAAGGAGAGCCGCCGTCCGAACAGGCGGGCGATGAAACCGACAAGCAGAGCAGCGATAATGGTTCCTTCTCTGACGCCGTCCAGACGATGGGCAAAGAGCAGGGAAAGGACCGCTGCAATGACGGTCAGCGACACGTCAAAAGCGACCTTTGTGGAGCCGAACTCTGTCTTCCATGTAGAAGATACTGCGCGGACAAACGACTCGCCGGGCAGCATCGCCACATTGGCAAGGACTTCCGTGTATACGCCGAATCCCAGGATCACGCACCCGATCAGCAGGTAGACCACGGATGAAAGATAGGTCTGCGGATTTACAAAAAAGAGCATGACCATGGTCAGGTCAATGAAATATCCGAACAGGATGGAAATCGGGATCTGCAGCAGATGTTCTGTTTTAAAGTTTCTCCGCAGGATGATGAGCTGGATCAGGATCAGCAGAAGACTGAACGCGATCGTGAACTGTCCCAATGTAAATGGAAAATTCAGGCTGAGAACATAAGGAATCGATGAGATCGGGGATGTTCCCAGATTTGCCTTTGTGATCAGGCTGACGCCCAGTGAATTGATGAAAAGTCCGATAAGAAATACAATGTAACGCTTTAGTTTTTCCATATTTTAATCAATCCTCCCTCGAAATAACAGACGGCGCGCCAGGCGGACCGTCCGTTGATCTGTTGTCTTGTTTTGTGTCAAATAAGGCTTTGCTTCCGAAATGTCAGAGACATGTACTGAGATGTTCTAAGATGAGATGTTCTCATAGACCTGATGCATCAGGCGCATCAGTGTTTCACAGTCTGTTTTTGACATACCCCGGAATGCTTCTTCTTCTATTGCGGAGAATGCTTCCGTCACCAGTTTGACCTGTTCCTGCCCTTTCTCTGTAAGAAAAACATATAGGCTGCGGCGGTTGCCGTTCAGCATGCGCCGTTCCACAAGCCCGGCTTCCTCCATGCGGTTCAGGAGTGTGGTGAGCGTGCCCGGCTCGATGTGGCATCCCCGGGCAATGTCTTTTTGTCCGGCACCGTCGTGATCCTTCAGGTAGTCGAGGATCTTCGGCTGCCCTATGGTCAGTCCGGTATCTTTCAGACGGGAGAGAAGCTCCTTATGGAACATGGACTGCTCCGCCATGATCAGATAATGAAATGAATGGGACATAGTGTCATCTCCTTTACGGCAGTGTTCCCGGCGGCAGAGCGCAGATTACGCGTTTCACTTGCACTCACGGATAGGAAACTGCATCTTACATGCTGGCATGACACTGCATTTTTCCATGAGTACTGAGGAACGGTAACGACTACCGCGGGCTTCAAAATGCACCTCAATAAAATTTGAATGCAAATAGTTTGAATCCAAACAATAAGATTATAGGAGCCGCGGAGAAAATTGTCAAGAAATATTCCGATGAAAACCGGTGACATCCGATGCCGTGTCTGGCATAATGGGGGCAAGGGGATGAATTAAATTATGAGTGAGAAAGACAGAAATCAAAAACAAATGCCGCAGGTACTCTCTGTAAATGGAAAAGACTATAGCATCCTGAAACTTCTCGGCAGTGGAAAAGGCGGCTATTCTTATCTCGCTGAGCGGGAAGGAAGTCGAGTAGTAATCAAACAGATCCACCATGAGCCCTGTGACTATTACCAGTTTGGAAACAAGATCGAGGCAGAGATTAGAGATTACGACCGCCTGCAAAGGATTGGCATTCCGCTTCCTGAGGTGATAGATGTCGACAAAGACAATGAACGGATCATTAAAGAATATATAGACGGGGATACGGTTTACGAAATGGTCCTGGAGGACAGACTCCCGGATACCTGCCTAGAGCAGATGAAAGCAATGTACGGCCCGCTTTATGCCGCGAATATAAATATCGACTACTTCCCGACAAATTTTATCCTGCAGGACGGCACGCTGTACTATGTGGATTACGAGTGCAATGAGTATATGGAGGAATGGAATTTTGAAAACTGGGGAGTGAAATACTGGTCCAAAACACCGGAATTCCTTAAATACGCTGAGGAACATATTCATATCGTCAATTTGAAAAACTGGCCGCGGTTAAGCGTGCAGGCAGCGGAATGGTTTCATGAGAAATGGCAGATCCCTCTGGAGGAATACAGATTCAGCATAGAAGCCTCTGTAAATGGGGAAAACCCTGTGCCGCAGTGGTATGTGGCAGTGAAAGGAGAGCGGATCATAGGCGGCCTGTGCAGGATGTATGTCCACAGGGAAAAAGGAAGAAAATAAGTGACGAATACACAGAGCGATAGCAGAAAATAACCTGGAGGCCGAAAGCAGCATGAGAAAAATCATACTATATATAGCCATGAGTCTGGACGGATATATTGCGGATGAAAACGGCGGAGTGGACTGGCTGTCAGGTCAGGATCCCGAAGACAAAAGCGAGAGCTCTTATCCCGAGTTTGTCCAAAGTATCGATACAGTCATCATGGGATGGGAGACATATCATCAGGTGATAACAGAACTTTCCCCGAGCGAATGGGTTTATGAAGAGCTGATGACTTATGTGATCACGCACCGTGAAGAAGCGTCTTCTGAGAAAATCAGATTTATCCATGAATCTCCTTCCGATCTGATCCGGAATCTGAAAGAAATGGACGGAAAAGACATCTGGATCTGCGGAGGTGCGAGTATTGCCTGGCAGCTGATGCGGGATGGTCTGATCGACAGGTTCTATATCTCGGTCATTCCTGTTCTCCTGGGGGCAGGCGTCAGGCTGTTCGCAGAACTTCCGGAGAAAATGGGGTTAAGGCTTGTGGAGACAAAAAGTTATAACGGGATTGTGGAACTGAGATATGAAAAGCGTTAAAATGTAAATGGAAATATAATATAATCACTGCAGGGTGCAGGGGGAAAACAGTGGAGGGGACAAATGGAAATAGATCTTAGTAAATTCAAATGGACAAGAGAACCGGAAAGCTGCGTCATTCATGACGGAGTAATAGAAATCGTGACAAAGCCTCACACAGACTTGTGGCAGAGGACCTACTATCATTTTCGCAATGACAATGCACCGGTATTTCAGATAGAGACAGGGGAAAGGTATTTCAGCTTTATTGTAAAGACAGATTTCCGGGAAAGCCATCACAGGTTTGACCAGTGCGGAATCGTGATGTATCTGGACAGCGAGAACTGGCTGAAGGGATCAGTGGAATATGAGAATGAAGAGTATCAGCATTTGGGCAGCGTTGTTGCGAATCAGGGCTATTCAGACTGGGCGACTACAGTGATAGACGCCTCGGTAAAATCAATGTGGTACCGTTTCAGCCGGAGAGAGGATGACTACTGCATTGAATGCTCTTCAGACGGGATCCGCTTTCAGCAGATGAGGATCTGCCACATGCAGAAAGGAGACGGGAAGATTCGATTCGGCATCTACGCTTGTTCGCCGGAGGATTCTTCATTTAAGGCGGTATTTTCCGATATGAAATTGACAGAGTGCCAGTGGAAGGCGCATGACGGGCAGCAGCCGGATGAGTAAATATATCAAAAGGAGATACATAGATGATCATCGAAGGAAATCAGAAAGAACTTGACGCAATGAAAGAATTTCACAAAGGAAACCGGCAGGAGGGGCTGAGACTGCAGGAGGAATTCGCGGCAGAATTCCGCGAGGAATATAAAGATAAGGATCACTGCCCCTGTAAGAAAGCATGCCGGTATCACGGCAACTGCAAGGAGTGCGTGGCGATCCACAGGGCACATCAGGAGCATGTCCCAAACTGTATGAGACCTCTTCTCAACAAGAAGATCAAGCTTCTGTCCGAGCTGACAGAGCATTCCATCGCCAGCGAGATCGAACCGCCGAAAGAGGTGCTTCGGAAAGAATTTCAATAAGAGAATCAGGAGCAGGAGGTTTCAGACTTATGAAAAAAGTATTATTAGTATCAATGACACATAATGTAACGGATCTGGTGAAGGCGGCAGAGCCTGATCTGAAAGGCAGGACTGTGACGTACATCCCGACTGCGGCGATCGCAGAAGAGATCGAGGGAATGGCGGAAGAGGAGACGAGGATGCTGGAAGATCTGGGGCTGACTGTTGATGAACTGGAGGTATCTACCGCTTCCAGGGAAACCGTCAGGGAAAAACTGATGAAGAATGACATGATCTTTGTCGGAGGGGGGAATACATTTTTTCTTCTCCAGGAACTGAAGCGGTCAGGAGCGGATCAGATCATTGCTCAGGAAGTAGAAAAAGGGAAGTTCTATATAGGAGAGTCAGCAGGAGCTATTGCCGCGTGCCCTGACATTGGATATTCCGCAGTGATGGATGTACCTGATAAAGCGCCGGGGCTGACAGACTATACCGGGATGGGGTTGGTGGATTTCTATGTAGTTCCTCACCTGGGGCATCCGGAAATGGGGCCAGGGGCGGAAATGATCATTGAAAAGTATTCATCAGAACTGGATTTAAAGGGTATCAATGATTATCAGGCTATACTGGTCGAAGGAGACCGGGTGAGCATACTGCCTGAATCGTGCCCGGCGGAATGAACTCTGACCGCGCACATACAGAAGGAACGGCGGATGGGTTCAGAGGAAACCGGGGAAAGAAGGAGGCGGACAGCAGAAACTGACATGAAGATCAGAAAAGTAGACACAGATAAAAAAGAATACCTGCCCCTGCTTCTGCTGGCAGATGAGCAGGAGGATATGATCGACCGGTATCTTGACCGGGGAGAACTGTATGTCCTTGAGGATAACGGTGTGAAGGCAGTGTGCGTTGTGACTGACGAGGGAAACGGGATCCTGGAAATCAAAAATCTGGCGGTCAGCCCGGAATTCCATGGAAAAGGGTACGGCAGACGCATGATCCGATTTGTAGCAGGTTCCTACAGAGCTCGCTTTAAGGTTCTGTATGTGGGCACAGGGGACAGTCCTGCAACAGTGCCGTTTTATGAGAAATGCGGTTTCCGCAGGTCACATGTGGTCCGGAATTTCTTCACAGAGAATTACGATCACCCCATCTATGAGTGCGGCAGACAGCTTGTGGATATGGTTTATCTGAAAATGGAGCTGCAGGAGGCAGAAATGAAAATAGAAAAAATAGATCACGATTTTTCAGTGTGCAGGGTGGAAGACTATTCTCAGACTGATCTGGGGAGTGAATACTGCTTCATTGGTAAGACGGATGAAGAGTGCTCACTCGTATGTATTACAGATGACATGCCTGGAAATGTGACCGACCACGATGACGGATGGAAGGCATTCCGGATCCAGGGAACGCTGGATTTTTCGCTGGTCGGGATACTTGCGAAGCTTTCCGCTCTGATGGCGGAAAATGGAATAGGGATCTTTGCGGTATCTACTTACAATACGGATTATATTTTGACAAAGAAAGAGAACTTTGAGAAAGCGATGGAAGTACTTGAACTTGCCGGATATGAGATTTCCTGAGGGAAAATGAACAGGAAGAGGGAACTCTGCACTATGTGGCAGCAGTCCCCTCTTGTCTTTATTCCAGGATCTCCTGCACCTGTTCTAAAGGAAGATCACATTTTTCTGCAATCTCCTCAGCTGAACTGCCCTGCGCAGACAGCTTGAAAATAAGTTTTGCGAGATGGATGCCCTCGGCTCTGCCGCGCTCTATACCGCGCTCCATGCCGCGTTCATTTTCTTCTTTCAGCTCTTCAGCAAAGAGTTCTTTTAACGCATCGCACATTTTTCACTCGACCTCCATTTCTGTCCAGTTTGCCCGCGTGATCAGATCCATCCGGAGATTCTTCAGCCAGAAGTTTTCTTCCTGAGTCAATTCTCGAGTGAGCAGGAGCTGTATGGGAATCGCATCTCCGGTCAGGTAATAGATTCCCTTATCTTGGCTTTCCACGTGTATTCCGCGGACTTTCAAGAGATGATTCAGCATTTCACGCGGGTAACGGCTGCAGGCAAAAGTGATCGTCAGTTCCTCCGGATCGATTTCTTTTACCCTGTCAGTATTGGATTGATAAAAGCAGGGGGCCATTGTAACTTTCTTTTCTCCATTTATCTCCTTTTTAGTATATCTAATTCGTTTTCGGGGTGCAACAATATCAGAAAATTTTATGGATATCAATGGAATCTCCTCCTTTTTCGGCACTTTTTAAAAATGTTTTGATTCGATGGTAATAAACGTTGAAATTGCTCGACTTTAGAGCGGAAAGTATATTTTGGGACGGCTGATCAGGGTGACAGCCCTGCCGTCCGGGACAATTTCCAGATTGTGCATATATCTGCCTGGAAAGAGTAAAGATAGGATAACATAAGCAGGATGAAAGAATAAGGGAGCCTTAGCTGAACCTTTGCTTTACGGATACCGGGCGCCATGCTAAGATAGAAAAGGAAAAGCAAAGATAAAACACAGGGGCAGATGATGTCCCTTGTAAAAAATGAGATCAGAGGCTGTCTGGGATGCAATGCATGTCGTTATGGAAAGCCATGCATTCAAAATGATTCATTTAATGAGCTGGTTCCTAAAATTAAAGAAGCAGACTGTATAGTTTTTGCTTCGCCGCTTTATTTCTGCACATTTGAACATGCTGCTGCATATTACCGGTTTATATTTATAAATTATATTGGGTTTTATGACCGCGGGGATGCTTCTTGCAGGCGGCTGCGGGCATACGGATGGAAAGACGCAGATTGATAAAACAAACCATCTGAAAGAGGCATATGAATTTGGGAAAAATATTTATCCGGACAAATAAATATATATCGTTTTATTTTGGATAATGCCACTGATATATAAAGAATTGAAATATTCGAAATTATTATCTTGAAAGGAAGGTTATGTATGTATTCAATCTGCGGAACAGACTGCTGTGAAAACTGCAGCAGAAAAGAAGAATGCGGAGGCTGTGCAGAAACAAAAGGACATCCTTTCGGCGGGACCTGTACTGCCGCCGAATACATAAAAAGAGAAGGGTTTGACGTTTTTGGGAAATTTAAAGAAAAGCTGGTTCAGGAATTCAATTCTCTGGGGATTAAAGATCTTAAGGTGAACGACCTGAATCTGCTAAACGGCTTCTATGTCAATCTGGAGTATCATCTTCCAAACGGGCATTCCGTAAAGCTGCTTGAGGACAATAAAGTATACATGGGGAATCAGATACAGATCCCGGGAACCAGCAGATGTTATGGGATCGTGGCAGATGAAGAATACCTCCTTGTATGCGAATATGGCTGCGATGGCACTGACCCGCAGATTGTTGTATATAAGAGGCGCGAGAAACTTTCATAGGAATGCGGAGAAGAGCAAATACGCGGGAAAACCCGATGTCAAAGGTCTTTGACAGCCTAAAAACCGGTAAAAAACGGGGGATGTCAAGGACCTTTGATAGACCACATCTTTCGGGGTGGATTAAAATTTGAATTGCAGGGAGATAGGAAATGGAACTGGGAACACAGATCAGAAAATATCGGAATGAAAGGACGTTGTCTCAGGAGGCGCTGGCGGAAAAGGTCTATGTGTCACGGCAGACGGTTTCCAACTGGGAGAATGACAAAAGTTATCCGGATGTGAACAGTCTTGTGCTGCTCAGTGAAGTTTTTGAAATTTCTTTAGATCAATTAATCAAAGTTGAAGAAAAAGCTGAAAGAAATGAAGAAAGACCCGTTGAACAAACAGCTCGCAAATATGATAGATTACGTCAGTGATATGGCAGTCGTTATGGCAGCAGTAGTGGTCACGGCTATAAACTGAGGCAGTTATGCGGAAACAACCAATATAAAAGACGAGGGAAAAGACATGAGATTTATTATTGAACATCTGGAGAAACATTTTGATAAGAAGGAAGTACTGAAAGATATTGATTTTACTTTTGAAGAGGGAAAGATCTACGGGCTCCTGGGGCGCAACGGCGCGGGTAAGACTACGCTGTTTAACTGTATCAACCGGGATATCAAGGCAGACGGCGGGACCTTCTTCCTGGAAGAAGACGGAACACGCAGGGAAGTGGAGCCGGAGGATATCGGGTATGTGCTGTCAATGCCGGCTGTGCCGGAGTTCCTGACCGGGCGGGAGTTTCTGAAGTTCTTTCTGGATATTAACTCAGATTCTATCCGGGAACCGAAGAGCATTGATGAGTATTTTGACTTTATGAGCATTGAGCCGGAGGACCGGGACAAACTGATGAAAGATTATTCCCACGGAATGAAAAATAAGATGCAGATGCTGGTCAATATCATTGCGGAGCCGAAGATCCTTCTGCTCGACGAGCCTCTGACTTCTCTTGACGTGGTCGTGGCGGAAGAGATGAAACAGCTTCTCCGCTCCCTGAAAGACGGGCGGATCACTATTTTCTCCACCCATATCATGGACCTTGCGCTGGATCTGTGTGATGTGATCGTGCTGCTCAGCCACGGGGAGCTGGAAGTAGTGGAAAAGTCTAATCTGGACAGCAGGGAATTTAAGGAGAAGATCATTGCGGCTCTGAGGGAGGAAGATCATGTATAAAACATTACGCCTTTCTTTTTCACTTAAAAATACATACCGGGTAAACAGTATCCTGTTTGCTCTCAAGCAGATCCCTTTGATCAAGAGGATTCTGCCGGATGCGCTCTACGGAGTGAGAGGGCTGAAGATCTTTGCAAATATCATTTCTATTATATGGGAAGTTATTGTAGTCTTTCTTGGGAAATTTTTATATTTCATCACCATGGTCTGCGGGATTGGAATCCTGTATAAAAACGTCCCGGCGGATCAGGCGTTCCTTCACATCCTGCTTTTTCTGACAGTCATCGGAGCGTACATGAATACCAGTATGTTCAATCCCTCCCGGGATAAATATTACGCCATGATCCAGCTTCGCATGAATGCACGGGAATATACGCTGGTCAACTATGGATATATGATATTGAAGGTGATCGTGGGCTTTCTGCCATTCTCAATTCTATTCGGAATGCAGAGAGAGGTGCCGCTCTGGTTCTGCATCCTGATCCCGTTTTCTGTGGCGGGACTCAAGATGGCAGTAGCCGCGTATTCCCTGTGGGATTACGAGAGAAGTGGTTTTGTCTACAATGAAAACAAGATCAAGAAACATCTCTGGATATTTGCAGCAGTCCTGCTGGCGTTTGCCTATGCCCTGCCTGCCGCGGGGATCGTCCTCCCTTCTGCTGTGTCCATGGGTGTGATGGGGCTGTTCATCCTGGCGGGGATCCTCAGCGTCCGGAAGATCATAGCGTTTGGACATTACCGGGAAGTCAATCAGGAGCTGCTCGCCCAGGTTGTCAACCAGATGGATGCGGTAAAGCAGGTCGCAAGAACAGTGAGCGATAAATCGATCTCCACAGATGCCTCCATCACAAGTAAACGCAGAGGTTTTGAATACTTAAACGATCTCTTTATCAAGCGTCACAGAAAGATTCTCTGGAAATCCACGATCCGCATCGCAGAGATCTGCTTTGTTTTAAGCTGCGCGGCAGTCATCGCTCTGACGATGGTGCCGGAGGCCCAAAAAGACATTAATGAACTTATCATGACCTGGCTTCCGTATTTTACATTTATTATGTATGCGATCAACCGGGGAACGGGCTTTACAAAGGCGCTGTTTATGAACTGCGACCACAGTCTGCTGACCTATTCTTTTTATAAGCAGCCCCGCTTTATATTAAAATTATTCCGGATCCGGCTGCGGGAGATCATGAAGATAAACGCCCTCCCTGCCGTTGTGATCGGAGCCGGACTGTGCGCGATCCTGTATGTTTCCGGCGGAACGGAGAATCTGCTGAATTATGTGGTACTGTTTGTGTCGATCCTCTGCATGAGCCTGTTTTTCTCCATCCATTACCTGACAATCTATTATCTGCTTCAGCCATATAATGCCGGAACAGAGATGAAAAGCGGTATGTATCAGGTCATTCTCTCTGTTACCTATCTGGTCTGCTTCTTCCTGATGCAGGTCAGGATGCCGATCCTGGTATTCGGCATTGCCTGTATTGCATTCTGTGTGGTCTATTCTATTGCGGCATGCATTCTTGTGTACCGGTTTGCGCCGAAGACATTCAGGCTGAGAACCTAAGAGAAAAAGTGCGAACAGTACAAAAAATTGGACAGAGACGACGGAAAATCCTGCCTCTGTCCAATTTTAGATTTTATAGCTCGAAAGGAACTGTCTGCTCTGCATCAGATCCCATACTGTTTATAAAGTTCTTCGCGGTATTCCGGATCTGATGCGATCTTTACGATCAGATCATTTTTATTTTCTTTGCTGAGGAGAAGGATAAGCCGGCTGTAACGGTTGGAAGCGCGTTCCTGCCCAATCAGCTCGCCGCGTTCTAATCCGATTTTTTCGCCCTCCTCGCGTCCCTTTTCCAATGCGTCATTCCATATCATCTGTCCGAGTTTTGTCATTGCAACCGCCTCCTTAATTGATTCTAACTCTGTGTCATCCAGAAATTTTACTGCGAAAATATACAGGATTGCCTCCATTTTCTGAACTTCCTTTTGAGGAAAAGTAGTTTCTGCGTTTCTGAGCACTGCTATGCATTGAAGGATGCGCTCCTTTTGAGTGGAGTGCCCGCCCATGAGCGGGGAGAAGAGCAGAGGAATGATGTCCTCACGGGTCAGAGCTGACGCTGACTTTTTGTCCAGCTGTTTAAGCAGCAGATCCGCATTGATGTCTTTCAGCCGGATCAGTCTTACCCGGTATGTATTGATCCCTTCTGTGATACTGTCCCGAAGCTTCTTTACCCCTGCTGAACAGATAACATAGGTTATCACCGGGGCGTTGTAAATCCTTGCGGTAGAAGCTTCGTATTCCCGGAAGCGTTTCAAATCTTCTTTGGAAATGGAATCACTCTCGAATTCGAAGTGATAATACATGCCGTTTTCCATTTCGTAGAGAAAATCCTCATACATGTGGCGGGTTTCCAGTTCCACCATTTCTGTTGGAACTGCCCGGAGCGCGCGTTCCCTGATCCCAAGCCAGTGGATCAGTTCATCTCCGAAGTAGGCTGCCGCAGATTTGAGCGCCAGGTCTTCGGAATTTGCGGGTCCGTCTTTTCTTCTGTTTTTGTCCAGCAATATGACCTCCGTTTCCGGCGGCACAGGACTGTCTCCATATCATTATAATATCACATCATACAGCAGTCTGCTTTTTCTTTTTGTGAATTTTCAAGTTTTTCATTGGATATCTGTCCGATACGGACGGTGATATTCAGATGGGTGCCGGATGAAATCCATCCGGGATATGAAAGTATTGAATCTGGATCAAATCAGATATGGCGGCAGCGCTGTGTCAGGACTGCTGTCTGTGGGGAAAATGATACCATGTCGGGAAGAGAATAGCAAGAGAACACATGTGCTGAAGCCTTTGCAAGAGGTATGTTATAAAGGGAAAGGGCAGTTGAAGATGCGGAGAGCGGCTGGTATAATTAAGATAAAAATCAGAAGCAGCAAAGTTTGAACTTGTGTTCAAAGAACATGGCCGCGGAGCGCATGGATGTCCCGATGAAATTTGTAAACGCCTGTATGCGGGAATATTTTGACAGGAAGTGAAGCTGTAGAAAATGAGAGGAAGTGTAAGTATGTTCCATCTGATGCCGATCAAGCTGTGGAGAAATGTTTCGAGCATAATGGTCCTGGCTGCATTTCTTGCAGCAATGGCAGGGACGTTTTTAGCTGACGGGAGCATTGTTGTACATTGGGGAGAAAACGAGATGCCCAATAACTCGGCGGGGAAATGGATCCTGTGGGCAATGCTGCTTCTTTCTGTCCTGTCAATGTTTTCATACAGCAGCATGATGAAAGAACGTCCGGGATACAATGTGCCCGTCGGCAGAGAGATGGCATGCGCTTTATCAACGGGTATGGTATCTGTATTTTCTCTTGTGGATGTAGTGCTGGCTGTATATAAGTTCTATCCCGTGACAGCTGTTCCGGTGATTGGTACAGCAGCGATTGTCTGCAGTTTGATCTTGTTCGTGGTGACTGCATATATCAGGCAGCATAACAGCGGCCGGACAGGAGAAAAAAAGTAAATGGAGGAGGAAGCATGCTGATTAATTTTAATGAAATAAAAGAAATAACTGTTCCGGGGATGAACGGCGGAACAGGCGAAATGACGGCAAGGATGTACATGAGCGATGAAGGCAAGATCATACCGTGCAGGATACATGCCGGCGGCTCGATCGGCATGCACAGACATGAGACCAGCGATGACATTAATTACATCATTTCCGGAAACGGGGAGGCCATATGCGATGGAAAAGAGGAGAAGCTGACAGCGGGAACCTGCCATATCTGCAGGAAGGGATCCGAACATAGTATCTTTAACACCGGAGCTGAAGATCTGGTCATGCTTACGGTCGTTGTCGAGCGGTAAAGGAGGCAGGCAGAATGAACAGATGCCCCTGGTGTATGTGCAATGATAAAATGATCCGGTATCACGATGAAGAGTGGGGCGTTCCGCTTCACGATGATCAGAAACAGTTTGAGTTTCTGATGATGGAAGTGATGCAGTGCGGTTTGAACTGGAATATGATGATACAGAAGCGGGAGATTTTCCGGGCCTGCTTTGATCATTTTGATTTTGATAAAGTGGCAGAGTACGGGGAAGAGGATGTTGAGCGGATCCTGAATACGGACGGGATGATCCGTTCCAGAAGGAAGATTGAGGCTGTGATACATAATGCCCGCTGTTTTCAGAAGATAAGGGAGGAATTCGGATCTTTCAGCGAATATATCTGGAACTTCACAAAGGGAAAAACCTATCTTTATAATGGACATCAGAGGGGCGAGATACCGGCAAGGAACGGCCTTTCGGATAAGGTGAGCAGGGATCTGAAAAAGAGAGGCATGAAATACATGGGTTCCGTAACCGTTTATTCCCATCTGCAGGCGTGCGGGATCATCAATGACCACCAAGAATCCTGTTTCCGGTATGCGGAGCTTCTGGAGATATCGGATGCGGTTCACAGGAGAAGAGATAAGGAGTAAGAAAAGCTGTGATGGAAAGGAACAGCAAAACAGATGAGTTTTATTTTTGAAAGGGAAGTCTGAGTATGATCAGAAAAATGCAGACAGCAGATATAGACAGAATCGCGGAAATCTGGCTGGATACAAACCTGAAAGCCCACGATTTTATACCGTCGGAATACTGGAAGGGAAATTATGGCGCTGTAAGAGAAATGATTTCTCAGGCGGAAGTGTATGTATATATAGATGAGAACAAAAATGAGATCCAGGGGTTTATCGGACTGGATGAGGAATATATTGCAGGAATTTTCGTCTGGAGTGAGGCGCAGAGCCGGGGGATCGGGAAGTGCCTCCTGGACTGGGCGAAGGAGGAGAAAAGAAAACTGACCTTGAATGTATATGCGCGGAACCCGGGAGCAGTACGGTTTTACCAGCGGGAAGGATTCCGGATCGCGGGGGAAGATACTGATGAGGACACCGGTGAAAAAGAACATCTGATGTGCTGGGAAGCAGAAAAAGATTCGGACAGTATTTGTGACTGAGTGAAAGAAACAGGAATAAGCAGCGAAAGGAATGAAATAAATATGGATTTTCAGGTTATGAGAGCAACAGAGACATGGCAGCAGGCGGGCGCATATTATGCGCGCATTCAGGCGATGGCGAGGCAGCACCACATCACTCTGCGTGAGGAGTTCGACGAACACGATACCCCTGATACAAAATATATTGTAGTACTTGACGATGACTTTCCGGTCGCCACCTGCCGGCTGTACGAGCTTCCGGAGGAGACGGAAGGAGAAGGCGCACCGGTCCGTCCTATGATGTTCGGGCGGATCGTCGTTCTCCCTGAGTACAGGAAGCAGGGGCTTGGCCGGCTTGTGGTCACCGAGGCGGAGAAGTGGGCCCGCGAGCTGGGCTGCAGAAAGGCAGTCCTCGACAGCCGGGATGTGGCGGTCGGTTTCTATGAAAAGCTGGGCTATACGGCAGATTACAGCAGGATCGTGAAAGGGTGGACTTTTGATTGTATTCACATGGAGAAGATGCTGGACGGAGCGGATCAGTGAGCGGTTCTGTGGAGCGGAACGTCTGTGGAAGACCGACTGACCGGGAGAAAGAGCAGTCTTAATAGAATTTTAAAAATTTCTTTGAGAAAATCCATACTTTTGTCTGATATGATTTGCAAAAATTGAAAAGGAGATGGATATGGAAAAGATTTTAACGGTTTTATCAGGAGTTCTGGTCGTGTTTCTCGCGGCTTCGGCAATATATTCATGGCTTACAGGACAGTATCCGGTTTTCAGTCTTGCAGCAGCGGTGATTCTGCTTGTTTTACTGGTCATCCGGGCAGTTTGCAGAAGATCCGGGAGAAAAGGCTGAATTTAAATATGAAATATACATTACAGTAAAATAAAAAGACAAGAAAAATCCACTGTATCGATCTGCTTTTTCGTACAGTGGATTTTCAACTTACTACATCCATGGGACTTACCTCCTTATTTAGTTTTATCTATTTGAAACTATTCTCCTGAATAGTGTTTTCCGATTTCAGATTACCTTCCCATTGGACTATACCTCTTTTCTTTAGAATTTTGGAATTTAGATTAAGTTTTTGGTGGTCCGTCCTCCTTTTCTTTTGATGGTTATATAATAACTCACAATGTTTAAAATGTCAATATAAAATCTGATAAAAAATATAATAAAATTAAATATTCTAAATATTCAGAAAAATATAAGCGCTTCTGCACAAATGAATCAGAAAATGTTTTGACCTGAGAGAGGATTGAATATAGAATAAACACAATAGTATAACAGGAGAAAAATTATGAAAATTGCAGTTTTATCAGATACCCACGGTCTTCTGCGTCCGGAGGTCCTGCGGATCATCGCGGAATGCAGTGCAGTGATCCATGCGGGCGACATTAATTCGCAGAGGATCATTGATGAAATGAAAGCGGCGGCAAAGCCGGACGTGCCTTTCTATATCGTGAGAGGCAACAACGATAAGGAGTGGGCAGAGTATCTGCCGCATCATCTGGAGTTCACTCTGGCGGGGGTGAATTTCTACATGGTGCACAATAAAAAGGAGCTCCCGGCAGATCTCGCTGGCCGGCAGATCGTCATATTCGGCCACTCTCACAAATATTTTGAAGAAGTAAAGGAAGGGCGGCTCTGGCTGAATCCGGGAAGCTGCGGGAGACGGAGATTCAATCAGGATATCACGCTGGCGGTGCTGAATATCGAGGATGGAAAATGGAGCGTGGATCGGATCGACATTGCCCATGGACCGGGGACATCCCGCGGAAATGACGGAGGGAAAAATGCAGGAAGCAGCAGCGGGGCACCGGCAGATCAGATTCACATGCCCGATGAAAAAGATCTGCTGAAGGTGATCACTCAAATCATGAAGCGGATGGACAAAGGGCAGGATGTGACTAAAATCGCCGGAGACCTGAAGATCGATCCAAAGTTTACCGAACAGATCTGCAGGATCCGGGTCACCCATCCCGGCGTGACGGCGCACGGGATCCTGGATAAGGTGGAGGTGAACAGGACGGGGAGATGAGTACGGAAATGAATATGAGAAGAAAGATTTTTCTGGTGATAACGATAGCGTGTATGACCGCCATCTTTCTGTTTTCTTCGCGGACCGGGGAAGAGTCGACAGGAGACAGCTATTTTGTGGGAAATATGGTGGGAGAGATCTTTGTGCCGGGTTTTGATGAGTGGAGCGCACAGGAGCAGCTCGAATTTGCAGGGAAGATCGATCATCCGGTGCGAAAGACCGCGCATGCCATGGAATATGCGGTGCTGGGGCTTCTGACTGCCGGCGCGTTTATCGGCAGACGGACAAGCATCCTCGCCGGAATCCTTGTACCGTGGTGCATCGCCTCAGTCTACGCCGTGACGGATGAAATCCATCAGCAGTTTGTCCCGGGGAGAAGCGGACAGGTGTCAGATGTGATGCTGGACAGCGCCGGAGTCCTGGCAGGGCTGCTCATACTCGCAGCGGTGAGGATGCTCAGGCGGAGGCAGAGAGAGGCGGCCGGAAGCGTGCATGTGGACTGAGCCGTTGGTACCCGTTCACACCTAGCCGTCGTTGTCTAAAAAAACAGAGCGCATTCTAATTTTTCTATTGACAACGCAAAAAATTGCGATATAATATAACCGAATCGTAAAAAGCCAATGCAAGGAACAGGACAGGACTTCCAATGCAGAGTGCTTTCAGAGAGCCCCCGGGCGGTGCGAGGGAGCAGCACAGCAGTGAAGCCATCACCTGCGAGCAGTCAGGATGAAAGCGTGAGCGAGTAACCCGGACCGGAATTCCACCGTTATAAGGAAACCTGTTAATCCGTCGAATGGATATGGAGGTATCTGGACATCGTGCCGCTGTGAGGCGGGGAAGATGCGCTGGTACATCCGGGGTCTGCGGACGACAGGGATGAGAGACCGGAAATACCGGTAAAAGAAGTGGTAACGCGGAGAAAATATTTCGTCTTCTGACAGAGTGATCTGTCGGAGGACGTTTTTTATTTTACAGAAAAGCCCCCGCGGGCTTTTCTATAGAATAAAAGTCCTCCTTGCTCTTTTACATTCGTGGATGCGGAAGCATTCTTGCAACTTTCAGTTTACATGATAAAGGAGAGTAGAGAATTATGAACACACTGGTAATCGTATTGATCGCTGCTGTCTGCCTGATAGCGGCATACACGCTGTACGGACGGTGGCTGGCGAAGAAATGGGGGATCGACCCGAACGCGAAGACTCCTGCGGTCATTCACAACGACGGGCAGGACTATGTTCCGACAGACGGCTGGACAGTATTTGCACATCAGTTTTCATCCATCGCGGGCGCAGGCCCTGTCACCGGAGCGATCCAGGCGGCGGCATTCGGCTGGCTGCCGGTCCTTCTGTGGATCATTCTGGGAGGCATCTTCTTCGGAGCGGTAACAGACTTCGGAGCACTGTATGCGAGTGTCAAGAATGACGGAAAATCAATGGGGCTTCTGATCGAGAAATATATCGGAAAAGCAGGAAGAAAACTGTTCCTTGGTTTCTGCTGGCTGTTCTGCCTGATCGTTATCGCGGCGTTTGCCGATATGGTGGCAGATACATTTAATGCATATGTTGTGACAGACGGCGTGAAGACACTTTCCGAAAATGCAACAGTAAACGGAGCGGCGGGAAGTATTTCCCTGTTCTTTATCCTGTTTGCGGTCGTGTTCGGCGTGGTGCAGCATAAAGTAAAATTTACCGGATGGAAGGAAGTTGTATTCGGACTTGTATGTACGGTGCTTGCATTTGTATTCGGTATGAATTTCCCGGTGATCCTGGGCAAAGAAATGTGGGTTTACATTGCATTTGTCTATATTTTCCTTGCTGCGGTGCTCCCGATGTGGTTCGTGATGCAGCCCAGGGATTATATGTCAACGTTTATGTTCGTCGGAATGATCGCCGGCGCAGTGCTGGGCCTTCTGTTCGCGCATCCGTCCATGAACCTTCCGGCGTTCACCGGATTCCGGAATGAGAGCCTGGGAACACTTTTCCCGATCCTGTTCGTAACGGTCGCCTGCGGCGCGGTGTCCGGATTCCACAGCCTGGTATCATCCGGTACTTCCTCCAAGACGATCTCAAATGAAAAGGATATGCTGAAGGTCGGATACGGAGCCATGGTCCTTGAAAGTCTTCTGGCAGTCGTAGCTCTCTGTGTAGCAGGCGCTGCTGCAAGCGCGGACGGCACGGCAGCAGTGGGAACACCGTTCCAGATCTTCTCCTCAGGAGTTGCGGGATTCCTTGAGATGTTTGGCATTCCGGTCTATGTGGCGCAGAGCTTCATGACGATGTGCGTATCCGCTCTGGCATTTACAACACTGGATTCCGTTGCGCGTATCGGACGTATGTCCTTCCAGGAGCTGTTCAGTGTGGATGACATGGAGCACGCGGAAGGCTGGAGAAAAGTTCTGTGCAACAAGTATTTCGCAACGATCATTACACTGGTGTTCGGCTACATCCTGACACAGGTCGGATATTCCAATATCTGGCCGCTGTTCGGAAGTGCTAACCAGCTGCTGAGTGCGCTTGTGCTGATCACACTGTGCGTATTCCTGAAAGTGACAGGAAGAGAGCTGAGAACACTGGTTCCGCCGTTCGTGATCATGCTGATCGTGACATTTACGGCGCTGGTACAGAGATTCATCTCACTTGTCAAAGCATTCTCAGCCGGAACGGGCGTGTTCATGGTTGAGGGACTGCAGCTCATCGTTGCGGTGCTGCTTATGGTGCTTGGAGTGACGATCGTGGTCACTTCGGGTAAAGAGCTGATCAAGAAGAAAGCAGCGAAATAATATATTGAATGGAATAGAGCGAAGATGAAGAAGCCGCCGTGGGAAACGGGAAGGATCCTGTTTCCTGCGGCGGCTTTTGAGTTCTTTTATCACAATTCTGTGATAATCCCTGTTCTATGTTTTTTCTCCTGGATGAGCTGTGATATAATGCGGACATAAAGGGCTTGCGCTGTGCCGGCGCACCGGGATGAAAGGAAGAGAAAATGCAGAGAATCTTAGTAGTGGAAGATGACTGGGAGATGAACCAGGGGATCTGTTATGTCCTGAAAGAAAACGGATATACTTCCGTGTCCGCCCATTCGATCGCGGCGGCGAAGGAGATTTGTGAAACGCAGGAATCAGATCTGGTGCTGCTGGACGTGAACCTTCCGGACGGGGAAGGCTTCGTGTTCTGCGAATGGCTGCGGGAGCGCTCGCGCGTACCGGTGCTTTTTCTCACTGCCAGGGATATGGAAGAGGACGCGCTGAAGGGGTATGAGCTGGGAGCGGAGGACTATGTGACAAAGCCTTTTTCCATGAAGATCCTGTTAAAGAAGATCGATGTCATATTGAAGCGGAGCGGCGGCGAGAAGGGACAGGTCTTTGACGACGGCTTCCTGCGGATCGATCTGGTGCGGGCGAAGGCGGAAGTGAATGGAAAGCCCTGCCCGGTGACACCGACGGAATTCCGGATCCTGCAGGAATTTCTTTCCCATAAGGGACAGCTCCTGACTTATGGCATACTGCTGGACAGGCTGTGGGACGGCGGGAGCCAGTTTGTGGACAGGCATGCCCTGGCGGTCAATGTCAACCGCCTCCGGGGAAAGATCGAAGATAGGGAACATAAATATATTTCAAATGTATACGGGATGGGATATCAATGGATTGGTCAGTGATCATTGCAGTCTGCGCCGTGGGGATCACGGCGGTCATGGCGTGGAAGATGTGGAGACTAAAGAAGAACGTCTATGATTTTGCGGACGCTCTGGAATGGAATCTGGATGCAGTCATCGCGGGACGAGAGCCGGAAGAGACGGGTGAGACAGAGGATTCTCTCCTTGGGAGAGTAAACGAAAAGCTGCACAGGGTAAACCATATTCTGGAGCAGAAAGAACAGGAGACGGCGCGGAACAGGGAGCAGATGAAGGAACTGATCTCCGACATTTCCCACCAGACGAAGACTCCGATTGCAAACCAGAAGATCTATCTGGAGATTTTAAAGGGGCAGCCTCTTCCGGGGGATGCGGAAGAATTTGTCCGGAAGCTGGAGCATCAGACCGATAAACTGGATTTTCTCTTTCAGAGCATGGTGAAGATGTCCAGGCTGGAGACGGGAGTGATCCAGATCAAAAAAGAAGAAGCGGATCTGATGGAGACGATCGGGAAGGCAGTCTCTGGGATCGTCCCAGCGGCGGAGAAAAAAGAGATCCGTCTTTCTTTGGAGACGAAAGAAGGGGCTACTGCAGAATGTCTGCTGCCCCATGACCGGAAATGGACCGAGGAGGCGGTCTACAACCTGCTTGATAACGGAGTAAAATATACGCCGTGCGGCGGGAGTGTAGCACTCCGTGTGGCGAAAGGAGAGATCTTCACGGAGATCCATGTGCGGGATACGGGAAAGGGAATTGCACTGGAGCGGCAGGCCCAGATCTTCACCAGGTTTTACCGGGAGCCGGAAGTCCACAGCCAGGACGGTGTCGGCATCGGTCTGTATCTGACAAGAAAGATCGCGGAACTCCAGGGGGGATATGTGGAAGTCCGTTCAGAGGAAGGGAAAGGAGCAGACTTCTGCATTTTTCTGCCAAACGTCTGAAGGGGCAGGAGAATCTCACAGTTCTGTGATTTTTTCCGATCGAGACTGGTTTGTGATTTTTATCGGTTATTCTGGATTTACAGAGGAGGTAACAGAACATGAAAGGACAGATTGTAAGGACAGAAGGGCTGAAAAAATACTACCGGCTAGGGGAGAATACGGTGAAAGCGCTGGATGGAGTGGATTTTTCTGTAAAGGAAGGGGAATTTGTGGCGATTATAGGGAAGTCGGGGAGTGGAAAGAGCACGCTGCTTCACATGATCGGAGGGCTGGACGTTCCCACGGCCGGAGAAGTGTACGTGGACGGAAAGCGCCTTGCGGGGATGAACAGGGAGCAGCTCGCTATTTTCCGCAGGCGGAAAGTGGGGTTTGTGTTTCAGAATTATAACCTGGTGCCGGATTTGAATGTGTATGACAATGTGGTGCTTCCCATTGAGCTGGACGGGAAACGGATCGACAGGAGATTTGTGCAGGAGATTCTGGAACTTCTTCAGATTGAAGAGAAGACGGATGCATTTCCCGGGATGCTCTCAGGCGGTCAGCAGCAGCGGGTCGCTATCGCCAGGGCAGTTGCGGCAAAACCCAGTATTGTGCTCGCCGACGAGCCCACGGGCAATCTTGATACCGCGTCCGGTCACGATGTGATGGGGCTTCTGAAGGTCGCGGCAAAGCAGTTCCGGCAGACGGTCATCCTGATCACGCATGACAATGACATTGCCCAGATGGCGGACCGGATCGTACACATCGAGGATGGGAAGATCGTGGGAGCTTCGGGGAACAGAACGGGTGCAGACCGTGATGAGAGCGGAGAAAAGGCAGGTGATCTTTATGCTGGAGAATAACAACCGGAGGATCATCTGCCGTATGGCGAAAAGTTCTGTAAAAAAGAACAGCGGCAGAAACTGGATCCTTTTTCTGGCGATCCTTCTGGCATCCTTTATGCTGTTCAGTATTTTTACAGTGGGGATCACATATTTTAAGATGTACCGGATACAGAATATCCGGCTCAACGGCGGGGACTATGACGCCGTCCTCTACGGGATCACAGAAGAACAGAGGGAGAAATGCGAAGCGGATCCGGAAATCAGCCGGGCAGGGATCGTCGCCCTGTCAGGATATATCGAGTCCACAGAAGGGGACGATACGGTAGAGGCGTCCTGCATCTGGGCGGACAGCGTATACTGGGATGAGATCATGAGTCCGGCGCGGGAGTGGGTCAGGGGAGCCTATCCCGAAAAGGAAAATGAAGTGATGGCGACAGAGGAGGGCCTGGAGAAAGCGGGACTTTCCGGTCTGGGAATCGGGGATACGTTCACCGCGGGATACCGGGACGGAAACGGCAGACTTCAGAACAGAGAATTTACCATATCCGGGTTGTGGGACGGGTACGGAGTGAAGAGCGCGTTTTATGTATCGGAAGCGTTTTACCGGGCGTCAGGCTGTGACATCTCTGAGGTGATGTGCGGGAGGTATCATCTGAAGTTCGATAAACCGATCATGACTTTTGGAGAACAAAATGATTTTATCGAGAGCTTGAATCTGGGAAAACAGCAGGCGCTTTACTTTACAGGAAACATGGGATATTCCCTTCCGATTTTCTGCGGGCTGTGCGGACTGGTTCTGGTAACCTGCCTGTGCGCTTACCTGCTGATCTATAATATCATGTATCTGTCCGTAGCGGGAAATGTCCGGTATTACGGGCTGCTTCAGACGGTGGGGATGACAGGAAGGCAGATCCGTTCCCTGATCCGCAGACAGATGCTATTCCTGGGCGGAGCCGGGACTGGGGGAGGGATCCTGCTGGGAGGGATCGTGTCCTTTCTGCTGCTTCCATCCGTGATCCGGTCACTGGGGATCCGCACCGGAATGGCGGGGAAGGTGGAGGTTTCCCTGAACCCGTGGGTGCTGCTTTTGACGGTGGCGCTGGCGGCGTTTACCATCTGTACGGGCAGCAGAAAGCCTGCAAAATTGGCGGCGGGGATCTCCCCGGTGGAAGCAGCGGGATACCGCGGGACATCTGCAGATCACGCAGGATACCGGGCACACCGGATCCGGATCCGCGGCAGGAGCCGGAGCGGGAAGCAGAGCCAAAACAGGGGGATGAAGCAGAGCCGGAACGGGGATCATGGCTGGAGCCAAAGTGCGGGACGCGGCGGGATCCTGGTGCGGCTGGCGCTGGATCAGATTCGGAAGGATAAGAGGAAAGCTGCGGTGATCATGGTCTCGCTGGCAGCGGGAATGTCTGTGTTTTTGTGCGTGACTACTTTGCTGGAAAGCCAGGGCGCCAGGACTATTGTGACCAACCATATGGACAATGACCTGACGATCGTCAATGACACATTGAAAAAGGAGGACGCCAAAGAACATAAAGATCTGCTGACAGAGTCGTTTCTGGATGATCTGAAGAGCGTCAGCGGAGTCGCGGAAATCTATCCCCTCTCTTACGGGCAGATCACGGTGCCCTGGGAACCGGATTTCGCGGAGATGTGGATGGAAGAAACCTACGCAAAATGGATGAACATTCCCTATGAGAAAGAGAGGGAAGAATATAAGGAACATCCCGAAAATTTCGGCGCGGTCATGATCGGGATCAGCGAAGAAGAATTTCCATACCTGCAGCAGACAGTAGAGACGGAAATTGACAGGGAAGATTTTCTGGAAGGAAAGACCTGTGTGATCTACCGAAACGATCTGGACCTCACTTCTGAAGAGGTCGTGGGAAAGGATGTGACATGCGGGGAATACGGAAACGGAGATAATCAGCGGACATTCCGCATTGCCGGGATGACGGATGAAGGATATTACATGGGCCCGATGCTGGGACTTCCTCCCACTGTCATAGTGAGCGACAGGACCCTGGAGGGATTCCTGGAGAACCATTTTGTCGCGAAGGTGGGGGTAAAATATGCGGAAACTTATAACGAGGAAACGGAAAACGGAGTGCTCCGGCTGATAAAAGAGGATCCGGAAGCGGACGGTTTTTCCTGGGAATCAAAGCTGGAGAGCATGAAAGAGGTGGAGTCCGCACAGGGGAATATGAAGGAAGTGGGAACTGGGATCTCCCTGATCCTGGCACTGATCGGCATCCTCAATTATGTCAACACAGTGACTGGAAATATCCAGAGCCGGAAGACGGAACTGGCAATTCTGGAGAGCGTGGGGATGACGGACCGGCAGAGGAACCTGATGCTGATAACAGAAGGACTCTTCTTTGCGGCGGGATCTCTTGTGATCACTGCTGCAGCAGGACTGGCGGTGACGTATGCAGTGTATCAGTCCATGAATTACATGCAGGTGCCGTTTGTGGTGCCGGTGTGGCCCGTGGTGGGGATGGCTGTGTTTATCACGGCGGTCTGCGCCGGGATCCCGGTGATCGCGGGAGCGGGAATGGTGCACAAGGGGAGCGTGGTGGAGAGAGTGAGAGGAGTGTGAGGGAAGAGCGCAAGTCTTTGCTTTCAGGTGGAATGGCGTGGGTGTCCATATTTAATTTGATGTAAGAATATGGTGTAAAATACAATATATGGAATGAATCAGAAGATGAAAGCTATATATAGGGATGCATTTGCGCCGTTAAATCTTCTAAAATAAAATAGTATTAAAGGGTTATCTAAATAGAAACAGGATGACAAAAGATGACAGATATTATTTCGGAAGATAAAAATCTTTATCATGGAACATCTATAGAAAATAAAGGTGAAATACTAAAAAACAAAAAATTTTATTTAAGCAGTGGTGCAAGTGAATGGGCAGGATCTGGCATTTATTTTTTTATAGATGAAGACGATAATATTGCGGAAAATAATGCCAAGAAATGGGCAGAGTATATAAAAGATATAAAAAGCCAATATATAGCGATCATAATAGTCAATTTAAAGGTTATTAATGCGGTAGTTTTAGATTTAAATGATAGAAATTTCCAACAGTAATTTCATAAATATCGAGAAGCCATGTTTAATCAGAGCGTATTAGACGCGGAAAGCAAACATAAGAAAATCGAAGATACAATTACAAACAAAATGAAGTTTGATTGTTATGTGATTAATAAAATCTGCGACTATTATGGATTTAATGTGGTGATAAGAGATGTCCATATTAATTTTAATAAAAAAATTTTATCGAGAAGAAATTGCAGTTACCCTAGTTCATCCATTCCTAATAGTACTATAATATGTGTAAGGAGTAACGATATAATAGAAAGTATGAAGTAGGTGAGATTATGTTAGAAAGTTTAGAAAATGAATTTGATGAATTTATGCAGATGTTTTGTGAAACGGAGCCTGAAAGAGTGTTACAGGAATTGGATGAATTGGGAATAACATTTTCAGATTATAAAGAAACGGATGTTTTTACTATTAATTCAATATCAGGGTATTGTACCGGAATTGCCGGGGATATAAATAATCTGTTGCTTTGTGCGTAGAGTTGCGAAATGAAAGAAACAACAAATCTTGCAAAATCAGTACTTGAATTAAAATCGTTATATTTTGATACAATTGAATTTCGAAGGAGAGAGAATATAGTTACAAACCTGGAACTGCATATGAATTTTAGCCGGGAAGTAAAGCAGGACGATCAAAATCCCAGTCATTTTTGGCTTATTTTGGGGACTAATATAACCGATAAGCAGAAAGAAGCAGTTGAAATAAATGTGAGCCTGGTGGGAGAATTTATCGTATCAGCCGATGAAAATAATTTTGATATATTGAGACTGATCAAGGAAAATGGAGTTGCTATTCTGTTCCCTTACTTAAGAAGCGAATTAACTCTCTTAACTACCCAGCCCGGATTTCATCCAATTGTTCTTCTGGCCGTAAACATCGTGAAAATGTTCCAAAATTAACCATTCACCTTGCAATCCCCTGCCCTCTGATCTATACTACGCTTATGGACTCAGGCTGGAGGAACGCAGAAGATGCATGTTACAGAAAAACTTACAAGACCGCTGACAGAGGCGAAGTATTTAAATGCGGATAATGCCGACCGATATCGGAGCATTATGCGCATTTTTTATGAGAATTATGAAAAACTCAAGTACTGGATGTATCAGGAGGAAGTGTATGCCCAGATGACGGCGGATCCGTATTTCGCGGATTACCGGATGGAGCAGTGCCAGCAGGATCTCGCCATGCTGACGGAGTGGAAGAACTTAAACACGATCCAGGATACGCGCAGGGTGTCTTCGATCGAAGAATTTAAGAACAAGAAGTTCCGCTACCAGATGTCAGAGTACAGCGTGGAGATCGAGCGTCTGGTGATCCGGCTTGAGAATCTGTTTGTAGAGGGCGCGTCCCTGGAGCCCACGCTGCTGGAGCGGATCCGGCTGAATGTGGAACGCTTCCCGAAGATGCCCGGGGAGGATCCGAACACGGTCTATACGTGGTGGAATGACCTGAACAATGATTTCATCCGGCTGAATCAAAACTATCAGGACTATATCCGCGACCTGAACAGTGTGAAGGCAGAGGAAATGATGCGGACAAAGGAGTTCCTTGTATTTAAGGACAAGCTGGTGGAATATCTGCGGAACTTCATCAAGGGGCTTCAGAAAAATGTGGGCGTCATCGAGGAAACGCTGCGTCTCCTCGAGCCGGAGCTTCTAAGGAACGTGCTTGATAAGGTGAATGACTATGAAATGTCAATCCCTAGGATGGATGTGGAAGTTTCCAGAGAAATGATCGAAGAGAAGACGGCAGGGAGGTTTGAGAGCATCCGGAACTGGTTCGTGGCAGGAGAAGGGCGTGAGAATGAAGCCGGAAGGCTTTTCGACGCGACGAATGAGATCATACGCAGGATCACCCGTTACGCTGCGCAGCTCAGCGAGAAGAACGCGCTCGGGGCAAACCGGCGGGAGGAGTACAGAAAAGTGGCGGAGATCTTCCTGCGGTGTAAGAACATAGACGAGGCACACCGGATGTCAGCCATGGTATTCGGGCTGGAACGTCCTTTCCATCTGAGCGCAGAAGCGGATCGCGAGACGGACAGCATGAATCAGAGCGTTTATGAGGAGCCGGCCGCGGAGCTGACGCTCAGGCCCAGAGTCAGGACATACCGGGAGAAATCCGGACGTACATCGATCCGGGATACGGCACAGGAGAAGGCGCAGGCGAGAAAGCAGGCAGTGGAGCAGATGAAACAGGACTGGGAACGAATCGGCGAACTGGAGCGGGGCGGCAGGATCGACTTCTCTGATCTGCCTGTGATCGAGCCGAGAGTCAGGGAGATCCTTCTGAAATGGCTCTCCGACGCGCTGGAGGACGGGGACTATGCGGCAAGGACAGAGGACGGAAGAAACTTCGCGCTGGATATGACGCAGGCGGATGAGCGGTGCGTGGTCCGGTGTGAGGACGGAAACTTTACGATGCCGAAGATCAGCATTGTATTTCAGGACAGATACGGCGAAGCATAGGGAGCTGGCACATCGACTTATTTTTGCGGTATTTGACAGAAGAAAACCCCCATAGAGGAGCATCATCATAGAGAGGAGTAAAAGTATCAATGAAAGAACTGGAGACGCTTCTGAACCGGCGGTGGATCCTGAAATCCGAGGACCGGGAGCTGTACTATAAGATCCGGGATTCCATCGGGGAGATCCGGAAGTTTGCCACAGAGAAGATGGGATGTCAGGTGATCGAGAACGCGCTGCTTGTAAAGATGGAGAAAATTCCGGCGCTGCCGGAGACATGCATGGGAATTGACGTGTTTGCCTCGAAGGAAGAGTATGCTTACCTGTGTATCCTGCTGATGTTCCTGGAGGACCGGGACGCGCAGGAGCAGTTTATCCTGTCCCAGCTCACCGAGTATATCGCGGCAAATATGCCGGGAGAGGGCGTGGACTGGACATTGTATACAAATCGAAGGCGGCTGGTGAAGGTTCTCCGGTACGCGGCAGGGCAGGGGATCATCCGTGTGACGGACGGGAGCGACGACGCGTTTATGGATCAGGAGACCGGAGAAGTGCTGTATGAAAATACCGGGGCGTCGAGATATTTTATGCGGAATTTCAGCCGGGATATCATGGAATACACGTGTCCGGAAGATTTTCAGGAGAGCGACTGGTTCGCCATGGATGAGGACCGGGGCATCGCCAGGCGCCACCGTGTGTACAAGCGGCTTTTGTTCTCTGTGGGTATGTATCGGGGCGAAGGAGTGGATGAGGATTTTGAGTATCTGAAATATTACGGGCGCAGGCTGGCGGACGATCTGGAGCAGAATTTCCAGTGCCAGCTCCACATTCACAGAGGGAGCGCCTTTTTCATGCAGGGAGAAGACTGCAGGATCGGGGAGACGTTTCCGGGGAATACCGGGATGTCGGATATCCTGCTCCTGTGCTGCAGTGAGATACGTGAGAAGGTGGAGCACGGAGAGTGGGAACCGCAGAAGGATGATACGATCCGGGTACAGATCGTGGAGTTTGAGCAGATGATCCGGCAGGTAAAAGAAACGTACGGGCACGGATTCATCAAGGGATACCGGGAGATGCCGGAAGGAGAGTTTGTCCGGGAAGTGGTGCGGGAGATGGAAAGGTGGACGCTGATCCGCAGAAATGTCCGGGAGCAGACCGTTGTCATCCGCCCTTCGGCAGGAAAGCTGACCGGGCGCTATCCGGAAGACTTTGCGCGATAAGCCTGGCAAGCGGCTGCCGTGCTTGCACGAGCAGACATTCGCCGGGCAACGGACAGCGAACGGCTTTGCCGTGAGCTGCCCGTGGTATCGCGCGGATCGGATAGCGGGAAGGAACTTCCCCTATCCGATCGAACGGGGAAAAGATTAAAGATAAAGGAGAAACAGAACAATGAACAGCAGATGGCAGGCGAGCAGGATCGGGTTGATCAATTTCTGGTATTATGACGACCAGGAATTTCCTTTTGTGAAAGGGCGCATGCTCTTAAGAGGTTCCAACGGATCTGGAAAATCCGTCACGATGCAGAGCGTGATCCCGCTTCTGCTGGACGGAAATATGAGTCCGGAACGCCTCGATCCTTTCGGTTCCAGAGACCGGAAAATGAGCAGTTATCTCCTGGAAGAAGATGACGGGCGGGACGAGAGGACAGGGTATCTCTATCTCGAATTTAAAAGGCAGGAGAGCGATACTTGGCTGACGGTCGGCATGGGGATCCGCGCCCGCCGCGGAAAACCGCTGGATAAGTGGTATTTCAGCCTGTCGGACGGCAGGAGAGTGGGAAGGGATCTCCTGCTCTATAAAGAAATCGGTGAGAAAGTGACGCTCTCGAAAAAGGAGCTGGAGAACCGGATCGCCGGCGGCGGACAGGTGTTTGACCGCCAGGCAGATTACATGGAATATGTCAACCGCCAGATCTTCGGGTTTGAGACCGTGGAAGAATATAAGGAGCTGATCGATCTTCTGATCCAGCTGCGCACGCCGAAGCTGTCAAAAGATTTCAAACCCTCTGTGGTCAACGACATCCTGAGCGATTCCCTCCAGCCCCTGTCCGATGAGGATCTGCGGCCTATGTCGGAGGCGATCGAAAACATGGACACCATGAATCTGAACCTGAAGGCGAGAGAAGCGGGATATCAGGCGGCAGAGAAGATCCAGAGGGTGCTGGACCGCTACAACCGCCTTACGCTTTTCGAGAAGGCGGACCGGTGCTGTGAGAACCAGAAGAGGCTCTCAGAGGCGGAGCGGGAGGCGAAAGCACAGGCTGATGAGACAGAGCGCAGCCGGAAACGGGTCCTTGCGCTGGAGCAGGAGATCTCGGAACTGGACGCGCGCAGAGACGCCATGGAGAAGGAGAGGGAGTCCTTAAGCAAAAGCGACGCGGTGAGCTTAAAGAGCCGTGAGCTGGATCTGGCTTCCCGGATCAGGACGAGAGAAAGCCTGCTGGAGGAAAAGCAGCGGCAGCTCGATGCGAAACAGGAACAGTACACGGAGATAGAGGGGAAAAAGAAGCAGGAAGAGGACCGGGCGTATGAAAAGGAGCGCGAGCTTGATAGTATTCTGGAGGAAATGCAGTCGGAAGCCGGAGAGATGTCCTTTGAGGAGCACGATTTCTTTCAGGATGAACTGAAAGAAAACTTTGATAAGGCATTTTCCTGGGATACCCACGAAGCGCAGTTCTGTAAAGTAAAGGATGAGATCAGCCGGGGTACGGAGCTTCTCCGGGAGGCCGAAACACGTCAGAGGGAGGCGGACGACCTGCTGAAGAAGCGGGAACGGCAGCAGAGGGAGACCGACGCTGCCCAGCGGCGCGAGGGAGAACTGGAGTCGGTGCTGGTCCAGGTGGAGAACGAGTGGAAAGAGGCGCTTTACAGCTGGAACGGGAGGAATGAGGAACTGAAATTCACCCCGGAGCAGATGCGGGAAATGGCGCGGTTTGCCGACGAGTACGGGGAGTCATCAGACTTTGCACGGGTACGTCAGACTGCGGCGGATCTGTGGATCGGGCGAAAAGGTGAGATCAGCGGAGAAGTCCGCCGCAGACAGGATGAACTCCGGGATCTGGAAAATGTCCGCCGTGAGATCCAGGAGGAGCTTGCCCAGTGGGAGAGCTCCCGTGAACCGGAGCCGCCCCGGAGCGATGCCGTGCGTAAGAACAGGGAAAGACTGCGGGAGAAAGGGATTCCCTATCAGGAGTTTTACAAGGTCGTGGAGTTCGGGCGGGAAATGTCCGGGGATCCTAAGCGGTGCGGCAGGCTGGAGGAAGCACTCCTGGAGATGGGGATCCTGGACGCGCTTGTGATTGAAGAGCAGTACCGGGAACAGGTGATGAAAGCCGATCCCGGGTGCGCGGACAGGTATCTGTTCGTACAGCCGCATTATGCGGAGAAGAGCCTGCTGGATGTGCTGGATCTCAATGACTCGGTAAATGATATTTTCATGAACCAGAGAATCACGGGGATCCTTGGAAATATCGCGCTGAGCGAGAGACCGGAGGAAGCGGAGGGCGCTGGTTCCGGCGGATCTGCCCGTACCAAAGCTGTTCACGCCGGGTCAGCCGGTATTGGCGCATCTATGACGGCAGTGCGCCCGGACGGCTCCTATCAGATCGGCGTGGTCAGCGGAACCGTATCCGGGGAACATGAGGCGGGCTTCATCGGCGTGCAGGCAAGGGAGAAGAACCGGCAGGCGAAGATCGCGTCCTGCCGGGAACTGCTGGCGGAGAATGAGCAGAGGCAGGAGGTCCTGCGCGGTGAAGTGGCCGTACTCGAACAGCGCATCAGCCGGCTGCAGGATGAATACGAAAGCCTTCCGGAAGACACAGACATGCGGGAGGCGTGGAAGATGCTGAGCGAAGCCAGGCAGACGGTGGAGCGCATGCGGGAAGAAGGCGCAAGGCTGGAGAGGGAACTGATGGAAGTCGGCGAGGCGCTGGGAGAGATTAAGCGCCAGGCGGCGGAGATTGCCCAGAAACTGTACCTGACCTGCAGCTATGAGACCTTCCGAAGAGCAGACGAGGCGGCGTCAGATTACAGACAGCATTTCTATCAGCTCAGATCCGGTCACGAGCTCTTTCTACAGATCCGAGCTCACATGGAAGAATTGGGAGAGCGTCAGGAGATCCTTGACGGGGAGATGGACCAGATCCGATATGAGGCAGGCAGCGCCGGACGGGAGCTTAAGAAAGAGCAGGAGGAATACGATTCCATCCTGCGTCAGCTCGAGCTGACAGACTATGAGCAGATCCGGCAGAAGCTGGATGAATGCATGGAGTGGCTGAAAGACTATCCGGAACGTCTCCAGTCCTGCGTGGCGGAAAAGACTCAGAACGAAGAGCGCATCCGGGCGCTCTCAGAGCAGGCCGCGCAGAATGAAGAACGGATCGTGGAATTAAAGCGCAGGGCGGAGTATCTTGAAACATGCTTTGCGGCAGAGAGAAGCCTTCACTATGTGGAACTGCCGGGAGAGGAAGCTGAGGCAGCGGAACTGCATTCCGAAAATGCGGGCAACGCGCCCGATTCTAAAGAGAAACGATCCGGATCCAAAGTAGAAATGCAGGAGCGAAAGACGGCAGAATCGGCGGAGAAGATACGTAGTCTCCTTGCCGGCGAGTGCCGGGAGATGGATAAGGAGCAGATCATCCGCAGCCTGAATCAGGTTTACTTTGAGAACAGAGGATTCTTGACGGATTATCAGATCATGCAGACAGAGCTTTTTGAAGAGCTGGACCGGGAAGCGCAGAAAGGCGATCCGTCTGCAAAGCGTCTGGATATTGCGGCGCGCTATCAGGGTGTGCGGATTCCTTTCGGGCGTCTTCTTACGCATCTGGCGGAAGAGATTGCGGAACTGAAAGATCTGATCAAAGCCGGGGACAGAGAGCTCTTTGAGGATATCCTTGCAAATACGGTGAGCCGGAAGATTCGCGGAAAGATCAACAGCTCGAATGCCTGGGTGGAGAAAATGAATTCCCTGATGGGAGCCATGAATACGTCCAGCGGGCTGAAGCTGAACTTAAGATGGCGCAGCCGTACGGCGGAGACGGAGGATCAGCTTGACACGAAAGAACTGGTCGAGCTGCTGAAAAAGGATTACCGCCTTATGCGGGAGGACGAGGCGGCGAAGCTCTCCGCCCATTTTCGTTCAAAGGTGGAAGAGGCAAGGCGCCATGCGCGGGACAGCGGCGGCATGATCTCTTTCTATCAGGTCATGAAGGAGACGCTGGATTACCGGAAATGGTTCGAGTTCCAGCTCTTCTTCCAGAAAGGCGGGGAGAGAGTGAAGGAGCTGACGAACAGCGTCTTCGGGACGTTCAGCGGCGGTGAGAAAGCGATGGCGATGTATGTTCCCCTCTTTTCGGCGGTGGTGGCAAAATATCAGGGCGGACGCCCGGACGCGCCGCGGCTGATCTCCCTGGACGAGGCGTTCGCGGGCGTGGATAACCGGAATATCCGGGATATGTTCCGACTGATGGCAGAATTCCAGTTTGACTTTATCATTAATTCCCAGGTGCTCTGGGGCGACTGCGATACGCTGGATGCCCTGGCAATCTACCAGCTCCTGCGTCCGGAGAACGCGAAATTCGTGACTGTCATGCCCTATCTGTGGAACGGCCATGCGAGGGTCATGCTGGAGGATGAGTCTGAGATGGAAAAGCGGGCAGCACAGGAGGCTTAGGAAGTGCTTATGGGTGAGAGATTTGCAGAGGATGGAGTTGTGAATGGAAGACCTGCGGGGGAACGTTCTGAACATGAGAAGCTGCAGGCAGAGTGCCTGCGGTACTTTAGGGAGCGTCCGGTCTTTGGGAAACTTCTGCGCGGATTTCGGGAGAAATATCTCTCTTACGGCAGGTTCGCAGGGACAGTGACATTGAAGAACCTCAAAGAATCCGAGCGGGAGGATCTGGAAGGGTTCCTTCTGCGGAATTATCACGGGAAGAAGTCTGCGTCCGTTTCCGCAGAGCGCTTCGAGAAGGCGCTGTCCGGGAGCCGTTTCGCGGGAATCAGCGGGAAGGATGTGCTGGAGCTGTACTTCCAGGAGCCAGTGGAGGGAAGAAAGGAACAGAGGCAGCGTGAGGACAGACAGTGGACGGCGATTCTTGACAGGGCGAAAAAAGAGGCTGGGGCATTGTCTGTGCGGTGGATCGATGAGATCAGCGAGATGCTAAGCGGCGGTTTCCTGCCATATCTGAAAAGGCGTGACCGGGAAGCGGGCGGAAATCTGGACGAGGCGGAGCGGCTGCTGATGCTGGGCGTGCGGATACTGGACGCTCTCCCGGCGGGAAAAGCGCCGGATCCGTCCGGAAGATCTGCCCGGTATCTTGCGGTGTTCGCGGCGGAGATCACGGGAAATCCCCATGCCTTCGATGCGGGCACAAAGGACGGAAAATATCTGGAAATGCTGGTGGAATGGTATGTGCGGCGGGCAGAGTCGGAAGACGGCGCGAACGGGGAGCACAGTGGAAAAAACAGCCTGGTCAAAGGTTTTCCTGCGTTCCGCAAACAGCGGCTGTATCTGAGGACAGGGCTTTTGCGGGACGATGTATCAAACTACGCTCTGGCGGCAGGAATCCGTGCCTGTGACAGAAGCGGAAAACTCCATGCGGGAATGGAAGGATTTCTCGAAGAGGGCGAGCCTGTCCAGATTCCGCTATCTGTAATCGCGGGATGGAAGTCTGCCTCCTGCGTGGGAAACCGGATGTACATTGTGGAAAATCCGTCCGTTTATGCGGTCCTTTGTGGAAAATGGGACCGGAAATGCGGTCTGATGTGTATGAACGGACAGCCTAGATTCAGCTCCCTGCTGCTTCTTGATCTGCTGGCGCAGTCCGGGACAGAAGTATGGTATGCCGGCGACATCGATCCAGAGGGCCTTCTGATCGCACAGAGGCTGAAACGATACTACCCGGGCGAATTCCACTGCTGGCATATGTCGACGGATGACTATGAGATGTGCATGTCAGCAGAAGAAATCTCGCAGAGGAGACAGAAGATGCTGGAGAAGGTGGAGGATCCGGAATTGAAGGGGGCGGCGGAAGCCCTGCAGAAGAGCGGAAAAGCCGGGTATCAGGAGAATATGCTGCGGGTGTATCTGGAGATATTCCGGCGGGATGAAGTCTGAAAATGACAGGAAAGTGCTGCTTGCCTTTTCCCTCTCTTCTGCGTATACTGTACGTGGATTAACAAAGGGGAAAGCGGCAGGATTTTGAGAGTATACACCGCGCACAAAAGAAGATGAAGACTAGAAAACAGATGAAACGGCTTGGCAGAGAATCTTTGAAGAGACATTATATGATCTTCGTGGCGGCCTGTCTGATCGCGGCATTTCTGGCAGCAGAGTTTACAGGTTCGCTGAACTTTTCTACTGCACAGAATTACGAAGAGACTTATGAACAGGCGCAAAGTGATCTGAACGGAGAAGGAACTTATAAGATCAAGACAAAAGTGGACAACATCGGCTGGGTGGATGTGATCCGCATCATGACAGAGGACAACATGCAGGCGGGAAGGGAAATGTCCCGGGAGATCCGACAGAATGCCATAGAAGACTCCGAAAATGGCAATCCCATGTTCGGGCGCACCCGCGGTGTTCTGTCGAATATCGTCAATCAGGTGAGTTCGGGCTCGATCATCGTGACTGCGGCGGCAGCAATCGGTTCAATCACCGGTTCGGACAATCTCGGACTTCTGATTCTGATCATTATCGGTGCTCTGGGAATATTTATCTTCTGGTTTCTGATACAGAATACATTCCCTGTGGTGATCAGGCGGGTGTTTCTTGAAGGAATGATCTACGACAGAGTGACGCCCCAGCGGTTTGTATTTCTCCTCCGTGTGAAGAAATGGCTGAAAGCCTCGTGGATCATGTTTGCGAAATATGTATGGTATTTGCTGTGGTGCCTGACGCTTGTCGGAATCGTGGTCAAGCATTATTCCTATTTTCTCGTGCCGTACATTGCGGCGGAGAATCCGGATATGACGGCTCGTCAGGCGGTCACGCTGTCCAGGAAGATGATGAAAGGACACAAATGGCAGTGCTTTGTATTCGAACTCTCATTCCTCGGGTGGGAAGCACTGGGAGCGCTTACTATGGGGATCTTCAATGTCCTGTATACCAATCCATATAAAGTGGCAGCCTTTACCAGATACTATGCGGAGTTGAGGGCGGAGGCGATAGAAAAGGGGATTCCGGGGGCAGAGCTCTTGTATGATAATTACCTCTATGAGAAGGCGGAATCCTATGTGATCGCGGCGAAATATCCGGATGTGATCAAAGTGATGGAGCAGCCGGAAGATATGGCAGAGAAACTGACCGGCTGGCGCGGTTTCCTTGCACGCAATTTCGGAATACTGCTTTTAAGAAGAGAACAGGAGCGTGCATATGAGCGGCATCAGGCGGATTATGTCAGGGTTCATTCCATGATCGATGATGTACAGAGGGAGGCATACCCGGTGCGCCTCTATCCGGTTCCGGAGGAGGAACGGCGGAAGCTTGTACAGTCATTAAACTATATGCGCCACTATTCGCTGTGGTCGCTGATCGTGATCTTTCTCAGTATGTCGATGTTCGGCTGGCTGTGGGAAGTGGGGATGCATCTTGTATCTTACGGTGAATTTGTCAACCGCGGCGCCCTGCACGGACCGTGGCTTCCGATCTACGGCACGGGAGCCGTCCTGATCCTGACGGTGCTGAACCGTTTCCGGAAGAATCCTGCGCTGGAGTTCGGGGCGATGATTGTACTCTGCGGTTTCCTTGAGTATATGACGTCGCTTGTCATGGAGATTGTCACAGGCGGTACGAAGTGGTGGGATTACAGCGGATATTTCCTGAACCTGAACGGCAGGATCTGTGCCGAAGGACTGCTCGTATTCGGCATCGGCGGACTGGCGATCGTCTATATCATTGCTCCGGTGATCGATGATCTGATGGGAAGGCTCAACGAAAGAAAGGTGATGACTGTCTGTACGGTGCTGCTGGTGCTTTTCCTGGCGGATGCGGTGTATTCACAGATCCATCCGAACACGGGAGAGGGAGTTACGGATATAGAAGAAGCGAAGAGCGACGCATTTCCGGATATGAGACGAGTCAGCGGCAGACTTCAGAAACTTAAGATTGACAGGGGGGACATTTATGTCAGCAGACACTACAAATGATATGACATCAGGCAGCCCGGTGCGGCTGATCCTTCAGTTTATGATACCGGTCTGCCTGGGAAATATATTCCAGCAGTTTTACAATGTGGCGGATTCCATTGTGGCGGGACAGTTTATCGGAGTCAACGCGCTGGCCGCCATCGGGAGCACGGGCTCTCTGATGTTCTTTGTGACCGGATGGCTGAACGGCCTGAGCAGCGGGTTCGCGATCCTGGTATCCCAGCGGTTCGGCGCGAAGCGGTATGATCAGATGAGGCACTACGTTGCCATGTCGATCTATCTGGCGGCGGCATTTGCCATCGTAATGACTGTAGGGCTTCTTATCCTGAACGAGCCTATCCTGAGGATGATGAACTTTTCCGATGAGATTATGCCGGATGTGACAGCGTACATGGGGATTATCTATGCAGGGCTGATCGTAACGGCGGCATACAATTCGCTGGCGGCGTTTCTGCGGGCGCTGGGGGATTCAAAGTCACCGCTTTATTTCCTGATTATCTCCGCGGTGATCAATGTGGGGCTGGATATTGCGTTTATCGTCTGCTTTGGAATGGGAGTAGAAGGCTGCGCGTATGCAACGGTCATCGCCCAGGGAATCTCCGCTGTGCTTTGTTTTGTTTACATCCTGAAGAAATTCCCGATCCTTCATTTGAAAGAGGAGGACTTCCGGATTTCTTTCCGGAGTTTTGGACATCTGCTGTCGCTGGGAATCCCTATGGGACTTCAGTTCTCCATCACAGCCATCGGGACGATCATCGTCCAGGGAGCGGTCAATGTCTACGGAGAAATCTATATGGCAGGCTTTGCCGCGGCGGGAAAACTGCAGAATATCATCGCGACGGTGTTCACAGCCTTTGGCGCTACTATCGCGACCTTTGTAGGGCAGAACCGGGGAGCGGGAAGGATGGACCGGGTGAAGACCGGAGTGAAGTATACCCAGGTCATGATCCTGATCTGGAGTGTGGTTACGATGGCTCTGGTATTTTTCTTCGGGAAATACATGATGCTTCTGTTCGTCAGCGCATCAGAAACGGAAGTGATCGATGCAGCGGTGATTTACTTCCGCACCGTATTCTGGTGTTATCCTTTCCTCGGAAGTATTTTCCTTTACAGGAACACGCTTCAGGGAATGGGGTACGGACTGGTTCCCATGCTGGGCGGAGTATTCGAGCTTGCGGCAAGGAGCGTCATCGTTATGATTGTAGCGGGGCGGACCAGTTTCGCGGGAGTCTGCCTTTCCGATCCGGCGGCATGGATCGCAGCGCTGATTCCGCTGGTGCCGTATTATATCTATACCATGCGGAAGTGGGAAAAGAACAATCTAATAGGGAACTCTTAAAAAAGTAAAGCAAATTCAGCAAAAGAGAAGTCAGGGATATCTTTTCAGATAAAATGAAAGCCGCAGGAGAGAAGAAAATTCTTTCCTGCGGCTTATCAGCTTATAAGTTATTATATTCTTTCATGAGAGACTGCTCAGCGTCTTCCTTTCATGCGCGATATACCAGCTCAAGAAGATCAACGATTTTGTCAATCCCAAGAAGACTTGCGTTCAGCAGCGCCTGGTGGGAATAGATGCTTCCCCACTCAAGTCCGGTGTAAGTCTCATAGTAGAATTTCCTATCCCTGTCTGTTTTGCGGATTCTGTCCCAGGCTTTTTTCTCTGTCAGGTCGTAGCGCTTTGCGATTCGTTTGATCCGGTCGGCTTTTTCGGCGCAGATAAAGACGTTGATACAGTCATATTTGTTCCGCAGTATGTAGTCGGCACAGCGTCCAACGATGACACAGGGCCCCTTCTCTGCGAGACTGAGAATGATCTCGGTCTGCTTCTGATACACCTTCATATCGAGAGACGGCATATAGGACGCAGTGTTGATGAAACTGGCGTAGCTTATGGGAGCTTTGCTGTAGGAAGTGATGAAAGCATTCAGCGCGGATTCATCCGCCCGGCCAACACTTTCTTCGGTATAGCCCAGCTTCTCTGCCGCCATGGTTACAAGCTGGTTGTCGTAGAGCGGAATCCCAAGACGTTCAGCCAGTTTTTCTCCGATTTCATGTCCGCCGCTTCCGAACTGACGGCTGATGGTAATGATTTTGTATTCTGACATATCAATCCCTCCTTTGAAAAATTATAATAATATTCCGAACATGTTTTATCTGCTTTTATTATAACTCCGGGGGAGAGGGGAAACAAGGGAATTGAAGACGTACGATGGAAAGAAGATATGCGAAAGATGATGCCAAAGACAGTAAAATCCGGTATAATAAATTAGTATGCCTGTCAGTGAACTAATGACCGGCAGATCAGAAAAAAGCAGAGGATAAGAAAACATGAGGAAGAAGAGCAAAGAGAGGATAAGCTGCGAGACCTGTGCATTCTACGTCTATGACGATGAATACGGGGCGTATCTGTGCGATATGAACATGGACGAGGACGACTATGTGCGTATCATGTCAGACAGATATTATCAGTGCCCTTATTACAGAAACGGGGACGAGTATGCAGTGGTCAGAAAGCAGATATAGGCAGAGTCAGTCGGTGATCATGGAGTGAGGAAGGAGATCGAGATGTCGGAGCAGGTCAGAAAAAAGGCAGTTTTATTTGATGTGGATGATACGTTATATGACCAGACGGTTCCGTTCAAGGAGGCGTATGCAGAATATTACGGAGAGAAACCCGAGGTGCCCGCGGAAGTGATCTACCCGGTCACGAGAAAATACAGCGACGCGGTGTATTCTCAGGCAATGGCCGGGGAGATGACCATGGAAGAAATGTATATTTACCGGATGCAGAAAGCGTTTGAAGAATTTGGCATCAGGATCACGGATCAGGAAGCGCTTGACTTTCAGAAGATCTATGCGGACCGCCAGCATCATATTCATATGTCGCCGCTCATGCAGGACATACTGGCTTTCTGCTCGGGAAGAGCAGATCTGGGGATCATCACAAACGGGCCTTCAGAGCACCAGTGGGATAAGGTGAGAAGCCTGCAGGCGGAGAAGTGGATCCCGCATGAAAATATATTCGTTTCAGCGGATGTCGGCGCGGAGAAGCCGGACAGGAAGATCTTCGACTATGCGAAGCGGACGATGAGACTGGAGGATGCGGAGATCTGGTTTGTCGGGGATGCGTATGCGCTGGATGTGGAAGGCGCGGTGAATGCGGGATGGAACGCGGTGTGGATGAACCGGAGAGGGAGAAAAATCCCGGGAGATGCGGTGAAGCCAGGGCGGGAGAATGAACGCAGTATGGTGAGTGTAGAGTCGGAAGAGGATCTTAGAAATTTTATTATAAGGATTTTGAGAGGTGACGCGGAATGAATATACTTTTATTCCCGCGGGCAGCGGGCCGGGAGGGAATGCCTGCATGTCCGTTTGGAGACTGCCGCAAGGGGCGAGAATCCCGATGCCTGCATCCGGGTTTTTGACTTGGCGTCCCAAATCAAGAAAAAACGATCGGAGAAATACAGGTAAAAATCGTTACAGTTCACACGTCCGCCAGTAGAAGATAGAGAAAATAGCGCACCTTTGCCTCCGACAGGACTGCCGGAGGTGTGATGCTGACTGATATTACGTAAAAGCTTTCTGGACTATAAGGAATAAGTTCGCTCCCTGTTGGCGACCCGTTTCGATAACGCTCATGCAGTTGCATAAGTATTCGACCGTATCGCTGCATCGGAAGGTGACCGCCTGCTTAAGCTTCCGTTTAAATTTTCTTAAGCCTCGTTCCGCAGGATTGTTCGTATATTCGAGATCCGGGTGTTCCAGAAACAGAAGATGGTTTTCCTTGTACTGTTTCATCCTCTGGAAGAGATTGAAGCCATCCGGATAATACTTCCGGGGAGGATGAAGGCGGTATTCATCATCTGCCTTTTTCAGGATATCATCATATTCCTTTTGAATTTCAGATATTCGTCCCTCTGAAATATGGCGATCCTGTTTGGCCTCGTGTATGATGCCGGAAAGGAAATTTTTCATGTGCTCATGCCATGTCAGCTCCGGTTCGTTATCAATGGCATCCTGAAGATACCGGAGTACATGGGCCAGACATTCCTGATGGCCGCCCCCATAATTGTAAAAGGTGACATCATGGTCATGAATGAGGAGCTGAAGATATTTTTCTACAGGAGATCCTTTAATTCCTTCGTGGCCTTTATGCTCTCTGGCGCAGTACAGGGTTTCGTATGGATTTGTGCAGATCAAAACCTGTACAGTTTTACCATTTACCCGGCCAGGGGTGAAATCTGTATGCATGGAAGGCGCCAGAAGGAGCATTTGATAGATCCTTTTCCGATCAGCCTCTGTTGCAGAAGAAAACTGCCTGGAGAGAGAATTGATCAGTCCCTTTGACAGGCTGATCTTTCCACCAGTGATTTCCATCAGGAGTTCCTGAGTTTTATCGATGGATACATTGCAGTAATTATTAAAAAGAAACGCCAGTGCTTTGACTTTTTTCCCGTAGCCAAACTCATTGGTGATGCCTTCCGGGAAAGGAGCATGATAACGTTCGCCGGTGTTTCGGCTGCGATAGATCTGAGAACGGTATTCCGTAACGGATACCTGAATTTCAAGGTCTGCCACCTGCTTTGTGATATATTTGCCTGTGGGATAAAAATCTGGATTCTCAGTGATTGATGGGGGCGCTTCAAGTTCTACGACCGGGACAGTTGGTTCCATATGGGGACGCCTGTGGCCAGAATGTCCTTTCTGGGCGCCAGGTTTGCGTTCGGTCTTTTTACGGCTGTTTTTGATTTTTTTGTGGAAGGGTTTTACAGAGGATGGCAGAGAAGAATTCTCGTGGTCACGGTTCATCTGTGCTTTGAGTTTTACAATGAGATCCCGGGCTTCCTGAAGCTGTTTGGAAATCTGATCATTGGAAGCTTTAAGAACACAGACCTCTTTCTCAAGATCTTCGATTTTCATGAGATCTTCGATCCGGTGATCCGGACGTGCCAGAGCGTCACGCCAAAGCTGATGGTATCGTTCCTTTTCCTTTGTCAGGGTTTGAATTTCACGGCGGAGCTGACGGATGATTTTTTCATGCTCCTGTTTTTCAGCATCCGTATAAGTTCCTTCTTTAAGGCGCTCATTTTCACGGCGAAGTGCCATCAGTTCTTTTCTCTGAATTTCATGAGCTTCCTTTAAAGTCATTGCGCACCTCCTGATAAAAGGCTAATCGGCGGGATCCAGGAATCGATCAAGTATTGCCTGCTGTTTCCTGCACATGGATACAACCTCGTCGTAATCAGCGGATAATTCATGATACATTTGTTTCAGCTGCTGATTTTCTGTTTTTAGTGACTCGTTGATTTCATTCAGTTTTGTAATCTGAAGTTCCTGATTATTGATAATCTCTTTCTGAAGTGCAATCGCTTTCTCGGATTCATCCAGAAGAGTCTGAAGTGGATTATTCATCGAAAAACCTGCCTTGGATTGATAGCTTTATTATAAACGATTCTGCGAAGAAAAGCGAATGCAGGAAAAAGAGGGGCTGGCAAAATGACTGTGAAGAAGGGCTGAATAAGAAAAAAAGAGTGTGTATAACCGGGCAGAAAAGAAGCGGAAAATCAGGAAATATGAGGTAAATGCAGGGAAAATCAGGGAGAAGGTCAGATGAGAGAGTGCAGGCATGCGTATAGACGAAAGTTATCCACATAGGGGTGGGGGAGAAGCGTGAAGCAAAAAAATATTTTTCTACACTTTGCACAAAAGTCAGCATTCGCTGGCGGACGTGTGAACCGTAACTATGAAATAATTAAAAAAAAGAAAGGATATTGACACAGCCTTTAAAATATGGCATTTTATAAAAGTTCATATAAGAGAAATATTTCTTATATGAATTTCCGGGGGATTAGCTCAGTTGGGAGAGCGCCTGCCTTGCAAGCAGGAGGTCACGAGTTCGACTCTCGTATTCTCCACTTGGCAGCGGAAGCTGCTGAAAATTAAATATTCCTCCTTAGCTCAGTCGGTAGAGCATTCGGCTGTTAACCGAAGTGTCGTTGCTTCAAGTCCAACAGGGGGAGCTGAACCATTTTCCGGAAGCGCCTTGTTTTCAAGGGTTTCCGGATTTTTTCTTTTTCAGATTTCTAAAAATGGAGCAGAAAAGGGGCAGACCATATGATTTTCAGCCCCTTAAGCTGTTCGCTTTTCCTTCAGAGATTTGCTGTATGAGCGATAATTCAGCTGAGGATTACAGTGCTTTTCTATTCGATCAGAAATGACATAAATTCTTCGTTTTCTGTAAATTGCAGAAGCGGTCAGTATAGGTATGCGTCTGTCTGTTGTCAGGCGCTTTTTTTATGTTCAGAGAAGAAGATCCTCTTCCCGGTTAGCGAATACGCTGCCGATCCCCGCCTTCGATTTTGGTTTTTCAGTTCAATCCTATGTTGTTTCACTGGCGGACGAGATTGCAGAAGTCCTGCTCTGTGCCGCGCTCGATCAGTTTCCTGAAAAACAGAGAAAGAGACTGTATGTATGATTCTTACACAAATTTTACGTAAGTGCAGTATTGAATTTAATGTCCGAACACTAAAATAGAAAAAATTGTGATGGTGTTTCTTCATGACGCCTCATGAATTTCACAGCGCAGATCAGTAAAGGAAGGAATTTTGCGGTGATTCTGACCGTTCCGATCGCGGCAGGGATATGCGCGTTAAGATATAGAAAAAACAGAATAACTTCTCGGAATCTCGGTGAATGAGATTCCAAGTGAAACTTGACAATTGAATATCGTGCAGGAAAAGAAATTTACGAGAAATGGACATAAACAGGGCATAAACAGGACATAAACATTGGATATAGCGGGTACTATGCCTTGAAAAATCTTATGGAATCGCTTAAGATATCATTATTAGGCGGCTAATCCTAATAATGATTTTTGGAATGCCTCAACAGATGGCATTTCCCAGGCATCAAGATGTTGGAGCATCATGATGC
>ERZ1643246.628-NODE-628-length-44151-cov-9.050685_pt1 | contig 44151 bp, 16 predicted proteins | sample MGYA00579265_ERZ1643246 | MGnify/ENA primary metagenome ERZ1643246 (study PRJEB29033, sample SAMEA4952261) | chicken gut metagenome | biome: Broiler Chicken; feature: Gastrointestinal Tract; material: Caecum | place: Ireland | collected 2018 | study: Broiler... | reverse complement strand
CCGCTATCTTCCGGCGTGCTTCGTCATAGATCCTCGTCACAGTCGGGCGGGAGATTTGCATTCTCTCCGCACATTGCTCCTGTGTCATCTGCCTGTAGTCCAACAGACGGATCACTTCATACTCGTCATAAGTAAGGTTGATACTACCGGACGCATCGCAGCCCTGCGGGGCAAATCCTGTCACCCGGGGCAGCGAACAGATACAGCGCCTTTTCTGCGGTCTTGCCATGATCTTCTCCTCCCTTCCTGTTAATGTAGTACTAATTATAAGTATACAGTGTTATGAACATATGTCAATAATATTTTTTAATATTATTGCCTGTATATGAACGTCAACGAATCACTGACGGACTTCATGACGTGTGAGGCCACACAAATTTTCAATTTATAACCGAACGCAAATTGAAAGAGATCCAGAAAAATGGACTAAGATAAAACATTACCATATCTCTAGTACAGAGCACAAAGTGCCACACCCCCCGGTATTTCCAAGGATTGTGGCACTCATTTTTCTTTTTTAACTGTCATAGATGGGAACTATATCCCAAATAAGTTTTCTGACACATTAAATGAACTTCAGATCGGATGTCGATAAGGCGAAACAGGCATTTCGCTTTGCCTTACAGCTTAGGGATTTTTCCGCAGATAAAGCGGAGAACCTTCCTCAGATCTTGGATATCCACCTTGCCGTCAGTCACAACATCAGCATTTTCCAGTTGCTGGGTGTTCAGATTCACCTTGCCGCACACATATCTCAAGATCATCCTCAAATCAGAGATATTTACCCGGCTATCCCCGTCCGCATCACCGCAGACAGACTCCACATCAAAGAAGTGGATGGTGTACTCGATGGTCGCCGGATCTGCTGTCGATAGTTCCAGATTGGAAACGGTCACTTTGTAGTTTTTGCCGCTGTAATCGTCGGCTTCTGGCGGATCAAAGTAGAAAAATTTTCCCTTGAAATATCCAAGACCGCTCCCATAATACGCTGAAGATCCCAGGGAACTGGTCACATCGGTCACTTCTCCCGTATCAAGATCTGTAATCTTTACCTGCATCGCTTTGTTAGACAGGTCGATCATGTCCTCATTCAGACAGATACTCCACTGCGCACTGGTACTGATATGTTCCGTCGGGAAATACCCTGCTCCCGGCCAGGTATAGCAGCAGTCGTTATTATCCACGCCCTCCACAGTTCCCGTGGCATTGATCTGGTTGTCATACACTTCTATCCTCTGGGCCAGATATCGGTCCGTAGCACCGTACGACAACTGATATCCCGCCCGCTGCAGGAACTCAAACCTGTGTCCCAGGGGAAGATTTGACACATTCGCTGTATCATCCAACCATCCCTCGATATAGCTCATAAAATACGATGCCCTCCCCTCGGAAACACCGCCTCCGTAAAGATTGCTGTTGGAACATGCGTTATACGCGGACTCGTAATACGTATCATCCATATCAGACGGCTGCTCCGGCGAGTGAGAAAGACTGTTTGTTTTTGTAAGGAGCAGAGCACCCTTCGCCTCCTCGGTCCAGATATCATCGGAAGAACTCTCGAAAAGCGTCAGACCTCCCAGCCACCTCATATAATTGCTGTAGACCAAGAGCGCGCTGCGAATCTCCTCTGTAAGAACAGCCTCTTTATAGGGCGACAGAGCATACTCGGATTCGTATATCTTGATGTCGTCCGTAATCTTTGCCTTCTCATACTGTTCTTCCACCGCTTCTTTTGTATGGCTGCTGTAAATGTCCCGTTCGTTCAGGTTAATCAGCTGCTCCTCCAGATGGCGGAAGTCGTCCTTATCGATCATCTCGATATAGAAAACATCATTCTCCCGCTCAATGGCAACGAGCCTGTCTCCATAATCCAGAAGACTGAACACGAAATGTTGCGTGCCATATCTTTTCAGAGTTTCACCTGTGTCCACGTCATAAATGAACATATTCTTCCCACTGGTATAGGCCGTCACGGTATTGTCCTCCTGGCTGTAGACCATGCGTGTCCCGATTGAGCCCAAATCTCCATACTCGCTCAGCTCCTCATCATCCTTCCGGCTGATGACCAGAGCCGTACTGACTACCATGTCCTGAATTCTGCTGATATCAAATACATTTCCCATGTGATCCGCAAGCAGGTTTTCGCTCAGCATAGCTGCATAATCCTGATGCTCGGAAAAATACTGCTGCCCTACATTTTCGATCACACCAAGTCTGTCTTCTACAAATGCATTATTTTCTACCGCTCCCGCAAAAAGCGTGTCCATATCATGTTCATATCCCCAGTACAGCCAGTTATGGTAACCCACAAAGAAGAATGATCCATCCTGCCGGAATCCTATGAAATCATAAACCCTTCCTTCTGTAGTTATACTGTCCAGATATGTTCCGTCAGCTGAAAAGAGCATCAGTGAATATTCCTCATCCTGTTCTCTTCTGCCGTACAGATAGATCCTTCCCTGCTGATCTACACCGATACCATACGATACCCACTGTCCCATGCCCTCCAGGGGTGTCGGTTTCAAAGTACACTGTCCGGCCAGGTCATATCTTGCGACTGATCCCTGATCCATCCAGTAAATAATCTCGCCGTCGCAGTAAAACTCCGAAATTTTCGAGCCAAAATCATATACTTCCTTATAACTGCCACTAGTCAGATCCAGGAAATATAACTTATCCAACTGAAGAAAATAGACACCGTTCCTCTCCGGGCATGCAAACTGCCTGGTCGGCACATACTCGCTGTCATAGTTCAGCAATTCATCTGGAAGTACATATGCCACCCCGTCAGCCAGCGCCCCGGAAGCGATGCTTCCGGAGGCTGTATCCGCATAAGGCTCGGTTTTGTCTGCGGCATAAACTCTGATCTCTTCCTCCTTTTTGTCACCAGAAGCACCGTTTACGATCTCGCTCTCATCCATCTTGTTGTATTCGCCTCTGATCTCCACAGATGATATGGCTGAATCATTTCCGTTCTCTTCTGTCACATCAGATACTCTTATCTCCTCTGACGCCTCAGGCGCTCCGATCTCCTCCGCATATGCGGGAACCGCTGCTGCTGTGCCTGTCAAAGACACAGCAAACAGCAGAGCAAGTATCCGCTTTTTCATTCTTATGTTTTCTCCTTCCGTTCGTTTTACTCAAAGGAGTCGATCTTATGGCACACATACCGCAGGATCTTCCGCAGATCCTGGATATCCACATTATTATCCTTCTCCACATCCGCCGCCAGCTTCTGAGTTGAGGTCAGTGTCACCTTTCCGCATACAGCCCGCAGCACCAGACGCAGATCCGAAATATCCACTTTTCCGCTTTCGTCCACATCGCCAAGCATGACTTCCGGCTCCACCGCCGTAAATGTAAAGCCGTTTTCCTTTGCATATACCTCAGCTGCAGTGCCGGCCACGCCGTAAATGGTAAAGCCCGGAACTTTTATAGTAGATCTGTCATCCAGATATCCCAGGGCATATTCGCCAATCTCTGTAACACTCTGCGGTATATGGATCTCCTTCATTGATTCACATGCGTAAAATGCATAATCCCCTATATTCGTCAACGTATCGGACAGCTGGATTTCTTTCAAATTACTCTGCCAGCAGAATGCATATCCGGCAATTCCTTTTGTTCCATCCTCGACAGTAATTGTCGTACCTTCCGGAGCCTCGCCTTTGTATTTATACAGCACCTTTCCTGCATATACAACGCCGTCATCCTGATTGTTATACCATGCAGTGTTCATATTATCGGTTGCACCGTCAAAGGCGCATCCTGCAATTGCTTCCACAGAATCCGGAATTTCAATCTCAAGCAGACTGCTGCATCCGCTGAATGCACGGTATTCTATACGAGTCACACTGCTCGGTATCTCAATCGATTCAAGGTTCTTATTATTCAAAAACGAACTGTCCCCAATAGATTCCAGCTCACCGTCAATCGTAATCTGCCTCAGGTCGCAGCCGGCAAATACTCCGTCAGCAATATATGTAACCTTGCTCCCTATTTTGACTTCCTTCAAAGAATCACAATAGGAAAAAGCAGACGTATCGACACTTAAAATTGTATCCGGAATATTTAATTTCTCTATACCGGTACCGTTGAATGCACTGCTTCCTATATAAGTAATATTTGCAGGGAATTCAACAGCGCTTATGTTTTCACACCCATTAAAGGCTCCATTCGGTATGCCTTCCAGACCGGATCCTATCGTGACGTTTTCCAGGCTTACACACGAAGCAAATGCCGATTCTCCCAATTCTGTAAGACTATCCGGAAGATCAACTTCGGACACTCCGCTGTTATAAAAGGCATTATCTCCAATCTCTTTAAGCTCTGATCCCAAATTAATATCTGAAAGATTTGTGCAGTAATAAAATGCATTTGCTTCGATCTCTCTGACACTGTCGGGGAGATTAATATCCGTTAAGCTTTCGCAGTGTCGGAACGCCATATTTCCGATAGACTCTAACTCACTTCCCTCTGTCAGCGTTACAGTCTGCAGATTTTTACAAGATATAAACGCACCGTACTGCAGTTCCGTAACTTTATCCGGAATGGTTACACTCTGAATCCTGTTATTTTCTCCGAATGCGCCATATCCTATGCTTTCAACATCTTTTCCTGCAATAGACGAAGGTATATTAACCGCGCTTTCTTCACCGGTATACTTAAGTATCTGAACCTTGCCGTCAGACAATATGCGATATACATAATCTTCTTCTTTCTCTACAGGGTTAATCTGCCATGTCGCTTCCTCTTTTTCCGGAATGATATGAATATAATACTTCTGCTCAGCTTCCATATATACAACTGCGCCAAATCCATCTTCGTCTATGTAATCATATATATCGTCCAAATGTGACATCAACTCGTTTCTGCTGCTGTCATATACCGAGCACTCTCCTGTGTCATCCGAACTTATAAAATAATAGCCGGTTTTCTCAGGTACAAACGCATATTCCTGGGACTGCACAAGATTACTTGTATAGTCTGTTCCCTCTGTTATCCTGAGCGTCTCCGCTTTGCCGATATGCCAATGCACATCCCAGTCCGCTGAGGACGGGAAATTGATCTTAATCGTGTATTTCTCACCCGCCTCAAAATCCCCCCAGTAGTCAAAACCGTAAATTTGAGTCGGCTCATGGCTTGCTTTTATATATGCCTCTTCGTCTGACCAGAAGTGATATCTTCCACTTTCCTCCGGAATAAATGTATAGATGATCTGCTGTTCAGGTGATGTCACATATGAACCTCCGCACTGCACGGTCAGTTCTTCTGTCTCTTCAACTTCAGCCTTGTCAATCCGAAAATAAAAATTATCATTTGAATCAACCATCAAATAATAAGTTGCCCCGGCTTCCAGATTTGTATCCCATATCTGGTTCCATTCGCTGTCATAGACATCCAATCTGTATGGTATTGAATACTGGCAGGATTCATTCGGTACAAATTTGAAATAAACACTGTCCTCGGCTAATACGCGATATGTATTTCCGGCTGATATCTCAACTTCTTCCAGTTTACTGATACTCCAGTCAACATCACTGTAGCTGCTGACTGTAATATAGTATGTGCTTCCTGCTGTCAGTTCGTGGTTCTGCCCGTACATACTATTCCATTCCGAATCATATAGCTGAGCACTGTAACTGGAGAGATAATATCTGCCGCTTTCTGTCGGAACAAACTTATAATAATCTATTTCCCCCTTCTCTGTATGAACCGTCTCTCCTTCCTGTATAAGGATTTCTTCCGACCGCTCAATACTCCACTGGATATTACTGTCAGCATTAATCACTATATAGTAAATCTCTCCTTCAGATAACTGCCATCTGTCGTTGTAAATTCTGTTCCAGTCAGAATCATAGAGTTCTGCGTCGCCTTCAGATACAGCATAATATCCGCTCTCCGCAGGAACGAATTTGTAATGATCATACGTTCCCGCTTCCGTATATATCGTCTCATTTTCCTGTATCTCAATTTCTTCCGACTTATTTACAGACCACTCAAATTCATCATTCCAAAAATTCAATAAAAGATAATATGTCTTTCCTGCTTCAAGAGCAACCACATCATTTCCTATCCAAAACCAGGACTCATCATATACAGATACACTGTCACATATTATTCTATATTTGCCACTTGTCTGTGGAATAAATGAATAAACACAGCCTTGGTCTCCTGTTTCTTGGGGCGCCCGAATCACTTCACCTTCTACTGCCGTCTGCACTTCCATTTCAGCCACTTCCCAGCTGACATTTCCCGTTGTATTTAAATCACCATAAAAGAAAATATCAATATAACATTTATCATCTTTATTAAACTTTTCATATGAAGAACCTGAAAATAGCGATCCAGAATCTCCATAATTCAGATGAAAATATGCTGCATCATTATCGTCAATATTGAAATAATATATATCGGATTCTCCATAAACCAAACGATAATGCACTCTTTCTCCAGGCTCACTTATAACAGCTTCATATTCCCCCGGAGTGATATCCTGCGGGCGTCCCAGTTTCCAGTTAACCACTCCCGCTGTTCCGGAATAATCATACCTTATATCAATATAATATGTTGCTCCGGCTTCTAGCTCAAACACAGCACTTCCATATTCATATTCATCGCTGGAAGCACTGTCAATCCATTGCTCAGAACCATATTCCGTCTTTTCATGAACAGAAAAACTTCCTGTTCCCAAAAGATCAATATAATACGACCCACTTTCTTTGGGCAGAAACAGATATCTGACTGCCTCTTCTGACTCCGCGATTTCAGTAGTCATTCTCACCGGCTCGCCGTTCTCTCCGAGAGTAACTTCTTCCAGCTCTTCATCTGAAAGATTATTAGCAGCTGTTTTTTGAGTTGCAGTCTTTTTCTGTTCTTCCTCTTCCTGATGATTTTTTGTCTGAGTCTCTTTGTTTTCGTTTACTTCTTGCTCTCCATTCTGCTGTGTTTCATCCTGCTCCTCTTCAATCGGAACAAACGCCCCGTCAGACAGGTCGTTTCCCGTCTCGCCGCCGGAAGACTCGTCCTCCTGATTTTCGGATGCAGGTTGCTGCGTTTCTGACGTAGATGTCTGTGCATCTTCCTCACCGGTCTGCTGGTCATCCTGCTGCACTGTACTTTCAACTTCTTCTGCATTTGCCGTCACAGACGGAACAGCCGTAACCGGAACACACAATAATCCGGCCAGCATAAACGCAAGCACACGTTTTTCAAATTTTGTAATCATATCCTTTCCTCCTCATTATTCGCATTCTCTGCATATTTCCGGCATATTATTACCCGCATAATATCCTCTGCCGATATTACGGCATGAAGGTCCGCGGAGCAAGCCACTTTCCATACAGTACTCCATCTTATATACGTTTTCTGCCGCCGGATAGACTGTGTCCTCCGACAGTTCCAAAGATGCAAACACATCATGGACCACCTGTACCGAACTGTCTGTCGTACCGATCTCAGAGTCATCCTCATACCATACGGTGCAGACATATTCCGGAGTGATTCCCGCAAACCAATGGTCGCCATACTCGCTGGTTCCTGTTTTTCCGCAGACCTCCGCGTCTTTGATCTGCGCCAGAGTTCCTGTTCCATGAAGCACAACTTCTCTCATCAGCCGGTTCATAATAAATGCCGTTTCTTCACTGACTACTCTCACCCCCTTTCCAGCCACCGCATAGTACTCGCTGCCACCGTTCATAATCTGTGTAACCGTATGCGGAGTGTAGTATATACCACCATTTGCGTAGATCTGATAAGCGGCAGCTATCTGCTCTACGGTAACTCCTTCATCCAAATATCCGAGCGCCAGATTGCTTAACGCTCTGTCCTCTCCCTTTTCCTGAATAATTTCCTGTTCCCGCTGGACGGATATACCAAAAGCCTCCTGAAGGAAATAACAGGATCTTTCTGCTCCACAGTCTTTCAGAACTTTTACCGCAACCGCATTGTTGGACTCCGCAACTGCAGCTTCCACTGTAATCATCTGGTCTGTATACGGCTCTGTATTTACCGGCCATTCAACCATTTCACCACTGCTGTTTTCTACCATCGCATACGGACTGTCCCGATACATAGAAGACCATGTGATCGCTCCAGCTTCAAGGGCAGGGGTGTAAACACTCAGTGGTTTTATCGTAGAGCCTGCATATGCAGGAATACTGACATAATTGTAATTATGCCCATCTGCGGAAACGCTGTAACAGGCTGTTATACAGCCTTCTGTATCACTGAGAACTGCTGCCGAATTGCCGTTTGACACTTCTGGTGTTTGTGAATAAGCATCCAGCATTCCTTCCATAGCATCTGTAGAAAAGCCTGTCCTGATCTCAAACCCGTCCGCAGCAATCTTTCGGATTGCGGAATCCCGGTCTATCGCGTCCTGATCCATCACAATATCTATCACTTCATTTCGGACAAGATCAATATAAGCCTCATATCCTGTCTCACACCGGTACTGCAGTTCATTGTTTTCTATATAAAGTTCCGCAACTTCGTTTCCATCACGATCATACACTACCGCCGTGCCACCTGAGCTCAAGAGTGTACCCGATATTACAATACCGACACATGCACAGCCTGTAAGAATTAATCCTGTCAGTCGTTCTCTGTTAATCACCCTCTCCATTTGCAAGCGCCTCCATCTCTTCTATCAGTTCAAGATTCTCTCTTGAGAGCGTCACCTGAGGTCTGTCATCAATCCTCCATGCCAGATAACTTGTCTTCTCACGCAGCTCATCCAGCATATCCGGAATCTCCGCCGCTCTCTCGGCACAGGTTTTTGCATCCTCCGTGCTCCCGTTTTCAAGATAAAGATTTTCACAATACGCAAGTATTTCCAAATAATCGGTATACTCATCATACTGGTATGGCGCAAGCTCGATTGCCCTCAGCTTGTCTTCGATAAATCCGCCAATATCTCCTTCCGAAAACGCAGCTCTAGCCCTTGCGCTGTAAGCCACAGAAATATACTCATTTCTTGAGATCAGATCATCTGCAATCTCTTTCATTTCTGTTGTCGTGTCTGCCTCAGTCAGGAGAGCTGTTTCAGCCTGTGTATTCCCGTTATATATTGCAAATGCCCTCTCATAATTTCCGGCTGTATACATCAAATCCGACAGTCCTGCAAACACTGCAAATACTGCAGAGCTAACGCCTGCAATCCCCAGTACAGTTCCTGTCAAAGTTGGTACTTTGTATGTCCTGATATTTCTCATATCCAGAAACAGGATGAGTACAAATCCCATTGCAAGGAACTGAAAATCATAATCGAACAGACTGTGAAGAATAAGTATCACAAGTATCAGTCTGTTCCTTTCATTGGTATGCTTCGCAAACACCGATCTCAATATTGCCGCGCTCATCAGCACTGTCGGTATCACTCCAACATCAAGAAACATCTGAAGAAGTTCATTATGTACATTAACAACAGAGTATACCCCCGTCTGTATAGACTGCTGGATGTAATAATAGCCATAATACCCCAGACCGAACGGATGCTGCAGAATCAAAGGAATCGCATCCTGCGCATAGAGAAGTCTTCCCAGAAATGTACTCGCACTCAGGGATATATCTGCAAAACGCTCCAGAACTCCCATACTTCCCGCCACAATTGCCAGAACAATAACTACAGCAGCTCCGGCAGCGATTACAGCCAGGACTACTTTTCTCCCGGACACCCTGATAATCAAAAGTCCGATCAAAGCCACCGCTGTCAGAATAAATACGGTACGGCTTCCGCTCATGGCGATTCCAAATACCGCCGCCAACGCATAAACAATATCCAGCCAGTCCGGATGCCTGTAATCAATCCGCCAAAGGACGATGATCAGACAAACAAGCATGAAAAGCGCATATGTATTCGGATACTGGAAGAACCCTGCAAGCCTGCCTGCCACGGATACCCATTCTTCATACACCGGAAACTGCATCATAAGAAATGAAAAAAGTGTCATCAGACTGCCCAGCAAGGGAAGTATGGAAATCATCTTCTCTCGCTCTTCCTGCTGCCCTGATAACAGCACATAGAACAGAAGCAGCGGAAGAAATTTTATAAATCCGGTCAGGGCCATCCCGGAATCAATCGCCCAGAGTGACACAAGCAGATATGAAAAAATAAGTATTGCAAAGGCCGCAAGGTTCAGATCCCGCGCCAATGTAATTTCCTTTTTCCAATACATCCGGTAAAACAGAATTCCCGTCATAAATATACCGGTCAGGGCTGAGACGGATACAAAGTATCCGCCTCCCAGAAGTCCCGCCACAATCAAACAAGTCATCATTAGCCACATCGTTATAATCCCTTTTCGTCAGAATATCTTTATCGCCGTAATTCTTTATAATTCTTCAAGTTTTCCGCAAACAAAGCGAAGTATTTTGCGGAGATCAGCGATATTCACAGTACCGTCTGTTTCAACGTCTGCTGCAAGCTGCTGCTGAGAAGTCAGTTCGGTTTTACCACAGACAGCGCGGAGAACCATACGGAGATCTGCTATGTCAACTCTTCCGCTCTCATCGATGTCGCCCGGTGTATATTCCGGTTCTACTTCAACAAAAGCAAATCCGTTTTCTTCCGCATAGGTCTGAGCCGCTGAGCCTACAATGCCGTAGATGGCAAACTCCGGAACCTTCAGTATATCGGAGTATCTGCCGGCACTGCTTGTAACAGAAAGATATCCCAGCGAAAACTCTCCGATTTCATCCACACTCTGCGGAATATGGATCTCCGTCAGAAGCTCACACCCGTAGAAGGCATATTCTCCTATATTGGTCAATGTATCAGGAAGTACAACTTCATCGAGCCCATACTGATACTCAAATGCCGCCCCGGCGATTCCCTTTGTTCCATCTGCGACTGTAACTGTCGTGCCCTCCGGCATTGTACCTTTGTATTTATACACTACTTTACCGGCATATATGATGCCGTTCTTCTGGCTTTCATACCATGCGGTATTTATAAAGGCATCTCTTCCTACAGACTCTACAGAATCCGAGATTTCAATATCAAGAAGGTTTCGATTTCCGCTAAATGCGTATTCTCCAATCTCCAATACCCCGCCGTTAAATACGATCCCGGTAAGATCACAATCGTAAAACGCATAACCGCCGATATACTTTACATCACTTCCCAGACTGACTTCTTTTAACAAAGAGCACCCTTCAAACGCGCCTTCGCCGATACTTTCAACTGAATCAGGGATGTCTATTTCCTGCAGATCACAACTGGAAAATGTTCCGTCTTCTATGGTTTTTAATCCTATGCCCAGATCTACACTGTTCAGTGCGCAACCCATAAAAGCCTCCTCCCCAAGAGTCGTCAGACTGTCCGGCAGAACAACCGCAGTAAGTTTACCCGCATCAATAAACGCCCTCTTCCCGATCTCTTTCAGTCCCGATCCAAGCTCTATGCTTTCAAGTCCTCCACAGCCAAAAAAAGCTTCTGCTTTAATTGAGCGGACGCTGTCAGGAATGATGATTTCCCGCAGATCATCATATTCGTAAAACGCTCCCGGACCGATACTTGCAACTTCTTTCCCGTCTATGCGCTCCGGTATCTCGACCGAATCAGCATCGCCCAGGTATTTCAATATCTGCACGGTTCCGTCTGTCAGCGCCCGGTATAAATACTCATCCGTCTGCTCCGTACAGCTAATCCGCCACGAAGCGTCTCCGGAATATGAAAAAATATTTATATAATATGTCTGTCCCGCTTCCAGTCGGAGAATACCTCCAAATTCGCCTTTATCCTTATAATCGTATATGTCAGCCCCCTCTGAGCCTTCCCTGATCAGATTCCATTCGCTGTCATAAACCGCATAGTCTCCTTCTCCCTTTACATCGAGCATATAGTTCCCTGATGTATCAGGAATAAAACGATAGTCCTGAGCACTTCCCTCACTTGTACTATATTCTGTCACTGCTTCTACTTCAGTGACCGAAGATTTTTCAATACACCAGTGGAGTTCTGCCCATCCGTTTGTCATTGAACTCGGTGTATTGCCGATCATAATCTCATACTCTTCTCCTGCATTAAGGTATAAGCTGTATTCCGGACAGTACTGCATAGATACATCATCCCCGTGCATAATTGCAAGATAGACCTGATTATCTGGACGGAACTGATATCTGCCTGTTTCTTCAGGCACAAAAACATATCTGGCAGCATTGTAATACCCGATTAAGTTTCCCGCGTCAGCAGCCATAGTTATATATTCTTTTCCTGCCTGTATTTCTATTCTCTTCGGCTCTGCGGATCCGGTTTCCTCGCTTAAATCAATAGAAAAATAAAACGTCTCGTCTGTGCTGTCCGGCATCAGATAATATGTCTCGCCTGCCGTCAGTTCATAATCCCACATTTCATTCCATTCACCGTCGTATAGTTTCATCCAACCGCTGGTCGTGATCGTATATTTACCGCTTTTATCCGGAACAAATTTAAAGTATTCGCTCTTTTCCGGAGCCACCAAGTAACTCCACCCTGCGGTTATCTCAGTTTCTTTCATTTTGCTGATACTCCAGTCGATGTCGTCCTGACCGGATATCATTATGTAGTATATTTCACCTTCCAGCAGATCAACTTTACTGCCCTCTATTTCGTTCCAGTCAGAATCATAAATATGTACAGAATAACTGGATATAGAGTACTTTCCGCTTTCCTCCGGTATAAATTTGTAATAGTCAACATCGTCAGCTTCTGTATGTATTGTCTCTCCTTCTTCTATCACAATTTCATTCGAACGCTTAATGCTCCAATAAAAGTCGTCGCCTGCTGATGCATGCAGCATTATGTAATAAATTTCACCGGCTTTCAGATCCACTTTATCGTTGCCTACAGAGTCCAGAAATTCATCGTATACAGTCGCATTATAATATGTTATCCCATATTTTCCGTCTTCTTTTGGTACAAACGTATATACAAGATGTTCATTATCAGAACTTACAGCAGTATGTATCGATTCACTTTCCGATACAGCCTGTGTTTTTATGCCATCTGCATTCCATCCGACTGTTCCTGTAGAAGTCAGGTCATAATAATAGATACTGACAAAACATTTTTTGCCTTGAACTCCTGTCTCATAATGCCCTGACGAAAGAAGAGGCGCATGATAGTTATCAATACAAAGATCATAATAAACATCGGCATAATATTCGCCGCCCCAATGATCTATGTCAAAATAAATCATATCCTCATCTTCGCATAAAACTTCATAATGTGCTTTTCCTCCCGGCTCACTGATCACAGCCTCGTATGAACCTGTTTTGACCTGCTGCGGCCGACCAAGCTTCCATTTGATGGTTCCGACTGATTCTGCATCATCATACCCGATATCAACATAGTATATCGTGCCTGCCGTCGCATCAAAAACAACACTTCCAAATTTATTTTCAGTGCTTACAGCTTCATCTATATAGGAGACATCTCCATAGCTTGTCTCTTCATATATGGAAAAATGCCCCTGAGCCATAAGATCTATATAATACCCGCCGCTTTCTTCCGGCCGGAAACAATACCTGACAGTTTCACCAGCTTCACCTATTTCTGTACTTATCGTTACAGGCTCATTATTTTCTCCCAGAGAAACTTCCTCTATTTCGTTTTGCTGCTGAGATACAATTTCACGACTTTCCTTCTGATCTGAAGATTCCGACATCCCGGCTTCCGGCTGAACTTCCAAACTATTTTCCGGCTGCTCTGTTTCTTCCTGTTCTTCTGACATACCGGTTTCTTCCAAATCGCTCTCAGTATATGACTGCTCCTCCGTCACTATTTCTTCCGCAAACACCGTCTGCCCAAAGATCATACATCCTGCCAGAATCCCTGCTAAAAATCTCGCTCTTCCTTTCATGTCTTACCTCCTGCTGATTTCAGCTTTTTTGAGGTGGTCCTGAAGCTTGAGGACCGCCTGTTTTTATTTATCAAAAACACTATTTTCATAATGTTTCAATCTTCCCGCATACAAATCTCAGGATCTTTCTAAGATCCGCAATATCCACTTTCCCGTCCGCTTCCACATCCGCAACGCTCTCCTGGGCCTCTGTAAACTGGAACTTTCCACAGACTTTGCGCAGCACCATACGCAGATCCGCGATATCTACTTTGCTGTTCTGATCTACATCGCCCTTTACATGCGCTGTTTCTGGAATAGTTTCAGTAACATCCATGTTCTTTACATCATCCATCGTAACATTATCAAGAATAGTCTCACCATCCTCTGTGATTACATCGATAGCAACATTTTGACTACTATCTGCGTCAATGGTCAGTTTGTCTCCCTGAAGGAATACTGTACTTTCATTCCCATTTAGCATCATATCTGTCGAAATAGACGTGAACTCTGAGTTATCTTGTATGTCTTCCACAACTACATTAATCTCCATTTCCGTGTCCGCAGAAACCGTCAGTCCCGTAGAGGAATTATTAGTCACCGATGCGCTTCCATCAGTAACGACTCCGACATAATCCCTCTCCGAAAGGAACGCTACTGATCCGTTTTCCAGCTGGATAGTGTAGATATCTCTGGGAACTACAAGTCGACCAGACGCGTCTGTATCTATCACATCCCCCGTATAACCACAATAGGTATATTGATCGATCCTGTTTTCTTCAATATAACTTGTTCCCCCGTTCTCCATCTTAAATATTAGTACTCCTGTGCTGTCGTATATTTCAAAATCATCACTTGTGTAACTGATTTCTATTCCCCCGGCAGCAGGAGAAAACGTGGCTTTCTGATCAAAATTTGTCGGATAATCATTTACATCCACAAAATAAAGACTACTCTTCCGCAAAAGATTACCCTCGCTGTCATATCCGATATCTGTTACTCCTGTTCCATCTCCATTCACAGTTGCCGACATTCTCCACTGCCCATTTATTGTATTCACATCAACATACCTATTTTCCGCTTGTTTATAACAATCTTTTGGAGTTTTGTCATCAAAATATTCAAAATACGGATTATTAGGATCATACAGGAAAATACGGTGCCAGCCCTCTCCCAAATCCTGAGTTTTTCGTGCAGAATCAACTACCAATGCATGTCCCTTATCCCCATCTTCTTCCCAAAAAGCCAGAACAAGAAACGGTTTATGAATCGTATCGATTTTTTCGAGTATTTCTTTGTAAACATCCGTGCTGTCTTCTGCCCCGTAATTAATATAGTCTTTTATTCTGGATTGTATTGCTTCATTAGAATCCTGCCAGATCTGGTAACGTTCTATCAACTTTGTCAATTCAGATTCGGCATTCAACCGCAAATAATATTTTCCAAAATCCCACACCATTTCATCATAACCGCCGGCAGCCAGTGTTCCCACATCATGAGTGTAATTTATTACCGGTAACATATTTTTATAAAACATTATTGCCGTTACAGACATTCCAAAACAGTTTCCACCCCAGTTATTAATATTCTGTTTATATATATGCTTTGTATATGATTCTCCAAAAACTTCCTGATATCTTTCCAGAGAAAACTTATAACTGGAAAATCCTAATAAATCTGACCAGCTCTTGTAATCAAATGCATTTAACGCATTCTCAATACAGTGACCATCTTCTTTAAGATTAAAACCTGTTCCAGACTCTTCTTCCCCACTATCATTCAATATAACAAAATCCAAGTTATTATCAGATGCATACCTCTGAATACAGGAGCCTTCGTATCCGTATATTACCACCGATGGACAGTCTTCAAATGCTTCTGTTCCGACAGATGTAACACTATCATAAATCACAACAATACCTAGCTTTGTACATCCCGCAAATGCCTCTGTTCCTATCTCCCTCGTATTTTTAGGAATTTTCACATCTGTTAATGAAGAGCATTCCCATAGTGAATTAGGACCTATTTTTTCCAATGACAACGGCAAATCCAATGTTTCAATCGAAGTACGGCGAAACGCCCTGTTTCCTATTTCTTTTACCCCTTCCGGAATTTCAATATTTTTAACACTTTCACAACAATATAAAGCAATATCAGGAATTTTCTCTATTCCTTTTTCAAAAATTACTGTTTCCAGATTCTCGCACCCCGTAAAAGTGGAGTAATCTACAGTATAGCCCTTTCCCATACTTATTACATTTTTCGGTATTGTTATACTAGTTATATAAGGGCTGGTAAATACTTCACAGCCTAATGTTGTTATACTTTCAGGCAGAACTATATTTTTTAATTTATCACAACCACTAAACGCTTCTGTACCTATCTGCTTCAGACCTTCATTCAGTTTAATTTCCTCTAAAGACAGACAGCCTTCAAATGCTTCATCCCCTATTGAGCTTACATTATCCGGTAATACCAACCTTTTTAATTTTTCACATTCCCATATTGAATTTTCTTCTATTGTTTCCAGCGTTGAGGGCAGATCCAAGTTTTCTATAGAAGTAGATCGAAACGCTCTATTTCCTATTACTTTTACCCCTTCTGGAATATCAATATTCTTAACACTCTCACAGCAATATAAAGCAATATCAGGAATTTTCTCTATTCCTTTTTCAAAAATTACTGTTTCCAGATTCTCGCACCCCGTAAAAGTGGAGTAATCTACAGTATAGCCCTTTCCCATACTTATTACATTTTTCGGTATTGTTATACTAGTTATATAAGGGCTGGTAAATACTTCACAGCCTAATGTTGTTATACTTTCAGGCAGAACTATATTTTTTAATTTATCACAACCACTAAACGCTTCTGTACCTATCTGCTTCAGACCTTCATTCAGTTTAATTTCCTCTAAAGACAGACAGCCTTCAAATGCTTCATCCCCTATTGAGCTTACATTATCCGGTAATACCAACCTTTTTAATTTTTCACATTCCCATATTGAATTTTCTTCTATTGTTTCCAGCGTTGAGGGCAGATCCAAGTTTTCTATAGAAGTAGATCGAAACGCTCTATTTCCTATTACTTTTACCCCTTCTGGAATATCAATATTCTTAACACTCTCACAGCAATATAAAGCAATCTCAGGGATCTTTTCCATTCCTTTCTCAAAAATGACTGTTTCCAGATTCTTACATCCTGTAAAAGTGGAATAACCTACAGTATAGCTATTGCCCATATTTGTTACGTTTTTGGGTATTGTTATAGTGGTTATATAAGGGCTGGTAAATACTTCACAGCCCAGAGTGGTCAGACTTTCCGGCAAAATAACATCTTTCAGATTATTACAACCGCTGAATGCCTCTGTACCTATTTCTTCCAATCCTTCATTAAAAATAACCTTCTCTATGGTATCACATTCCGCAAAAGCTCGTTCTCCTATAGTTCTGACCCGATAGCCCTCAATTGTTTCCGGAATATTTATAATACTATCGTTTCCTATATAACCTGTTATAGTAATTTCTTCCCCAATCAATTCATATGTAAATGGTTCAGAATTTGTATCCTGTGCCCTGACAGTTCTTGGAAAAACGGCAAGCATTACTAAAAAAAAGCACACTGTAAAGGTATTTATAATCCAATCTCGTCTCATCCTAACCCTCCTGTACGTTTCCGGATATATGTCATTTTATCCTACAGACTCTCAATCTTCCCGCATACAAATCTCAGGATCTTCCTAAGATCCGCAATATCTACTTTCCCGTCCGCTTCCACATCCGCAGCGCCCTCTTGGACCTCTGTAAACTGAATCTTTCCGCAGACTTTGCGCAGCACCATACGCAGGTCTGCGATATCTACCTTCTCGCTTCCGTCCACATCGCCCTTCACGCTTCCGTCTATAGTCACTGTTACGTCGAATCCGGAAGCCTTAATGTTTTCTGTCTCCGCAAAGCCCACATGCACGATAGCCGTTCCTGCTTTTCTCGGCGTCACCATACCGTCCGCCGTAACAGTGAGTACGTCCGAATCCGCCGAATACACCGGCTGGATCTCCTCCAGACCGAAATACGCGTAGTCCAGCGCGTCCAGCCGGAATGTTCCTTCTGCCAGACTTCCGGCAGCTTCCGACTCCGCTCCCCAGACATCCAGCGTAACCTTGTACACGCCATTTTTTTTATCCTGCTGTGCTATAGGAATCACATTTCCCCCATTCAGACTGTCCTCATCCAGACACCACTTCATATAGGGGCTTCCGTTCTGGAGCCGGCTGATCATCTCTTCTATTCCGAAGTCCTCCCTGGACAAGATCTGAGCCTCCCTGTTATAGGGCGTATCTGTCGTATAGCTGTTGGTATCCCCTGGCGCATTGCCGCCGCAGATAGCTCCCGGCATATACCAGTTGTTTTCTTCATCTATATCCAGCCAGCCGATGTTGTAGCAGTTTTTTATCCGGTAACTGCCGACCTGATTTTCCCCCACTACGCCGCCCACTGTTTTGGCTGTATTCACAGTAATGGTGCCGGATACGGTCCCAGCGTTATAGCAGTTGATCACCCAGCCGTAATTATCTGTCACCACCCCGGCCGCAGCGAATCCGGTACTCGCCGCATAGCCTTGATTCCAGCAGGAGTCCACGGTTGCCTGGGATCCGTTCATGCCGACTACGCCGCCGCCCCACAGGACATATCCTGTATTGCTACATCCGTAAACCAGCCCGTCGTTTCGTCCGCAGACGCCGCCTGACCTGTCATCCGCCCCGATCACATAACTGTTGTTCTCGCAGAACAGGAGACTCCCGTCGTTCTGCTCAGCGATTGCCCCGTTGGAATAAAAGATCCCCTGACTAACATTTACCGCTTTTACAGTGCCGTTTTCACCGATCCCCCCGAACAGACCGCCCTCATATTCATCCGGCACATACAGGTTATATAAAGTATGTCCCTGTCCGTCGAAAGTTCCTTCAAAAGACACTCCCGAAGAGTTGGAAGCAATAGACATCCAGTGATTCCTGCTGGAATCCTCCTCATTGAAGAACATATCTTTTCCAAGAGAAACTTTCTTCCCTTCAAATGTATTTCCACCATTGACCAGCTGAGCCAGCCCTGCCAGATGCTCCGGCGTATCCAGTATAAATTCATCTGCGCTACTGCTATACCAGCTTGTGTCAGCCGAACCGTCCCACGGATCCGAAGGCGAAACATAAGTATCCTCCAATTCAAATTCCCCGGTACATGAGAAGTCGTCGAGTGTAAAGACTTCTTTCTCTCCGTCCGTATATTTCAGCCATGTCAGCTTTCCTCCGGAAAGCACCGGCTCGCACTGGGTCAGCTGAGCGCCCTCCAGCGTTTTCACCTCGCTGAGGATTTCCGCCTGATCATTGACCATAACATAGTCCACACTCTCGCCGTTGTCAAAATTGTTCCACATCACGGCATAGATCCCGTCGCTCACCTCTGCGATCTTCGCGTTGCAGACATTAGAATATTGATAGATCGTGCTGGCAGTCAGTCTGGTTGTCTCTCCTGCTGCACCATAATCGCCTTTCGGCACATAGGACATATAAATATTATTACAGTAATTCTGGACCTGGGTTCCGACGACGATATAGCCTGTGTCCGTGACCGCCAGCCCAGAGAGATCCGTATCTGTCACATTGTCCCCGGTCTGCCCGCTGATCCCCAGCATGATCAACTGGACTCCCGGTCTTTCCTGTACGCATACGGCGCGTGGAGCTCCATCCCCAAGATCCGCATAGATCGGAGTATCTCCGTCATATTTAACAATCTGTCTGAAAGAATGACTTACATGAATATCCGGAAAGGATATCATACCTCTTGTATCACTGAGCGTCATGGTATCCGTATTGATCCTCAGGGCAATATTGGACTGATGCCCGTCCGGTCTGAGTCTGGATGTGTAGACAACCATCTGATTCCCGTTCTCATCCACAGAGACATTTCCCGAATCAAACGGAACAGTTGTATAGCATTCCTCATACTTCACAGACAGCGCCGCAAGCCGGTTGAAAGTCTTATCATATTTCACCACTCTGTAGATCTCTGTTCCCGCCGATGAGCCGCTCTGACCAAAAACCAGATAATTATAGTCCTCTCCCGCATAATAAGCGCCAAAGATGGGGAGTTCATACTCCAGAGTCTTTTCCGCCACCTGGTTCCAGCCGCTGTCATAATCAATCACATGGATCACCTCATCCACAAGGACCGCCTGCCAGCCTGTATCTGTTTTCTCCAGATAAGAATTAATCGTGTCTCCGTATACTTCAAGACCAGCAAGTGTATTCGAAAAATTCGACAGATCTGACGCCGCTTCTGCCTGCATGGAGAACGTTCCTATTCCCACAGCTGCTGTCAGTACAGCAGTACATATACCCAGCCGGATGCTTGTCCTAAGGCTGACCTTCTCAAGTATATCTAAACGATTTCTTCTCATTTATTTCACCTCCGTGCGACAAATTCTCATTCTGTTCTTGTCAGAAAAGTAATATTACAGGCTGTTAATCTTTCTACATACAAACCGCAGTATCTTTCTTAAATCCTGAATATCGACCTTTCCATCCTGTTCTACGTCGGCCGCAAGGCTCTGATCCTCCGTCAGCTCCACTTTCCTGCAGACTGCCCGGAGTACAAGGCGGAGGTCTGCGATATCTACTTTGCTGTTCTGATCTACATCGCCCCGCATATATTCAGGCTCTTCTGGTCCAGTTCCCGCTGTTATTTTCGTCATCCCTGTTGCCAAAACGGACATGCTGTCATATTGTTCTCTCGGTATATATGTAACATTCATTGTTCCATCTTCCAGCACATCAGACTGTCCGATATACAGCAAATTGTCTGCTGCTAATATATTTTCGGCTTCTGCGTCTTTTACTGCGTAATAGTTATAGGTTTTTTCTGTATCCAGACTGCTGAAAGCAGCAGTAGTTTTTCCACTTTCATCTGTAGAAACCGAATCTGCAGTAATTATCGCTGATGCCTCAGATTCTCCTGTGTCAAGAGAAGCAGCCTGGAAAGACTGGGCCGATGAAGTGTGAAATAAGTCGGTAATGTTCACAGGCTCTGCACCACCGTCATTCCGGGTCAGGACAGCTCCACCATCTCCCCAGTTCCAAAGACTTCCATCTGCTGTAATTGCTGCGCTGACTTCATGCGCCATATTAATCTCCACCACATTATCCATTACTTTGCCCGGAATCCATATAGAACCTGTACGCCCCGTTGCTCCATGACTATTTCCTCCCCAGGTCCAAAGGCTTCCATCTGTTTTTATCGCTCCGGCGTGGTAATATCCGAGGCTGACCTTCGCCACATCATCCAGAACTTTGACGGGTATTTCAATGGTCGTTTGCCCCATCCCCCCTTCAAGTAAATCAAAAGGAATAATGCTAAAAGGATTGGTTCCCCACATCCACAGACTATTGTCATTTTTGATCACTGCAATCACAGAATTGATTTTTGAGGTTTCTACATCTTTTACATCTTCCATAATCTTAATCGGTTCTTCGCTGTTATATGTAAGACCGTCTCCGAAGGAGTATCCGAAATTTCCCCATGCCCACAGATTTCCATCGTCTTGCAATGCCAGGAAACAGCTTCCTCCTCTTCCCACTATCGCCATGTCAACCACGTTATCAAGCCACTTAACAGGGGTAAATTCCATGACATCCGCTCTTCTCACCCATCCCCACGTCCAAAGACTTCCATCTGTTTTTATTACCGCACATTTATCTTCACCAAGACATACCCTTTCTACATCGTCCATGATCTTAGTCGGTTCCGGAACGTATACGTCGTAGGCATTCGTACTGCCCTCTCTCTGCAGGCTTCCCCATATCCAGAGGCTTCCGTCTTCCTTTACTGCCGCACTCCACACCGGATAAAGATTAAATCCTCTGTTTACACTTACCTGCTTGACGTCATCCATCAATTTAAACGGCTTATATGAATCTCCAAATGTCCTCTCTCCGATGCCAAGTTCGCCAAATTGGTTCGTTCCCCACATCCATAAGCTTCCATCATCCATGATTGCCGCAGCATGGGTTCCTGACATATCGACATCTCGGATTCCTCCGCCGCTGCCAGCTGTCTGGCGAAGTTCAAGAGTAATCTTCCTTGGCTTCTCTGAAACCGTAATTTTCTTGCTTCTCTTCCCAATCTGCGCATGCTCAGCGGTGATCGTATACTTTCCGTCCGGAAGATAGAACCGCACTGCACCGTCCTCTCCCGTGGTATACTCATCATTAACAATTGCAGAAGCAACCGGATTACTGTAGGAATCTTCTACTGTTACATCTATCCGATATTTCAAATGTGGGCAGGTAGTAAACGCAAACTCTCCATAATCCACTGACCAATAAAAATCAGTTATTTTCAGGCGGACATTTCTATCCGCTTTAAAAGTCAGCTTTGACCAGTTCAGCAGCTTAATGGAAAATCCTATTCCCAATCTGGCGCTGATTTCTCCGTCCAGACAGTTTGTACAATCATGGATGTAATCGTCTGAATCTCCCGCATCTACTTTCTGCGATGCACTGGCTTCTGCACCTGCCGTTCCACTCAATGATACATCTACAACCTTTTTGGAAAGCACCTTAACTCTCGGTTTTAATGAAAATCCGATGAATACTTTCATCTCACCCTTGATTTCACTATCCAATTCTGGTTTGGTGGTAAGATCTTTTACGCCTTTATCCGATGAAACAGAGCTTCCAATTCTCCCGGCGAGCGTTCCGCTCAATTCAGTTGATGCACTCACTTCGCCCACAAAAGACGGAGTAACTTCTACAATTATGCCTGGAATCGGCGTGAACCCGAAACATGCAAGCGGAAGTTCAAATAAATCCGATTTACCTGAAAAATTGACAGAAAAATCCGATGAATAATCAAACTTCATCTCAAAATACTGGCTTGATAACGTCAGATAAAGCTTAACCGTTAACTTAAGGCTCAATTCAATTCCACCAGTAATCTTAAAATTTCCAATCTCCTTATTCACCTTAAACGGCGCTGTAAGCCCTGCGCTTTCATCAATATCTACTGCCCGGGCAGAGGCCATGCGGCTCTTTTCTGACAGTCCTTCATATGTAACGCCATCATCACAGGTAGAAGGATCCACCTCTGCGTCATTCATAATACTTGTTGTAGCAATCTTCACATAGTCGAAGACTTCTTCCATGGAAGTATCATCGCCATGAATCGTAACTGTTGTCCCATCAACAGCAACTGATGCGACTTTTATAATAAGAAGCGTTCCATCTGCGTATTCATAACTCAGCAGATCGCCCTCTTCAAGCTTCCTAATTTCACTATCTGCATTTTCAATTACATAGAGTTCATTTTCTTCATCCGTCTGCAGAACCTCATTAATCCCCTCTGTCTCTTCAATGACAATTGTATTCTCGTTATATACAGCAAAATTATTTGTCTTGTCACTATCAAAATTCAAGATTTCCCGCCCCGCGAAATCATCCGTTGTCATGGCCAGAAATTCCTGCATTTCCTGCGTATAATTCGGTGATTCATATACGGTACAGCAAGGCTCGAGCGTTTCATAATCCACAAGGAAACCGCGGAGATAAAAATATTCTGGCATTGCATCCGTCTCAATCGTTACCTCTGCCTCTGTATCTCCCGGATCCACTTCCACATTTCCTGATGCCAACATCTGATCCCCTGACTCATCATAGATTCCGATGACCAATGTGGCATAGCGGTCTGTCTCAAACTCCGCCGAAGCTATATTTCCCTCTACTTCAACGGAAAAGATATTGCAGCCATTATTTTCTTCCTGTTCCTCTATCTCTCCATTGACGGTTTCTTCCACCATCTTTCCAAAAGAATCTGTTGCTTCCGCTGTAACATCCGTAGCATTTTTCTGGCTACTCACAGTTTCTTCTGCCTGTACTTCAGTTACCGGTATGCTAGTAAACAGCAAAACGAGAGCCAGCAGTACTGCCGTTATTCTATTTTTCCTCATTCCTTTTCGCCTCTCCTTCTGTATTCAATATTTTTGTGGAGCGGTTTTAAATAATTATGTGTATTTTAGTTTAATGTTCTTCTATTTTCCCGCAAACAAATCTCAGCACTTTCCTCAAATCACTGATGTTCACCTCTCCGTCCATCTCAACATCCGCCGCCAGTTTCTGCTGCTCTGTCAGCTCCACTTTACCGCATACAGATCTGAGAATCATACGCAGGTCATCAATCTGAACAGAGCCATCTCCTGTAATATCTCCCCGGATATAGTCATCTCCTGTATTGAGAGTACCGATCTGTACCGGTGTGCCTGTCACATCCCAGATGCTTCCGTCAATACGGAGTGCAAAATCTTTTTTATTCACAGTAATCAGATCTTGTACACCATTGAGTATTTCTGCATAATTTCTATAAAGATAATTATCTCCCTGATTCCCTTTTGCATATAAGCTAAAAGAATTTGAGCTATACTGCATATTTCTTACCGGAATATTAATCATGTTATCCTCAGTCGGCACGAGCTTTTCATCCCATTTATAATAATTTCCTTCTGTATCAACCCAATCCCACTGATCGCCTGAATAAGCGAAATCGGCACAATTATCTCCAAGTTTTATCCTTTCGCTGCAATCTTCATCACCTTTTCTGTATATTAATGCCCATACCTCATTATCTTCGGTTATCACCAAATCGTAATCCATTGTCCAATCAGCGGAATGATACATGCATCCGTATTTCTTAACTCTTAAGTCGCCCGGGTCTCCAAATGCCACAGCTGCCGATGCAATAAATCCGTCATCAGAAGAATAATACCCCTCGTTTGTAAGATATTCGACATTCTGGTCTTTTAAGTTCCCATCATACCCAAATAACTCACCTGTATTTTTTAAATACCCGAGAGAATTTGTTATCTGCTTTACATCTGTATCTAAAAGACTTAATTCCCCACTTTCCTCCATAAGGCAAAGCTTCCCATCCTTTGTCAATACCCTAAACTTTTTAATATCGCCATAATCGTAATAATAGGCCATATCTGCGGCATCTTTGGCTAAAATCTGATCCTGTTCGTGGAAGGTATAGACTGAGCCATCTTCTTTTATAACAAATTTATCAACTACCTTTTTCACACCTTCATCCATTAATTTCATTTCAGGATAAAGTTCCCACAGCTCGCCGTTCTCTTTCAGCGCAAACGCATATGAACCATCATCAGCATCGACAGTCCCCATCTGTACCGGTATACTATATTCCGAATCAAGCGGCTGGTCAGAATCCGTTCCTTCTACTGTAACGGTAAATTCTTTCGAAAATCCTCTCCATGTCACACGGAGTGTCGCTGTTCCTGTATTAACTGAATAGAAATATGGATTCTCCATCCCATTCTGCCATAAGTCAATAACTCCCTGATTATCAAGCTCCTCAACAACTATTTCTTTTGGTTCAGAACCTAATACTCCCCCTACTCGTGGAAGTTTGATCGATTTGCCGCCTTTTTCACATACGATATCGTCAAAAGCCGCGAATTCCCATCTTGTATCATCTGATACTGCTGTATCGTCAAGATTCAAATAGTTCAGTTTCTCTAAGCCTGCCAGCGCGTCAATATTTTCGAGTGTCAGATTCCAGTTCAGATCAATACTGGTCGCATTCACAGCATATTCCATGCCTGAGAGATCGGTTATAAACTCATCGCCTTCATAGAGAAGCCGATCATATCTGGATAAATAGAAATTTGTGCATTCAGCCAGTTCTGCCTTTGAAATATATCCGTCTTCATTTTTGTCACAGTTATTCTTCTCCAAAAGCGCTGCGATCAGTACAGGATCCTTAAACGGGACAGCATCTTCCGGAAGATCTTTTACTTCTATATGGTAGACTGCTTCTTTCTTATATACCGCTTCTCCGTTATCGTCATTTGATGATACACTCCACAATGTAATGTCCGCTTTTCCGGCTTTTAATCCTTCGATATTAAAACATGCGCTGACCTCGCCATTCGGCTGGGTCAGTGAAGCTTCGGATACTTCACATACAGCCGAATCGCTGCTTTCTACCGTAAAATACCAGGGTCTCTCATCACAGATCTGTTCCATATGGTATGGAAGTCCCACATATAAAGTTTTATCAATTTCTACTGCCTGATCCGAAGAATCACTCGCTGTCGTCCCGGCTTCTTCTGCCTGATCATTAACAGGACTTTCTGCTTCCTGCATCGCTGTTTCAGTCTGTTCTTCCTCCGATTGTGTTTCTTCCGCACTCAGTATGTGTGACTGTTCATCCGCCACAGCTTACTCTGCGAAAACAGTCTGTCCCATTAACAGACATCCCGTTAAAACTCCTGCTAAAATTCTTGTTCTCTTTCTCATGCCTTTTTCTCCTTGTTTCTCTTATTATTTATAAATTCTCTATCTTCCCACACACAAACCTCAGTATCTCCCTTAAATCCTGGATATCTACCTTTCCATCCGTTTCCACATCAGCTGCGCTCGTCTGCGCATCTGTCAGCTCCACCTTTCCGCATACTGCCCGAAGAACCAGGCGGAGATCCGCGATGTCCACTTTTCCGTTTCCGTCCACGTCCCCTTTCAAACTACTTCCATCTACAGTGACCGTCACATCAAACCATGTCTCTTTACCATGTTCCGACTCGGGGAATGTGACTCTGACAACTGCTGTTCCGGACTTCTTTGGAGAAACAATGCCATCAGAAGAAATAGACAGTATATCCGTATCTTTTGTGCTGTACACTGCGTCTACTGTTTCTGCTCCATAATAAGCCACCAGAAACGCATCCAATTTCTCCCCGGTGTTCCCCATTCCAATACTGATTTCTGTCACTGGATTCCAGATATCCGGAAGCATTTTATAGATGCCATCCTCCATATCTTTTCTGGCTGCGTTCACGATATATCCGGCATTGATTCCTTCTGTTCCTTCCCTCCACTTTGGGATCACCAGGTCTCCCTGCAGTTTTTCCACTGTATCCGGATCCTTGAACTGATCCAGAGTAAGCACCTCCGCCAGATTGTTATACTGTGACGGCGCCGCATATACATTGGCATAATTTCCTTCCATAATTCCGCTTATGGTATCTTTTTCCGAAGCATTTCCTGAAATTTCACCGATGTTATAGCAATTGTATATTTTTTCCTGTCCGGTAAGCTCTTTTTTCTGGATTCCGGCAATTCCCCCAGCTGCCGTACAGTCTCCGGATATATTTCCCGAATTATAGCAGTTAAATATCCATCCCACGCTCTCCCCGGAGATTCCTCCCAGGTAAAGACTGTTGCTTTTTACATTGCCTTCATTCCAGCAGGAATCAATCGTCGCGACAAAAGACGCGTTATTTCCCGTAATACCTCCGACGGTTCTTCCTGCATTAATCTCACCGAAGTTTCCACACCCATAGATCAGATTCTCATTTTGACTGCAGATGCCTCCGGTATATGACGCATTGCTGCTGATATCGCTCCAGTTCTCACAGAACAGGACCCATCCTTTATTTACCTCTGCCACAGCCGCTCCGGACCGGATATATCCCTGTTCAATCCCCACAGCTTTGACAATACCTTTCTCGCCGATCGTCCCGAACAGCCCCCCGCTGTTTACAGGAAGATAAAGGTAATACAGAGTATGCCCCTGTCCGTCAAAGGTTCCCTGGAACTCCACTCCGGACTCTGATGATGCTATCGATATCCAGGGATTCTGAGCCTCCTGTTTATCATTGAAATACATATCCGCACCCAGGCGGATCGTCTTTCCTTCAAATGTATTTCCCCCGTTTACCAGTTGAGCCAGACCCGCCAGCTGTTCCGGAGTATTAAGTGTAAATTCGTCTTTACTACTTTCATACCAGGAAGTATCCGCTTCTGCTTCCCACGGATTCTCGGGCTGGGACGACGATCCGCCGCTCAGCGATACGTTCAGATAAGTTTCAATATCCGACATGATCTCACGGTTCATACCGGTGGTGTAATGCACCACCTGATCATTTTTATCGATAAAGATTATTGCGGGGGTTGTAACGCTTCCAGATATACCAAGCTTTCTGAGATATGTCCACATAATACTGTTAGCATTATAGCCATAGGTCAGCTGCTCCGTTCCGTACATATCATAAAACGCCTGCATGTCATCCATAGACGCGCCGGAGATTTCCGCTGCGATCACATCCACGCTGCTAAAATTGAGTCCTTCATTCTGAAACAGCCCAAGCACAGTCTGACAGTTAAAACAATTCGGCTTATAAAAGATCAGCACCTTCGGTTTTCCCTCGGCGGCGGTCGTAACTGTTCCTCCGTCCATCGTCTGTATCGTATAATGGAGATTCTCCATCAGACTTCCTGCTGCTTCCTCCGCGCTGACAGATAGAGCCGCCGTAATCATCAGCACAAATAATAACAGACCTGCCAAAAACTTTTTCCATCTCATAGAACTTTCCCTCCTCATATTCTCTCATTCTACATTATAGACGTTCCCTCCAAACTGAAACGAGATACCGTTGGATAAAGGGCAAGGACAATCCTGACCGTTTTCTGCCGGCTCTTGCCCCTTATACAGCGATACCTGCTGTAAATGCTGTTGTTAATCTCATCCGGCCCGACCTCAATAGAGGTCGGGCTGTAAGTATTTTCCGTGCTTTTCCTGATCGGATTCCCAAGATTACTCCAGAGAATCGATCTTCTTACAGATAAATCTCAGCATCTTTCTAAGATCCTTGATGTCTACGACATTATTATTGTCTTTTTCCACATCCGCGGCTGTCTCCTGCTCTTCCGTCAGAGTAACTTTTTTGCACACCGCCCTCAACGTCAGTCTCAAATCCGAAATCGTAACTTCGCCGTCACCGTCCAGATCGCCCAGGGCAACCGTTATATCCAGATCGAGCAGCTGCTCCGGTATTTCCGCCACCCTCCACACTGTGCCGTCTGTGCGCAGTGCATATGTAGTTCCGGAACCTATGCGGAATGCGGTCCTCACATGATTAAGCAGAACTACATTATTCTTTGTCAGTTCATAGTCATCTTTCACGCCTTTATCAACCAGATTGTAAGAACCTGATACATAGACTGCAATAGGATTGTCCTCTGTTCCTTTTGAACCGTCGGACAGACGCAGGTATTCTCCCGTGTTCGTTTTATAATACTGGTCCGAATTAGAGTAGCCCTGTGACAGCTCTGCCACATCCTCGGCGATCTTTTGGCTTGCGCCGTCCTCATAACGGTACAGCTCCTCTCCTTCTGTCAGATAGTAATATGCGCCGGAATAAGAAAGCATATCTGTAATAACCGCTTTTCCGACACTGACATATTCTCCGGAAACCCTGATGTATCCGGTTCCATCAGCAGTTGTGTAGAAGTCCGGATAGAGTCCTGATCCTATGTTCTGAATATCGCCGATCCCCGTCAGCATAGGTTCGCTGCTGTCAGACCAGGCATAGTAGTCTCCGCTTTCTGTAAGATATCCGATATCATTGATATCCTTAATTTGGGACTTTATCTGCTGAAAGCTGTTTGCCTGTGCGTTTTTCTCTACCTCTATCCTGCTCCAAAGCGTCCCGTCATTTTTCAGGACATATGTTGTGCATTCCCAGTAGTTTGACATGGTCTCTTCATCAAATCCTGCATACTTTCTATATTCCGTCCATGATCTTACATCTGAGATCTCCGTGCCCTGACCACCGTATATATCCTTCAGAACCCCTTTGTCATTTAATGCATAGTGTCCGGTGAATTTCACAATATTATCAGCGAGTTTTCCTTCATCAGACCAGAGCGTCCCATCCGTGTCTGTGTAGTTCTTATACTCCATAGCTTCTTTTCCGGAATATACCCATCCCGAAACATAATCAGATACATTGTCTTTGATCTTTTTTGTCTCAGGATATACTTCCCAAAGCGCGCCGTTGGTATCAAGTATACGCTGTCCTCCCGTCGCCTTGATCCCTGTATCGCTTTCTTCTCCAATCGGCTGATCAGAGGGAATGCCTTCTACCCGAACCTTGATATCCACATATTGTCCGCCATTGGAGATCCTTACTACCGCTTCTCCCACTTCTGTTCCGATCAGATACTGCGAATCATATTCTTCAAAATACTGAACACATCCTTCCCCTTCTATTGTCTCAAATACAAGGGGATCATTGAAGATATCGGCCATAGAAGAATATGGCTCCATTTCCCCTTTGAGCAGATTTATATCTTGGAAATCAGCCAGCTTAAATCTGTCCTCTACAGAAACGCTTGTCCCACGCAGATTAATGATGTTCAGTTTCTCCATATCAAAGAGCGCATCAACATTGACAAGTTCCGACTGTCCGGAGAAATTAACAAAAGAGAGGTTTACAGCATATTCCAGTCCCGTAAGATCTGTTATTCCATAATCAGCAGTTATACTGATAGTATCAAGCTGAGCCATTTCCGATTTTGAGAGATATCCGTCTCCATTTGTATCCGATGGTGTTTCCACATCATCCACCCATACAGATTGCTTCAGAAGCCCGTATAAAAGCATGGGATCATTAAATGAAACAATATCCCCAGGCTTCTCCCCTTCCGGAACCTTTACCTGAAATTCATACATACAACTGTCCGCGTAATTCAGTGTAATAACTGTGGTTCCAGCTTTTTTTGCATCCAGGATAACCACCGGTGCCTCGTTTCTATCATCATACGAGGACATCGGCACAAATTTCAGTGTTCCCTCACAAACGGACGGATCTGAATTTACAAGTTCCCATTTTTCATGGTCATTGTCATTAACCGGAAAGCCTTCTTCAGATGGACGGAATACGGTAGTCTCTCCAATATAAGCATTGGCTTCCTGATACGTAACAGTAATGTCATATCTGGCAAGTACATTGCCGTCCGCATCGCAGATATCTACTGTTGCATCACCAATATCAGCTGTAAACATAGATATATAACAACGATTCCTCTGCTCTGCATAATCATAGGTCTTATGCCCGCTACCATCCCACCAAATGACTGATGTATCTGACGATACAACACTTGCCATATTGTCGAATACAGCCTCGTCGATCTCCATGTTTCTGTCATCTGACTGATAATGAATCGTAACCTTCTGTGTTTCTACATTAACATCCAGCTTCGGCTGCTCTGTTTTTTCTTCCTGTATTGTCTGTTGATCATTTTCCGGAATCAGTACTTCCCCGACTGCTGGTTCTTCTACGTCAGAATTCACTTCTTCCGCATCTGTCTCCACAGCATTCTCTTCTGCTGTATTTTCCACAGCTGTGCTCTCCTCAACAGTATTCTCCTCTGCAGCACTTTCTTCCGCCACATCTGTCACAGGTTCCGCTGCCCAGACAGTCTGTCCGAAGAGCAAGCTGCAAGCCAACATCATTGTCAACAATTTCTTTCTTTTCACCCTCGATCTACCTCCTTGTTGTCAAGCTTTCCCTTATCAATTAAATATCCGTCTTTACTGATCATATTTCCTTTTCCCACAGTTAAGGCCTCAGATGCATGCCGCTTCTCAGAGAGAGGCAACCTTCCCACAGATGTATCTCAGGAGCAGTCTCAGATCTTCGATATTAACCTTCCCGTTCACCACCACATCTCCTGCGAGGATCTGCTGCTGTGACAGTTCCACTTTTCCACATACATAACGGAGTACCAGGCGGAGGTCTGAAATATCGATCTTACCGTCGCTGTTCACATCGCCCAGGACATACGGCAGAGCTTCTACAGTCACACTGCAGGATGCCGATGCGTTTCCTGAGTGTACGGTGATAACTGCATTTCCTTCTCCCAGTGCCGTTACCAGGCCATTTTCATCCACAGCCGCAATCTCCGGAGCACTGGAAGTCCATACAAGAGGCGTAGATGCATTTGACGGCTCTACTGTCGCTGTGAGCTGAAGCGTATCTCCCTGTGTCAGAGTGGCAGATGTCTGATCGAGCTTGATGCCCTCCGCCGGAATTTCCGTAGATATAGGAGCCGTATGGACTGTTCCTTCATCCCGATAAGACTGTTTGATCACATATTTGATCTCGTCTCCTTCCTGATAGATACCATAGACATATCCCTCCGACAAATCCGGCCGATAGATTACCTCCGGCTTTCCGCTTCCTTCTGCATTCACATACACTCTCATAATACTGCTGTATGTGTTGTAATACAGATATCCGTTTTCATAAAACAATCCGGAATAGTAGGCGTTCCAGATTCCGCCTCCTCCCCATACCGGCCATATTCCGGCGTCCGCGATTTCTCTGATGCTGTTACCCTCTCTGCAGTAAAGGATCCCTTCGGCCATATAAAAGCTTTTGCTTCCCATCTGTATGATCTGCGTATCGACATTTGTCCAGTAAGCGTCGTCATATGCTGTATCGCTGCACACCAGATCCGTCCGATCCCATGCGTAGTGATCCAGGTCATTCTCCATCGCCGAATCACTGACAAGGAAATGGTTGTGACGTACTTTTCCCTTGCTGTCAGGTACCGGATCATCCCAGGTGCAGTCCACATGATAATAGTTTCCGTTCAATTCTATGATGTTCCATGCATGATTCATCGGATCGCTGCTCGTCACATAACACTCGATCCCCAGTTTTGTCATAAGGTACTGATAGCCGTAAGCGTACGCATTGCACACTCCGGTTCCCTTCATAAACAGCCCCGCACTGCTGTAAGACTCCCTTGGAAGAGTTCCGTTTACAAGATTATCGTAGTCATAAGCGCTGTTGTAAACCAAATACTCATGTATCGCCAATGCCTTTTCCAGATCCGTCATATCATCCGATACAACAGAAAGAATCTCATCGACTTTTTTATCTACCTGCGCAAAATACTCTTTTGTCTCTTCGACAGTCATATCGTTTTTCAGCTCCAGTAAAACATATTGATCTCCTGAAGAGTAAGTACTTATATTCATGTTCATGCCAAGATAAGGCGAGTAATACGCCAACGCATAAAGTTTAAATGACAGGTCAATTCCATACTGACGGACGTCAACCTGGGGTTCCCCCGCAAGAAGCGCGTCCTTTACCTCTGATTCCAGGAGCTGATACACCTCCGCATCCGTGCTGTATTCCGCTCCAGCCGCAGATTTACTGGTCTGCGGTACCTCTTCCTTGACTTCATAGATCTGCGGCTCCGGCAGCCCTCCCGTAGGATAAATCATCTCGGGTGTATAAACTCTGCCCGTCTGCTCCTCCGCCTGCACTGGCATCGCTGTCAGTAGCAGCGCCATACTAAGCAGAAGTGTAATTAGCTGTTTCAGTTTTCTCATACTCTGTCCTCCTTAGATATTCTTTCTAAAATATTTTCTTTCGCCAATCTGTCTCTGACGCCGAACTACAGTTCATCTATCTTACGGCACACATACCGCAGAATCTTCCTCAGATCTTCGATTCCTACGCTGCCGTCGTCTGTCACATCCGCCGACTGCTTCTGGGTTTCCGTCAGCGTGATCTTTTTGCACACAGCTCTAAGCACCATCCGCAGATCCGCAATATCTACGTTTCCGCTTCCATCCACGTCGCCTCTCTTGATCGATGTCTCCACAATAATCCTGCATTCCGCATAAGTATCTTCCAGCCCGGCGAGTGTATAGCGGAGCACAGCCTCGCCGCCTCTGACCGCTTTTACTGTGTTTCCACTAATCGTAACGACTCCGTCTCCGCTGACAATACTCCAGCTCCCCGCCGACGATACGGTATCCGGATATACTTCCGGAGTAATCGTAACGGAACTTCCTGCGTTTAACGTATAGATTTTCTGGGCAAGCAACACCACGGGCGTTACTTCTGCTTCCTCCGTTTTCTGTCCCACAGTGACATGAATGGTCTTTTTTACATTCTTATCACTGAGACTTATCGTAATATCCGCCTCGCCATACATACTTCCGGTCACCTTGAATCCGTTTCCGGTCACGTTCGTCACATAGGCGATATCATCCGCATCTGACAATGCCGTAAATTCCTGTCCTTCCGGTGCGTTAATGAGCTGGACGGGGATTTCAACACTGTCTCCCATTTTCACTGTGACTTTCTCAGGAACTGCGATCTCTATAGTCTTATTGACAGATACGGATTTTTCCACAGGATCTGCCGCTGTGCCCGCATAGCTTTTTGCTGATCCGTCTATAGAGAATACACAGCTGTCTCCTGATTGCAGAAGCGTCCCCTCCGTAAACCGCATAGTAAACTCTTTTGCGTAATTTACGCCTTCCGGGCTGACCAGATCTTTATCATATTCAAGAACGTAAGGTATGTTCTTCCCATTTTTATCCGTCAGCTTCATTCCTGCTGCCGAATCCGGAACCATGTATTTTGAGAAGACAACTTCCGCATGATCCGCGTAGACCGTGACGCTCTCTACAACAGGCTTCTCTTTTGATACCATTCCGATATTCACCTCCGTCTGGGGTGGCGGAACCGGAAGCCAGTCACTGTAGGTTGTCTCATATCCTTCCTTCTCATACTTCACCTGCCAGTATCCCTCGGGCACGTCCCAGGAATATCTGCCTTCCTCATCTGTATAAAGAGGATTGACCTGTTCGTACTCTGACGCGTCCCAGAGTATTCCCTGCGGATCTTCCAGATTTTCTTTATAGTAGGCCGTTACCTTCACGCCTTCCAGGCGGTTGCTCTCCACTGCTTCATACACATATCCGCTTGGATCGATCCCCCACCGGATGCCGAATTCCCCGCCCTTGATATTGTTTGTCCTGGCATCCCAGAAGAAAGAAGAAGTTATGCCGATCATAGCCAGCAGGCCGGTAAAAGCAATGGACACAGGGCCTGTGATACCAATGGCTGATACGAAGACCGGAAGCAAAGCCACCATGATCGTGTACTGCATCTGATCCCGGAACAGAGCGTCTGCCTTCTGGACCGCCTCGGTTTTATTTGCAATACCAGGTGACTGATAGATCTCATTGATCAGTTCGTTTCGGTCTTTGTAAAAATTCCAGATGTCTCCAGCCGCTGATACTGCGGTTGCGTAGTTGCCCAGCTTACCCGCCAGTTCTTCCATCTCAAAGTTTTCAGTAAAACTGAAATCCATCTGTATCTTGACCGCTCCCTCTGCCAGGTTAAGACCGTTCTTTGAAACCACCAGGATGGCATTCGCCGGATCTTCATTCCAGAGTGATACGAAATAATTGTCTCCGTCCAGTCCCGGGACAAAAACCCCGCAAGCATTCAGGATATCTTCATATCCGCCCAGCCATTCATTGATATCAACACCTGTCATCTCCCCGATCTCAGATACCGTCAGATCAATGATCACTCCGGTAAATTCTTCTGCTACTCCTGACAGATCCATCCGGTATTTTATCTCGCCGTTTTCATCCTCGATCTCTGTGATCTCAGTGTTCCTGAGTTCCTTCGGCAGAGCGTTGTACATAGCGTCCCAGTCCACATCCTGCCCTACCTTTGTCTCTTCATGTTTCATCCTGTACTCTACAGTCAGATTCCCGGGCACATAATTGTGATCATCTTCATCAAAATACCCGCTGGCGATATATTTTCCGGTACTGCCGTCATATTCCGCTTCCATGATCTTGCGTTCATTGTTCCTCGTACTAACGATATACACATCCTCCAGTTCCTCTATATTGTCAAAATCAGCGACAAATGTAAACGGCACCTTTGGATTAAACGCAATATATGGTTTGGACTCTGACGCCATCAGATCGATCACCGCGTCACTGTGATTATTATAATAAAGCTTGAATTCTGTCATCACAGGTGTAGACATGTTATACTGCACCCTGACTTCTGCTGTTTGATCCTTATCATCAGGATTTCTTGCCTCTACCGTATAGCTTTTCCCATCTGCCGGATCCGGAAGTGTCAGCTCCGCCTTATACTTGCCGGTCTTTGCCGCTGTTACAGTCTTCTGGAAAGTATCGTCTATGTAGAGATCTATCGCTGCAGAGCTGTTTCCCAGCCCCTGAACGGTGATCTCAGACAGAGACGTCACCTCGTCCGTCCCGATCGTCAGCACAGATCTGGAACTGTTGTCAAATCCGATCAGTTCTTTTTCCGTTCTATTGTCCAGTTCATACTGGAAAACAGCTGCTGTGGAAAGATCCTCCACCGTCTCCGGGCTGAAACCGATGGTGATATCTCCCTCCGGCTCCGTCAGCGCAATGGTAAGTTTCCTGTCATCGATCACATGATCATAGCTTCTCTCCCCGTTCACACGGATCTCTTCCTCATAGAAATCCGAATTCTGCGGAACAAAGAAATTCATCGCTGTCTCTTTCGCCTGATCAAATACTTCCTCCTTTATATTGTAGTGAACTGTTATCTTCGCGTATCCGTTAATGCTCAGCGAATTGTAGTCCACCCGGTAGGAACAGTCGTTCTCAATGCCCAGGTCTGAATAGTCATCATATGCATAACTCATCAGCTTCACAGGGATCTGCTCCTCGATCGACATAATATGGACAGGCGAGCCATAATTGCAGAAGAGAGAAACATTCTCACATCCGTTTATGGCACTGAGATCAAACTTCTCGACATTGTTTGTAAGTTCGAGTGCCGTCAGATTATGGCAGCCTTCAAAAGCCCTGCCCTGTATCTCCGTAATCTGATCCGGAACCACCATACCTGTGAGCGAGGGACAGTGGGCAAACAGACCTGTCACGATCTTTGTTGCTCCCTTTTCAAAAGTAATATTTTTCAATCCGTCACAGTTATAAAACGGTCCCCAGGTATATCCGTGATCATACTCATAAATATAGGCGTCCGTAGTCGTCTTCAGACTCTTGGGAATCTCAATAGATGTAATACCGTCACAGTCATAAAAAGCGTGCGCGCCCATAGATTCCAGTTCCCGGGACAGTCTCACCTTCCTGAGGGCCGTACATTTCGCAAATGCAGCCGCACCAATCCTGGTCACATGATCTTTCATATCTATCTCTGTCAGTTTGGGGCATTTTTCAAATGCGTTGTCGCCGATCTCTGTGACATTTTCCCCGAATGTCACTTCTGAGAGATTCACTGCCCTTGGAAAAGCTCCACTTCCGATCACCGTCACCGTATCCGGGATCACAATCTTCTCGATTCCCGGACAGTTGGCAAACAGTCCGTTCGCGATCGTTGTGGCGCCGCTTTCGAATGTAACGTTTTTCAGACCGTCACAGTTATAAAACGGACCATATACATACCCATATGCGTATTCATTGATATACGCGTCCGTCGTTTTTATCAGGCTTGCCGGGATTTCCACTGCCGTCAGTTTATCGCAGTCATAAAACACATGGGCGCTCATCTCCTCCAGCACTCTGGACAGATGAACCGCTGACAGCTCTGTACATTTGGCGAATGCTCCTGCTCCGATCTTCTTTATCTTATCGTTCATGTTCACAGCAGTCAGCCTGCCGCACTTGGCAAAGGCGCTGCCGCCAACCTCAGCAATATTTGCCCCAAATGTAATCTGTGTCAGACCTGCCGCCTGGTAGAACGCATCGTTTCCCACAGAGGTGACTGTATCCGGGATCACAACCTTCTCGATACCCGGGCAGTTAGCAAACAGTCCGTTTGCAATCGTTGTTGTTCCGTTTTCAAAGGTAATATTTTTCAGTCCGTCGCAGTTATAAAACGGGCCGTATACATAACCATACGCATATTCATAGATATATGCGTTCGTTGTTTTCACCAAACTTGCCGGGATCTCCACCGCCGTCAGTTTATCGCAGTCATAAAAAGCGTGAGCGCTCATTTCCTCCAGTACCCTTGAGAAATGAACCTCCTTCAGCTCTCCGCATTGAGCGAATGCGGCCGATCCCAGCTTCTTTACCTTATCGTTCATATTTACATCTGTCAGTCTGCCGCATTTGGAAAAGGCACCGTCTCCGATCTCAGTGATATTTGCTCCAAAAGTTACCCCCGAAAGATTCTCGTCGGCAGTAAACGCCGCGTTTCCGATCGTTGTAACCGTATCCGGGATCACAATCTCCTCGATCCCAGGACAATTTGCAAACAGCCCTTTCGCGATCGTTGTGATTCCCGTTTCAAAAGAAACTCTTTTCAAGCTATCGCATCCATAAAACGGGCCGTCCACATATCCCCTGGCATATTCGTAGATGTACGCGTTGTTAGTTGTTGTCAGTGATTTCGGGATAAAGATCTCTGTCAGTTTGTCACAGTTGTAAAACGCATGGGCGCTCATCTCCGCCAGCTCTGCCGGAAGTTCTACCTGCGAAAGCTCAGAGCAATTGGCAAATGCTCCTGCGTCAATATTGGTCACAGTATCTGCAATATCTACTGCAGTAACCGTCTTCAGATCACGAAATGCAGTAGGACCGATCTTCGTAACTGTAAATCCGTCCAGTTCGGATGGAATCACCACGTTTCCGCCGGTGCCGGTATACTTTGTTATGACGGCAACGCCTCCGTCAGCCGTATATTGGAAATCATCTGAAACCGCCTCCATGGACTTTGCTGATCCTTTTGCTTCAGGTTCGTCCTCAGGCACTACTTTTTCCTCTTCCTCCGGTTTACTTACAGTCTTTTTGGCTGTATCTTCCGGCTCTGATCCTGCCTCAGGCAGCGGCTCTTCTGTTCTCTGTTCTTTATCGGCCGCAGATTCTTCTTCCTGTCGGATGGTCATCGCTCCCTGTTCTACATTCACTTTTTCTGATTCCACCGCGTACACGATCCATGAATCTGTGAACAGTAATGCCGCGGACAAAATCGCCGCTATCACTCTTTTTCTCATTCCTTTTTCCTCCTTAATACATTTATATAAAAAACAACTGCTGTCTCTTTGTTCCTTATATAAAAGTATTAAGAACTCCCCTTCAGCCGGATCATCCTTTTCCCTTATAAAGTCAATCCTGCTTTCCGGCGGACCGCTTCCTCCCTTAGCAGTCCGCCGTTCTGTATCCTTTACATGACACTTATGTAATCTCTGTTATTTCTTTCTCCCTCTTCTTCTGCCGTGCCTGCTTTTTTTCTTCAGTACAACTATGATTACAACAGCTGCAATCACTACGACCACGATCACGCCAATGATGATAGGAACGATGCTTTTGCCATCCGTGGTCGCCTCATTTTCAGCATCTGTTTCCCCGGATATTTCCGCATCAGCTCCGGTTTCTCCCTCCTGTCCAGCCTTGTTATTCCCGTCTTCTATGCCCGTTGTATTCTCAGAATCTGACGCATCCGCTGCACCATCCCCTGCTTCCTGACCGTCCGAGTTGCCGGCAGATGTATCGTCTGCCGAATTCCCCGACGCAACTACTGTTGCAGTATCGTCCGCCCGCTGTTCCATAACTTTTTCCTGAAATGCTGTATCAACGCCGGAAACGGTTCCCGTCAATGCATTATTCTCGTCACTGCCGTCAACCAGATCATCCACTCCCATACCAATGGGAAGGTCTTCTCCACAGTCCTGCTTAAGCTTGAAATCAATATTAACAATAACGCCCTCGTCCTTTACGGTATCTGCTACTACATAGACCACAATGATCTCTGAGGATTCTTCGATGTGGTTATAGTCAAAGAGGCCACCTTCCTCGATATTGTCATTTATAAGGTTTCCCGGCTCCAGACTCTGATACTCCATCACATCACTGTCATAATAAACAGAAATCTGGAATCCGCCAACCTCCTGTCCCGTATTGAACTGCACGGGAACTGTAACGATATCCCCTGCTTTTCCTGTCTGGTTCTCTACATGAAATTCTGTATTTCCTTCTGCTCGTACCGTCATACCGAAAAGAAATGTCATACAGAAAGCAATTACAAATAATTTCCTGATTTTTTTCACCATGCCTTCATACTCCTTAAAATGTATATACACAGTTCCCTTTAACTTAATATTACCAATTGTGCATAGATGATAAAAGCTCCCTGTCGGTTTTCACCAACAAGGAGCTTGTATAAATCTTCTTATTTAAGTCTTCTCTTTCCTCTGCTTCTGAACACTATCACCAGTGCAACTACTGATAATGAGATGAGCATTGTCAATACACTGCCGAAGATATTGGTTGTATCTCCTGTCTGAACAGCACCGCCATTATTCTGGTTATTTACTTTGTCACCGGAATTCTGGCCATCATCTCCTGTGCTCTGACCGTTGTTTCCGTTATTACCTGTCTGACCGCCCTGACCATTATTGTCTCCTGAGCCAGGATTTTCAGGTTCTTTCTTCTCTGTTACTGTCAGCTCATATGAAACTTCTTTATCGCCAACCGTTGCGCTGATCGTTGTTGTTCCGGCTTTCACTGCTGTAAGAAGACCATTCTCATCAACAGTTGCCACGCTCTCATCGGAGCTTGCCCATGTAACAGTCCTGTCAACAGTTGTGTTCTCCGGATTGAAGATGATATCAAGCTGAGCTTTCTGGCCCTCTTCCAGCGGAGTGAATTCCTGCTTGAATGCAATACTCTCAAGCGGGATCTCTTTTACTTCAAGAGTAAATGTCAGGTCTTTTGTAAACTTACCTGCTTTTACTGTAACTGTAATATCCGTTTTACCAGCTGCCAGTGCATTCACTGTGCCGTTCTCATCTACTGTTGCTACATTCTCATCGGAAGATGCATATGTATATGTCACCTCATCTGTTACATTATCCGGTGTAATAACTACCTGGATATCGTGAGCCTGTCCGATGTAGAGTTCTGACGGAGTTGTATCTGCCAGCTCAGCATTCTCAACGTGGATCTCATTTACAGTTACATTGAAAGAAGCGCTTGTTGTACCTTCACCAGCTTTAACTGTAGCTGTGATTGTTGCTGTTCCTTCTGCAACACCTGTTACAACACCGTTCTCGTCTACTGTTGCTACAGTATCTTTAGAACTTGTCCATGTAACCGTCTTGCTGTCGTCTGTATCTGCCGGGTTAAATGTTACTGTAACCGGATCAGAAGATTCATTCTTCATCAGAATCATATCTTCAACCTGGCTAAGCGTAATACTTTCTGTATGTTTCAGAACTTTGATATCACATGTTGCTGTGATATCAGCGTTTGCAACAGATGTAGCTGTGATCGTTGCTGTTCCGCCAGCCACTGCTGTAACAACACCGTTTTCGTCTACTGTTGCTACAGTATCATCAGAACTTGTCCATGTAACCTTTGTGTCATCTGTCGTATCTTCCGGATTGTATCCAACTGTCAGGTTCACTGTATCGCCGACTTCCAGTCGATCTGTCTCTTTATCAGCTGTCAGTGTGATAGATTCAAGCGGTACCGAGACTGTAACCTCGCATTCTGCATAAACGCTTTCATTAGCGTTTAATGTAGCTCTGATCATCGCTGTTCCTCTGCCTACTGCTGTAACAGCACCATTCTCATCAACTGTTGCTACAGTATCGTCAGAACTTGTCCATGTAAGGTCTTTGCTGTCGTCTGTATCTGCCGGATCAAAAGTTACTGCCAGCGGATCAGACGTCTCACCTTTTACAAGCTCTATTTCACTCGGATTAAGAGAAATGCCAGTTGTATGTTTCAACACTTTAATATCACATGTTGCCGTGATATTCTCATTTACAGTAGATGTAGCTGTGATCGTCGCAGTTCCTCCTGCTACTGCTGTAACAACGCCATTCTCGTCTACTGTCGCAACATCTTCATCAGAACTGCTCCATGTGACTGCCTTTTTATCTGTTGTATCTTCCGGATTATATCCAACCGTCAGATTTACTGTATCGCCAACTTCCAGATTATCCGTTGTCCTGTCTGCCGTCAGAGTAATTGACTCAAGCGGAGAAACTACTGTAACCTCGCACTCTGCTGTAAACTCACCGACAGTTGCTGTAATAGTCGTTGTTCCTGCACCTACAGCTGTCACGACACCATTTTCTACTGTTGCGACATCCTCATTCTCGCTGCTCCATGTGACTGTCTTATCATCTGTTGTATCTTCCGGATTGTAGGATACCTTAAGAGCTTCACTCTTCTCACCCTTATTCATGGTGATTGCAGTTTTATCAAGATCAATTCCCTCAAGCGGTACTTCTCTTACATGTACAATACACTCAGCTGTAAGGCTGCCAACTGTCGCAGTGATTGTCGCTGTACCATCTGCCACCGCTGTAACTACACCATTCTCATCTACAGTTGCAATCTCATTATTAGAACTTGTCCATATAACTGTCTTATCATCTGAAGTATCCTCTGGTGTATAGATTACATCCAGATCAGCTGTATCACCTTTCTTGATCGATGTTTCCTGCGTATTCAGGGTAATACTTGTCAGCGGTGCGTTAACTGTAATTGTTACAGAATCGCTGAACTCTTCGCAGGATGCTGTGATTGTAGCCGTGCCAACACTCACAGCTTCAATGTTACCTTCCTGATCAACTTTAACTACGCTGTCGTCAGTACTGCTCCATGTAACTGTCTTACCTGCCAGAGCTGCTTCCGGTGTAGCTGTAACACTCAGCTTGTCTGTAGTGCCCTTGGCCATTGTGAAGTCGTCCTGGTCGATTGCAAGACCTTCGAGTTCGATGACTACAGGAATATTACCATCGGAAATTACATTTCCGTTTGCATCTTCCGTTATAGAAATAACGTCCGAAGCTCCAACATCCTCTCTGTCTTCATCACTTGTTCCTGTCTGGCATCCAACACAATTGAATCCCATAAATCCACTTTCTGTGGCATCTTCATTAACCGTAACGTCAAACGAAAAAATCATTTGTCCGCCAGCGAACGGTTCTTTCATGTTATCAAAAAGAACTGAAAATCCACCTACTGTATAAACATCGGTTTGATCAACAATAGCCTGACCTCCGTTTACAATGGCACCAAGCACCATATCATTATTAAGCTGAAGGCTATCTGCAACGTATGTATATACGTCTGTATCAAAGTCAAATCCTCCAATAAACTGAATAACATCTGCCCCCTCATCCAGCCAGAACTCTACATGTACTGTGTCTCCGGGATGCATTTCTGTTACGTCCGTCTTTACTGTGAATGACGGCTTGTCTGCCGCATTTACATCAGCCATCGGCATTATTGCGATGCCTGAGATGACCATAACTACGGCGAGCAGCATTGCTGCAATTCTGCTCAATTTCTTCTTCATTTCATTCTCTCCTCCTGTTTTTATAGTTACTAGTTTTTAGAAATTTCCTTGTCATAAAGAAATATCTTTCATACTCTGGATGTAATCTTCAATCGATTCCTCCAGCTCGAACTCTGGTCTGTCATTAATCCGATAAGCAAAAAAAGAGGTTTTTGACTCCAGATCTTCCAGCAGATCAGGTACAGCCTGTATCTGTTCCAGTATCTTCTGCGCATTTTCCCGGTCATTATTTCTCACAGCCTGGTCAAGCGCGATACTCAGATAGTAAACTGACTGGTCATAAAGATCCATGTCATAACCGGCACATTGAAGGATACCCCGTACATCTTCATATGCCTCAGTATACTTTCCCTCTTCCAGATACTTTCTGGCGCTGCAGTCATAAGCCGCCGCCAGCATACCGTTTTCCTCAATTATTACTCTTGCCTGTTCTTCGTCCTCCTTTTCTCTCATCAGTGCTTCCCTTGAGAATGTATCTGCAGGATATAATGCTAATGCCTGCTCTTCCATTCCAGTAAATGAAAGCCCCAGAGCCAGTGAAAAATAAGCACAGAACGCTGCCACTCCCCCCGCTGCGCAGATGACAGTTTTTCTACTCATCTCAATGCTGTGTTTTGATCCTGCTTTCATGCACATCAGCATAATACAGAACATGCATATATACTGCAGGTCAAAATCAAACATACAGTGCAGGAATATTAATATAAGTATAATCCTGTTCTGCTTTGTATTTTCCCTGTTAAATATATTTGCAAAGATGATCCCAACGAAAACTACCATGGGAATGATCCCAGCGTCGAGTCCCCATTGAAGAAGATCATTATGCACAAATCTTGTCACGTATACGCCCGTCTGAAACTGCGGCTGCATGAAATAATATCCCATATACCCCAGCCCCAGAGGATGTTCCAGTATAACCGGAACCGCGTCCGTCCAGTACAGAAGTCTTCCATTTAATGTGCTGGAATCCAAGGTCATCTGGAAAAGCCTTTCCAGATCCAGCTGAAGAATCAACTGCAGCACCAGGCATACGCAGATCACAATACCTGTGATCAGAACAATCCATTTTCTTTCCAGCTGGGGCTGTCGCACTAAATAATTAGTGCGGCAGCACTTTTTTGCAGAGAATAAGAGCCAGGTCTGTGCAAGGCCTGGCTCTTGGTGTAAAATTTATTTATGCGAATAAATAAAATCCTACAGAAAGATTATACCTTATCTTCTCTGTACTATCAAATCAAACTTCCGCTGGATGTGGAAATTTTGATTCCGGCAGATGATCCGGTCCGTCTTCTGAGTGCATTTGTGGAGGGAATGGAAC
>ERZ1643246.626-NODE-626-length-44236-cov-11.431339_pt1 | contig 44236 bp, 38 predicted proteins | sample MGYA00579265_ERZ1643246 | MGnify/ENA primary metagenome ERZ1643246 (study PRJEB29033, sample SAMEA4952261) | chicken gut metagenome | biome: Broiler Chicken; feature: Gastrointestinal Tract; material: Caecum | place: Ireland | collected 2018 | study: Broiler... | reverse complement strand
TTTATTCCACGCAAAAGAAAAGGGTTTCAGGGGAGGACTTCCCCTGACGAGGCGAATGCTTGCACCCACCAACATCTATTTCGGTTCGGATTTTAATTCGGTCACTGCGCCATATCATAAAAACGCGTGTTTTTCGTCTATTTTGGCGTAAAAATGCGCGTTTTTCTGTTTTTTGTTTACCGCAATTTACCCCATTTTACTCTATTTTGTTACCAAAGTCTGTTACCAAATTGAATGAGTCCTTATAACTATGAAAGCCAAGAAAAGCGCCGTCCTTACTCGGACAGCGCTTTTTCACTATTTTGTGCGGATTACGCAAAATTTTCTATCTTATTAACCTGAGTATCAATCCCTTTTCAGCAAGCGGCGGGGCGGAAAATTTATTTCCGCCCCGCCGCTTAAAATTATAAGTCAGATTAAAATAGCACAAGACGATGCTTTTTTATGACGAGATATGAAAAATTGAAAATAAAGTCGGCCGCAATCAGAAACAAAAACGCTGATGCCACTATTTTTGCCGCCTTAGGCGGAATGAGCAGAACGAGCCTTTCGAGCAACGGCCATATTGCCCCCATCGCTATCGTTATAAGCACGCCCCATAAAACGGACATTTCAAGGCAGACATACCCGAACAGGCTGAAATTGCTGTAACTGTAATCCCACAACATTATTCCGAATACTTTATCGAAAAACAGCGCCGTAACAAATTCCGCCACCGTGGGTATGAGGGCGGCTGCGATAAAATACAGAATGTACAGTCCCGCATATGCAGGCACACGCAGCACAGGCGTCAGCTTTTTCGCACGAATAAAGAGCGGTTTAAGCCTTCCTCTGGTCGGCGTCCCTATTATCAGGTATATCGCCAGAATGCTGCAACCGTATATCGTGCAGAGCGGCAAAGATAAAAAGCCCCTGTCGGTAAAATCGTCCCAACGCAACACAAAATATACAGTTTCTCCGCACCACCCCAGAAAAGAGATAAGAACGAAAAGTATAGCCAGATAAGAAAATCTGAGCTTGCGTTCCTTTATGTCTTCCATAAACCTTGCAACTTTCATTATGTATTATGGCGCCGATTATAGCACTCAATTTTGACTGCGGCGGCAACACTGCGTATAAAAAACAGGTGAAACATCTCACGCCAAACACTTCCGATGTTAATCATTGACACATATTTCAGAATATTTTCAGCAAATCACAAAAAAATACTCCGCGGAGGGGTTAGCCCTCTGCGGAGTATTATTATCTGATATAGCTTTTATAAAGTTATGCCGCACAATTCAGAATACTTATTCTTTAAATAATTTATATAGTAATGCGGGTCGAACGGCGCGCCGCAGGCGCCTTCGAAGATTTCGGCGGGGTCTTTGGAAGAGCCGTATTTGTGTATCTTTTCTTTGAGCCACGCCGCAATCTTGCCTGCGTTTTCCTCGCCCATAGCGGAATGCACGTCGAAATCTTTGCCCATAGCGTCGAGTATCTGCGCAGCATACGCAGAACCAAGAGCGTATGTGGGGAAATAGCCTATGTTGCCGCCGTACCAGTGCATATCCTGCACTACACCCTTGCCGGCGTCGGGCACGTCAAGCCCCAGATATTCCTTATACTTGGCGTTCCAGACCTCCTCCGCATTTTCTTCGTCCACCGTTCCTTCAAACATAGCTTTTTCCATTTCGTAACGGATAAGCACGTGCAGGGGATATGTAAGCTCGTCTGCCTCGGTGCGGATAAAGCCCGCTTCGGCGTGGTTTATGTAATGCACGAAGTCGTCGCACGTGACCCCTTCCAGCTCCTCTTTGAAGATATCTTTGAGTACGGGGAAGTGCCTCTGCCAGAACTGCCTGCTTCTGCCCACGTTATTTTCGAAGAAGCGCGACTGGCTTTCGTGCAAGGCCATAGACGCTCCGCCGCCCGACATCGTATCCTGCAAGCCGTCTGAAACCTGCAATTCGTAAAGGGCGTGGCCCATCTCGTGTATGGCGCTGAAAATGGCGCTTGCGAGGTCGTTTTCGTAGTAATGGTTAGTGATGCGCACGTCGCAGTTGCCGTTGTTGTTGGTGTAAGGGTGCTCGCTTTCGCCCATCCTGGTTTTATTTTTGTCGAACAGCATTACTTCGCCCAAATATTCGCAGAATTTTTTCTGCTTTTCTATGGAGAACGTGCGCGTTCTGAAAGCGGGGTGTACGGGCTTCTGCGAATCGAGCACGCGCCTTATGAAGGGCACGAGCTCGCGCTTTATCAGCCCGAAAAATTCGTCGTATTTTTTGGCGGTCATACCCTTTTCGTATTCGTCCAAAAGCACGTCGTAGCCCTTCAATTCGTCGGTCTGCTCCCACTCGGCATATTTGCGGTTATAGGAGATTATGCTCTTCAAATACGGCTTTACGGGCGCGAAGCTGCCCGAAGTTTTGGCCTCGACAAATTTTACGGGATAACATTCAAGCAATACGTTCTGATAAGCAAGGTACTCCTCCTTGGGAATCTTTGCCAGCTTGTCGGTATCCCTCTTTACACCCTCTATCTCGTGCCGCAGGACGAGGTCGAGGTCGGCGCGGTTTTCATACAGAGTATTTATGCTGTTCATATATTTTTTGCCCGTGCGCAGCTCGTACTCCATTGCCGAAAGCTCGACGAGCTGTCCGTTGCGATAGGGCTTTGCCGCGGGAGGCATACTCTCTTCCTCCCAGCCGTTAAGAAAGAAGGCAAGGCCAAGGGCACGGAGCCTGCGGTTGACCTCTTCATATGTCTTTTTTGCACGCTTTGCCGTATTGTTCATTGCAGGAATTCTCCTTTTAAAAATTTCAGTTTAAATTATATCACCGCAACGGGCCGCGCGCAAGTAAAATTTTTAAAGCCTGCGTAAAGTCCGCGTCGGCTTGAACTTCGGGTGAATTTTTGGTATAATATAAAAAAAAGATAAGGTGATTTATGAAAGAGCTTGATTTTTTAAACAGAAAATGGGTATGGACGAGGGAGACCCGCGGCTTTGCCGCGGAGGGCGGTAAAATATCCGTCGTCACGGCGCCGCACACCGACCTGTGGCAGCGCACCTACTACCACTTCCGCAACGACAGCGCGCCCGTGTTGCAGACGGCGACCAACGAAAAATATTTTTCGTTCACGGTAAGGGCACGGTTTGAAGGCAGGCAACGCTTTGACCAGTGCGGCGTGGTTGCCTACTTCGACAGCGAAAACTGGATAAAGGCATCGTGTGAGTACGAAGACGGCATCTTTCAGCACCTTGGCAGTGTTGTGACGGTGAACGGATATTCCGACTGGGCGACCACCGCCATTGACGGCAGGGTTAAAGAGGTCTGGTACAGGCTTAGCCGCAGGGAGGACGACTTTTGTGTAGAGTGTTCATTCGACGGCGTAAAGTTCACGCAGATGCGCATCTGCCATATGCCGGAAGCCACGGGGAAAGTGCCGTTCGGCATATACGCGTGCAGTCCCGAAGATTCCTCCTTTAAAGCGACTTTCGATAAATTTGAAATCGGCGAATGTAAATGGAAGGCGCACGTCGGCCAGCCGCCCGACGAAGAAGAGTAAATTTTGCGCGATTTTACATAAATTATGCCACGCATAGTACTGCGCAATCTATTTGTTAATTGATTTCTGATAAGTAAACAGCTGGGGCAGAAGAAAACTTCTGCCCCAGCTGTTTACACTATTTTTATCCCCATACCCTGTAAAAAACAGGCTTGATGAACTATATAATCTTACCCGACGATTTTTAAGGCGAACGCCGCCTTTGTTTTCAGCAGGTAAATATGCGATTACTTTACTTAACCCCTTTTATTCAGTTCACGGATGGCGCTTATAATTCTGCGGATTGGTTTGCGAGCCGTTCAAATCGGGCGTGCCGCTGATATATCCGCCTTGCGGCCCTGACGACTGAGCAGGATTTTGCAAAGCCGAAGGCGCGGGAGACGGGTTGCCATAAGGCACTGCGGAAGGGTTGCCGTAGGGCGCCGTTACGGTGGCGGGCACGTAGCCGCGCGCAGGGTCAACCGTAAGAGGTTTGCCTGTTACCCCGTCAATAGGAATTACTGGAACGCCCGCAGGAATTCCGAATTCTGTTGCAACGGGCAGCCCCGATGTGGGGTCCACCGCTATCGGGCCTACGTAAGGCGCAGGGTTCTGCCCCAACGGAGCGGCGTTCACATAGCCGCCGCCCGTCTGAATGTGCTGGACTTCGGAATGGGTACGCATCCTTTCGGCAGAGAGCGAATAATCGGGCGGCATAGTCACGCCGTAATCTTCGGCACGCACAATCTTACTGAATCCGCCGTCGTCGGGCAGGTCGAAATCGTCCTCTACCTCGCGCCGCTTAGCGCGCCTGTGGGTTACGATTATATAAACAGCCAGCGCAACGCACAATAAAAGCAAAAACGCAAGTATGACGATAATTGCCACTTTCCAGCCCATACTCCACACGGGAGCAAGCATTAAATTTGCCATAATTCAACCTCCGTAACAGCCGCCACTACGTATTTTTGCAGTGCGTTTGCCGTTTTAAGGAACCTTGCAGGCAATGGGCGGGCGGCGGACACGCCGCCCGCCCATTGCCGTACATATTTGTTTGTAAGTTTTTATCAGTTGCCGCTCGTGTAAGTCCACACAACCGCGCCTGCGGCGGGGTATTGCGTGTTAGTAACTTCCATAAGCACTATGTCGGCACCGCTGCCTACATTGCTCAAACTGTTTGAAGCCGCAACATAGATGTAGCCGTCTGTGGTTACGTAAGAAACGCCGTTTGTAACCATATTTTCATTCCAATCGCCTGCCGCTATGCGCCATACGTAGTACTTATCGGCGTGGCGCACGTCTTCGGGCGCACCTTCCGCGGTGGAAGTATTTTCAGCTTTAAACGTAAGCGTATTGCCGCTCGGATTGCCATAGCGGTGAACAATATTGAACAGATTTACGGTTGCTTCAATTGATATGTTTTCGGGGTCAGTAACACCCTGCACTTTGGTATCGGTGCCCGTTTCGCCGCCGCTTTCAGAATCGCCGTAAGTTACGCCCGCGGTTTCGTAGTTGGTTGGTGTAAGTGTAGTGCTGTAAGCATTTACCGTAATATTCAGACTGCTTATATCGCGGAAAGTGGTGTAGTCGTTGTTCGGCAGGGTGACAACCAGATACAGCGATTCGCTGGTGAGCGTACCTTCGAAAGCGAAAATCGTAGCACTATCATCACTACCGCTTGAATCGGAGCCTGTAAGCGGGCGGAAAGCAGTTGCCGCAACGGAAGTTATGCCGCCGCTGTCGATTTCGTAATAGCCTACCGCCACCGCGCTGCCGTTTGCGTGATAGAACAGCCTGAGGCGCGTGCCTGAGGGCAAGCTAAGCGCGGTGCCGTCTGCACTATTTGCAAAACTGAAAATAATTTCTTTCGCGTGGCCTTCTGCCGCGTTAACGCCGCTGCCATAATTTACCGTGTAGCGCGCGGTGAAAATGCCGTCTTTGCGCAAATCGATTGAAGTCTGCGTGGCGTCCATAGTGTCGCTTACGGCAAGCGTGAGGTTATCGGCATAGATATAGATATGAATTGTGCCCGCAATTTCTTCGGGGTTGTTCACCGTGTAAACGCCGTTCACATTTGTAAACGCAAGAGGAACAAGTGCGCCGTCTGCGCCTACCGTATACACCTCAACGCGCGGCGTGCCTGCGTATGTGCCCGTAATTTCAAAACTGAAACCGTGCTGAATGTCTATCGGTATAATTGAATTGTCCGTGCCGCCTTTCAGATTCTCTTCGAGAAGCGAGGAAGAAAGTCCGCTTTCTATCCCTATTCCGCTCGGCGCGTGAAGGGCTACGGTATAGTTCCAGCGCGCATAGAAGTTCATTGAACCGCGTATCACGCTGTTGCCGTCACCATTTTTAAACATTTCGGTAAAGCTGTCGCCGTAAGAGGCAAGAGTGTTTGCCGATGTTGTTGTGTAGAAGCCCTTGAAGGTAAAGCCTGCGCGGGCTTGCGTTCTGCTGAACAATGAATCGAGTTCACCCGTGATAGAATTATAAAGGTCGCTGTTTATGGCTGCGCCGTTCTTTACCTGATAGATAAAGTAGCGCGAATTTATACCGCCGTTATCGCTGCCGTCGTCTGCCCATTCGCCGAGGTCGAACATTATGGAATAAACCTTTTGGAACGAGGCGTTTATGGTGACTTGCGAAAGTCCGCTTATTTTGAACAATTCAGCAGGCAAAGTAATTGTATATACGCCCGTCGAGGCATTGTATGAATAAGTAAGCGCAAGCGCACCTTCGGGCACGGAAGCAGTTCTGCTCACTTCCTCATAAGAGATTGTATGATTATTGTTATTATAAATAACATACTCTATTTGGTCAGCATTTGTATTACCACCAACAAAGTAAGCCTTACCTGCATTATTATCGGTGCGCTCTTCCGGCATTTCAACGTGCCAGCTATGACCATCAATATTGCCGCCATCAAAATCAAACTGCAACAACGAAGGGTTCAGGCCGTAGCCGGGGTTGGGGTCGAGCGTGAACGAGAAAGGATAGCCCGCAACGGCGTCGTTATCGCTTACGGGTGCGTAGCTTGTGCCCGACATATTGCCCGCAACAACCTGTATTGCGTTGCTTATTTGGATAGTGAGCGTTGCTGATATATTCTCTATTGCACTGCCGTCCGATATGGGTGAACAGCTTACCACTATCGTTTCGCCGCTGTTGCCCGAAACAAGAACGGTGCCGTTTGGCTGTACTTCTGAATTTGTGGCAGTTGTACTACTATCCTTAGTAAATTCAACGTCTACAATAAAGCGGTTGTAAGGGAAACGATATTCAACCTCTGCTTCAAGACGAACAGTTTCAGGTCTGTCATCGCTTCCCGCGGCGTAGATATAAATTTTTTCGCCGCTTGTATCTGTGGTGGTTGCGCGCGGAGGCGTATCGGCTGCGGGCTCAATCGAAAGGCCGACTATTGCATTTGGCACAACCTCGATTATTACATAGTAATGGTCGGGTTGGCCGCAATTGTAAACAAGTACAAGGGCGGCGCCCGTAGTGTTGCCGAGCACGGGAGAAATATTCAGCCCCTTGCCGTCGTCGGTAGTGGAAACATTGAAGTAACTCATTACGCCCGTTATCGAGGTTGCATTGCCAAGATTTTGAGTAATTTGTGTGGCTTTTCCCCTAATTTCGTCGGCGGTATGAATGTTATTGTTCTCATCCCCGTCAGCATAACCAAGCAAATAGTCGCTATTTGTAACCAAATAAATTTTGGGCATATAGACATTGGAGTTAGAAACGATAACGTTCTGCACGTAAGACATATCGCCCGCATAAATCTGGAAATACGTTGTGCCAGAATTTGCAGAATGAGCACCGTCACCTTCGTAGACCATATTTATTGAATAAATTCTATGGCCGTTGCCGCGGAAACCAACATAATAAGTGCCAGCAGAGTCTATTTTTATTGAAAAAGATTTTCTGGCAGCAGAGGCTAAATCAGTATACTCTGTATGTGTTATAGTGTCACCATCAACTTTATACAATATCGGGTGAATTGCATTATCGCTATTATTGGTAATAGCATCTATAACAAGAGTACCAGAAGAAGTTGCCTTAAAACTGATTACTCCCGTTAATTCAGATATTGCGTCTGCATTTTCGGGCGCCTTATTTTGGAAATATAAATGAGTTATATCTTTATCATCGTGCTCTGTTCCGATTTCGTCTTTACCATTATCCCCGATAATCGTAAATATGCTGCCGCCGACATTTGAAACAATACTGGTGCCAAATTTATCTGCCTTTACCTTAGAAAAATCAACTTGGGTGGAGTTACCGAATGCACTTGACCAGAAGTTGTGTGAATTTTGCGCGTTTACATAGGCGTTAGTGGTTGTGCCGTCAGCCGAAGGCATAGTAAAATCGGGCGTGGTTATAGTAACCCCGTTCGATTTCGAGGCGTTTTCTACTATTATAGGATATGAACAGAGCAGTTCACCGTCAATTAAAATCTGCGCATAATATGTGCCCTGCTCCTTCGGCGTAAACGTTAAGCCGTTTAAAGTAACTTCATCGTTGCCGACTATGACAACACGATACTGCCTTCCTGCAATATCGTCCTCGTTTGACGATATGCCTAAGCCTTCGTAGATACCAACACTATTACCTACCGACATTGTATAGCTGTTTTGCGCACTTCTAGTATGGAACGCACCACTACCACGCAAAGCTATGGCATAGCTGTTAGGAATAGTGGTTATATCAACAATATTGCCACTCCAATCCTTTCTAGCTGATTGGGAAACTTCATTACCGTTAGCACTACTTACATATGCATATGCATTATCAACAGAACTTACACCAATATTTGCCGCAACAAAGTAATTTCCTCTGTTATTGCTGTGGGCATAATCCCCGCTATCGTCACCGATAATTGGTATATCATCGTTCAAATAATTATCAATAACAGCGATGCCTGCAATACGAGTGCTGCTATTGGGGGCTACTGCTGTAACAACTGCGTTTGAAACGCTGTACTGGCTGTAAGTATTACCCTTCATTCTGCCGCAAATACCTGCGGCATAAGCATTTTCTGACGACGAATAAGTTATAGCTTCTACAAGGCTGTCAATAACAATTGCATTACTAAACGAAATTGTTCCATTTCCCTCCATTTGCCCTATTGCTCCGCCGGCATAAGCCCTGTAAGACGCTGATGAAGCCGTAATCGCGTTGTTGCGACTTATAAGATTGCTCATATTTAAACTGCTTTCCCACCAAGCACCGCCAATTACGCCGCCGGCATATGTGAGCATCATCTGGTCGCCAATAGATTCAATGTCGCAATTTTCAACCGTTATATTTGTAACGTAATGGGTATAATTGCTGCTAATTGCAACGCCGAAAACGCCTATGGCTCCGCCTACGAACAAGTCGTATGCAGAACTTGTTACACCAGAACTGAATGTTTCGCTGCTTACATAGGCTCTGCCTGCTATATGCGTATTTTTAACAGACGAATTGGTTACGCCATAACTAGCATCGTTATATTCGTTATATCTTGTAGCGCCGATAAGACCGCCAACGCTTGAAGTGTTAGGGTCGTTTGTGGAATTGAAGTATATAATAGTCCTATCCTTAACAGTGCCATCTACCAAAAGTCCGGTTGCATAACCGCCGTGCATCATACCGAACATACCGCCTACATAGCCTTCGGTTTTATAATCGCCGTTACCAGAAACAGCGTTCTGTATACCGTAAACGGCGTAGTCGCTGTTATCGAGGCTTCTGTCGAACGTTACAGAAATATTGCTGAGGCCTATATTACCACCATATACGCCATAATTGCATACATAGCCTATTACGCCGCCCGCATATACATTGTTGCCCTGTCCTGCATATTCAGAATCGAAGGAATAGCCGAAGGCGTTTATAGAACAAGTGTAAAGATTTACGGTGAGGTTTTGTATTACCGCGCTATTATTGCCGCCGCCGTTGCCGTTGGCTTTGCCTGCGATTGCGCCTGCGGCTATGTCGCCAACCGCGGTAGAGCCCGCAAGCCTGCGCGCCGTGGCGGTTGCGTTGTTTGCATTGAAAGTTAAGTTATTTATTGAATAGGCATCGGGAAGCACCGAAGTATAAAGCCCCGCACACACATCGTAAGGCGTGCTTTCTTTTGTAGTTTCTGCCGTCTGCTCGGCAGTAACTTCCAGAGAAGCGCTTTCGGAAGTGAGGTTGAAAGTGTATTTTGTGGTGCTGATGGGCAATTCAAAGGCGTTGTAGCCGAAAATGCCGCCCGCATAGGCAGGGCCGACGCCGTTCTGAACGGAATTTACCACAACATTGCCGCTGAAAATAACGGCATCGCCTTCTGCACCCGTAGAGGCCTCGCCGCCGGGGTTATAACTTACGTCGATAAAGTTCTCGCCGCTGGAAACATACCCCACTACTCCGCCCGCAAAGGTCATTGCGCGTGAGTTTGCGTTTGACGTGCCGGAACGTATGGTAAATTCTTCGCTGCCGCTTACCGCACCGAAGTCGATTTCTGAAATATAAAGGGTTGTGCCTGTTGCATTGGTGCCGTAGACCCTGCCTATAAGGCCGCCAGCGATTGCCGCGTCGGCAGAAGTCATAGTGCCGTTGTCTGAATTTACCACGAACACGGAATCGGGGTCTATGGGGCGATTTGAGGTTGATGCGGTGAGCGCGGAAACGGTTGCGCCCGAGGCATTTATATTTATGCCGCGTATGTGCAGGCTTGAAGAGAGGTCGTTCGTCTCTTCATAGGCGTTGGAAGAGGCGAAAATTATGCCCGCAAGGCCGCCCGCGACGGCGTTGCCGTTTGAAGTTGAGTCGGCAAGGATATTTGCGCCGCGGAGGGTTGCCGTGAAGTTATTTACGTAAGCGTTCTGGATTACGCCTGCAAGGGCGCCCACCACCGTGCGCGCAGGAAGGGTAGCCGAACCCGACGAGGAAGTTACGCTTATTTCTGAATAGTTACCCGTATAGGAAACATCTGACCAATAGTCGATATCTGCGCCCGAAAAGCCGAACACGCCGCCAGCATAAACGCTGATAGGCGAGTTGCCTGAGTCTGTTGACGACTGCACCGACACAGAAACGGAGGACGAAACGCCGTCTAAAACGACGTTTTTGCCTATGCTGCCCGCAACGCCGCCTATGTAAATGCGATAATCGGTGGAGCCTGAACCAAGGCTCAGGTTTGTGGTAAGCGAGATTGTGCCGCGCACGTCGGCGCCGAGTATTGCGCAGGCGTGAGTGCCGTCGCCATAAATATAGTTGAACAGCCCGGCGCTGAGTATGTTGTGGGTGGGTGCGTTTTCGCCCTCGCCTACTTTCCAAGCGGTGAAATTTTCGGCGGTGACCTCGGGGATATCCATATTGAGGGTTACGGAATAGCCGTCGAAGTCGAGCACGCCCCGGAAGGCTTCGCCGCGGCGCGAACCGAGGCCGAAATAACCTGTGGTTATGGTGGTTGCGCCCGTCTGTGCTTCGTTGAGCATTACGTCGCCCGTCAGCCTGAAATAAGCCGTGGAAAGGGCGGTTTGGGCCGCAGAAAGGGCAGTTTGAACGCTGCTTATGGTTTCCTGGTCGGTCTTTAATGTAGTGTTGCCGCTTTCGTCGGTGGTATACCAATTCTCGTCGTCAAAACCGAATTCGGCAAGGTAGCTTACGATTGTAGACAAAGTTTGAGCCGTAACATCGCCGCTAACTGCCGCGAGAATTTTTGAAAGCGCGAGGAAATCTGTGGAATCGGAAAGTTCGTAAGCCGTGAAAAGGCTGGTGCCCTCTTCCGTGGCAAGCGTGCCGTTTACTTCTATGCTGATGTCGCTATTGTCTACTTTCGTTTCATAAAAGTTAGGCGAAGCAGAAGTTGCGCCGTTTACAATAAGTTCAGAGCTAACGGCAGTGTTGTTTATTACCGTAATTTCAACGTCTGTGCCGCTCGGAATACTGTATGCGCCGTCTTCGTCGCGGGTGACGCCGTCGCCCGAAATATACACGTCAACGCCGCCCGAAATATCGCCGCTGACGGTTGCCGTTACATAGTCGGCAGAATGAGTTGCAGGGGAAAAGAACGCCGCAAAATACAGCGCCGCAGTGACCGCTATTACAAATATAAGCGCAAGGGCAATTATGCCCGTTATCCGCTTTTTATTGCGCGTTTGCATACGTTTTCCTCCTGATATAAAGTAATTTCAGCATTTTATGGTAAGTTTTAAATGAATTAAGTTTCCGCCACTATTCCGTCATAGTCCGCGCCTGCAATTTCTGTGTAGGAATAAATTCCGTTCGCTGATGTGCTGTTATTATTATCGTAGAACCACGCCGCGATTGTGCAGGTGTAACTTTCGGGTACGTAGAAATAAAGGTTGAGGTTGCTTGCCTGCGGCAGGAACAGCGTTACCGTAGTGGTTGCCGTGGTTGTGCCTTCGGTAGTTGTGGTGGTTGATAACGCATACCAGCCGCCCGACGACGGCCAGGTTCCCGTAAAGCTGCCGCCGTCTGTGGACGGAGGAGTGAGAACGCTTGTAAGAGCCGTAAAGTTGCCCTCTGTATCGGTTATCAGCCTGTCGTAATCGAAGATTACGGCCGTTTGTGAAGTCCAGGTCAAAGTTACCATTGCGGGCAGGGAACTATCTACCTGCACGTTGTTATCTGTCGTATAACCGTATTCGCGCGCCGTCTGAATGTTAAGCGTAAGCTGGTCATAGCCGAAGTAATTATCGTTCGAGTTCGTGCCCGAGTTTGCAACGGCAATCAGGCTGGTGGAAGCATCTACCTCGAAGAAGGCATATTCCTGGTAAGGACTTGTGATTTCAATGATTATGTAAAAAGTTTCTGTATCGGTCAAATCGCCGGCACCCGCATTGCGGGTGATTTTTATCATATTCGTGTCGGAGGCCTGCACCCCTACCTCTTCGCCCGCGGCGTCTGTTGTGGTTTGCCCGCCGAGCGAGCAACGGTCGTAAGGCTCGCCGCCACTTGCAGAAGTATCGTATCCGTTGCCACCGCTTTCGTCTACGGGTTCAAAGGAATAATTATCGCTGTTAGCCACGACCGCGCCGTCAAGCTGATATGTAGTGCCCCAGTCGTCGGTGAAAGTGTTATCGGTGTTGAGTCCGATAGTTTCAATTCCTACAAACCTGTATTGAATTTGCCTGGGGGTTACGTGCGTTGTGCCGTTGGAATCGGTTTCGTAGTTAAAAGCCGTAAGCGAGATATATCCGACGTAGTCCCCGCCGGTCGTCTCCTCCTCCATTATGGCGGTTGTGCCGTCGCCGTTATGCGAAAAATAGAGGTTGGTAAAGTTGCCGACAATATTATCGTTACTGTCAAAAACGTAGCGCGAAACAGACGTGCCTGCAACGATTGCCGCAAGCAGCGCCACAACAAGAAGAAGTATTAAACTTGTCGTTCTCGTTTTTTTGGTCATAACGCTACACCGCAAATATTTTTATGAGTAAAGCGCGCTATGCGCGCAGAGTTTACGAAGTTTAAAGTTCAATCAGCCCGTAGTGGAACTGTCGGTATTTAAAATCTGTTCGGCGGTCATTTTCATTGATACGTTGAGTACAAACTGGTCGGCATATTCGCCCGTGCCGCCCGTAGGCAGGTTTACAATAAACAAAAACGGGAACTTTTGCATACTTTCTGCCGAGGCAGGCGACATATAAAAGCCAAACTTCTGCGTGCGCCCCACAATCTTCTCTTCTTCGCCTTCGACCTTTTTTTCAACATACTCCTTCACCGCCCAGGAAGAAGTTGAGTCGTCGGGGTTATAGTATTCGACTTCGTCGGAAGAAGCGGCGACTGATGAAGGTATGAGCGTGTTGCTGTTGCCATTTACGGTATAAAAGTTTATGTGGTAGTCTGTATTTACAGCCTCTGCCGTAGAAGGAATACAACTCAGATGGTCGGTTTGTATTGAGTAGCCGTTTTGTGCGTTTTCATCATTCTTGGGATAGGCATATGTGAAAGAAAATTCGAGGGTGATGCGAAGAAGAACTTCGTTGTAGGCGTAAACGCCTTCTTCAATCTCTTTGAATCCGTCTATCGAAAAGTTGTATGCAAGTATGTCGCCGGGTTGCAGGTTGGAAAATACTATGCCGCCGTTTTCTGAAATTTCGTATTCAATCGGTTCGCCGCTGTTGGTTGCAGTGCCGCGCACGTACTCGGCAACGGCGCCGGCAACGTCTGCGCCCCCTTCGCTTTCTGCCTGTTCGCGGAAAGAAGCATAGGTGAAGGACACGGCAACGCAAGCGGCTATTGCCGCAAGCAATACGGCAACGGCGCATATTATGAACTTTTTGCCACGTTTTACGGCGCTACGCATAAAAGCCGCGTCCTCCTTTATATTTTTTGTGCTGTGCATTACGGAGCTTCTGCCGTCCGCCGAGGCAACCGTGCCGCCGCGGAAGGTGTAAGCAAAATCGTAAATTATTTTACTTCCGCGTGCCCGCCGCTCCCGCGCGGACGGTGAGCCCGTAATTAAAAAGATTATTGCACCGGGTGAGTTAGATTATTGTTTTGTTTTTATATTGCGCACAAAGTTTGTGCGCCGCCGCTGTTTCAGGCCTTGATTATATACGCCGCCGCTATTATTATGCAGGCGAAAAGAATAACCGATATTATTCCCGAAGGCGTTTTAAGCCACTCTAAAAATGTGCCTAAATCGGGTATCACGGCAACCACCTCCCCCACCACCTGCGTTTCTCGCACGGGGTTGGGGTCGGCCGAATCGTTGTTGTCGCCCTTCGTGATGAAGTAGCGCACACCCCTTTCGGTATATTCGTCTATTATACGGTGCGTGACCGAGGTTACAGAGCCGTCTGCCGCAGGGGTAAGATAGGTTACGACATCGCCTTCGCCATATCCTTCCTGCGACTGTATTATCACAAGGTCGCCCTTGTAAATTTCAGGCTCCATACTGCCCGAAAGCACTATGAGCGGAGAAAAACCGAATACGGACGGAATCTCTTTTCTGCCTATCGCCCTGTCTGCCGCAAGCGCGGCGAATATGAACAAAAAGAACAACAGAACGGCAAATACTATGCCGAGAAGTATTCTTTTGGTCCATACCCACGCAGACGAAACCTGCACGGGCGGCTGTAAAGGTTGAAACAGCGTGCTAATCATTCTTGCCCCGCAATCTGTGCCGTAACTTCAACGAGCACGTAATAATGGGGCTTATCGGAAGAGCCTGCCTGCGTGTCGTCTTCGTCGTTGCCGCTTTCAAAAGGCCACTCCCACTCTATAATGAATTTTTGGGTGGATTTGGGCGCAAACTGCAAGCCCGAGGCAAAAATGTTATCTTCGTTTGTATCGAACCAGTCGGTCGGCGTGCCTATTACGTAGCCCGCGCCGTTCATTATAACGCGGTAACGTATGGGCGACCTGCCGCCCCACGAAACGATGTCTGTGATAGACAGCGTATATTCCAATTCGTATTCTGTGGGGTTTTCTATGACAAAGTCATACGAACCCTCTGAACCGGGCGAGAGCTTGCCATCGAATATTTCAAGGTGCTCTTCGTCGCCCCAGACCTCCTCGTCCGTCTTGATTACAAGCTCGGGCTCGCCGGGTATGGAAAAACCCGAGGGAAAGCCGAGCACGCTGACAACCACAACAAGGGCGGCCAGCACCACGCACACGGCGGCAACAAGCGGAATCATCAAAGAGCGCTCTTTTCGGGCAACAACTTTGCCAAGAACGCCGCCGTTCTCTAATGTGAGAATGCCGTCTTTGAGGAGGAAATTTCTGTGGCCTTCGTAGCGGCGTACTTCGCCGTGGGGGGTCTTTTCCACGTGCGAAAGCGCGGCGACTTTATCGCCGTTCAAATCGTATATGTGGTATGCGGAGACCCCGCCAATCAACGCCCCTTCGGGGGAGTAGATGCGGCTGACCGATTTTTTTAACTTCACCTTGCCGTCGAAGGGCGACAGAGTGAGTACGCCGTTAGTTTTCAAAATAAATCTCCTTAAAACAAGTTACACCGCCATTCTGCCCGCCGCCGCGGTATGTGCGCGGCGGCAAACAGAACTTATGGTCAATTGGAGAGTTTAAAAAACAAAATTAAAATTTTGCTACCTGAAATTAAGGTTGTGTTTGAGCCGAATCAGCCCGTTATTCCTGTCTGCGTAATAGAAACAGTTATCTGCAAATCAAGCGAAGTGTGGCAATCATCCTTATTATAAGTATAAGGCTGTCCGTCAACAGTAACGGAAGTATTCGACAATGTGGGCAACTCAGCCGCAGCCTGGCCGAGACTTGTATCAAGAATATCAACATCAGCAGCCGTTATTTTAGCTGTATGCGCGATATATGTATCACCGCTCTTGGTCCAAAGTACATTCTGAGGCTGCCCCTCACTTTCGGGAGTTCCCTCGAAAGCCCAAGCCCAGGAAAGGGTATAGGTTGTTGTGGTACCTGTCGTTGAAGTGCTGGATTGAAGCTCTTCGCTTAAACCTTCAAGAGCAGCAACTACATTTGCAAGAGGCTGATTAGTAATATCTGTAAACTGGTCATCATCACTTTCCAACGAGAAAAGCACGGGGAAATAATACAGAGTTTCGGGAGTCTGACCAGAAGCAGTCATTTCGATATAGATGTCACTAAATGAATCTGCAACTACTACGCTCAATTCCGCGTCAACTTCTGCATATCCCGAAATTGTAATCGTGGTTGAACCGTGGGCGCCGGGCGCAACAACATTTTTATCCGACGTAATGCCCGCTATTACCGCATTGGTACCATCTGCATCAGCTACGCCGTCTGCACCGTAATACTGCGAGAAACCGAAGCTATTATCAGTACCATTACCAACTGTAACGGTATAACCCCAAGCAGCAACGGTCGCACTGTCTTGACCTCCACGGCTGGACACATACTTCGAATACGTGTAAGCGCCGAAGGCGATGGCCGCGATAAGCAACAGCGCTACAAGTATAAGCGCTATACGCTTGCCGTTCTTTGACTTATCGTTGTTCTGATTAGTCATAGTGTTTAAAACCTCCAAAAAATATTTTTCTTGCTATATATACGCCGCATATGCGGCGATATTGCCTTGTTTTTATGGCGAAAAACGCGAATATGAAAATTTGCTTTAAGATTTCTCCACGCGCTTACGCTTGGTTTGCGGTTTCCCACAGGGAGCCCTCCACCGTCACTTCGACTAAGCGACCGAAGGGAGCGCACGGAGAAATCTTTATGCCGCCGTGCGTGCGCACGGCGGCAGGGGCGCCCCTGCACGATATAAGTATTTTTATTTCTGATTGAATGGCAAAACACCGCTCAAAGCCTTTTAATCACTTTTGCGGCGATATGTTTGCCTCCGATTATTGCACGCATTTTGCGGCGCTTTGACATTGCACAAAAACAGCACTGTAAACTGTGCAAATTATACAAATTACAACTATATGCTGTTTATGAAATAAGTATACCCCCCCCCCCAGAAATTTTTGTCAAGCATTATATTATAAAAATAATAAAGTTCAACAAAAGGCCTGAAACAAAGGCCAACCGCTCTCTGCGGGGAGAGAAGGCATAATCACAGATACAACTCTTATATAATGTGCGCACGGGCGCAACGGAAATTACGGTTAAAAAGCAACCTGCGCAATCAAACAGGCTGCGCAAAAACAAAAATGCTTATGTTTGCGGCATAATCCGCCGCGTAAAAGTCATACACAAAATTTAATAAGTAATTTTATTTTACCATACAAATTTTATTTGTCAACAGTTCGTGATAAATTTTTTCACGAAAATGTGCAACAAATTTACCATGCATTGGAAAAAATTGCCGCGAAGTATATGCCGTTTACCGTATGTTCGGGCACATTGACTGCGGGCGCCGCGGCGGCGAAAGCCGTTTCGCCGCTGCGGCGCGGCTTTCAATTGGTTGACATTTGCTGAGCGCAATACTATAATTGACTGTATACAAAACTTACTTACGGAAGGCGCATATGCTTAGTTTAGACAAAGTTTACCACGCAAATTACGTACTCAAAGACGTGGTGCGCGAAACAGACATCATATACTCCCCCACCCTTTCGGCCGCGAGCGGGTGCGAAGTTTACCTTAAAACGGAAAACCTGCAAGTTACCGGCTCGTTCAAGGTGCGCGGCGCATACTACAAGATTTCACAGCTGAGCGAAGAGGAAAAATCGCACGGGGTTGTGGCCTGTTCGGCGGGCAACCACGCGCAGGGCGTGGCGCTTGCTTCGAAAAAATTCGGCATTAAATCGGTGATATGTATGCCCGACGGCGCGCCCATATCGAAGGTTGAGGCCACCAAAAGCTACGGCGCCGAAGTAGTGCTTGTGCCGGGAGTTTACGACGATGCGCACAACTATTCTGAAAAACTGCGCGAAGAAAAGGGATATACCTTCATCCACCCCTTCGACGACGACGACGTGATTGCAGGCCAGGCCACGATTGGGCTTGAAATTATAAACCAGCTCAAAGACGTAGACGCCATCGTGGTGCCCGTGGGCGGCGGCGGACTTATATCGGGCGTGGCGTTCGCAGTCAAATCGCTCAACCCCCGAATCAAGGTCTACGGCGTGCAGGCGGCGGGCGCGCCCAGTATGATACAGTCGCTCGAACACCACAAAATAGAGATGTTGCCCTCCGTTTCGACCATTGCAGACGGCATAGCCGTTAAGGAGCCGGGCGTGCATACCTTCAAGTTCTGCGAAAAATACGTAGACGGTATGGTATCGGTCACCGACGACCAGGTTTCGGCGGCAATACTCGCGCTGATTGAAAAGCAGAAGATGATTGCCGAGGGCGCGGGCGCCGTTTCGCTTGCCGCGGTAATGTTCGGCAAAATTCCCGACATTGCGGGCAAAAAGGTCGTATGCCTTATTTCGGGCGGCAATATAGACGTTACAATACTTTCGCGCGTGATAAACCGCGGACTTTTAATGAGCGGCAGAACCACGACTATGACGATTGAACTTGTAGACAAGCCCGGTCAGCTTGTTGCCGTTTCTGCAATAATCGCAGGTTGCGGAGGCAACGTTACCGCGGTGTTGCACGAAAGGAGCAACGAGGGCACCGACGTGAACGGATGCTACCTCCACCTCACCATCGAAACGCGCGATTTCGCTCACATAAAAGAGATTGAAGAAAAGCTGACTTCGAGCGGCTTCAAACTTATAAAACCGTAAAAGGCGCGGCAATATGCCGCAAACAACGCATTATATACGTGCGGCGCGTGCGGGTTTTGCAGGCGGCGCACAGAGTTTTTAAGGAGGAAAAATTTATGCAGACAGTTGAAACCAAAAACGCGCCTGCGGCGATAGGACCGTATTCGCAGGCAAAGATAGCGGGCGGACTTGTTTTTGCAAGCGGGCAGATTCCCGTGAACCCCGCAAGCGGGAACATAGAGGCGACGGATATAGCCGCGCAGACCGAGCAGGTATGCAAAAACGTGAAGGCGCTTTTGGAGGCCGCCGGCTCTTCAACAGACAAGGTGATAAAAACCGTTTGCTTCCTTGCGGACATAAAAGATTTTGCCGCTTTCAACGCGGTATACGAAAAATATTTCACCTCGCGCCCCGCGCGCAGCTGCGTTGCGGTGAAGGATATTCCCAAGGGTGCGCTTGTGGAAATTGAGTGCATTGCAGAACTTTAAAAAGATATTTTTAAATACCGACCGAGGCATTACATTAGCCGCGGGCGGTATTTTTTTACTTATTCATTTATTTGACTTGATATGCGAAATATAGTAAAATATTTATAGTTTTTTATTTTACAGGAGAATAAATATGAAAACTGCGATAGTAACCGACAGCAACAGCGGAATAACCCAGGCCCTTTCGAGGGAGCTTGGAATATACACCATACCTATGCCCGTTTTAATCAACGGCGAGCAGTTCCTTGAAGACATAAGCCTTACGCAGGAACAGTTTTACGAAAAACTTAAAGACGACAGTTGCCAGGTTTCCACCTCTCAGCCGAGCGCTTACGACGTGGGCGAACTGTGGAAAAAACTGCTGGAAGAATACGACGACATCGTGTGCATACCTATGTCGAGCGGGCTTTCCGAAACCTGCCACAGCTTGCAGCACCTTGCCGAAACTGAGTTTGCGGGCAAAGTTTTTGTGGTTGACAACAGGCGCATTTCCATTACGCAGAAGAGCGCCGTTTACGACGCGATAGAGCTTGTAAAGCAGGGCAAAAATGCCGAAGAGATTGCAAAGTGGCTTACCGAAACTTCGATGCAGTCGAGCATATATATTATGGTGAACACGCTTAAATACCTCAAAAAGGGCGGCAGGCTTACCCCCGCCGTTGCTATGATTGGCACCCTTTTGAAGATTAAGCCCGTTTTGCAGATTCAGGGCGCCAAACTTGACCAGTTTGCAAAGCCCAGAAACTTTAACAAGGCAAAGGAAATAATGATTGACGCCGTAAAGGCCGACCTTGCGGAAAGGTTCGCCGGGCTCAACGCCGAAAGCAAGATGAAGCTGAGCATTGCATATACCGATACGGACGGCGAAGCACAGATTTTTAAAAAGGAAGTCGAAGAGGCGTTCGGTATGCCCGTTGAGTTCGTAGACCCCCTCTCGCTCAGCGTTTCGTGCCACATAGGCCCCGGCGCGCTCGCAATTGCCTGCACAGTATCGTGCCACTGAAAAAATTGAATTTTTATTTTAAATAAATTTTTAAACCTGCGGGGCGCTGCATTTTGCAGCGCCCCGCAGGTTTAATTTTATCGTAAAAAATTTCTGATTGTCACAACTAAATTACGAAGGAATGAGCGCGTGGGTGAGCCGAACGTTGTGCCTGCCGTTGTAAATCACGCCTATGACGAAGCTGTTCATCATAAGGTAGCACCATAAGAGAAACACGATTACCGAAGCAATTCTGCCGTACAGCCTTTCGGGGTTGGCAAAGCGCATATACACGACGAAACCCGCGCCGCACAAAAGCCACAACAGCACGGTAAACAGACTGCCGGGCAATACCTCTTTGAAGCCGATTTTATACGGACAGATGAAAACATTTAAAAGTGCAGCCACCAGCGCGGCCATAGCCAGCGCGAGGAAATATATTATAAATTCGGCGATATACGGATTTAAAAAACGCGAAAGCAGGCGCTCCCCCGCCACTACCGCAAGCGCGGCGCCCGCAATAAGCGCCGCCACCATCGCTATCAGCCCGAGCGACGCAAGGCGCAGCTTTATGCCGCCCTTTTTGAACTTGCTGTCGTAGATGATTTCGCCGCCGCGCCTAAGGTGATAGAAAAAGTTTGTTGAGGAATACAGCGTGGTGAGCATTAAAATTATTCCCGCGCCGCCTGCCGCGCCGCCCGCCTGCGACTGCAATTCGCGGAGGAACGGCAGAACGGCGTCGAACATAGGAATTTCTGCCAGCCTGCTCAAATCCACCTCGCCGAAAAACAAGGTCAGCCAGAACAGAAAGGGCGCAAGGCTCATCAGAAAAAAGTAGACGAGCGTGCCCGCAACGGTGGTAAAGCGCTTATCGGAATAGTATCTGTAAACTTCCAGGATGCGCCCGCCCAGATTTTTGAATTTTGCCTTTATGTTTTCAGACATCTGTGGTACCGCAAAAAAATTTATTCATCTTTATTTTTTGCAGTAAGCCGCCTTGTTATGCGCGGGCAGATGCAACGCGTGCCTGCCCTATACAACGGGTATGCCGCACGGATGGCGGGGAACGTCGCTCTCTTCCGCCTCCCCCTTCACTGCCGCATAAAGGCGGTATCCGCCAGAAAAATTGAAGCAGTCAAAGCCGTGCGCCATTAAAATGCGGCAGGCTATATAGCTGCGCAGTCCGCTGTGGCAGTTTACATATACTGTCTTGCCCCCGTCTATTTCGCCCAGCCTTGCGCGAAGTTCGTCGACGGGAATGTTTACCGCGCCTTCGAAGTGACCTTCGGCAAACTCTTCGGCGGTGCGCACATCGAGTATGAACGCCGCAGGGTCTGAAAGCACCTTCGGCAAGTCCTCCCAATGGTACTGTTTTATTCCGCCGAGCACGTCCTCTATGACGTAGCCCGCCATATTCACGGGGTCTTTTGCCGAGGAATAGGGCGGCGCGTATGCGAGGTCGAGTTCCTGCAAATCGTATGCCGTCATTTTTGCACCCATCGCCGCCGCAAGCACGTCTATGCGCTTATCTACGCCTTCGTAACCCACGGCCTGGGCGCCTGTAATTCTGCCGCTCTTTCTTTCAAACAGCACTTTGAGCGTCATATTGCGCGCACCTGGATAGTAGGTTGCGTGGTTGGCAGAAAATAGCACGACCCTGTCGAAATCTATGCCCGCACGCCTCGCCGCGGCCGTATTCAGCCCCGTAAAGGCGCACGTGAGGTCAAACACTTTTATTACCGACGAGCCGTTGCCGCCGCGGTAAGTTTTATTCATTCCGCAGATATTGTCTGCGGCTATGCGCCCCTGCTTGTTGGCAGGGCCTGCAAGGGAAATCAGAGCATCCTGCCCGCTTATGCAGTTCTTTATCTGAACGGCGTCGCCGACGGCGTATATATCGGGGTCAGAGGTGCGCATACGTTCGTCCACCACCACAGCTTTTTTTATGCCGAGTTGCAGCCCGCACTCCTCCGCAAGCGAGGTATCGGGAGCCACGCCGAGGGCGACTATCGCAAAGTCGGCGCGGTATCCGCCCGAAGAGGTAACGACTTTTACTCCCCCTTCATCACCTTCGAGCGCGGTCACGCGCGAAGAGAGCACGAGCTTTATTCCCTTTCTTCTCAGTTCGGCGTGCAGAAAGCAGGCGATATCGTAATCGGTCTGCGGCAGAACCTGTGGGCCGCCCTGTATGAGCGTTACGGATATGCCCCTGTTTACCAGATTTTCGGCCGCTTCCAGACCTATAAACCCGCCGCCCGCAACTATTGCAGATTTAGGGGAGCGGCCGCGGATAAAGTCGTCTATGGCAAAGGTATCTTCCACCGTGCGCAGGGGAAAGAAGCTGCCCCTTTCCGCGCCGTCCGGAAGTATGGGCCGCGCGCCCGGGGAATATATGAGTTTATCGTAGCTCTCTTCATACACCCCGCCCGCATACTTTACAGTCACCTTTTTGCGGGCGCGGTCAATCTTTATGACCTCGCTGTTTACGCGCACGTCTATGTTGAAGCGCTCTTTAAAACTTTTCGGCGTCTGCAAGGTGAGCGAAGAACGCCGCTTTATTTCGCCGCCTATGTAATAGGGCAGCCCGCAGTTTGCATACGAAACGTAGCCGCTGCGCTCGAAGATTATTATTTCGGCTGACTCGTCCAGCCTTCTTAAACGCGCGGCGGCAGTCGCTCCGCCCGCAACGCCGCCGATTATTGCAACTTTCATACAGTTCCTCCGCGCGCGGCAGAAAGTTTTGCGCCGCGCTTCAATCATACTGTAAAAATTATATCACCATCGGCGGCAAATTACAACAGCCAATAAAAAAATTGCGGGCGCAAAGGCGCCCGTTAAAGTACAATTCCATTCAGTTGCGCTTGGGTTTGGAATGAAAGATGAGCGACATAATAAGCGAGAACACAACCGCGGCGGTGACGCCTGCGCTTGCCGCCGTGAGCGAACCCGTAACGGCATAGAAAAAACCCTTTTCCGCGCCCTTTATCGCGCCGTTTGCAAGCAGGTAGCCGAACCCCGATATGGGCACGGTTGCGCCCGCCCCTGCAAAGTCCACAAGCGGCTGATACACGCCGAGCGCGGTAAGCACTACGCCCGCAAGCATTGTGAACACGAGTATTTTGCCCGAAGTGAGGTCGGTAAAATTTATGACCAGCTGAGCAACCGTGCATATTGCGCCGCCGACGGCAAAAGCCTTTAAGTACATAAAGAGTATATCCAGAATTTCCTGTGTTATCATATTATCCCCCCCTGACCGCTCATTCAGTGCGGAGCGCTTACGCTTTCAAGCTCTACGGCGTGGCTTATGCAGGGTATGCTTTCGCCCTGACCGGAAGAGACCGTTGAAAGCAGCGCACCCGTCGCCGCAAACAGCACGCGCTTATACAGCCCCGCGCTCATCTTTGTGAATACGTAAGAATTCATAACCACCGCCGAACAGCCTGCGCCGCTGCCGCCCTGGAACTCGTCCTCTATCACCTTATATATAATTTCGCCGCAATCGACGTGGTTGGAAGAGATGTCGTACCCCTTCTCCCACGTGAGGTCTTTGAGTATGCGGCTGCCCAGCGCGCCGAGGTCGCCCGTCACTATCAAATCGTAATCTTCGGGCTCCGTTTCCGTATCCTTGAAGTGGCGCAGTATAGTATCCGCCGCGGCGGGCGCCATAGCCGCGCCCATATTGTTTACGTCTGAAACGCCCCAGTCGCGCACCCTGCCCAGCGTTGCGCCGGTAATTTTTATGTCGCCGACGCCGTCTGAAATTACACAGGCGCCCGCGCCCGTCACCGTCCACTGCGACTGCGGAGGGCGCGTACAGCCGAGTTCCAGCGGGTATCTGTACTGCCGTTCCGCCGAGGCAAAGTGGCTGCCCGTTGCGGCAACGCAGTTCTTTGCAAAGCCGCCGTCTATCATTACAGCTGAAAGCAGCATACTTTCGCTCATCGTGGAGCACGCGCTGTACAGCCCGAGAAAGGGAAACTGATAGTCGCGCGCGGCAAAGCTGGCGGAGATTATCTGGTTGAGCAAATCGCCCGAAAAGAGCGCGTCGACGTCGCCGTCTTTGAGCGCGCCCTTATCTATCGCAAGGCTGATGGCGTTTGAAAGCATTTTACATTCGGCCTTTTCATAGGTACTTTCGCCGTACATATCGTCGGAGAGGGTGATGTCGGCATAGCCGCCGATTACTCCCTCCTTTTCCTTCGAGCCGCATACGGTGGCGTACGAACGTATGCGCGGTTTGTTGAAAAATATCGTGTTACCCTTTTTCATAGATTACCCTTTAAATGTGCCCGCGCGGGCGTTAGATGCCTATTGTGGGCGCGGTCGGCGATAAATGCGCCCGTGATGAGGCGCGGGCGGCGGCAAAAACTTATGGACCTTTTTTACCTTAAAGAAAGTAGTAGATTATGCCCACAATCACGCCCGAAAACACGCCGTAAACTATTATCGCGCCCGCCACGGTGAACATTTTGGCGGCCGTGCCGTAGATGAAGCCTTCTGTTCTGAATTCTATTGCGGGCGACGTCACCGAATTGGCAAAGCCCGTTATTGGCACGATTGAACCAGCGCCCGCGTGCCTGCCTATTCTGTCATAGACGCCCAGCCCCGTAAGAAGGCAGCCCAAAAATATCAGAATTACCGAAACCGCGCCCGCAAGCTCGTCCCCCGAAAGCCCCGCATATTCCAGCATAAAGCGAAAAAACTGCCCTATCGTGCAAATCAGTCCGCCCACGCCGAACGCCGCAAGACAGTTTTTGAAGTGCTTGGTGGGCGGCTCTAACCTGCGGATATAGGCAAGGTAGTTGCTGTTACAGTTCTGTGCGTTTCTGCCTGTCATTTTTTATCACCTCGGTCTTTGCGCCTTTGAAACAAGTTTCACGCTCGTCCCGCCTCGTTATGTCCACTTCCCTTCTCATTGCCTGTACCTCTTTTCCGTCATATAGAGCGTAAGTTTTTCGGGCAGCATTCTGCTTAAAATTCTGTACGCCGTGTTCTTTGCACCGCACGTCTTGATTAGCGGAGGGTTGTCCGAATTTATTACTTTGAATAAGTCGTCGGCGACGGCTTCGGCAGACATTCCGTTCTGCTCCATTCCCGCAAGCGCCTCTACCGCCCTGTTCATATCTTTGGCGTAATCGCCGCTCTCCTCGTCGGAATAAATTTTGCGCTTGTAGGTGAACCCCGTGGCCGTGCCGCCGGGAAGAAGCGCCGTAACTTTTATTTTGTAAGATTTAAGCTCCTGCCTTGCGCCCCTTGCAAGCATTTCGAGCGCGGCCTTGGAAGCTGAATAGAAGCTGTCGAACAGAATGGGTATGTCGCCGCCGAGCGAACCGACGAGCACGATGTGACCGCCGCAAGGCTTCATATACGGAATGGCCGTCTGCACGGCTTTGAGCGCGCCGAAAAAATTTACTTCGAAAAGGTATCTGTAATCGCTTTCCGCTGCGTGCTCTATGGGCGCCGCCATAGAACAGCCCGCACAGTAGACCAAAAGGTCAAGCCCGTGGTCTTTTGCAATTTCGCGCATACGTTTAAAAGCCGCATCGCCCTCGGTTACGTCGGCACATACGTTGTTTACCTTGATGTTTATGCAAGGGGTGCGCGATATGTTGAATACGTTCCAGCCGTCTTCGGTGAGGCGGAGAACGGTTTCGCAGCCTATTCCCGAACTGCCGCCCACCACCACGGCACAGCGCCTGCGCGCGCCTTTGATATTATCTGCCGTGCTACTTTTTACCGCAGTGTTCATATGAATATTTTGACTGAAAGCGCAAAAAAATATTCAGCCGAAAGCGATATCGAGAGCCATCATAAGTACGAACCCGAATATTATGCCGAGCGTTGCGCGCAGTTTGCCGCTTTCAAAACTTTCGGGAATGAGTTCGGAGCAGACGACGGCGAGCATTGCGCCCGCCGAAAACGAGAGCGCGAACGGCAGAATGTTGTTAATCAGCGCGACCGCAAGCGCGCCAACAACTCCCGCTGCAATTTCGACAGCGCCCGAAAGCTGGCCGATTACAAAACTTTTGAGCCGCGACATTCCGTTTGCGCGCAGGGGGAACGCAACGCACATACCCTCGGGGAAGTTCTGTATGCCGATTCCCACGGCAAGCATAAGCGCCGCAACGCCCTCAACCACGCCGCCCGCGCCTATCGCGCCGAACGCCACACCTATCGCAAGCCCTTCGGGCACGTTGTGCGCTGTGACGGCTATTACCATAACCGCGCACTTCTTCTTCCTTCCGTCTGAAAAGGCATTGAGCTTGCCGATGAGAATATCTGTGAGAACGATTAAAAGGCCGCCGCACGCAAAGCCGCAGGTGAGTATCAGATAAGAGTATTGCTGGCCGTATTCGAGCGCGGGCAGAAGAAGAGAAAAAAACGTAGAGGCAAGCATTATTCCCGCCGCGCTGCTCATCATAAAGCTGAATGCGCCGCGGCTCACCTTTTTATATATGAATACAAGCGAAGCGCCTGCCGCCGTAAGAAGCCACGTAAAAGATGTGGCAATCAGCGCTTGGAGCCAGCCGTCGAGTTCAAAAAACCATTGCACGGGTGTTTCCTCTGTAAAATAACTTTTACTATCATTTTACGAAGGGGCGCCAATTTGCGTGCCTGAATTTATCGTGCGGCGAGAAATTGCGGCAGATTGAGCCGATTTTTAGTAATTGTATAGTACTATGTGTGATATAAATAGCGATTTATAGCAATATTTTGAGCGGTTTTATATTAAAATTACAAAAAAAGCGGAGCAAAAAGCTGTTTGCTTTTTGCTCCGCTTTTTAACAAAATATTCTGTTTTTAACTTAATAAGGCTTAACGTTTTTATTTTTATATGTCGTAAATCTTATGATGTAGCCGTTGGTTTCCTGCGGCTGGGAACAGTACGCAAGTTCGAAGTCAGGATTGTTGTCGAGATTTTCGAAGTAGGCGTCTGCGCCTCCCACCGCCTCTACCCTCGTCACCAGCACTTCGTCGCAGTACGGAAGAAGCGTTTTATACATCATTGCGCCGCCGATTACAAAAACTTTGTCTGAATTATATTTTTTTATCTCGGCAAACAGCTCGTCAAGCGAGCCGACAACCGTGCAGTCGTCGCGCTTTTCGCCGCCCGGCCAAAGCACGATGTTAGTTCTGTTTTTGAGCGGCCTGCCGCCAGGGAACGACTTTAACGTGTTGGAGCCCATAACTACCACGTTGCCCGTGGTGGTCTCCCTGAAAAATTTCATATCGGCGGGGATAGAAAACATAAGCCCGTTGGCCTTGCCTATGCCCCACTCTTTATCTGCGTGCAGAATGGCTTTCATATTTCTCCTTTAAAAGTGCGCCGAAAAATTACGGGCGCCGCGCAGGCGGCGTTATTCGGCGACGGGAATGTTATATTTGGTCTTGTTGCAGTTATAGTCAACGAGCCTGAAACTGTCTACCGTGAAGTCGTAGAAATTCTTTACGTCGGGGTCGATTTCAATCTTAGGCGCGGCGAGGCGGGGCATAGAGATAATCTCTTTTACGATAGGAATATGCCTGTCGTAGATATGCGCATCGGCAATAACGTGCACAAGCTCGCCCGCTTTGAGGCCGGAAACCTGCGCAAACATCATTAAAAGGACGGCATACTGCACCACGTTCCAATTGTTGGCCGTGAGCATATCGTTGGAACGCTGGTTTAAAATTCCGTTGAGCGTGTCGCCCGAAACGTTGAAGGTCATCGAATACGCGCAGGGGTACAGATTCATCTCGTGCAGGTCAGCGAAAGTATAGATATTTGTGAGTATGCGGCGGCTGGCGGGGTTGTGCTTCAAATCGTAAAGCACCCTGTCTACCTGGTCGAACTCTCCCTCGCGGTATTTATGCTTTACGCCGAGCTGATAGCCGTAGGCCTTGCCTATGCTGCCGTTTTCGTCCGCCCACTGGTCCCATATGTGCGAGTGAAGGTCGCGTATGTTGTTGCTCTTCTTCTGCCATATCCACAGAATTTCGTCTATGCACGAACGGAACGCCGTGCGGCGTATGGTGAGTATGGGAAATTCTTTGGACAAATCGTACCTGTTTATTATGCCGAACTTCTTAACGGTGTGCGCGGGCGTGCCGTCGCTCCATTTAGGGCGCACGCTGAGGTTGGTATCCCACACGCCGTTTTCCATAATGTCGGTCATATTGGCTATAAAAATATCGTCTGCCAGGCTCAAAACAATTCCCTCCGTTGCATTTTAATTATTTTACCATTTAACCGCGCCGCCGTCAAACGAATAAGGCAGATTTACAAGCGTTCGCCAAAGATGTTTGATTGATTAAGAGTTGTCATTTTGACCGAGTGTAAGCGAGCGGAAAAATCTCAAATAAAAATATCAAAGAGATTTCTCCGTGCGCTCATTACATTCGCTTAGTCGAAATGACACCCTTTCGGGGACGACCTGTTTACCGTTTGCAGAATGCGCCGCGCGCAAGGCACTTGCGCGCGGCGCATTCATTTGGCTTATTTAAAACTTTCAAAAGGCGTCCTTTCTGGTTTTGCTCCATTTTTTTGCTATAAAGCGCAATTTCAGGCGCATCGGTATGAGCGCCGTGAACGCGCGCATCAGCTTGTTCGCAACGCCGGGGATATACTTTACCTTGCCCTTATCTGCCGCCGCAAGGCTGCGTTTTGCCACGAACTGCGGCGATTTTGCGGCAATTTTGCCCCAAATGCCCTGCTTTTTTATGTATTCCACCACGTCGGGGCGGGTATACACGGCGCCCGGCAACACGGCGGTCACGCTCACGCCCGTGCCCTTCAACTCGCGCGAGAGCGCTACCGAAAAGTCTGTAAGGGCGCCTTTAAGCGCACTGTAAATTGCAAAATAGGGCATAGGATACAGCCCCGAAACGCTGGAAATATTTATTATTTTAAGCTGTTTTGCGCAGTTTTTTATGCAGAAATGAGTGAGGCTGACGGCGCTTTCAAACAGTATGCGCGACTGAAAGGTTATCTTTTTTTGGTCGTATTCCAAAAACGCCTTCTGAATGTCGGCACCCGCCACGTTTACAAGGCGACAGAAGGTGTGCCCCGCCGCAAAGTTCATAAGGCGTTCGCGGTCTGCTTCGTCGGTGAGGTCACATTCGGCGTACTTGATTATGAGGTCGGGATACCTTTCTTTGAGCTCATTTGAGAGGGCTTCGAGTTTTTCGCGGCTTCTGCCCGTTATGAACAGACTTTCCCCGCGGGAGGCAAGCTCTTCGCAGAAGGCCGAACCTATTCCGCCCGTAGCGCCCGTCACGAGGGAATACGCGGGCGAAAATTCGCGCACCAGCCCGCCGAGAATGGCTCTGTCGGCAGGCGCCCATTCGTCTGCATTCAAAGACGAAAGTTCCTGCCAGACGCATTCTTCGTGCTCCTTTACTTTATAGCCGCCGAGCATACGGCACAGATACACCGTTATGTTTACGATTTTATCGGGGTATTCAAACTCAGTTGTGCCGACGGGGCGGAGTACCTGTATTTCAAGGTCTAACTCCTCCCTGCATTCGCGCGCGAGCGCCGCCTCGCCGCTCTCTCCGTCCTCGATTTTGCCGCCGACAAACTCAAATTTGTGCACCACATAGCTGCTTCCGTACGAACGGCGAGCGGCAAAAATTCTGCCGTGTTCAATAAACGCTGCGCCGACTACGTTGATTACGTTCTTCATACAATTATTTTACCACCGCAAAAACTTACAGTCAATCGCGCGGGACATAAAAATACGGGGGCGGGGCGCCGTGCGCCCCGCCCCCTGTTAAAATTAAGCAGTTGAGACCCGTTCTTTTTGTCACCTTACGGCATTAAAAGAACCAAAAACCGCCGCAACCGCAGCAGTTGCAGTTGTTGCAACCGCAATTATTGCAGTTGTTACCGCGCCCGCTGCGCGAATTTGAGCAGTTGTTGCCGCATACGTTGAATGCGCTGCAACAGCCGTAGCCGCCGCACGAGTATTCGGATGCATTGTTAAGACCGTACTGGGCGGCATAATAGCTCTGTGCGTCGCAGCCGAACGAATGCCGCCTTGCGGCACAGCACGAAAAGATGTTAAGAAGGCCTACCCAGCCATTGTTGCAATTACAGCCGCAACCGTTGTTGCAGCCGCTGCGCGAATTTGCGCCGCAGTTACCGCAGTTATTACAATTTGAGCACATATTTTTTATAGCTTCCCTTGTTTTTCTTTGTGTAAAAGAGGGCAAAGGTTTTCCCCCTTGCCCTTCCCGCAGTTTTAAAGGCGGGGTTACTCTATTATATGCTCAGCGGCAGAAATGCGTTATTTAAGCGCGGCGGGAAGTGTTGCGGGAGCGAACTTCTTGTATATATTACGGTGCAGTCAAAAAAATTCCCCCGACGGAACGTCGGGGGAATACGATTTTTTATGAAATTACTTGCCGAAATATCTTTTAAGAAGGCCGGCAAAACCTGCGCCGTGACGAGCTTCGTCCTTGGCCATTTCGTGAACGGTATCGTGAATGGCGTCGTAGCCGAGCTGCTTAGCGCGCTTTGCGATTGCAAACTTGCCTTCGCACGCGCCGGTTTCGGCCGCTACGCGAAGTTCGAGGTTCTTCTTGGTGGAATTGGTTACAACTTCGCCAAGAAGTTCGGCAAACTTGGAAGCGTGCTCTGCCTCTTCGTAAGCATAGCGCTTGTATGCTTCGGCAATTTCGGGATAACCCTCCCTTTCTGCAACCCTTGCCATTGCAAGGTACATACCTACTTCGGTGCACTCGCCGTTGAAGTGGGCGCGAAGGCCTTCCATAACTTCTTTATCTTCAACAACGCCGTCGCCTACGTGATGCTCGCAGGCAAACTTGGGTGCATCGGTCTCCTCTACGGGAACAAAAGTCTTAGCCTTGCATACGGGGCAAACTTCTACGTCGTCGGCTACTATTTCGCCGCAAACAGTACATCTTTTCATAATTTTTAACTCCTTACGTTTTTTATTAGAAATCAATCTTAATAAGATTATATCATAGCTTTTTCAAAAAATCAAGCCCTGAGCGAAAATTTATTTTGTAAAATTTGTAAATATTGTGTGTAATTTTCAGCGAACAACGTTGCGCCGAACTGCGCGAGCTGTTCGCGCTTTCTGAATCCCCAAAGCACCGAAATGCAGTTTATGCCCGCATTTTTTGCGGTGAGAAAGTCGGTTTCGCCGTCGCCCGTGAACAGGCACTCATCCTTTTTCACGCCGAGGGTCTGCATTATGTAATTTGTGCCTGCGGGGTCGGGTTTCAAGGGGAACTGCCCCTGGCCTATTACGATATCGAAGCCGTATTTTGAAAGTTTTTCGTCGTACACCCTTTGGGTGGAAGCCTGCGGCTTGTTTGAAAGCAGGGCGAGCTTTATGCCCGCGGCTTTGAGGCGGGTTAAAACTTCGTCCTCCCCTTCGTAGAGGGTGGTCAGAGTGCTTTCGTGAGCGGCGTATGCAGGGACGTAATCATCGTAAACCGCCTGCACGAGCTCTTTTTTATTCTCGGGAACGGCACGGTACACAAGGTTATAGGCGCCGTCGCCAAGCATAGAATACAGCTCTTCGCGCCCGACGGGCGGAAGGGAGAACTTTGCAAGGCTACAATTCAGCACGCAGCGGATATCCGCCTCGGTATTCAAAAGCGTGCCGTCCAAATCAAAAATTATTGCTTTTATCATCTGTTTATTATATAACCCCTGACGGCGGGGCAAAAACATTTTTTACCGCAAAAAGCGGGGGCTTGGCATAAAATTGAATTAGTAGTCGTTTCGCGCGGACAATTAGTGTTGAGATTTATCCACGCGAGCTTTCGCCCTTGGTCGAAATGACAATATATTTAAAAATAATTTATGTCGCAAGGCGGGTTTCCCGCCGCAGCAGGACCCAATTTGCGCATACCTGCGCATCTGCCGTTTCCCGAAAGCGGGAACCCTCGGCAGGGCAGCGGGCATAGCCCTCGCGCAGCAGGGTGAATGGCGACGATTATATAAATGAGGGCGCTTAAATATCGTCGCCAGAGGGGCTGGCCCTTCAATCTCACGAAAAATTTAGCTCTCGGCCAGAGCTAAATTTTTGTGACCCCTTTTACATCTTCTCGGGTACGCCGATGCCGAGCAGGCCGAGCGCGTTTTTGAGCGCGGTGAGCGCCGCCGCCGTGAGCGCAAGGCGGAAGTCCTTTTTGTCGCCTTCGGCGGTGAGTATTTTGCAGTCGAAGTAGAATTTGTTGAACTTCTGTGCGAGGTCTACGGCAAAGCGGGCAACTATGCTGGGCTCGTACTTTTCTGCCGCGTCCTTCACGGCCTGGGGGAAGGCGGAAATTGCCTTTACCACCTCCGCCTCCTGCGGCAGAAGTTCGGCAACTTTGTATTCCGCGGGCACGCCTCCCTTTTCGATGACCGAGTTTGCGCGCGCGCAGGTATACTGAACGTATACGCTCGTTTCGCCCTCGAAACTTAAAACCTTGTCGTAGGAGAATACTATGTCCTTAATCTTGCTGTTGTAGAGCGCGCCGAAGATTACGGCACCTACGCCTACCTTTTCCGCAACGTCCTCTTTATTTTCGAGGTCGGGATTCTTTTCTGATATTATTCCGTACGCCTTTTCCACGCAGCGGGATATTACGTCTTCCAGCCACACTACCTTGCCTTTGCGGGTGGACATTGCGCCGTCTTCCAGAGATACCATTCCGTAGGCCACGTGCACGAGGTCCTTTGCCCACTCCCTGCCCATAAGTTCGAGCACCTTGAACACCTGCTTGAAGTGCAGGTTCTGCTGGTAGGCAACCACATAGAGGCACTTATAGAAATCATAAGTATTTTTGCGGTAGATTGCCGCGGCGAGGTCGCGGGTGGCGTAAAGCGAGGCGCCGTCTGAACGCAGTATGAGGCAGGGCGGCATGCCGTATTGTTCAAGGTCTACTATCTGCGCGCCCTCGCTCTCTTTCAGAAGCCCCTTTTCGCGCAGTTCGTCGATTACGGACTCCATTTTATCGGTATAAAAACGCTCGCCCGCGTAACTGTCGAACTTTACGTTGAGCTTTTCGTATATGGTTTTGACGTATTTGAGCGTGAGGTCTTTGAACCAGTCAAACAGTTCGTTGGCCTCCTTGTCGCCGCTCTCGATGAGGCGGAAGTATTCGCGCGCCTCGCGCTCCATCTCTTCGTCGGCCTCGGAATTGAAGCGCACGTACAAATCGTTTATGGCGTGTATGCCGCCCTTTTCCACCTCGTCTTTGTTGCCCCAGTGCTTGTAGGCACAAATCAGCTTGCCGAACTGCGTGCCGTAGTCGCCGAGATGGTTTATGCCCACCGCCTTGTAGCCCAGAAAATTAAATATTTTATACAGCGCGCTGCCGATTGCCGTGGTTGAAAGGTGTCCTATGTGGAAGGGCTTGGCGATGTTCACCGAGGAATAGTCTATGCAGACGGTCTTTCCGCTTCCTTCGTTTGAAGAGCCGTAGAGGGCGCCTTTTTTGAGCGCCTCATCTATCGTCTCGCGGGCGAGGGCAGCCTTGTTTACCGTAAAGTTGACGTAACCGTTTACCGCCTCTGCCCTCTCTATCACGTCGTCGGCGGGGTATTCCGCGGCGAGCGCCTGCGCGATGAGCGCGGGGCTTTTGCGCATTACCTTTGCGAACCTGAAACAGGGCAGGGCGTAGTCGCCCATTTCGGTGTTGGGGGGCAGGGCGATTGAGGAATAAATCTCGTTTTCGCTCAATCCCTCCGCCTTTATTTTGCTTGCGATATACTTTTTATAGTCCATAATTTACTCTCTTGAATTTTTCTGCAATAATTTTATCATACAGTCAAATTTTTAGCAAGTTAAGCGGTAAAGCGTTTTGATTATTTTTGAAAATAAGGTATAATTGCATTTGTAAAAATATTATAGAATACTGCCGCGGCGCGCCGTAAAGGCGCGCCGCGGCAAAAGAGGAATATATTATGAAATTAGGCGTAGTAGGTCTGCCCAACGTGGGCAAGTCCACACTGTTCAACGCTATAACGCACGCGGGCGCAGAGGCTGCAAACTACCCCTTCTGCACCATTGAACCCAACGTGGGCGTGGTTGCCGTGCCCGACGAAAGGCTGGATAAGCTCGCCGCGCTCTACAACAGCAAAAAAGTTACGCCCGCCGTAGTAGAGTTCGTTGACATTGCGGGGCTTGTTAAGGGCGCTTCGCAGGGCGAAGGTCTGGGCAACAAATTTTTGTCGCACATACGCGAATGTGATGCAATCGTGCACGTTGTGAGGTGCTTCGAGGACCCCAACGTTACGCACGTGAGCAACAAAATCGACCCCATTGCCGATATAAAGACGATTACGCTCGAACTTATTCTCGCCGACATAGAGGCCGTTATGAAGCGCGAGGACAGAATACGCAACAGCGCAAAGGGCGGCAACAAGGAGGCCGCGGCGGAATTCGCGCTTTTGGAGAGACTGAACAAGTTTTTGAGCGAAGAAAAGCCCGCGAGGCTGTTTGAGTGCTCCGACGAAGAAAAGCCGTTTATGGACAACCTGTTCCTGCTCACGGCAAAGCCCGTAATTTACGCCGCAAACATTTCTGAAATGGATATGGGCAAGCCCGAGGACGAGATTCCCAACGTCGTTAAGGTAAAGGAATATGCAAAGGCCGAGGGCAGCGAAGTGCTTGTGATATGCGCCAAGACCGAGGAAGAGCTTTCGCAGATGGAACCCGAAGAGAGCGCAATGTTTTTGGAGGAGCTCGGGCTTAAAGAGAGCGGGCTCAACAGGCTGATAAAGAAGAGCTACGAACTTTTAGGCCTCATCTCCTACCTCACCGCGGGCGAAAAGGAGACGCGCGCCTGGACGATTGTAAAGGGCACCAAGGCGCCCCAGGCGGCGGGCAAAATTCACAGCGACTTCGAGCGCGGCTTTATACGCGCCGAGGTTGTGGACTACGAAACTCTTTTGGAATGCGGCGGCTACAACGGCGCGCGCGAAAAGGGCAAGGTCCGCTCCGAAGGCAAGGACTACGTTATAAAGGACGGCGACGTGGTGCTGTTCAGATTCAACGTATAATGCAATAATTGAATTACACTTTGATATAAGGAAGCCGCCCGCGCAAAAATTTGCGCGGGCGGCTTTAATTTAAGTTGTTTTTTTCTTACAGAGATTTCTCGACTGCGCTCCATTTTATTCCGCTCCGCTCGAAATGACAGAGGAAAATCTCAACAGGGAAAAAGCTCGCTTTTACTGCGGCTGTCGGGCCTTGTTTAAAGACGTTCTGCCATCGAGATATGCGAGCACGGCGGCGATTACGTCGGCTATGTAAATAAAGTGCAGAACAGCAAACACCAGATACTTTATATTCCTTTCGTCCTTAAAGCATCGTATAAGATACGAAATATTCTGCACGCCTCCTCCAATCATAAACACGTATGTGGTGAAGAGCGAAATTACCCACACTGCGGGCGCCGCCCATATGAGAAACATATTTAAAGTGCCCAGCCAGAAAAATGCCCAGATTACAAAATTTATTATAAAAAACGGTATCAGGGCAAGTTTTACCTTCGCCGTTGTCGCATACGGGCAGTATTTTTGCCCCTTTAAATAATCTTTTACGGCCGTTGCGATATTCAGAATACACAATGCGACTATCAGCACGCACAGCGAGGCGCTTGCAATTGCTATTCCCCGGACAATTTCGGCCGAAAAGTCTGGATTTACGGCAACTATTATAATTGCGGCTGCAAACGGCAGCTGCATTGCGTATAAAAGGGCGCAGATTGCCCAAAGCAAAGCCTTTCTGTTCATATTCCCCCCGCCACTGAAATAATTTAAATTCCCAAAAATTTTAATATTCCGAACCAATAAGAAGCGTTGTATGTAGTTTCTGTTGCTTCGCGGCTTACAGATTTACTCTGTTTTCTTTGCACGTAAAGCGCATAAACGGCAGGAAGCTCGTCTTCTTTCAGATTTCTTCTTACAGAAATTCTGGATACATCCAAATGCTGTCTGCCGCTTTCGGCGTAGAGATTGCCGTCTTCAACATAGACGTAAAACCATTTTTCTCTACACCTGCGCATAGGCGCTGTGCTTACATCCTGAGGATTAGCCTTAAAAAAAGCAACTATTTCGTTCCACAATTGTTTAAAATCCATATCAGCAATTCCCCTATACATATTGATGCACGGTGAAAATTTCTCTGTGCTATCAAAACTGTTTTTATCCTCTTGCTTATCAATCTGTTTAAAGTTTCAGGGGGCGCGCCCGTCTGCGGGCGCGCCCCCTTAAAACAATATTTTATTTCAATTATTTGAGTTCGGCGAAATACTTTATCGTGCGAACCATCTGCGAGGTGTACGAATTTTCGTTATCGTACCAAGCAACAACCTTAACGAGGGTCGTGCCGTCGCCCATAGGCATACACTTGGTCTGGGTTGCGTCGAACAGCGAACCATAGGTCATACCTACGATATCGGAAGATACGATTTCTTCCTCGGTGTAGCCGTAAGATGCGGAAGATGCAGCCTTCATTGCGGCGTTAACGGACTTGGCGTCTACTTCGCCTTCGCAGATAGCGATGAGCTGGGTAAGCGAACCGGTGGGTACGGGTACGCGCTGTGCGCAGCCGTCGAGCACGCCGTTGAGTTCGGGAATAACAAGGCCGATTGCCTTTGCAGCGCCCGTGGAGTTGGGAACGATGTTAACGGCAGCAGCCCTTGCACGCCTTAAATCGCCCTTGCGGTGAGGTCCGTCGAGAACCATCTGGTCGCCGGTGTATGCGTGGATGGTGGTCATATAACCCTTTTTAATCTTAGCGAACTTGTTGAGGGTATCTGCCATAGGTGCAAGGCAGTTGGTGGTGCAGCTTGCAGCGGATATAACCGTATCGGTTGCCTTCAAGGTCTTCTCGTTTACGCTGAATACAACGGTGGGAAGGTCGTTGCCTGCGGGAGCAGAGATAACGCACTTCTTTGCGCCTGCGGTGATGTGAGCGGAAGCCTTTTCCTTGGAGGTATAGAAGCCCGTGCATTCAAGTACTACGTCTACATCGAGCGCCTTCCAAGGAAGGTTGATAGCATCTTTTTCAGCGTAGATTTTGATGGTTTTGCCGTTTACGGTGATGGAATCTTCGCCTGCGGTTACGCTGTCGGCATACTTATATCTGCCCTGAGCGGAATCGTACTTCAAAAGGTGAGCGAGCATCTTGGGGCTGGTGAGGTCGTTGATAGCGACGATTTCGTAGCCCTCTGCATCGAACATCTGCCTGAAAGCAAGGCGACCGATACGACCGAAGCCGTTGATTGCAACTTTTACGTTTGCCATAGTTTTGTATTCCTCCGATTTTAATAATAAAATAATGAAAGACTGTGTTAAAAGGAAAGGCTTTTTTGGGCTTTTTGCCTGCCTGTCCTCAATACGATAATATTATATCAAATAAGTTTTTTCAAGTCAACAGTTTATTTGAGGTTTTCGGGGTTGAGCGCTTTTAAGCTGTCCGGAGTGAACCTGCCGTCCTTTCTTATCAGCACGTCGTCGAACCAGATTTCGCCGCCGCCGTATTCGGGCGTCATGATAAGCACCAGGTCCCAATGCACGCCGCTCTGGTTGCCGTTCCACGCGTCGTCGTAGCAGCAGCCGGGCGTGAAATGAATGCTGCCCGCAATCTTTTCGTCGAACAGAATGTCGAGCATAGGCTTGTTTATATAGGGGTTCACGCCGATTGCGAACTCGCCCACGTAGCGGGCGCCTTCGTCGGTATCGAAAATTTTGTTCAGCTCTTCGTCGTCGCCGTCGCAGGTGGCGTTTACTATTTTGCCGTCTTTGAAGGTGAGCGAGATGTTTTCGTACTTCTTCCCCCCTTCCATCGTGGGCGCGTTATAGGTGATTACGCCGTTCACGCTGTTCTTTACGGGTGCGGTGTAAACCTCGCCGTCGGGTATGTTGCAGCCGCCCGCGCATTTTACGGCGGGTATGCCCTTTATCGAGAAAGCGAGGTCGGTGTTCTTTGCGACAAGGCGAACCTTATCGGTCCTGTTCATAAGTTCGACGAGCGCGTCCATCGCCTTCGACATCTTTGCGTAGTCGAGCGTGCACACGTTGAAGAAGAAATCTTCGAACTTTTCGGTGGACATTTCCGAAAGCTGGCTCATTCCGTCGGTGGGGAAGCGAAGAATTACCCACTTGGTCTTTTTCACCCTTATTTCGTGGTGAACGGGATAGAAAAATTCGCGGGAATAGGTTGCCGTGGTTTCGGCGGGGACGTCTGAAAGTTCGAAGTTGTTTTTGAACCCGCGCACGCCGATGTAGGCGTCCATATCGCTCATTATATACTTTTCGTAGTCGGCGAGCTTTTTGATGCTCTCCTCCCCCGCGCCCATTAAAAGGGCGCGCTGAACCTTGTTCGCGCACAGCTTTACATAGGGTATGCCGCCCGCGGCATACACCTTTTCGAGCAGGGCGCACACCACCTCTTCGGGCACGTCGGTGGCCTCGATGAACACCTTTTCGCCCTTTTGAAGGTGAATTGAATAGTTTACAAGCCCTTCTGCGAGCTTATTCAATCTTTCGTCGCGCATTATTTTCTCCTTAAAATATTTATTTACGACACAAATTATATACCATTGCCGCGCGGCAGAAAAGCATTTTGCGTGCATTTGAAGAAAAATTTCAAAATGAAGGCGAAATGTTGCGCCGCCCGCTTGAAATTTATTGCGCTTTGCATTATAATAATCTGTGTAAAAAAGAGCGCGCGCATACGGCGGGCGCAAAATCTCCGGAGGTTAATATGGGATTAGTTTCGGCAAAAGAAATGCTTGAAAAGGCAAGAGAAGGCAAATACGCGGTTGGTCAGTTCAACATCAACAACCTTGAATGGACCAAATCGATACTCGCCACGGCGCAGGAGCTGAATGCGCCCGTTATTTTAGGCGTTTCGGAAGGCGCAGGCAAGTATATGACGGGCTTCAAGACGGTTGCCGCTATGGTAAAGGCAATGATTGAAGAGATGAACATCACCGTTCCCGTTGCGCTTCACCTCGACCACGGCACCTACGAAGGCTGCTACAAGTGCATAGAAGCGGGCTTCTCTTCCATAATGTTCGACGGTTCGCACTTCCCCATCGAAGAAAATATTGCAAAAACCAAAGAGCTTGTTAAAGTATGCGCAGAAAAGGGAATGAGCCTTGAAGCGGAAGTAGGCGCGATAGGCGGCGAAGAGGACGGCGTTATTGGCAAGGGCGAATGCGCAGACCCCGACGAATGCAAGAAGATTGCAGACCTGGGCGTTACGATGCTTGCCGCAGGCATAGGCAACATTCACGGCAAATACCCCGCAAACTGGCCCGGACTTTCCTTCGAGACGCTGGCGGCAGTTAAAGAAAAGGTTGGCGATATGCCCCTCGTTCTTCACGGCGGCACGGGTATCCCCACCGACCAGATTAAAAAGGCAATTTCGCTCGGCGTTGCAAAAATCAACGTAAACACCGAATGCCAGCTTGCATTCCAGGAAGCTACCAGAAAGTACATCGAAGAGGGCAAAGACCTTGTAGGCAAGGGCTTCGACCCCAGAAAACTGCTCGCACCCGGCGCGCAGGCCATCAAAGATACCGTTAAAGAAAAGATGGAAATCTTCTGCTGCATAGGCAAGGCGTAGTTTTGCCAAAACGCCTTACGATGGCGGCAGACGCCAGATTTGAGCGCAGGCACATTGTAAGCGCGGCAGACAAAATAAGATACTTAGCGGCGGAGCGTCCCTCCGCCGCTTTTCTTTGCCGCAACAGGATAAAAGCGCAAAAAAGCGCGGGGCGTTTAAAAAAACCGCTGCCGCGCATACTTATATTATGGTTAAAATAAGATACGCCGCTTTTTGTGCGGTTGCCGCATTGTGCGCACTGCTTTGCGCCTGCAACATAAGCGCCGACAGTTCGCTGAAAGAACTTACCCACCCCTGCGTGACGAGATACGAATGCACCTACGCGCGCTGGGGAGAAACCGACTTTTTGGAGGAGTTCGACTATATACGCATAACCCTTCTCGACACCGAAAAGATGGCGCTCGAATATAAAAAGACGGGCGAAAGCGCGCACTCTTACGAGTGCAGCTATACTCTTGACGAAAAGACGGGTGAATTTACAGCCGAAGCGGGCGCGCTCGGGATAAAATTCAGGGAAAAGATAAAGATTGAGGACGGAGAATTCACCGTATCGCTGCCGCTGATGGGCAGGCAGCTTATAATGAAATTTCAGAGCTGAAAAAGAGCTAATCGCCAGAATATTCAGAGATTTCTCGACTTCGGCTAACGCCTCCGCTCGAAATGACAGAATAGAAAAGTTTCTTTCTGTCAAAATTACATTTTCAGTCAATGCAAAAAAACAGCGCCCGACAGGCGCTGTTTTTTAATATTGACAAGTCAGATAAAAAGGCTTAAAAATTTTGATTTTTTGCGGTAAGTTTTGGGTACGCGCGTTATGAACATACGCGACATTATGCGGTAGCGGTTGGTTTTATACCACGAAAGGGCAAACTTTTCTATCCGCCTGTAAAGCAGCCAGCCCAGCACGCCGCACAGCGAACCTATTACCATTCCCGCGGCGACGTCCGTCACGAAGTGCTCGCAGAGGTATATGCGCGACAGGCCGATGAGGAGCGCGACGAATACTGCGGGTATGGCCTTGGCGCGGTAATAAATCAAAAGCACCGCCGCGGCGCAGAAAGTTACCGCCGTGTGGCCCGAGGGAAAACAATAGTCGGTGACAAGCTCTATGCCGTACCTATTATAAAAATCGGGCGCCCACGAAAGTTCTTCGTGCGTCCACGGCCTCTCCCTGCCTATCACGTTCTTTAAAACAACGTTTACGACGACAAAGTCGAGGACGAGGGCAACCGCCAAAGCAAACCCGCATTTCCGCGTCTTTTTGAAAATTAAAAGCACAACGCAGCAGGCAATACTTATTTCGCCGTGCGCCGCAAGCGCGGATATATACTTCATCAGGTAGTTGAGCCACTCCGTCTGGTGAAAAGTGGCGTGTACCCAGTTCAAAATTTCAAATTCCATACAAATAATGCAAAATAAGGCGCCCCGCTAATGCAAAATAAGGCGCCGCCGCGCGGCAGAATCAAGTAAGCCGCCCGCTTAGTATCGGGCAAGCCGCTCAATCGTCGGCGCCCTCTTCCGGTTCGTAGTGGCCGGAAATTTCTTCCATACCGTCGTCTGCCTTGGTGAATATAGCGCTCTCTTCGGCGGTATGCGCGGGGACTTCCGCCCCTGCGATAACCTCGTCGATAGTCACCTGGGTGTCTGCCTCGGTATGCGCGGCGGGACGGACTATATCGTCGTCGTAAAAGGCGATGTCGTACTCCATTTTAGCAAGTTTGGGGTCGGAATACACCGCTTCGAGCTCTGCGTGCTGCCGCTCTTCCTCTTTGCGGCGGGTGGCAAGCACATAGAAACAGGCTATTAAAAGCACGAATATTATCGCGCTTATTGTTATGGCTATAATGTATACGGCATCCATATCTACTATATTTTACCACCGCGTGCGGCGGCTGTCAACATTAAATAAATGCAAGTGCGCGCCGCGGGGCATAAATTTGCGGGCAATTCAGTGCCCGCCTCCTTCATATTATTGCCGTAAAACAAATAAACTAATATTATGAAAAAGATTATGTTCTGCGGCGGCGGAAGCGCCGGACACGTGATGCCAAACTTTGCCATAATGCGCGCCCTGCAAGGCAGGTACGAAGTTGAATATATGGGCACCGACGGCATAGAGAGCGCGCTGTGCCGCGGCGAGGGGATAAAATTTTTTACGTTTGCCGCGCCCAAATTCGTGCGCGGAAAGATATGCGAAAACCTTGCCATACCTTTCAGGCTCAAAAAGAGCGTTGCGTGCGCGCGCGACATACTTTTGAAAGAGAAGCCGAGCGTTCTGTTCTGCAAGGGCGGGTATGTGTCGCTCCCTCCCGCGCTGGCGGCAAAGAAACTTGGAATACCCGTAATCGCACACGAATCAGACTTCACGCCGGGGCTTGCGAACAAAATAATTTCGCGCTTTGCCGAAGTTACCCTGACTTCCTTCCCCGAAACTGCCGAAAGATTCGCTCGCGGTAGGTATGCGGGCGCGCCCATCAGAAAGGAGGCCTGCAAGGGCGGCAGGGCGCGGGCAATGGAAAAATTCGGGCTGGACGCGAGGCCTACGGTGATAGTGTTCGGCGGGGGAAGCGGCTCAGCCGCGATAAGCGCGGCTTTAAGGCAGGTTATTCCGCAGATTTGCGCCGAATACAACGTTCTGCACATCTGCGGCAGGGGCAACAAAATTGAAAGCGCCGTACACGGATACGTGCAGATTGAATTTGAACGCGATATGGGCGCCGTTTACGCCTGCGCCGACTGCGCCGTGGCAAGGTCGGGTTCAAACTCCGCCTTCGAGCTGATGGCAAACAGAATACCCACACTGTTCATACCTCTCGAAAACAGAGCCACTCGCGGCGACCAACTTAAAAACGCACAATATTTTGCGGGGGCGGGACTGTGCAGAATTCTGCGCCAGCGCGAGCTTACGCCCGAAAAATTGAAGGACGAAATTTTTGCGCTGATGAATGACAGAGAAATAAAGCGGGCGCTTTCGGGCTATAATTTCCCGCGCGGCAACGAAAAAATCGCGGCAGAAATAGAGCGCGTCGCCATTCACGGCAAGAGCCGCAAATGATGGAATTTAGCCCCAAATTGGACAATTCGGCATAAAATCAAGTACTATGTGTGGTATAAACGCCTTAAAATGACATAATTTTGAGCAATATAAACAGAGTGGCAACGATTTTATTCGTTGCCACTCTGCCTATGTTTACTTATTTGATTTATTGAACCTTACTAATTTTATTCCGCCGTTGCAAGTTCGCAAATGTCTGCAAGAAGCATTATTACTCCCCTCACCTTATCGAACCTGACAACATACACGCCTTTGCCTGCACCCTCTTCCCCGTCTGCGATTATGCCTGAGGAGAGCAGCGGCTTCATAACAACGTAATAAGGACCTCACATTATTATAGGTTATATAAAACGCGATAGAATTTATATAATTCGCTGCATATATTGCAATACGATATAAAAACTCTTACTCATTTGGTAAAGGGTCACCCAGCAGAGTTTTAGTTTTATAACAATTATTTCTGTATTCGTTGTAAATCTGGTCAAAAAGATTTGCAAGCCTATACTCTTTTTCTGAACTTGTTCTTGCAGCACGAAACAAAAGCAAAAATTTCTTATTCTTATCTTTTCTGATAAAATCTTTGAAATATACGTGCCTTGCAGGGGCGTTTGTACACTGTCTGAATTTTTTATCAGACAACAAAACATTTTCTAACTCTTTATACGGGTTATTATCTACCGTTAAATCATCATCAGATTTATAGAATTCAATTAGCTCATCTTCGTGCGATTCCATAAAATCAATCAATGCATCATCCGCGACCTTTATTTCTTCTGGCAACCATTTATTTGATTTCGAATATGAAACTACCATATTTTCAAAACTTGCGGCGATAAGCATCGCCTCTGGTTCTGTAAAGTCAAATGATTGTAAATACAAGTTATGCTCATCAACCCACTTTTTACAAAAATTATACTCATTTGCATTATTCGTATAGTTCTTTATTATCTCGTCAGAAATAATATATTTCTCTTTTTCATACATCAAATACTCATAGAATACCGTTTGAATATTATTTGCTTTACAAAAATTTAAAAATTCAAGCGGCGATAAATCTAACATTGCATAACTGCCAGAAATTTTTATGTGGGCTTTCACTAGCTTGATTCCGCTCGCCAATTTTATCAGTTCTTCTTCTTTTATGATACTATTATCCATCTGCATTATATCCCTTTAAATTATCGCAAAATATATTATCACAAATAAGTTAAATTGTCAATACTCACACGTTTAACGAGATATATTTACCAGGTACTGCCGTTTTTTTCCTGCGGGGAATCATCTGCCGCTTTCCATAAATGGAAACCTTCGGCAGAGTTTCGGCTTCGCCTCACGCGGCAGGACTTGGCGCTTGCGCGCCAAAGTCCGAACGAGCCACTTCGAGCGGCTGGGGAGCAGCTCCAAAAAGCGCGGGGCAGACAAAAGCTACTGACCAGGTACTGCCGTTTCCTCCCTGCGGGCGGAGCCACGGC
>ERZ1643246.625-NODE-625-length-44304-cov-12.962462_pt1 | contig 44304 bp, 41 predicted proteins | sample MGYA00579265_ERZ1643246 | MGnify/ENA primary metagenome ERZ1643246 (study PRJEB29033, sample SAMEA4952261) | chicken gut metagenome | biome: Broiler Chicken; feature: Gastrointestinal Tract; material: Caecum | place: Ireland | collected 2018 | study: Broiler... | reverse complement strand
TTTCCTGAAACAGTTCCAGAATCCGATCCATCGTGCGCTCCATCTGGCGGAGATCCTCCGGAGAAATATCTTTCAGGATCTCTGCGTTGAGCGTCTCATGGGCGCTGAGCAGCTTTTGGATGACCGGGTCTGCCTTTTCTGTGAGATGAAGATGCTGAACCCTCCGGTCATGAAGGTCGGGCTGCGTGGTCAGAAGCTCCCGATGGCTGAGCGAGTCCACACTGCGGCAGATCAACGCTTTGGAGACGTTCAGGCAGGTACACAGCTGGCTGGCCGTGTTGATGGAAGGATTGTTGTGGAGAAACAGCATCAGATCGAGTTCGTTCGGGGAAAAGTTTTCGTTCTGAAAACGCCGGGTGAATTCGTTGATGTACAGCTTTCGAAGCTGAGAGTAGAAATGAAGCATGTTCTCTACCGTGTTTTTCATAAAAACCCACCTTTCTGGAATTGTTTACTTGTAAACTATAAACAGTATAAGAGCGTGAATAGGATTTGTCAATAGCGTGTATGACGCGCATTTTCCATGCGGCAACCGTTCAGCTGGCGGAACGGTAACTTCAGGGGTTCTCATAGAAGGAAGTTGGTGTTGTGTCTTGGGGGAATGTGTGGTATATATAAAAGGAAAGAAAACGCGGAACATATTGCTGAGAATAACGAAAGAGGGATTCCAGGCACGTTCCGGAGAACAGAAGAGAAAAGGAGAAGTGCCTGGAACGGAGCGGATGCTGCCAGGAAGGTCCGCAGGTTTCAGGACAGGTGAAAAGAGAGTATGTATGGTATTTTAAGTGAGTTTCTGACAACAAATCAGATCGGTATGCTGGGGATTCTTGTGACGTTTCTGCTGACGTTCCTGGCGCTGCGGTTCCCTCTGCCGTTTCTGCCGCAGGATCATGGCAGGGAGTTTGCGGTAAACGGAGCGCTGTCCAGAGGAAAGACGAGGGGCGTCGGGCTGTTGTTTGTCATCTGCTTTCTGATCGGCGTTGTGATTTTTGTACCGGTGGATACAGAGATGATCATTTACGGAATCCTGCTGGTGTGTATGATGCTCAGCGGATATCTGGACGATGCGTCCGATAAGCCGTGGAACGAGTACAAGAAGGGCCTGATCGACCTTGTGATCTCTGTCGTTACGGTGGTCACATTTCTCAATTACAATTCTTCAACGATTTCTTTCGGCCCGGCGGAGCTGGAGATTCCGAAGGTTGTATACGGTATCCTGGGAATTATCCTGATCTGGGTATCTGTCAATGTCACAAACTGTTCCGACGGTGTGGACGGCCTCTGCGCGAGCCTCTGCATTGTGGTGCTTGTGGCGTTTAATGTGATCTTTCCGGAGGTTCTCGGAAAGTATGCGGTTGCGGATTTCCTGTTTGCAGCGGTATTGCTGGCGTATCTGTACTTCAACTCTTCGCCAAGCAGTATGCTGATGGGAGACGCAGGTTCCCGCGCCCTTGGCTTCTACATAGCGATTATAGCGATGAAATCGAAGCATCCGTTCCTGTACCTTCTGGTGGCAATCGTCCTGATTGTCGACGGCGGGCTTGGCCTGGTTAAGGTATTCCTGCTCAGGTTTCTGAAGATCGGAATCCTGAAAAATACGAGAACGCCGATTCATGATCATCTGAGAAAGAATAAAGGTTGGTCGGACACCCAGGTAGTGATGCGGTTTGTGATCCTCCAGACAGTTGCCGCGGCTGTAGCGTATCTGATCGTTCAGATATGACATAAGAGGTCTTCTTTGACCGGATTTTGGAAATCTTCAGACGCAATCTGGAAAACCGGGATCATGCGGGCAGCATGGTTTCGGTTTTTTTGTTAATACTGAAAAGGAGATGATGCGGGAGTGATCAGGACGATTTGTGTCGATGCCTTCCCGTCCTGCCGGCGAAAGGGTGGGAAGAATTTCACATGGCGTCTGTCGGTGAAAGGACAGTAAGGGTTTCGCATGGTGTCTGCCGGCAGAAGGCAGATCGGATCGTCAATGGGGACGGTGACGGAAGGAGAGTGTGTGGAGAGATGGAACTTCTGCAGTCGGTGTTGTATCAGGTTGTGGAGATCGCCATCCTGATCTTTGAGTATATAGGGGTGGCTGTGATTCTGATGGCTGGGATCAAGGGGATCGTAAATTATGTCCGGAGGTCGCCGAGCACACGGCTTGATCTGGCCAAGGGACTGGCGACGGGGCTGGAATTTAAGCTGGGAAGCGAGATTCTCAGGACAGTAGTGGTCAGGGAAATGCAGGAACTGATCTTTGTCGCGGGGATCATTGCGCTGCGGGCGGTTCTCACAATCCTTATCCACTGGGAGATCAAAAACGTGGATTGAAATCCGGTATTGACAAAAGGTGGGAAAGTGTATATACTTTGATTGTCAAAACAATCGAAAAATAAACCAAGAGAAGAAGGCGCATTTGAAAATTACCCGAAACAGAAGAGTTTCCGAGACGGCAGGAAGGCAAAGCCGCAGTAAATTTCCAAATGCGCTTTACAGCGAGGCAGGAAATAAAATGATAGGTAGGATTTGCGGAACCGGTTCCTTTGTACCGGAGAAAACAGTGAGCAATGATGATCTGGCAAAGATCGTCGATACCAGTGATGAGTGGATCAGGGAAAGAACCGGAGTGGCGAGAAGACATATTGCCGAACAGGATACGGTGGTTACCATGGGAGCGGAGGCTTCCCGGCGTGCGCTTGAAAATGCAGGTATCTCTCCGGAGGATGTGGATATGATCCTGATGGCGACGTCCAGTTCTAATGTGATCTTTCCGTCGGCGGCATGTTCGGTCCAGAGAGAGATCGGAGCAGTCCATGCGGGCGGTCTGGATGTTTCGGCGGCATGTACCGGTTTTCTTTCTGTCTATCAGATCGGTCAGGCATATATTCAGGCAGGTATGGCCCGGACGGTGCTTCTGATCGGTGCGGAATCTCTGAGCCGCCTGGTAAACTGGAAAGACAGAAGTACCTGCATCCTCTTCGGAGACGGCGCAGGTGCGGCGGTTCTCCAGGCGGATGAGTCGGCTTCCTGTCTGCAGACGGTCTTTCATTCCGATGGCCGGAAAGGATGGACTCTGACCTGCGACAGCCGTCATAAAGATGGAGCAAAAGATCTTTCCGGGGATCCGTCCACATTTATTCAGATGGACGGAAAAGAAGTCTTTAAGTTTGCATTGACCAAGGTTCCGGAGGCGGTGCGCGAGGTTCTGGAAAAGGCGGAACTTTCCACCGATGATATCTCCTGGTTTCTGCTGCATCAGGCGAATATCCGGATCATTGAAGGCGTCGCGAAACGGCTGCGCCTGGGAATGGATCGCTTTCCGTCGAATATGGAAGAGTATGGAAATACGTCGGCAGCGAGTATCCCGATCCTTCTCGACGAGATGAACCGCAGCGGCAGACTCGAGAGAGGACAGAACGTGGTCATGTCAGGTTTCGGCGCGGGACTGACCTGGGGAGCCTGTGTGTTTGAGTGGTAATTTCCGATGTCTGTCCGGCAAAAACCAGGACAGTCCGCAGCCGCCGGGGCTGCGCCGGATTACACATAGAAAATATATTTAAAAGGAGAAAAAGCAAATGTTAGAAAAAGTAAAAGAGACTGTAGCAGAAGCACTGGGAGCAGACATTGATACCATTACAGAGGAAACTTCCTTCAAGGATGATCTGGGAGCAGATTCCCTGGATCTGTTTGAGATGGTAATGTCTCTGGAGGAGTCCTGCGGCGTTGAAATCCCGACCGAGGATCTGGAGCAGATGAAGACCGTTGGTGATGTTGTAAAATATCTGGAAGATCATCAGTAAATCTATATAGAGCAGCGGTACAGGAATCCCGGAGAAAGAGAGGTTTGTCCCCTCTTTCTTCGGGATTTATAAGAAAAAAGGAGTAGGAGTCATGAGTCAAACAGCATTTATTTTCCCGGGACAGGGCGCCCAGGAGCCGGGAATGGCAAAAGATTTTTATGAGAATTCCGCCAGCGCCAGAGAAGTGTTCGATCAGGCCGAGAGCCTGCTGGGACTGGATATGAAAAAACTCTGTTTTGAGGAAAACGAGGAACTGAACATAACGGAGTATACACAGATCGCTCTGCTGACTACATGTATGGCGATGGAGCGGGTAGTGCGCGAGCAGGGTCTGGCTCCGCAGGTGACGGCAGGTCTGAGTCTCGGTGAATACTGCGCGATTGTGTCTGCCGGAGGTATGGAACTTTCTGATGCAATGCGTCTTGTCAGAAAGAGAGGAATCCTGATGCAGGAAGCGGTTCCGGCCGGAGAAGGCAGCATGGCTGCGGTGCTCGGCATGGATGGCCCTTCCATTGAAAAGGTTCTGGAAGGCCGTGACGGCGTGTGGATCGCCAATTACAACTGTCCGGGACAGATCGTTATCACCGGATATAAAGCTCCGGTGGAGGAGGCGTCCAAAGCGCTTCAGGAAGCGGGGGCAAAACGGGTTCTTCCGCTGAAGGTCAGCGGACCGTTCCATTCTCCGCTGATGAATCCGGCGGGAGAAGGACTGAAAGAAGTCTTTGCCGGAATGAAGCTGTCATCCCTGGAACTTCCGTACGTGACAAACGTTACTGCGGAATATGTCAATGATATCGGGCAGACCGAAGATCTCCTGATCCGTCAGGTGTCCTCTTCTGTCCGCTGGCAGCAGAGCGTTGAGGCGATGATCTCCGCAGGAGTCGATACGTTTGTGGAAATCGGCCCTGGCCGTACGTTGACAGGATTCCTGCGTAAGATTGACCGCCAGGTGAAAGGATATAACATCCGTACCTGGGATGAGATGCAGAAGGTATGTGAGGAACTGGCGAAGTAACAGGCCTGAAAAGAAAGGGATTATGACATGTTAGAGGGAAAAGTAGCAGTAGTTACCGGCGCGTCCCGCGGGATCGGAAGAGCGATCGCTCTGCGGCTCGCAAAGGAAAAAGCGTCGGTTGTGATAAATTATAACGGTTCAAAAGAAAAAGCGGACGAAGTAGTCCGTGAGATCGAAGAGGCGGGCGGGACTGCCTGTGCGATCCAGTGCGATGTCTCTGATTTCGCGGCGTGCGAAGCTTTTTTCCAGGAAGTCACGGGCCGTTTCGGAAGAGTGGATATCCTGGTCAATAATGCAGGTGTGACAAGAGACGGTCTTCTGATGAAAATGTCAGAGGAAGATTTTGACAAGGTAGTGAATACAAATCTGAAAGGAACCTTCAACTGCATCCGTTTTGTGTCCAGAACGATGCTCCGCCAGAAAAGCGGGCGGATCGTCAATATGTCTTCCGTAGTCGGTGTTGCGGGAAACGCAGGACAGGCCAACTATGCAGCGTCCAAAGCGGGAGTCATCGGTCTGACCAAGGCTGCAGCGAAAGAACTGGCATCCCGTGGAATCACAGTGAATGCGATCGCCCCGGGATTTATCGAGACAGACATGACAGCTGTGCTCTCCGAAAAGGTACGGGAAGCGACGGCGGCGCAGATCCCCATGGGACATTTCGGCAGCGCGGAGGATGTGGCGGATCTCGCAGCATTTCTGGCTTCTGATGAAGCAAAATATATTACCGGACAGGTGATCCATGTAGACGGCGGCATGGCAATGTGATCAAATATAACCGGGACGGCCGTTTCGCGGACGAAAAAGGCGGACGGCGGTGATATGGCAGGAGGTAAAGTGATGAAAAGAAGAGTTGTTGTGACCGGATTGGGAGCTGTGACCCCGATCGGTAATAATGTAGATGATTTTTGGAAGAGTGTCAGAGGAGGAAAATGTGGCATCGCGCCGATCACCCGTTTTGACACCACAGATTATAAAGTACATCTTGCGGCGGAAGTCAAAGATTTTAATGTCAAAGACTTTATTGATTTCAAGACGGCAAAGAGAATGGGACGTTTCTCTCATTATGCGATCGTAGCTTCCCGTGAGGCGGTTGCGGACGCAGGGCTGGATATGGCGAAAGAGGATGTCTATCGTGTGGGCGTTATGATCGGCTCCGGTGTCGGAGATCTGGAGGCCAGCGAGGCAGCGGAGGCAAAGATCCTGGAAGGCAAACCGTCCAGAGTCAATCCGTTCACGGTTCCGATGATGATCGCAAACATGGCGGCCGGCAACGTGGCCATCGATCTGGGCGCGAGAGGAAAATGTACTTGTGTCGTGACTGCATGTGCCAGCAGTACCCATTCCATCGGAGATGCGTTCCGTGCGATCCAGTATGGAGACGCGGACGTCTGCATCACCGGCGGAGCAGAGAGCAGCATCTGTCCTCTGGGCGTGGCGAGCTTTACCAGCCTGACTGCGTTGTCCCAGACTGAGGACCCGACGAGAGCATCTATCCCGTTTGACAAGGACCGCAACGGATTTGTCATGGGCGAGGGCGCCGGAATCGTTGTGCTGGAAGAATTGGAGCATGCAAAGGCCAGAAACGCGAAGATCTATGCGGAAGTTGTCGGATATGGCGCGACCTGTGACGCATATCACATCACCGCACCGATCGATGACGGAAGTGGAGCTGCGAAGGCGATGGAGCTGGCGATGAAAGAAGCGGGCATCCAGCCTTCCGACGTGACCTATATCAATGCTCACGGAACCAGTACACACCTGAACGACCTGGTGGAGACAAGAGCCGTCAAGGCGGCGTTCGGCGATGCGGCGAAAGACGTTGTCATCAACTCAACGAAATCCATGATCGGCCATCTGCTGGGAGCAGCCGGCGGCGTGGAATTTGTTACCTGTGTGAAATCCATTCAGGACGGATTTATCCATCAGACCATCGGTTCTGTAGAATCCGAGGAGGAATGTGATCTGAATTATGCGATCGGCGCTCCGGTAGAGAAACCGGTGGAATACGCGATGAGCAATTCTCTTGGCTTCGGCGGACATAATGCGAGCCTGCTGATCAAAAAATACGAGGAGTAAAGAATATGGAATTTGAGCAGATTATCAAAATCATAGAAACCGTTTCAAACTCTTCTCTGACTTCGTTCCATTACGAGGCGGCAAACGGTGAGAAGATTGATATCGATCGTGCGGCAGGTGCTGCTCCGGCAGCAGTTCCGGCTGTTTCTGCCGGAACAGAAACTTCGGCAGCTGCTGTCAGCGCGGCAGCAGGAACGTCTGCAGCAACAGTTGTATCTGCAGGTGCGCCTGCTGCGGTGTCTGCAGTATCCGCTGCAGGAGCTGCCAACGCAGAAACCGGAGCAGCCGCATCTGCTGCAGTGACACCTGCGGCAGGGGAAGCTGACCTGGCGGACAACCTGAAAGAGGGAAATATGGTGAAGTCTCCTCTGGTCGGAACTTTCTATGCGGCGCCGGCGGAAGATGCAGAACCGTACGTCAAGGTGGGCGACCATGTGAAGAAAGGGCAGACCCTGGGTATCGTGGAAGCGATGAAACTGATGAATGAGATTGAGAGCGATTATGACGGAGTTGTGACCGCGATCCTGGTACAGAACGGAGATACAGTGGAATACGGAATGCCTCTGTTCTGCATCGCCTGAGGAGGTGCAGTATGAATAGCCTGAATACGAAACAGATCATGGAGATCCTTCCCCACCGCCATCCGTTTCTCCTGGTGGACGAGATTGAAGATTTCGTCCCCGGAGAATATGCTGTGGGATATAAATGTGTAACTTACCGGGAAGACTTTTTCGCCGGACATTTTCCGCAGGAACCGGTCATGCCGGGAGTGCTGATTGTCGAGGCGCTGGCACAGACCGGAGCGGTAGCGATCCTTTCTCTGGAGGAGAACAAGGGCAAGATCGCGTTCTTTGGCGGAATCAATAAATGCCGTTTCAAAGGAAAAGTGAAACCTGGAGATAAACTGCGTCTTGAGACGAAGATCATCCGCCGCAAGGGACCTCTGGGGGTTGGAGAAGCTACTGCAACTGTTGATGGAAAAGTGGTAGCCAGCGGCGAACTGACATTTATGGTAGGTGATGCGGAATGATTAAGAAAGTATTGATTGCCAACCGCGGCGAGATTGCGGTTCGGATCATCCGTGCCTGCCGGGAGATGGGGATCGAGACGGTCGCTGTCTATTCGGAAGCAGACCGGGAAGCGCTGCACACGCAGCTTGCGGACGAGGCGATCTGCATTGGTCCTGCGCCTTCCAAGGACAGTTACCTGAATATGGAACGGATCATCAGTGCTACACTGGTATCCGGCGCTGATGCGATCCATCCGGGGTTCGGCTTTCTGTCCGAGAACAGCAGATTTGCGGAGCTCTGCAGAAAATGTAATATTACTTATATCGGTCCGGCGCCGGAGGTCATCGAAAAACTTGGCAATAAATCGGAGGCCAGGAACACGATGATGGCGGCCAACGTGCCGGTGGTGCCGGGAAGCAAGGAGCCGATCTATGAAGTGGAAGACGGACTGGCGATTGCAGATCAGATCGGATATCCGGTGATGATCAAAGCGGCGCTCGGCGGCGGCGGAAAAGGAATGAGAACCGCGGAAAACCGGGAAGAGTTTGCGTCATCCTTTGCAACCGCTCAGAAGGAAGCCCAGATGGCTTTCGGAGACGGAACCATGTATGTGGAGCGCTTTATCCGGCATCCGCGTCACGTAGAGTTTCAGATCATGGCGGACAGCTTCGGCAATGTGGTGCATCTGGGCGAGCGTGACTGTTCGATCCAGAGAAATCACCAGAAGATGATCGAGGAGTCTCCGTGCATCGCGCTGAACGATAAACTGAGAAAGAAAATGGGAGACGCGGCGGTGCGTGCGGCCAAGGCGGCTCATTACGAGAATGCCGGAACGATCGAGTTCCTGCTTGAGCCGGATGGAAACTTCTATTTTATGGAGATGAACACCAGGATCCAGGTGGAGCATCCGGTGACAGAGTGGGTGACGGGGATCGACCTGATCAAGGAGCAGATCCGTGTGGCGTCAGGACTTCCTCTTTCTGTAAAGCAGGAGGACATTGTACTGAGGGGCCATGCGATCGAGTGCCGGATCAATGCGGAAAATCCGGAGAAGAATTTTCGCCCCTGTCCGGGAACGATTACAGACGTTTATCTTCCGGGCGGCTTCGGCGTACGCGTGGACACGGCGATCTACAATGGATATACGGTGCCGGCATATTATGACTCTATGCTGGCAAAACTGATCGTACACGGAAATACCAGGGAGGAAGCCATCGCGAAAATGCAGACGGCCCTCGGGGAAGTGGTGATCGAAGGGATCGACACCAACGTGGATTACCAATATGAGATCCTCAATGATCCGGATTATATCGCCGGAAACATTGATATTGAATTTATAGAAAGGCTGGGTTAAGGCATGAAGCTGGAAAGATATTTTAAAAAGACACGATCAAAGGCTGCTGTTCTTTTCGACAACGACGGGGCAAACGAGGGAAGCCGGCCGGAAGCGCCGCTGGGAATTCTGAAAAAATGCAACGCCTGTAAGTCTGCCATCTTTACGGAGGACGTGAAGAGAAATTATTATATCTGTCCAAAATGCCATAACTACTTCCGGGTACATGCGTGGCGGCGGGTAGAGATGATCGCTGACGAGGGCAGCTTTGAGGAATGGGATCATGATATGAAATCCTCAAATCCGTTGAATTTCAAGGGATATGAAGAGAAGGTCCGGGCGCTTCAGGAAAAAACGAATCTGGCCGAGGCAGTCCTCACCGGAAAAGCGGAAATTCACGGCATGGATGTGGTGCTCGGAATCTGCGACGGCCGTTTCATGATGGCAAGTATGGGCGAAGTGGTCGGAGAGAAGATCACCCGCGCAGTGGAACGGGCGACCCGGGAGAAACTTCCGGTGATCCTCTATGCATGTTCCGGCGGCGCCAGAATGCAGGAGGGGATCGTCTCTCTGATGCAGATGGCAAAGACTTCTGCGGCTCTGAAACGCCACAGTGAGGCAGGCCTGCTGTATATCACCGTTCTGACAGAGCCGACGACCGGCGGCGTGACCGCCAGCTGGGCGATGCTGGGCGATATCATTCTTGCGGAGCCTAATGCACTGATCGGATTCGCAGGTCCGCGTGTCATCGAGCAGACGATTGGCCAGAAACTGCCCAAAGGTTTCCAGAGGGCGGAGTTCCTGCTGGAGCACGGGTTTATCGACGCGATCCTGGAACGAGAGACTTCCCGTGATACGCTGGCGGAACTTCTGAGACTTCACGGCGGGGAGAAATCGGATACTGCGGGCGTTTCCGATGGAAACAAAGAAGAGCAGACGGATCGTCTCTGCGGCGGAGAAGTGCCGCTGACATCCGCGTTTTCCGGTCAGACCGCTGACATAAAAGCTGCAGAAAAAGGATATTCGGAAGAAGATTCCGAGGATCTGGACGCTTTGGCAGATCTGGAACGCCTTGACGGTCTGCGTTCAGGCCGCGCCGGCGGAAGATCTGCAGCAGGCAGTGCCGAAATGAGCGCATGGGATCGTGTGGAAAAAGCGCGGAAAAAAGATCGTCCGGTGGGAACGGATTACATTGACGCGCTGTTTGAAGGATTTCAGGAATTTCATGGAGACAGGGGCTTCCGGGACGACCCGGCAGTCGTCGGAGGCATTGCCTGGTTCCATGGGCGCCCTGTGACAGTGATCGCTGAGGCAAAAGGAACGACGACAAAGGAGAATGTGCGGAGAAACTTCGGGATGCCTTCTCCGGAAGGGTACCGGAAAGCGCTGCGGCTGATGAAGCAGGCGGAAAAATTCCACCGCCCGGTGATCTGCTTTGTAGATACGCCAGGCGCATTTTGCGGCATGGAGGCGGAAGAACGCGGCCAGGGCGAAGCGATCGCGAAGAGTCTTTTTGAAATGTCAGATCTGAAAACGCCGATTTTATCCATGGTGATCGGGGAAGGCGGCAGCGGCGGCGCACTGGCACTGGCAGTCGCAGACGAAGTGTGGATGATGGAGAACGCGATCTATTCCGTTCTGTCTCCGGAAGGATTTGCCTCGATTCTGTGGAAAGACAGTAAACGGGCAAAAGAAGCGGCTCAGGTTATGAAGCTGACCGCGCAGGATCTGAAGAAACTGGGAATCATTGAGAAGATCATCGATGAACCCGATCATCTGACACGGGAGAACTTCCCGATCGTGTGTGAAAAATTGGAACAGGATATCGAAGGATTCCTGGACAAATATACAAAATATGAGACGGAAAAATTAACGGAACGGAGATACCAGAGATTCCGGAAGATGTGACTGCTACTCAAAAACGGCGAATAAACGGACAGCGAATGCATTGAATGACAGAAAACCCTCGGAGGAGAATGCGGACAGAAAGTCCGCGGAAATCTTCCGGGGGTTTTCTGCCCGCAAACAGAAGATTCAGTGTAACATTCCGCAGGCCGAACGATTGCGATTCGGGAAAGATCAGTTCAGAAGGTCTCTGACTTCCCGCTCTGTCATCTGGCAGATATCAGCAATTTCTGCTGCGGTTTTGCCCTGAGCAGATAATTGAAACACACGTTTTGCTCTTTTCAAACCAGACTGTTGACCTTTCTGGAAACCAGCCTGTTCACCCTCCTGGAAGCCGGTTTGCTGACCTTTCTGGAAACCAGCTTGCTCGCCTTTCTGGAAACCGGCCTGTTCGCCTCTTCGAAAGCCGGTGTTTTCCGCACTTTGCATCTGGGATTGATAGTCCCGGAGCGCTTTTTCCCGTGCTTCGTATTCCATTTTTTTCTCGTCAGCGCTCAACTGCACCAATGTATCGTAAGCTTCCCGGATATATTCGTCTTTTCCAGCCATGTGTTCGAACTCCTTTCGGTTCTTGCCGCGCAGAAACCGCATCCATCGCAGGATCCCCGTTTCAGACTGCGCTTCCGGCGGCAGCTTCTTTAATTCCAGGAACTGTAATGGCTGGAAAATGGCATGGAGCTTTGCCTGGAGACGCTGAACCATCTGCTGACGTCCGTGCCGGTCTACGAGTTGTCCTGCCTGCCGGACGGATTTCCCGTATGCTTCTGGAACTCCAGGAAAACGGATACCGGCCAATCCTGGCCCACCCGGAAAGATATGACTGCGTGAAATCCGATCCCGGGCTTCCGGAGCGGTGGAAAGAAAGGCAGGTGCTTCTCCAGATCAACAAGGGAAGTCTGCTCGGGGAGTTCGGAAAAGGTTCTCTGCTGGCTGCCGACCGGATGATGCGGCGCGGACTGGCGGATTTTGTCGCGACGGATGCGCATGACGCTGCGCTGCGCACGGTGGAACTGGAGGATCTGCTTGACCGGATGGAATTTCAATACGGATCCGGCAGAATTGAACGGCTGCTGAAAGAAAATCCGGCGAGAGCGCTGGAAGGAAAACTCTTGAGTTTTTAAGTGTTCTGTGGTAATCTGAAAAAAACGAAGAAGGAGGCGCACGATGGGCTGGAAAACAACTTGTCTTATGATAAAAAAAGGCAACATTTTTGCATTTCAGGCTATCAGTGCGCCCATTTTCAAGTGAGACCGTTCTTTTTCTGCGGACATTTCATAACCGTTCTATCATAACCGTTCTATCGTTTGAACCGTTATGATGGTTCGGCGTCCGCGTCTGAAAGCATATCTGAAAATGGGCATCATTCAAAGACAGATCATTAAAATTTATATGATAAGAAGGATGATGCAAAAATGAATATCAAAAAACAAATCCGAACGTTATATTTTTATGAAGTGGTCAGCGGTTTCCAGATCGTAGATCTGGTCTGGGTCCTTTTTCTGATCCAGAGAGGTTTTTCGCTGGCGGAAGCAGGGATTGCGGAGGGCGTCTTTCATGCGGTGAGTATGTGCTGCGAGATTCCCAGCGGTATGGTTTCCGATCTTCTTGGCAGGAGAAGGACGCTGATCGCCGCGGGGCTTGTATCGGCGCTGTCTTCCTGCTGTATGATCATGACTGATTGTTTTTCTGTGATCCTGCTGGCGATGGGAATGAATGCGGTCAGCTATAATCTGGTGTCGGGGACCAGGGAGGCGTTGACTTATGACAGCCTTCTGGAAGCCGGGCAGGAGGAACGCTATCTGAAAGTGTCGTCCCGCCAGGAGTCTATTTATCAGGCGCTTTGTGCGGCTACCGGTCTGTTCAGCGTCGTTACGGTCACTGTCGGCTATCGGGCCGCCTATCTCATTTCCGTGGGGCAGGGTCTGTGCTGTGCATGGATTGCCTCCCGGCTGAAGGAAGCCGGACATTTTGGAAGGAAAGGGAAAGTGGATGAGAGTGTCGGAGAGAAACCGTTAAGCGATCCGGGCTGCCTTGAAGTTCCTGGGAGTAGTGCAGGCAAAGCGCCGATGGTCTGGAGGATGGGAAAGGAACTGGCGGTGCATTTCAGAAAAAGTTTTCTCTTTCTGAAAGAGCATCCCCGGATGTGGGAGAGAATGATTGTCGCTGGCGGGATCAGCGCCGGCGCCTATCTGGTCAGTATGATGCTGCAGGAATATCTGGTGACGCTTGGCCTGGCGGAAAATCTGGTAGGTCTTCCGTTGTTTTTCATCTCACTGTTCAGCGTCGCGGGGGCATTTCTGGGAGAGCGGAGCAGAAAGCTGAACATCCGCACGTTGGTGTGGCTCGGCGGCAGTCTGGCGGGCCTGGCGATGATCGGCTGCGGCGCGGCTTCCCTTCCGGCTGTAGTAGCTGCGGCCGGAGCGGTTCGGTGCATGGAGGAGATGACAGTGCTGCGCCTGGAAAACGAAAACCAGATGGAAACGGCAAGTGAGATACGTGCGACAGTGATTTCCGTGGGAAGCATGAGTTACAGCTTATGGATGGCGGTCCTCAGTCCTGTGAGCGGCGCGGCTGCCGACGTGTTTTCTGTCCCGGCGGCTTTTCTGGGACTGGGACTGATCGTGATCATCCTGTCCTGGGGATACGTGTTACAGACCGCGCGAAAGAAAGTATCGTAAAGTAAAGAGAATCTTTGTAACAGTTCAGATGGCTGAACTGTTACGAATCTTTGCGGTAAAATCGGCAGGTACAGCGAGTGGTATTTATACAGTGAGTTATTGGTATTTCCGGATGATCAGATTCATGGTGTCCCACTTTTTCTCCATATCTTCAACCAGACGAAACTGTGTCCGGCACCGGTCCAGGTTGTGGTGTTCCCGGTGGATTTTGTAATAATGATCGCCTTCCAGATAATCGGTCAGGAAACGGATCCCGCACTCGAAAGTCATGAGTTTGGCGCCCATCGGGAGCAGAAGGATTTCCTGATGTGTCAGCTGGCCGGCGCATCCTTCCAGAAAGCCTTTGACATACATTTCGTAGAGCGTCAGATCACAGGATACCTTCGAGAGATCCTGCTCGTCTTCCGCTGCTGTACTTGCGCCAAAGCGGATGGAATCGCCGAAATCATTCATGGCCAGACCCGGCATGACAGTATCCAGATCGATGACACAGATGGCTTTCCGGGTTTTGTTGTCGATCAGGAGATTGTTCAGTTTGGTGTCGTTGTGGGTTACACGCAGGGGGATCTCATCCGCTGCCTGGAGCCGGTTGAAAACGCCTGCAAGCTCTTCACGGGCGAGCACAAATTCAATTTCCTTCTGAACGCTGCCGGCGCGGCTGCGGACATCTTTTTTTACCGCTTCCTGAAACGTGCGGAACCGGGCTTCCGTGTCGTGAAATCCCGGAATGGTCTCGTGGAGTGTGGCTGCCGGGTAGTCGGAGAGAAGCCGCTGAAAGTTTCCGAAAGCCACGGCGCTTTCGTAAAAGTCTTCCGGCCGTTCCACCCGGTCAAAGCTGGTGGTGCCGGTGATGTAACGATAAGCTCTCCAGTATTCGCCTGCGGAATCCACAAAATAGGGCAGCCCGTTCCGGGCGGGGATCACATTCAGAGTTTCCCGCTCCGGATCGCCGCCCTGTTCCGCGATTTTCTTCCGCAGAAAGGAAGTCACATTCATAATGTTTTCCATCAACTCCGCTGGCCGGGTGAAAACCTGGCGGTTCATTCGCTGAAGGATGATCTTTTCCGTGGCTCCCGGATCTGTCTCAAAGGTCAGGAGATAGGTGTCGTTGATATGACCGTTTCCATAAGGCTGTGTGCCCCGCAGGATCCCTCTGAACTGAAAATTCCCGACGGCCTCGAGAAACTGTTCTTTTGCCGGCTCTTTTTCCATGATTATAATTCCTTCCTGATGATATATTTTTCCGAACATCGTATCTGATGTGCGTTGCCTTTGTATAGCAGTGCATCGAGAAATAAATACCCTGCAGCTCTGCAGCGCAGTCAATCGGATGCTCCGCAGTTTGCTGCGGTTTTGTTACAGTTCAGCCAGGTCTGCGCATTTACTGCGCAGACCGTATGAAAACATAGTGCCCGTGGGCATCCAGCCCATCGCGAAGCGATTCTCAATGGCTGGATGCCGGTTACAGTTCAGCTGGCTGAACTGTAACGCAGTTTTTCAGCTTTTCGATGCAGCAGTTCCAGTATAAAAAAGATTACGGCAAAAATCAACCAAAAAGGGACCGGGGGTTTGTCCCCGATCCCTTTTTCGGATGGCTGAACCGTTCTGGCATCCGGTTATTTAAAATTGCTTCGCGGTGGGCTGGATGCTCACAGGCGCTACGTTTTATACGGTCTGCGCGGTAAGTGCGCAGATCCGGACGAACTGTTTTGCCCTGATTTTCTACTGCAGATTCAGTTTTTTGTCGATGATAAAACGGTTGATGAAGTAAAATACAACGCTCAGAGCCAGCTCAATCAGTGCGTAGATCAGCATAGTCAGCGAGAAGACCGCTGAAGATTCGGCCCGGAGCAGTACGTCGATCACGGTGATACCGGATATCGCTGCCTGAAGTATCATATTCAGACCAAAATATATTAAAACAGTTGCAAGAATCTTGTGAGAAGAGAACAAGTTTCCAAGGCTGATGCATGTATAGATCATCATGATCGTATACATCAGACTGATCAGGCTGATCGCGATCAGGAAGATCACCATCATCGGAAGGTTGGCAAATCCCAGTTCATGGGCGATGGATGTAAATGCAAATTCCAGTTCCCGCATCAGGATGTCTGCCGTTCCGTTGGTCTGTTCCAGCGCTTCGGAAAGCATTGGAGCGATCAGAAGAGCGATGGAGCCAAAAATACAGATGATATTGATGATTGACCAGAAAAAGAAAATCAGGAATTTTGAAAGAATTTTCTGGTCGCTGGTCAGAGGCAGTGTGTTGGTCAGGTATCCTTCGTCCGTGAAAATACTTTTATAATACCGTGATGCCATTAAAAGATAGGTCACGATGGCGGAAGCGATCAGAATGACCACATAGGCGAACGTGTAGAGAACCACGATCACATCGGGGATCCTCATATTGTTCAGTAATCCGATGATCCCCAGGCCTCCGAACAGTCCGAGGATCAGCGCGGCGCCGTTGATCCCGGCCATGCTTTTCCAGGTAGCTTTCCATTCATGTTTCAGACATTTTTTCAGCATTTGAATACCTCCCTGAACAGTGCGTCGACGCTGGTCCCCTCTGTGAGACGGATCTCATCGACGGTAGACTGAAGCTTCAGCCGGCCGTCTTTCAGGAAAAGAACCTCATCCAGTATGTTTTCGATATCAGCGATCAGATGTGTGGAGATCAGGATGGTTGCGTTCTCGTCATAGTTGTTCAAAATCGTTGAAAGGATGTAGTCTCTGGCAGCCGGGTCCACACCTGCGATCGGCTCATCCAGACAGTAAAGCTGCGCCCGCCGGCTCATCGTGAGGATCAGCTGGACCTTCTCCTTGGTGCCTTTTGACATTGTGCGCAGACGGTCCGAAGGACGGATCTGCAGAGATTCCAGCATTCCATTGGCGCGGGAGCGATCGAAATCCGCATAAAAGTCTGCGTAATATTCCAGAAGATCGCAGACCCTCATCCAGTTGCCGAGGTACATGCGGTCCGGCAGATAGGAAACGATGCTTTTTGTCTCGACGCCAGGTTTATGTCCGTCGATCAGAACTTCGCCTTCGGAGGGAACCAGAAGGCCGTTGATCAGTTTGAGCAGCGTGGTCTTTCCGCTGCCGTTCGGGCCGAGCAGCCCGACGATCCTGCCGCGTTCCAGCGTCAGGTTCAGGTGGTCAAGCGCCGGTTTGTTTCCGAAATACTTCGTCAGTTCCCGGCAGGTCAGTAATTCACTCATCGATAGTCTCCTCCTTCATGATTGTGTTGATTAACTGAAGTATCTCATTGTCACCAAGGCCCATCTGTCTCATTTTCCGGATAAATTCCCGCACCTGCATGGTGGCGAGATCGTTTTTGATCCGGTGGATCAGCTCTGTGTCCTCTGTGATAAAGCGGCCGCTGGTCCTCTGGGTATACAGAAGGCCGCTTTGTTCCAGTTCGGAGAGTGCTTTCTGCATCGTGTTGGGATTGACCGCCGCCTCGGAGGCCAGTTCCCGTACAGATGGAAGTTTCTCTCCCGGTTTGTAGCGTCCTGTGATGATATCTAACTGTACCCGTTCTATAATCTGTGCGTAAATCGGTCTGCCTGAGTCAAGTGTCCATGCCATATAAAACCTCCTTTCGACTGTGTCACTGTATTAACTAGCTAATACAATGATACAACTATGTAACAGAATTGTCAAGATATCTAAATGAAAAATTTTTGAATGTTGATGGAAAAGTGTGGTACACTATTCGTGGAACAATGAGTCAGATGGACATGCAAGCAGGTTTGCCTGGCCCATTGCTCGCTGGAATGAAAGAAGGAAGGAATAGTATATATATGCAGAACATAAAGAAAAGGGAAGAGGCAGATCCAAAATATTGCTGGAGGATGGAAGATATGTTCCCCGATGACAAGGCGTGGGAGCAGACGTTTGAGAAGATGAAGGCCAAAGCGGAAGCGTTTCGGGCAAAAAAGGGGACGATGGCGCAGAGTCCGCAGGCGCTTTGGGAGGTTCTGACGGCGCAGGATGAACTGCAGCTGATGATGGAGCGGGTGGTTGTGTATGCCAGCCAGAGATACCATCAGGATATGGGAAACCGCCATTACCAGGAAATGTCCGGAAGGGCACAGGCGGCGTCGGCGCAGGTCTCTGACGCGATGTCGTTCGTCAGTCCGGAGATCCTTGCGGTCGGAAAAGAAAAACTGGAAACTTTTCTGAGACAAATGCCGGAACTGGAGAAGTATCGCCGCCTGCTGGAGGAGGAACTGCGCTTCCGGGATCATGTACTGTCGCCGGAGCTTGAGACTGTGCTGGCAAAAGCGCAGGAAATGGCCGACAGTCCCCAGCAGATTTTTATGGCATTTAATAACGCTGATATTCAGTTCGGAACGGTGACGGATGCGGAAGGAAATGAGCTTCCTCTGACTGCTTCGTCCTACAGTGTGTTTATGGAAAACAGGGACAGAAATATCCGGGAGCAGGCGTTTCGGAAGCTGTATCGCGAATATGAGTCTCATAAAAATATGCTTGCAGCCACGTTCTCTGCAAATCTCAGACAGGCGCAGTTTTATGCGGGAATGCGCAAGTATTCTTCCTCTCTGGAAGCGGCGCTGGATCCGGGGAATATTCCGGTTTCTGTCTATGACAATCTGATCGCGGCTGTCCATGAGAAGCTTCCGGCGATGTATGAATATATGAAGCTCCGGAAAAAGCTGCTGAATTTGGAGGAGCTTCATCTCTATGACGTTTATGTCCCGCTGGTGGAGCGGCCGGAGCAGGAGATTCCTTTTGAGGAGGCGAAAAAGATCGTAAAGGAAGGACTCGCCGTGCTCGGGGAGGATTATGCGGCGCTGCTAGAAAAAGGATTTACGGAAGGATGGATCGACGTCTATGAAAATCAGGGAAAACGTAGCGGGGCGTATTCCTGGGGTGCATACGGAACACACCCCTATGTTCTTCTGAATTACAGCGGAAATCTGAATTCCGTGTTTACGCTCGCCCACGAAATGGGGCATGCGATCCACAGCTACTATTCCGATGCTGCTCAACCGTATACTTACGCAGGCTACCGGATCTTCGTGGCCGAGGTGGCTTCCACCTGCAACGAGGCTTTGCTGATTCATTATCTGATGGAACATGCGAAAGATGAAAAGGAGAAAACTTATCTGATTAATTATTTCCTCGACCAGTTTAAGTCCACGCTTTACCGTCAGACGATGTTCGCGGAGTTTGAAAAAATGGCGCATGAGGAGCTAGCGCAGAAGGGCAGTCTGAGCGCGGAAGGACTCTGCGAAATGTATTATGAGTTGAATCGGAAGTATTTTGGAACGGATGTGTATGTAGACCGGGAGATCGCGATGGAATGGTCCAGGATCCCGCATTTTTACACGCCGTTTTATGTGTACCAGTATGCGACAGGATTTTCCGCGGCGATCGCTATCAGTCGGAAGATTCTGAACGGCGAGCCGGGGATCCTTGAAAAATACAAGAAATTTTTGAGCGGAGGCTGTTCGAAGGATCCGATCGATCTGCTGAAAATCTGCGGCGTTGATATGACGAGTCCGGAACCGGTGGCCAGCGCGCTGGAGGTCTTTGAAGAGTACGTGAGAGAGCTGTAAGGGGGTTGCGCTCTGCGTCGGGCGGTCCGTTGCGTTCCGCCCTGGTACGAAGGATTTTCTCGGTTTGGAGGGCCGAGCCGGCGGGTCTGACGAACGGTTCAGGCGCTCCGGCAAGGTACACAAAAAAGTATGGGGTTATCTGTGAAACATTTCTAAATTATCGAAAGTTTTCCTTGAAAATGCGCAGATATATGTTACAATAATGTTACAAAGCATTAATTTAGGGTGAGAGTATGAATTTATATGAGGCTATTTTTGTAAGAAAGTCGGTAAGAAGCTATTTGATGGAGACATTGCCGCCCCAGACATTGGATAAGATCTGGGAGCATTACCAGGAAACTCCGGGACTCTTTTCCGGGATTTCTACAGATATGGCGATCCTTGATAATCGAAAGGGACAGGAGAAGATGCTCAGCATTTTCAGTGTGAAGGCGCCGTATTATCTTGCTTTTTATTCGGAAGAATCGGAACGTTATCTGATGAACGCGGGATACCTGATGGAGCAGATGGTGCTTTATATGTGCAGCATCGGCCTTGGAACCTGTTTTATCGGCAGTAATAAAGTAAAAAAAGGGGAAAATGAGAAAAACGGGAAGCGTCTGGTGGGATTGATCGCCTTTGGCAAAAGCAAAGGCCCCCATACGAGGAAACAGTCGGAGGCTAAGAGACTGCCGCTGGAGGAACTGTGTGTTTTCAAAGAGGTGCCGCGCCAGTGGATGAATCAGCTTCTCGAGGCTGCGCGTCTTGCTCCGTCCACACTGAACAGTCAGCCGTGGCGTTTTGTTGTATATGATAACCGTATCCACATTTTTTCAAAGAAATACAGTGTGGAGAAACTGAAAAAGTGGGATGAGGTCAATTTCGGGATCATGTTTGCGAATATGATGGTGGTTGCGGAGGAAATCTGGCTGGATGTGGACCTGATCCGGCTCGGGGATATTTCCCAGAAAAACTTTCCGAACAATCAGTATGTGCTCAGTGCGATCCTGAAAGCCTGAGATCTGTCCGCTGTCAGATCTTCAGACAAAAGCTCCGGAACGAGAATCATGGACAGGCCGGTTTCGAAAATTTCGCCGGCACACAGCCCTCCAGAATCGAACGGTGCTGTGTGCCGGTGGCACACGTTTAGCACCGACCGGAGCGGAGCGGAGAAGCTGTGAATAAGATTCCGAGAAATCAGTTTTTCAGGAAAATTCGAAAATTTTAAAAAACCTGTTGACAAAAACTGGTTTCTGTTGTATAGTATTACCTGTAAGCGGCAGCGATGCTGTTTGCGGAAAATTAAAAATGTGCGCGAGTGGCTCAGGGGTGGAGTACAACCTTGCCAAGGTTGGGGTCGCGGGTTCGAATCCCGTCTCGCGCTTTTGAAAGATGATCGTTTGGTCATCTTTTTTTTCTGTATTCACCCGGAGTACATCCGCACATTTTTTTAAAGATCCGGTTGAAATAACAGATATTCTGAAATCCTGCTTCGTAGGCCGCCTGTTTCACTGTCACTGCATCGTTGGTGAGCAGATACCTGGCTTTTTGGAGACGGGCCTGGAGCAGTTCTTCCTTTGGGGAGCTGTGAAAGTACAGTTCATAGTATTTGTAGAACTGGCTTTTGCCGATGTTCAGAATGCTGCACAGTTGTTCCACGCTCCATGGCTGCCTGCAGTTCTGAAGCATATTGGAACGCAGGGCCAGAAGTTCCGGATAGATATTCTGCTGGCGGTCTGTCCGGCGGCCGGAACTGTGATAGCTGCGGTGCAGTTCGATCAGGAGCTGATGGACATAGTGGTGCATCATCTCGGCGGAACAGTCGAAATGATTGATGTATTCGTGATAGATGTTTTTGATCAGCCAGTTAATGTCATTGGCATTCTCCGGATAAAAAAGACAGTTACGGCTGATCCGGCAGTCCGTCAGTTCTTCCTCCGGGCAGGAAAAGTGGACATAACTGTTAAAAAATTCCTTTTCCGCCTGGTAATGCTGATAGACGCCCGGGTTGTAAAGAATACAGGCTCCCGTTTCTGCCCGCACCGGTTCCTGGTTCTCCTGGAAGGTAAAGTACATGGGAGAGAGTACCAGCAGAAAGAGATAACTGGCGGATCCGGACGGCCGGAAGATCAGGTCCTGGTCAGGGTTGTGAGTATGATAGCCGCAGTATTCAACAGTGATCATATTTGATCGCCTCCTCTGACAGTTACTATACCATGTACAAAACCGGAAGAAAAGTCAATATTATAAGAAATTTGTTCATTTATGTTTTTCCATGCCCTGCTATAATACAGGTAAACAGTGAGACACGAATTCTGAAAGGAGAAGAAAGACAGATGAAGAAAGCAAATTTATGTATTGACAGACATTATATTGTCGGGGATGTGGACAAACGGATCTATGGTTCATTTATAGAACATCTGGGACGTGCGGTGTATGAAGGGATCTATCAGCCGGGCAGTCCGTTTGCGGATGAGCAGGGGCTGAGAAAAGACGTCATTGAGCTGATCCGGAAACTGAATGTGCCGGTGGTCCGCTATCCGGGCGGAAACTTTGTATCCGGATATCACTGGGAGGACGGTGTCGGACCGAAAGAGAACCGTCCGGAAAAAATCGATCTGGCGTGGAACGTGATCGAGACCAATCAGTTCGGTCTGAACGAGTTTATGGATTGGGCAAAGAAAGCGGATACCACAGCGATGATGGCAGTCAATCTTGGAACAAGAGGACCGGAAGATGCGAAAAACCTTGTGGAATACTGTAACCTGAAAGGCGGAAGCTACTACAGTGATCTGAGAAGGAAACATGGCTATGAGCAGCCTCATGATATCAAACTGTGGTGCCTGGGCAACGAGATGGACGGTCCGTGGCAGATGGGACATAAGACGGCGGAAGAATACGGAAGGATCGCTGCGGAGGCCGGACGTATCATGAAAATGGTAGATCCCTCCATTGAAGTGGTAGCCTGCGGAAGCGCATCCCATGCGATGCCGACCTTCGGAACCTGGGAGGATACGGTTCTTTCCGAATGCTACGATCAGGTAGATTATTTGTCCCTGCATCAGTATTATGGGAATCAGGAGGACAATACGCCGGAGTTTCTGGCAAACACGGTGGACATGGATCATTTTATCAGCGAGGTTCTTTCCATCTGTGATGCGGTAAAGGCAAAGAAACGCAAGAAAAAAACCATTAACCTGTCTATGGATGAGTGGAACGTCTGGTATCACTCCAACGAACAGGATAAAAAACTGGAGCGCTGGTGCAAGGCGCCGCATCAGCTGGAAGACGTATATAACTTTGAGGATGCGCTTCTTGTTGCCGGAATGATGATCACTATGCTCCGCCATGCGGACCGTGTAAAGATCGGATGCCTGGCACAGCTGGTCAATGTCATTGCCCCGATCATGACCTCTGATACGGGAGCCTGGATGCAGACCATTTACCATCCGTTTGCGCTGATCAGCAATTACGGCCGCGGAACCGTCCTGAACACACTGGTGGATGCGCCGGTTTATGAGAGCAGACACGGGGATGCTCCGTATCTGGATGCTGTATGCGTGATGAATGAGGAAGATGATACGGTGACCATCTTTGCGGTCAATAAAGATCTGGAAAACTCTATGGAGCTGACCTGTGATCTGCGTCAGTTTGAGGGCTATCAGGTGAAAGAACATATCATGCTGACCCACAGCGATGTAAAAGCGGAAAACACTGAAGAACATCCGGACAATGTAGCGCCGATGAAAGTGGAAAATGAGAAAATGGACGGCGGTATCCTGAAAGCCGTTCTGAAAGATAAGAGTTTCCATGTGATCCGTCTGGGAAAATAACATTACCGTTCAGACGGATGAACTGTTGCAAAAGAATGGAAATTCTGTGAGAAAAGGTGTAACAGTCCCGTCCGTTGGAATCTTGCGAAAATACAGATAAAATTACTCCGGAGCCGGCTGCAGAGATGCAGGCCGGCTCTCTGTTTTTGTGCGGGGCTGCCATGCCTGAACGGTAACGGATTTTGTGTCAGAGTTTTATAAACCGGTTGACTGCAATATCGCGGTGTGCTATGCTGTAGTAACATATTGCTGTCGGAAGACAGGACGCTGCCGGGAGCGTTGATAGAAAAATTGTGAAAAAAGCGGCGGACTGTGAGATAAAAAATGAGGGAGGGAAGAGAGAACAATGGAGAAAAAAAGAGGGAGTTTTACAGGTGGTCTGGGGTTTGTCCTGGCGGCGGCCGGAAGTGCAGTGGGACTTGGAAATCTTTGGAGATTTCCGCCGCTGGCAGCTCAGTACGGCGGTGGGATCTTTATTCTGGTATATATTGTACTGGCGGTAACATTCGGATTTACGTTGATGACGACAGAGATCGCCATCGGAAGAAAGACGGGGAGCAGTCCGGTGATGGCGTACCAGAAGCTGTGTAAAAAATTTAAGTTCCTTGGCTATCTGGCGGCGTCTATTCCGGTGATCATCCTTCCGTATTACTGTGTGATCGGTGGATGGGTCCTGAAGTATATGATGGTTTATCTGCAGGGAATGACTGCGGAAGCGGCGGGAGATGAGTTTTTCGCGTCGTTTACAGGAAACCCCACGTCTCCGCTGATCTATTTTGCGGTTTATCTGATCGCCACCTGGGTCATCGTTATGGGCGGTGTGGAAAAGGGAATTGAAAAGATCAGCCGTGTTATGATGCCGCTTCTTGTGCTGCTGAGTATCGGGATCTGCATCTATATCGTGACGCTCCCGGGAGCGCTGGAGGGAGTGAAATACTACCTTCTTCCGGATTTTTCAAAATTCTCACTGAAAACAATCTGTGCGGCGATGGGCCAAATGTTTTTCTCCATGAGTCTTGCGATGGGGATCATGATTACCTATGGTTCCTACACGAAAAAGGACGTCTGCCTGACAAAGTCGGTCAATCAGATTGAAATCTTTGACACGGTGGTCGCTCTTCTGGCGGGACTGATGGTTGTGCCTGCTGTCTATATTTTCAGCGGCGAGGAGGGAATGGCTTCCAGTGGCCCCGGCCTGATGTTTGTGACGCTGCCGAAGGTGTTCGGCGATATGGCGGGCGGCAGAGCGATCGGTTTCCTGTTTTTTGTCCTTGTCCTGTTTGCAGCGCTGACCAGTTCGGTGTCTGTCATGGAAGCGATTGTCTCTGTGCTGATGGAACGATTTGACCTGAGCAGGAAGACAGCCTGCACAGGGACGCTTGTATTTGCTCTGGCAGTCGGGATCCCGGTTTCTCTCGGAAATGGCATCTGGTCCTGGATCAGGATTCTCGGAATGGATCTTCTGACGTTCTTTGATTATCTGAGCAACAGTGTCCTGATGCCGCTGGTCGCATTGTTTACCTGTATTCTGGTGGGCTGGGTGATCGGAACGAAGCCGATCACAGACGAGGTGACAAGAAACGGGGAAAAATTCGGGCGGAAGCGTGTCTATGAGATCATGATCAAATATATCGCGCCTGTATTTCTTGTCATTATCCTGATATCCTATACGCTGGCGCAGTTCGGGATCATCACCCTGTGAGCGTCACGGGAGCTGCCGTGGGAACGACGGAAAAGGTATATTCTGCTGAATTTCCGGTAAAACTGTGAAAAAAGACAGGTGCCGCCGGCTGAATTGCTATCTCTGAAGCAATCGTTCCGTCGGCGGACGGCTGCCCTCCGAAAACAAAAATTGGCAAATAGCCATTGAATTTTTATGTAAAGTATATTAGAATAAACATGATATTAATAAAATTGAGGACGTGAAGAAACTATGTCAGGAACAAGTAACACACAATATTTTAAGGTAAAGACAGAACCGGAAATTCAGGTGAAAGAGGTTCTGAATGTAGTCTACAACGCGATGGCCGAAAAAGGGTATAATCCGGTCAACCAGATTGTGGGATATATTATGTCCGGTGATCCTACCTATATTACCAGTTATAAGGGCGCGCGCAGCATGATCATGAAGGTGGAGCGCGACGAGCTTGTGGAAGAACTCCTCAAAGAGTATATCAAGAACGAGTCCTGGAAGAGGAAATAGTCTGATATGCGGATCATGGGATTGGATTTTGGGTCGAAAACGGTAGGGGTTGCGGTCAGTGATCCCCTGGGCCTGACTGCGCAGGGTGTCGAGATTATCCGAAGAAAGTCGGAGAACAAACTGCGCCAGACTTTGGCTAGAATCAAAGAATTGGTTGACCAGTACGAGGTTGAGACGATCGTACTTGGTCTTCCAAAGCATATGAATAATGATATCGGAGAGCGGGCCGGGAAATCGCTGGAGTTTCGGGAAATGTTGGAAAAGCGGACAGGCCTGCGTGTTGTAATGTGGGATGAGCGCCTTACTACCGTTGAGGCGGACCGGACCATGATGGAAGCGGGAATACGGAGAGAGAACCGGAAGGAATACGTGGATATGCTTGCGGCTGTTTTTATTTTGCAGGGATATCTGGACTATCTTGCGATGAACCCACAAGAATAGCAGAAAAGGATAAGTCACAGCCGTACGAAGAGCATTCAGCGGTTGGATGCCGTAACAGTTCTGCCGGCGGAATTGTTGCGTGTTTTTATCGTGGCGGCAGTTCTGAAAACACAGATCTGCGGTTGGCCGTGAACAGTGAAACGATGCGATGGAAAGATGCATGAAGATCGAAGGAATATTGTATGGAAAAAATTACATTTACAGCGGATGACGGAACGAAAGAGGAATTTTACATAGAAGAACAGACCAGGATCAACGGGATCAATTATCTTCTGGTCTCTGATTCTATGCAGAATGAGGCGAACGCCTACATCTTAAAAGAACTCCCTGCATCCCAGGGCGAGGAAAGCGCGTATGTGATGGTGGAAGACGAGGTTGAGTTTGAAGCCGTGTCCGGAGTGTTTTCCCAGATGCTGGATGATGAGGTTGAGCTCGAAAAGTAATCATATTTGTAACTATTCAGTAGGACTGCGTCTTTGGGGCGGGTCTTCGGATGACTGTCCGGCTGTGGACTGTTACAGAGTTGCTGAACAGTTACTGACATTCTTTGTGTTCGGAAAACAGGAAGGGAGATCCCTTCCGGACGGAGGTGCTATTTGAAAAAGGATAATACAAGTAAATTAAAGATCATTCCGCTCGGAGGTCTTGAACAGATCGGAATGAATATTACTGTCTTTGAATACGAGGACAGTATTATTGTTGTGGACTGCGGTCTGGCTTTTCCGGAGGATGATATGCTGGGGATCGATCTGGTTATCCCGGACGTGACCTATCTGAAAAATAATATTGACAAAGTAAAAGGATTTGTGATCACCCATGGCCATGAGGATCATATCGGTGCGCTTCCCTATGTGCTGAAGGAAGTGAATGTTCCGGTTTACGCGACGAAACTGACCATCGGCCTGATCGAAAATAAACTGAAAGAGCATGGAATGCTTCGGACGACCAAGAGAAAGACGATCCGACACGGACAGTCGATCAATCTGGGCGCTTTCCGTATCGAATTTATTAAGACCAACCACAGTATTGCGGACGCGGCGGCGCTTGCGATCTACTCTCCGGCGGGCATTGTCGTTCATACCGGAGATTTTAAAGTGGACTATACGCCGGTGTTTGGGGACGCGATCGATCTGCAGCGTTTTGCAGAGATCGGAAAGAAAGGTGTTCTTGCGCTGATGTGCGACAGCACCAACGCGGAGCGTCCCGGTTTTACCATGTCGGAACGGACGGTCGGTCGCACCATCGACGGACTGTTCGCGGAGCACAGAAACAGCCGTATCATTATTGCGACCTTTGCCTCTAACGTGGACCGTGTACAGCAGATCATCTACTCTGCTTACAAATTCGGGCGAAAGGTCGTTGTGGAAGGCCGCAGTATGGTCAATGTCATCTCGACGGCCCAGGAACTTGGCTATATCCAGATCCCTGAAAACACACTGATCGACATTGAACAGATGAAGAATTATACCGATGAACAGCTTGTGCTGATCACGACGGGGAGCCAGGGAGAGTCCATGGCGGCGCTGTCGAGAATGGCTGCCCACCTGCACAAGAAGGTGTCGATCAAGCCGGGAGATACTGTGATCTTCAGTTCTAACCCGATCCCGGGCAACGAGAAAGCGGTCTCCAATATCATCAATGACCTGTCTGAGCAGGGGGCGGATGTGATCTTCCAGAATGTCCATGTTTCTGGACATGCCTGCCAGGAAGAGATCAAATTGATCTACTCTCTTGTAAAACCGAAATATTCCATACCAGTGCACGGAGAGTACCGTCATCTGAAGGCACATGCCGGGATTGCCGAGAGTCTGGGATATGCGAAGGATCATATCTTTCTGATGCATTCTGGAGATGTGTTGTCTCTGGATGACAACGGAGCAGAGCTGGCGGAAGGCCAGGCTCCGACAGGAGCGATCATGGTCGACGGCCTTGGCGTCGGCGATGTTGGAAATATTGTGCTGAGAGATCGCCAGCATCTGTCCGAGGACGGTATCATGGTGGTGGTCCTCACACTGGAGAAGAGGAGCAATCAGCTTCTTGCAGGACCGGATATCGTATCGCGCGGTTTTGTCTATGTCCGTGAGTCTGAGGATCTGATGGGAGAAGCCCGCGGAGTTGTGGAGGAGGCGCTTGATTCGTGCCTGACCCGTCATATTTCGGATTGGGGAAAAATAAAATTGGCAGTCAAAGATGCGCTGGGAGATTTCGTCTGGAAACGTACCAAGAGAAGACCTATGATACTGCCGATCATCATGGAGGCATAAAGAATGGATAAGGTGTCAGAATGTCTGGACAGCCTGATCCTGGAAATGCAGGAGAGCAGAGAGTATCAGAACTATCTGTGGATGGAACAGGAGGTTTCCAAGGATCCGGAACTGAAAAGAAGGATTGACGATTATCGTATCAGGAATTATCATCTGCAGCAGTCAGACGATGTAGATCTTTTTGACGCGGTAGATGCTCTCGAACGCGATTTTTATGAACTCAGGAAAAACCAGAAAGCCAATGCTTATCTGGAGGCGGAGCTGGCGGTCTGTAAGATGATCCAGAAGGTACAGCAGCGTATCACGGATGAGATCCATGTGTTTGTTCCTGAGTATTAAAAGGAGTACCTATGGGCACAAAGAAAAAAGATGCCGGCTATCGTGCGGCAGTGACCGGAGCGAGGGGTATACTGAAGATTCTGATCTATGTCTGTCTGTTTTTGCTGCTGATCTTTGCAGGGAAGACGGCGTATGATTTCGGCTATGATATTTTTGATCAGCAGCCGGTGGCTTCGGCCCGGGACGGAACAGAGATCACAGTTGAGGTGACGGAAGGCATGGATGAGGGTGAGATCGGAGAAATGCTGATTGAGAACGGTCTGATCGATGAAGATCTGTATGTTTTTCGTGCTCAGGTGATCTTTTCAGGGTATCATGGGAAACTTCTGCCCGGTACTTATATTCTGAATACTTCGCAGACGGTAGATGAAATGCTTGAAATCCTGTCCCAGAAGGATACAGAGGGACAGCCCCAGGCGGAGGATACCGGAGGACAGGAGTAGAAAGAACGGAGTAGGACCATGATCACAGAAGAACGTATGACGTCATATATCAATTCGCTGGATACAGGGCATACGCCCTTTCTGGAGAAACTGGAGCGGGAGGCGAAAGCGGACCGTGTTCCGATCATCCGGCGGGAGATGCAGAGTTTTTTAAAGGTGTTTCTCGCAATACAGAGACCGGAGAATATTCTGGAAGTGGGGACCGCTGTCGGGTTTTCTGCGATCCTGATGGCGGAGTATGGCGTTCCGGATGCCCGGATCACAACGATCGAGAATTATGAGAAACGGTTTCCGATCGCGGAAAAGAATTTTCGTGAATCCGGTTACGAAGACCGGATCACTTTTCTCAAGGGAGATGCGGCAGAGATCCTGAAAACGCTGGAGGGCCCTTACGATCTGATCTTTATGGATGCCGCGAAAGGGCAGTATATACACTTTCTTCCGGAAACGCTGAGACTTCTCAGAACCGGAGGAGTTTTGATCTCGGACAATGTGCTGCAGGATGGAGATGTGATAGAATCCCACTTTGCGGTGGAGCGGCGAAAACGCACGATCCATAAGCGGATGAGGGAATATCTGTATGCGTTGAAGCATGATCCCTGCCTGCGCACCTCGATCGTGCCCCTGGGAGATGGGATCACGATCAGCGTGAAAGTATAGAGGATGGTAAAAAAGGCATGACGATGCGGCTCTGACTGCAAAGATGCCTTTTTTTCTGATTAATTTTGTGAATGGAGGATATCATGAGAAAACCGGAATTGCTGGTGCCGGCCAGCAGCCTTGAGGTTCTGAAGGTTGCGGTGGTTTTCGGGGCGGATGCCGTTTATATCGGCGGAGAAGCTTTCGGACTCCGGGCCAAGGCGAAGAATTTTTCGATGGAAGAAATCAAAGAGGGGATAGCCTTTGCCCATGCGCATGGCGTCCGCGTTTATGTGACCGCCAATATTCTGGCTCACAACAGAGATCTGGATGGGGTGAGGGCATATTTTGAGGAACTGAAGGAGATTGGTCCTGACGCGCTGATCATTTCTGATCCAGGCGTTTACCAGATCGCGAAAGAAGTATGTCCGGAGATCGAACGTCATATCAGCACTCAGGCAAACAATACCAATTATGGAACGTATCTGTTCTGGCACAGTCTCGGCGCGAAGCGTGTCGTCTCGGCGAGGGAGCTCTCCCTGGAAGAACTGAAGGAAATCCGGAGTAAAATCCCGGAAGAGATGGAAATAGAAACCTTCGTCCACGGGGCGATGTGTATTTCATACTCCGGACGCTGCCTGCTGTCAAATTTCTTTACCGGAAGAGATGCAAACCAGGGAGCGTGTACCCATCCGTGCCGCTGGAAATATGCGGTCATGGAGGAATCCCGGCCAGGCGAATATTTTCCTGTGTACGAGAACGAGAGAGGCACTTATATTTTCAATTCCAAGGATCTCTGCATGATCGAGCATATTCCGGATCTGGTCGAAGCGGGAATTGACAGCTTTAAAATTGAGGGAAGAATGAAGACCGCGCTCTATGTGGCAACCGTGGCACGCACTTACCGCAAAGCGATCGACGATTATCTGGAGGATCCCAAGCTGTATGAAGCGCATATGGACTGGTACCGGAGCCAGATCTCTAATTGCACATACCGTCAGTTTACGACAGGATTTTTTTACGGAAAGCCGTCGGAGGAAGCGCAGATCTTCGACAGCAATACGTATGCAAAAGATTATACGTATTTGGGGATCGCGGGAGAACGGGATGATCGCGGATGCTGCAGAATTGAGCAGAGGAATAAGTTCAGCGTCGGCGAGGAGATTGAGATCATGAAGCCGGACGGGGAGAACCGGAAGACGACGGTAAAAGCGATTTACGACGAGGAAGGAAACCCGATGGAGAGCGCACCCCATCCGAAGCAGAAACTGTGGGTCGATCTGGGAACAGAGACGGAATGCTTCGACATTCTCAGAAGACGGGAAATCGAGTGACGGCAAAAGTGAAATGGATGAGAATATTGGGAGAATAACATGACGATTCGTCATTTTCGGATATTTATTGCGGTCGCAAGAACAGGAGATATCATGAAGGCGGCGGAGATCCTTATGATCACACAGCCGACGGTCATCCATGCGATCCGTGAACTGGAAGATCATTATGGCACACGCTTCTTTGAACATACCAGCCAGCGGCTGAAGATCACGGATGAGGGGAAAGCATTTCTGGAATATGCTACAAACCTGCTTGGCCTTTATGATGACGCGGAACAGGTCCTGCAGGATCCTGCTGCAAAGGGGACTCTGCGGATCGGAGCCAGTGTCAGCGTGGGAATTTATTACATTCCTGCGCTGATCAGGGATTTTAATCGAAAATTTCCCAACGTCACGGTACAGGTGCGGGTGAACAAGACAGAGGCCGTGGAGAAAATGCTGCTGGAGCATCAGCTCGATCTGGCGATTGTTGGAGATGTGATCCGGTCTGAAATGATCCGTGTGATCAGCCTTTTCGTGGAAAATCATATTGCGGTCTGCGCGCCGGACCACAATCTGGCGGATCAGACCGTGACGCTGCAGCAGTTCCTCGAACAACCGCTGCTGTTTCATGAGAGAAACAGCGGGGCGTTCGAGAGCTTTTCTATGGCAGTTTCCCAGGCAGGCTATACTGCGGAGCCTGCTTGGGAAAGTTCTTCGACGGAAGCGCTCCTTGAGGCGGTGCGCTGCGGTCTGGGCGTTACGGTGCTGCCGGAAAGGCTGGCAAAGGAAGAAATACGTCGCGGAAACATGTCCCGTATTTACCTGTCAGATTTTACCTTCCGCAGCAATGTCTGCCTGGCATATCATAAAAACAAATACATTTCTTCTGTGATGAGATACTTTATTGAGACGGCGAAAAGAAATACCGATTGATCGTACCGGCCGCCGCGTTTCTTTTCACTATTTCCGTGCGCGTTCAGCGCACGTTTTTTTTCTGCTGCTGCAGCAGATTTCCGGCAGCATCCATTCCATACCCGTAATCATAAATATGCCCTTCTTCGTCAGTATAAGGGGTCAGATCAAAAGCGGTGTCCTCACAATGGCGTTCTACCGTTTCCATGTCCTGCGGCAGCTGTACGGGAAGGCGGCCGCGGAACCCGGCGTTTCCGGAGATCAGATCCAGGATTGCACGCCGGCTGACGCCGAACTCTGCCAGGACAGCGTCGGCATACGGCTCAAATTCCCCGCACACCGTCGGATTATGCATGGTGATGCACACGATGACCGGTTTGTCCTTCATAGCTTTTCTCGTGTCGATGACGAGATCGAGATCTTCCTCGTTGGCTGTGGTCGTTGTCTTTCCCAGATAGGACCGGTTGATGTCGTCCGGCCGCCAACTGCTGCCTGCAATGCTGGTCTCACGGGCGCTGAGCGCTTGGTATGGACGGTACTGCAGACTGATCGGCACGTAGGAACCGTTCTCGTATCCGCCGTTAGACAGAGGACTTTCGATCATCACGACGGCGGCGTCTGCGTCCGCCGGATCAGATACCTGTTCAAAATATTCGGACAGGAGTCCGTCGTCTATCGGATGGCAGAGACGCGCTTCTTCCATCTGGCGGAAAAATCCTTTCATCGGACGGATATGCCGGTCGGGGATATAGAGTTTTATACGTTTCCGCAGAGGCAGTACATGGTTTTTATTTTTGAGAAGTACGACAGAATCCAACTGAGCCTGATAGCCGGCACGGACGTATGCGTCACATCCCACTGTACGGACGCTTTCTTCCTCGTCCAGATAAGGGTTTTCAAACAGACCGACGCGGAAGATATTTGTCAGGATCCGTACCGCGGATTCCTCCATACGCGCCCGCATGACCTCTTCTCCGTAGCGTTCGCATCCGATCCGGTAGGCCTCAAGGATCGGTTCTTTGTCATTGTTTCCTCCGAACTGGTCCACGCCGTTCATGATAATCCTAAGGTGGCGCTCCGCCACAGGAAGATCCTCCACCCCGTAGCATCTGCTGCCGAAGGCGTCCAATTCCCGGACAGCGTCGCCGGTGATCCCCCAGTCTGTGCAGATGACGCCATCGTAACCGCAGGAGCCGCGCAGCAGGTCACGGATCATATACTCGCTGTAAGAGTTTCCGACGTTTTCGCGATTCTTTTTGTCCTGGTTCCAGGAGACGGTATAGTACGGCATGACAGCCGCCGCTTTCTTTGTCGGACCGTCCAGAGAGAATGCCCCGTCTGTGAAAGGGCGTATATGTTCCTCAAAACGGTCGCCCGGATAAACGGCATATTGTCCGAATGCATAATGGGCGTCCCTGCCGCCTTCGCCGGTTCCGCCGCCCGGCCAGTGCTTTACCATGGCATTGACGCTTTGGCTGCCCCATCCGGTCTCGGAGCCTTCGGTTGTCTGAAGTGCGTCGCAGTAAGCCTTTGTCATCCGGATCGTCATTTCACAGTCCGGTCCCATCGTGTCCGGAAGGCGCATCCAGCGCGGCTCCGTACACAGATCGATCTGAGGTCCGAGAGCTGTTGTGATCCCCAGCGCCCGATATTCGCTGGCGGTGATGCGGGCGAATTCCCTGGTCCGCTCCGGATCAAAAAGGGCGGCCATGCCGATTCCCTCGGGCCATTTGGATACTTCGCAGCCGCCGCTTTTATATTCTGCACCGCTGTCTGCGGAGCCGTGCCGCGGGTCGGAGGAAAAATTTACGGGGATCCCGTAGGGCAGAGATTCCGCGTAAGCCTGCATCCCGTTCTGCCAGCGGACAGCCGTGCGGGTATCCTGGAATTTTGTCACCAGAACATGGCGGATGTGATCTTTTTCCAGAAATTCTTTTTGCTGATCGCTCATCGCCCATGGATGGCATCCGCTTTTCGGAAAAGGTTTTCCGCCATAGGTAGCCGGAAACGGAGCGCCCGGAAACGCCGGGATCATCTGGTGGCTGGAATAGAGCATCAGCCCGGCGATCGCTTCCACCGGGAGTCTTTTTGCCAGATCCCGGGCGCGGGATACCGTATCGAGACGCCAGTCCTCGTAGGGAAGAAGCGTGCCGGTACCGGCGAGATCCCGGAAAATCAGTCCGTCCTGTTCCAGGACTTTTCCGCTGGCCGTTCCGATCAGACATCCGTTTTCGTTCTGATAAAGTGTGTAACCTTGTTTTGGAATCTTTGTGTAAGCCATAAAAACCTCCTGTTCCTTCGTTTCTTATTCCTATTTTAAGGGAGGCAGAGACAGGAAATCAATAGGAGAAACCGGAAATCCTTTCGGGCGGAGTGAGTTTGCCGAGTGACTCCGCATAGGCGGCGATCGTTTTCAGATCTGCGGCCAGATCTGTCATTTCTTCCGGCTTCAGGGTACAGATCACGTATCTGCACTGCTCCGCGAGGTGTTTCATCCGTTCTATTTCCGAGGGGGTGATCCTGTGAAAGGCTTTTACGCTCACAACTTCTGCGGCAAGTGCGTGTGCCGATGAATAATCCGGGTCATTTTCCCAGAGAATGCCGGCGGCGAACGGGACCCCTTGGCGCTGGAACTTTCGAAACACCCCGGTTCCCGTACCGTTTCCGGCGATCACCAGGATCTCCGGATCCCCTTCCGCCCGGGGAAGCTCCAGATTTCCGGTCAGTTCATCATAGCTTCCGACGGTCATTTGATACAGGTTCGGAAGATATCCCCCGGTAAAGATCTCCTCGGGCGTGCCAAAACGGTCGATCCTGTCGCCGCGCACACAGGCGATTTTATCAGAGATCCTTCCTGCCAGATCAAGTTCATGCAAAGACATCAGGACGGACAGTTTGCGGGTTCGAGCCATTGTCTGGAGAATGGAGAGAAATTCAAGTTTGTAGCGGATATCCAGAAAGGATGTGGGCTCGTCCAGGACGAGAAGGTCCGGCTGCTGGCAGAGGGCTCTGGCGAGCATTACCCGCTGTTTCTGGCCGTCGCTAATCTTTGTGAAGTCCTGGTCTTTCAGCTCTGCTATGTGAACGAGTTCCATGGACTCCTGTACAATGTCCCGGTCTTTTTCTGTGAGCACACCGAATTTTCCGGTGTATGGATAGCGGCCGGTGGCCACCACATCTTCGCATGTCATCAGTTCTGGCTGGATTCTCTCGGTCAGAACCACAGACAGCTTTCTGGATAATTCCTTCCCGCTCAGCTGAGCCGTCTGCTTTCCGTCCAGCCAGACGATGCCGCCAAGGGGCGCCAGCTGTCGGATGATGCTTCGGAGAATCGTGGTCTTTCCGGCGCCATTGGGGCCGATCAGAGTCAGGATCTCTCCCTTCTTCAAATGGATCCGGATATTCTTGATAAGGGGTACCCCGTGATATCCGACGGTCAGTCCCTCTGTGTAAAAATAAAAATCATCCATTGTGTCACGCATGCCTCTCTTTCTTTCGATGGATCATGATGTAAATTACGACCGGAGCTCCGAAGATTGCTGTCACGGTACTGATGGAAAGTTCTGTCGGTGCGAACATAGTCCTTGCCAGCAGATCACAGAACAGACAGAAAACCGCTCCGCCAAGAAAGCAGGCGGGGATCATCAGCAATGGCCGTGCAGTACCGAGTAGGCTTTTCACCAGATGAGGCACAGCGATTCCCACAAAAGAGACCGGACCGGCAAAGGCAGTGACGCAGGCGGAGAGAATGCTGGACAGGATCACTAGAAGCATGCGGAAGGTACGGACGTTCAGGCCCATATTCCGGGCATAGACTTCTCCCAGCTGGTAAGCGCTGATAGGTTTTGAGAGGAGAAATACGCAGAGGGCCGCAGCGGCAACCACAAGAGCCATAACCGCCACATTGTCCCAGGTAATTCCGGAGAAACTCCCCTGGGACCAGTTGTGAAGATTTACGATATTTTCATCATCCGCGAAGGTGACGACAAAGTCAGTGACGGCAGAGCAGATATATCCGATCATAACGCCGCTGACGATCAACATGGACATCTGATTGATGACCCGGGAGGCCAGAATGACGAATCCCATGCAGAGCATGGAGCCGGCAAATGCGGCCAGGATCATCATCCAGGAACTGAGATGGACGGAATATCCCAGGGAAGCGACCATGACAAGCGCTACGACCAGTTTTGCCCCGGAAGAGATTCCAAGGGTAAAAGGGCTGGCGATTGGGTTGTGGAAAAAGGTCTGCAGGAGATATCCCGACAGTGCCAGCGCTCCGCCAAGGATCGCGGCCGCCAGCGCCCGGGGGATCCGGATCTGTATCACAATATCTCCTGAAACTGCATCTGAACTGTTTCCTGCGAGAATTTTCGGGATTTCCGAAAGTGGAACAGATACACTTCCGATGCATAGATTCAGGATCAGAAGAAATAGTGTGAGAATAGACAATAGAATAAAAGCAGTGCAGTATCTTTTGTGTTTCCGCATTTTGATCACTCCAGCCTGTAAATATAAGTAAGTGCTTCATTGTTTCCGCTCAGCATTCCGTGAAGGTCGGCGATGATCGAGCCGAGTTCCATGGTAGACTGATACAGGTTTTGGGACGTACAGTAGACATTTCCGTTTTGCACCGCCTTGAAATTGCTGAAAAGAGGATTTTTGGCGGTGAGATTTTCGACAGAGGAGATTTCTCCGTCTATCGTACTGTTATAAATGATATAATCAGCGTCTCTGGCCTGAGCGTAGAATTCTTCCATCTCCATGCTCATCGTGGAGGAGGTACTGTCGTCGTCACCGGTATCCTGAAAAATATATTCTCCGCCGGCCATCTCTATCATTTTAGGAAGGTAGTCGGTGGCTCTGCGGACGTTTACCTGGCCGCTGGTGGTGACGTAGAAAAAAGCGACGGTTTTCCCTGTCGGTTCTGAACCGCTGACAGATTCGAAAACGCTTTTTTCAGCGTCAAAGGCGGCCTGAGCCGCTTCTTCATGTCCGGTCAGCAGGCCGTACAATTTGACCCACTCCGTTCTTCCCAGGGGATGCGCCTCATAGCTGGAATAATCTACAAAAACGGGAATCCCGAAGTTTTCAAGCTGTTCTTTTACCTCCGGTGTGTGAAAGATCATGGTGTTTTCCACTGCGAGCCTGCAGTCTCCGTCCAGGATCTGCTCATAGTCGGGAGCCGAGTATTTTCCTGCGTACAGAATATCACCGGAAGTCATCGCCTGTTTTGCAGGTTCGATATACCATCCGTCTTCCCTGAGCGCGCTGAACCGTATGGAATCCAGGGTGTCCAGAGAGACAAACATATCCATTACGGCGGAAGCGGCGAGATAAATATTTTCAAGCGGCTGATGCAGCTGGACAATGTCTTTGTCCAGGTCAGCGGGGGCATCCTTTCCTTCCGGAATGATCAGATATTGAGTCCCATCAGAGACTGTGATCAGAGAATATCCGTCCTGGTAATAGTCTACGGAGAACTCCCAGGCATAGTCCAGTTCCATACTGTTTTCGAAGATCAGAGACCGGCTGATGTCCTTGCTGCGGTTTTCCAGGGAAAAGGATTCTTGAGAACCGCTGCAGGCGGTGGCGGAAAGCAGGATGAATATGCAGAAAATGCATAATCCGATGGCAGATGTTCTTTTTTTCATTTTTTCCGGGCCTCCTTTCCGGTCCTGAAAGGAAAGAAGAGAAAGATGATCACCGCCGCGGCGGCGCAGACGGCAGCTGCCGGCAGGACCGCTGACAGACTGCCCGCGGGAAGCGTCGGATTTCCGTCTGACGCGGGAGAAATGGAAGCTTCTTTGAACGTCAGTGTATATTCCACTTCATGGGGAACGCTCATGGCAGTGGTATCCCCGATCACTGTCACAGGCTCGTCAAAAGCAGTGACCGGTATTACAAATGCAGAATTTCCACCTTCGTTGACCGGAAGATAAGTTTCTCCGTTTATTTTCATGTAATCATAGCTGGAACTGCTCCATTCGATTCGGGCATAAGCGCGGCTGCCTCTGACGGTCAGCGCTGCCGGCGAAGCCACAGAGGCCCTTCCGCTTCCGCCTTCCAGAATCACGTCGACGGAATATTCTCCATCTTCCAGCCCGGTTTCCACAGCATATTCAGAACCGGCGATATCAGACGCGGAAATTTTTGAAGAACTGTCTGCAGTTTCTCTGGCTTCGGCTGCCGGGCGCGGCGTTCCTGTGAAGTACAGGGCTGAGGTCAGAACGAAAAGGAATGTCATAAATTTCGTTACAGACAAAAAAATAGCTTTTTTCATGATATTTCACCTCATAGAAGGATCACAGCAGATAAATCAGCCCCCGCTGTAAAAAGCGGGGGTGATAGCTGAAAGGATTTTGTTATTCTGTTTTTTCCGGATTTGACACGATGACTTTATGGTCATACCAGGTACCCTTTGTTCCGACAAGAGCAAGGTCGAATTCTTCATCCAGAGCGGGGACAGGGACGTCGAAGCCGTAGACTTCCTCGGAGAGACCGTCCTCATAGGTAACTGTGTCTACCGTCGGTTCGAGAAGTTCCGCCCCTTCCTTCCGGGCGTCTTCCGCCAGTCCGGGGTATAAATTCAGGATATTTTTGGAGGCCAGGGAGACATGGATCGTCATGCTGCCGTCTTCAACGGTGAGAACACCCTTTCCATCGCAGGCCTCGCTTACATGGAACATACTGCTGTCCGTGTCAAAGTCAGCAGAATATACACCGTCCTCCAGTGCGGCTCCGGTGCTGGTATTGGCATCAGTATCAGTAGTAGTATTTGTATTGGTATTGGTATTGCCGCATCCGCTGATCAGAATACTGCAGGAGAGTATTGCTGCAGAGAGCAGAGCGATTTTTTTCTTTGATCTCATATGGCCTATTCTCCGATCACTGCAGCGGTGTGGGAGATATAGATATCCTGAATCGCGCTGATTTCCCCGAGTCCTGCAATCTGGGTCTCGACGCTCTCAAAATTTCCGGATGCTTCGAACATACTGAGCCAGGAATCCTCCTCCCCGCCTGCCATGTCGTTATTCGCGTGATCGCCGGCTACGACCATCAGCGGACGGAGAACGACTTTTGTGTAGCCTGCCTCGGAAACCTTTTCAATCACTGCTTCGCATGCTGTGTCTTCCGGTTCGCCTTCCACGGTACCGATGAATACATTGTCATATCCGAGCTCAGACATCTGTGTCTGCATCTGGCTGTAGGAAACCTTGGCAGTGTGGGAGGTTCCGTGTCCCAGGAAAACAAAAGCGGTGTTATCATTCTTTGCGGCGTCAAGGTTTTCGTATCCGGCGTCGGAGACAGCGGCGGCAGTCACGGCTTCCGCCACAGCGGCTTTGTCCTCGTTGACAACAGTGGCATCGGATCCTACCTCTCCGAGAAGCGGTTCGGCAATCTGTACGGATTCAAACTGATCCCGGTATTCGTCTACTGCATCTGCCAGTTCGTCGTATTCCGCTCCGTGCATCAGGTGTGTGGGCTGAACCACCAGATTTTTTACGCCGTTTGCGACTGCGCGATCCAGCGCCTGCTGCATATTGTCGATCTTTTCGCCGTCGCGGGCCTGGATGTGATTGATGATGATCTGCGCGGTAAATGCTCTCCGGACGGACCAGTCGGGATACGCTGCCTGAAGTGCGTCTTCGATCCCTTTGATATCCGCAACACGGCTGTCATTGAAGGAAGTGCCGAAGCTTACCACAAGAAGTCCATTTTCACCGATGCCGTCGCCGTTGAGCGGGTCATCGTTGGAAGCGTCGCCGGTATCGCGGCCGAAGTAATCCGGATCGGCATATTCTCCGGATACCAGTTCTTTCTGCGCGTCTGTCAGCGCATCCCAGGCGGCCTTTGCTTCCTCACACTGAGCGTCCGTGTCATCTGTGCGTTCCTGTACATAGATGGCGTCGATCAGGGCGGCGACATTGTCTGCGGCTTCCTGATCGGATATAGTTTCCCCCGAGGCATCGTTCGCGGAAGAACTGCTGACGGAAGAAGCATCTTCACTGGCAGAGACTGCCGATACAGATGGGGAAGCAGAAGAACCGGAAGAAGATTCCGAAGCGGAAGTTCCGCATCCTGCAAAAAGAGAGCACGCGACAGCGGCGGCGCACAACAGAGACATGACTTTTTTTCTTTTCATTTTTCTTTCTCCTTTTTTATGGATTTGCAGTTTATCCGAGAATAAATAAAAAAAGATACGGAAAAAAGAAATCCAACGCATAAATGCAGTTGGATTGTCGTAGAATCTGCCACAGTCCGACACGGAATATACTATGGCAGTGTTTTCGGTACAATCAAACCTCGTGATCTGGAATCTGAAATTCCCGTACCACAGCTGGCAGGTCTCCTGGCTCACAGATTACCGCATATTGCAGCCTTCCCGATTTCTCAGTGACATTCATTGCAATACACTACTGCATACAGTGACGAGATCGCACAGGCCTTTCACCTGTTTCCCTATTCTCCGCAGCGCTATGCCTGCGGCACCAACTGCTTATTTAGTTTTCAAATAAATTGCTGATATCAGTATAGCACTCAGAGCGGAAGAGTTCAACCGGTTTTTCCGGACTGCTGCTGCATTCTGTCGTTACAGTTCGGCCAGGTCTGCGCATTTACTGCGCAGACCGTATGAAAACACAGGTTACATTCTGTCCGACAGAAGAGAAAAGAAAATTCAGATAAATGAACGGTCACAAAAAAACCTCTCAGATCATCTGAGAGGTTTTCAGAGGCGCAGACCGGATTTGAACCGGTGAATCGAGGTGTTGCAGACCTATGCCTTACCACTTGGCTACTGCGCCGTATAGTATGAAATAAACTTCTGTAAAACAGAAGATGACTCCGACGGGAATCGAACCCGTGTTACCGCCGTGAAAGGGCGATGTCTTAACCGCTTGACCACGGAGCCGATTGGCGTTGTTTTGTCTGCCGAACTTGGCAACAAAGGTATAATATCATAAGTCCCGGAATAATGCAAGCACTTTTTTGAAAAAATGAAAAAAAGGGGAAAATTGAGAAAATGAATCCGGAAGCGCTCCGTCGACTTGCGCGGGTATCTGTGGTAAAATAGCGCAAAGGAGGATCATATATGTCAGCAAGAGAACAGTTAAATACGATAGAAATGGTATGGGAACTGATCAACGGGACGACCGGGCATCTCGGAAGGACCGATTACACGCCGCAGAAGACAGAGATTTCTCCGCCGTTTGACGGTTCCTGTTTCGCGGCGGCCACGCCGGAAAGTCAGGGGATCTCCAGCGGATCTCTGGCGGCACTGATCCGTGAACTTGCGGACGCCGAACAGACAGATATGCACCATCTTCTGATCCTGCGTCATGGAAAAAAGATCTGTGAGTGTAATTTTTCGCCTTATCGGAGCGGGATCTGGCATGCAACGTATTCCCTGTGCAAGAGCATCACGGGGATGGCGATCGGTTTCCTGGAGGCGGAGGGAAAGGTATCTCTGGATGAAGATATCCACAAAATCTTTGAGGAGCGCATGGGGCTGCTTCAGAAAATTTTCCGTCCGACGATCACGGTGGAAGATCTTCTGACGATGCAGAGCGGCGTCGATTTCAATGAGATGGGCGCCGTTTCCGGCAATGACTGGGTCAGCGGTTTTCTGGATGCGCCGGTCCGCGGAACGCCGGGAACGGTCTTTGAATATAACAGTATGAATTCCTATATGCTGTCCGCGATCGTCACGGAGAGGACCGGAAGGTCTATGATGGAATATCTGAAGCCGCGGCTCTGGGAGCCGCTGGGGATCCGTCATGTTTTCTGGGAGAGCTGCCCGGCAGGGATCACAAAAGGCGGCTGGGGACTGTTCCTCTGCCCGGAGGATGCGGCAAAGCTCGGACAGCTGTATCTGCAGAAGGGAGTATGGGAGGGAAAGCGTGTCCTTCCGGAGGGATGGGTGGAACGTTCTACCTCCGTTCACGCCAATCCGCAGGAACGGATGGGGAGATATGGTTACGGGTATCAGATCTGGATGGAGGAACGGCCTGGCAGCTATGCGTTTAACGGAATGCTGGGCCAGAATGTTCTGGTCCTTCCGGATCTCGAGATGGTCGTTGTGACCAATGCAGGCAGCAATGAATTGTTTGTCAACTGTGAGCTTCTCCGGATTCTCAGAAAATATTTCGGAAAGGAGTTCCGGGCTGCGGAGCGTCTTCCGGAGGATGATCAAAAGAGACGGAAACTTGAGATCCTTCAGAGAAAAGCGGAAGGGATCCGCCGGGAGCAGATGCTGATCCGGCGCGGCGGATGGAAAAATCACTGTCCCGGCCGGAGAGACAATGGCTCCGATGCCGGATGGCAAAAACTCGCCGCGGACAGGATGTTCCGGATGAAAGACGGACATGTCGGTTTGTTTCCTCTTGCGATGCAGGTGTTTCACAATAATTTTTCCAATGGAATTCAGAAAATGGGATTTCGGTGGAAAAACGGGAAACTGTTTCTTCTGCTGGAAGAGGGAAAGAACCGCCACAGGATCGAACTGGGAAGAAACGGTGCTGCCGTGAGCGTCGTGGAGGTGAATCAGGAGAAATATCTGGTCGGGGCGACCGGAGAATTTGCGGTCAATGAGGATGGGATCTGGGTGCTGAAGATTGGGATCGCATTTCTGGAAGAGGCTATGCGCAGGAGTCTTCGGGTTTACTTCCACGGGGATCAGATCGAAGTACACTGGAATGAGTCGCCGGGCCGCGCGCTGATCATGGAGGGGCTGGAGAGCATCATGTCGGCGATGGCTGGAAAGTTCTTGAGCTTCCTCAAAGAGAACGGCGCGGATGAAATGATCCATCTGCTGATGGAGCGGACCATAGAACCGGTAGTGTTCGGAGTGCCGGATCAGCCGGAAGACGGAGAAAAAGAGAATGGGGATGGATCTGCCATAGAATCGGAGACAGGACTGAAAGAAACAACGGGAGCAGAACAGGAGCCGGGAACAGAGCGTTCGCCCGGCGGGACGGAGTCTTCTCAGGAAAAATGATCGGAGGCTGGTAAAAGAAAAATAACTGCTGTATTCACGGGGAATAGGTAACAGTCCGGCCGGTTGGACCGTAACGGGAATCCAGCAGTTATTTTTTGTATTTTTATATGGAGCGACAGATCATCCGGAAAATTTTACAGGCCGAGAGCCATATCCCCTTCCCGGATCAGTCCTTTCTTTCTCATCAGTTCCGAGAAGATCAGTGTGAGCACCGCCGGAAGGAGAAAATGCAGAAGTACGATCTTCAGGAGGACCATATCCACCGGCTCGTATGCGGTCATCGTTTCGTATGTAGTGAGCTGGCCGACAAGTCCGGCGGATCCCATTCCGGATCCGGTAGCGTTATTTTGCATATCTGCCAGCATCGTACCCACAGGGCCGAGGATAGCGCTGGAAAGAATGGCCGGGAGCCAGATCAGAGGATGGCGCATGATGTTCGGAACCTGGAGCATGGAAGTACCGATCCCCTGAGCCACCAGTCCGCCGAAACCGTTTTCCCGGTAGCTTGCCACCGCAAAACCGACCATGTTGCAGCAGCATCCGATGGTGGCAGCGCCTGCAGCGAGTCCGGAAAGGTTCAGAATGATTCCCAGCGCGGCGGAGCTGATCGGAAGTGTCAGGACCATGCCCATCACGACAGAGACAATGATGCCCATGAGAAGCGGCTGCTGTTCGGTTCCCCAGTTGATGATACTGCCGAGACCTGTCATCAGTCTGGAGACGGGAGGCCCCGCCAGAAGTCCGGCCACGCCGCCGGAGGCGATCGTGAACACTGGAGTCAGGATAATGTCCAGTTTTGTTTTCCCGGAGATCAGATGTCCGACGGTGATGCCGATAAATGCAGCGATGAAAGCACCCAGAGGTTCGCCCGGTCCGGAAAAGATCACATTTCCGTCAACAAAAAAGGTACCGGCAAGGATCTGGCTTGCGTAGCCGCCGATGACTGCTGCGATCCCGGCTGACACGGTGACCAGGGAACTTTCGCGGTATTTTACCGCGACGCCGACGCCGATCCCGGCGCTGGTGAGCGCGGCGGCAATTTTTCCGGCCTGATAGATCATGGTGCCGGCCTGACCGCCGATCAGTGTACCGATCTGCTGCAGGATCGTTCCGATGATCAGAGTTGCGAACAGGCCGTGTGTCATTCCGCCGAGCCCGTCAATGAAGATGTGGCTGCACACTTTTTTCAGAGTATTCATAAAAGTTTCCTCCCTCATATGATCGGTCCGCCGGATACCGTTCTGCGGGCGGCGGACGGGACAGAAAGTTTACAGTAAAAGTTTACAGTAAAGCTCTCAGATTGTAAAAGTCTATCATAGAACAGAAGGAAAATCAAGAGCAGAAAAAACATGTATCCTTTTTCCGTAAAATATATAACCGTTCAGCTGGCTGAACTGTAATCCCTGTTGCAAACTTTATCTCTGGTATGCCATTGACAAGACCGGAAAATGGAACTATAATAGATATAGTTAAAAACTACCGCGGGATGGAGCAGTCTGGAAGCTCGTCGGGCTCATAACCCGAAGGTCGCAGG